>AUXO010171638.1_pt1 | contig 35679 bp, 37 predicted proteins | sample 768731 | NCBI WGS metagenome assembly AUXO01 (sample SAMN02715735, study PRJNA202380) | gut metagenome | biome: sheep rumen | host: Ovis aries | place: New Zealand: Palmerston North | reverse complement strand
TCATAATCAGCAAGCAAGATTTCTCTAGTTTCTTTCATATAATCCTCCTTAAAAATATTTTTGAGTTTCCTCATTATAAGATATGTTCGTCACGCGAAACGACTGCATTATAGTCTATTACTGCATTGTGGTCTATAGTGAATATTGCTCTCTTTTTGTATAATTTCTTTAATTCGTCTTTATCAGCAAATATACTTATTAGTTCTGAATAATGGTCTATATTTATTTCACCATATGTTGTTTGCTTTTTATACATGAAAGACATTACAAGTATACCAACTATTAAACCAAATGAGAAAAGTAAAAAATATATCATATGCTCACCTCCTTTAAAAATAAAAAAGAAAAGGCTTATCTATTAGCTTTCTTTTCAATAAAGTCTGCTAAACGAACTAATCCTTCTCCTAAAATTGTTCCAGCTATTAAAGCTATAATTATTAACATATAATCATCTCCTTTTTCTCATTATATCGTATGTTTTTTACGCGAAAATATAAAGGGTATTTAACCCTCAATATTTGTTTGGATTTTACATATTCCATTTTCATCAGAATTTTTGCGTAATAAATCTTTTATATTGTCAGTTGCTCTTTGTTTACCTGTTGATAAGCCTATATAATATATGCCTATACAACCAGATGCTACAAGTAGCAAACCTCCAATTTCCATTAATATATTACCTAAATATCCAATTTCCATTTATATCTCTCCTCTCATTATAAGCCCTGTAAATAACGCGAAAAATAAAAAGAAGATTTATTAATCTTCAACTTTATCATCTTTAGTCATTATTTTGATAGACTCGATAGTCATATCTTTAGCTCCATCTCTATAGCCTTTATTGTAATAACTTTTACATAAACTAATTATTGATTTAGTAGCTAAATATAAACAACTAGCCTCAACGATGACTAATAATTTAGTATCTTTCATTTATATCTCTCCTCTCATTATAAGACGTGATTATTAAGCGAAAAAAGAAAAGAACCTTATTTAGATTCTCTTTTTAATTTAAATACATGAACACCTAATATTGGCATCATAATTAGCGATATAGGTAATCTAGTGATAACTCTAAATATAATCACAAGAATATTTGTTTCTTTTGCTTCTAACTCTCCTTGATCTATTAATTCATTATATTCATCCCAAGTTTTAGCATTTAACAACTCCTTACAATTTTTTATAGCTACACACCATTCAAATCCTAATATAAAACTAATTATTGTTCTTAATATTATAAATAACATATATTTATCTCTCCTCTCATTATAAGCCCTGTAATTAACGCGAAAAATAAAAGGATATGTTAATAATATAAAGAGAGTGATATATTTCTATACCACCCTCAATAATATCATTCAACTATCCAGACAAATTCAGCTTCCCTATCTCTAGGGTCAAAAGTATCATAAATTATACCATATTTAGAACAAGTTATATGACCATTCATAGTTATAAGAATAACATTATTTAGAAATTCTTTTGATACTTCTCCGACTGTACCATAGATATCAGGAACTCGTTCGTATCGTGAATCTAAGAAGTCTATAATAAATTCCCTATTATCCATCATAGTGCCATTTGCTTGTGCAGCATCGCTGAGATATTCATAAACATAATCCCAACTTCTATTAGTTGCACATGAAATAGCCCTAACAGTACAGTCCTCTTCAAATCTGCCTAGGACATTTTTGTTTAAATATCGGTATCCCATAATTACATTTCAGATATTTCTCTTGCTGTTTCTTTAATCATTTCAGCTTCTTCTTGGCTCTTAGCATTACGCATAAGATGTTTGAAGAAGTCTTTTGCTGATTCTAACATAGCGTCAAGACTGTCTAATGTTTTTGAACTGTCGTGTCCATACTTTTCACGTCCGTAAGAATAATCACCGTATTGGTCTTGCATATCCATTAGATATTCTTCACCACGGTATTGACGTCCGTATCCGCTTGATTCCATGTATCTTCCTCTGCTGTCTCTGCTTCGTCTTCCATAACCGTCGTTATAGCGACTTCCACTACTGAAATTCATATATCTCATATTATCCATTTTCTCCTTCCAATAAAATTCATTAGCTATATCTTTGTGAATGTCTTCTAATTTATACAAATAGTCGACATTTTCTTTACTTATCTTCTGTTCTTGTAAGCCTGTCATTATTTTTTCAAGATCACAAGATATTGTTTCTAGTATGTTCTTTTCTTCTTTATTATCTTCTTGCATTTTTGTACTCCAAAATAACAAAGTTTGCATTTAATAATGTTGGAGCTTGTGTTTCAATACCAGCAGCTGTAGGATCAGCTAAATTTGGTATAGAATCAACACTTCCAACACTTATTGTTGTATTTGTTCTTGGACATACTGAAATAACTTTATTAAAAGAAACATTATAGATATCGTTTGCAGCAGTTATAGTAGCTATGCAAGTTGTTCCTGGTACTACTACACCGTCTTCATATAATGCGATAGCAACTGGTGTTCCAGCTGTAGCTCCACTAACATTTGCATTAAAGCTTACTTCAAATTTCTTTACATTATTACTGTTGCAAGGACATCCGCCATTCCCTAATAATTGATATAAAGGGCTACCTACTTGATGACATAGCCATCCGCAGGGAGATGCACTCTCGCTACGCTCATCGACTTCGTCAAAGACAATTTTAGCAGTATTACTAGCTAAAGTAATAGGTGCTTCTTGTATTGATTGAATCATGTATCTTCGTCCTTTCTATTAAAATATAAAAAGAGGTAAAATTAATTACCTCTACATATTTTGGTTATATTATTGGATAAATCCGTTATAACCGTTGTTGCATCCACAACCACCATTGCATGTAAAGATTGGTGTTCTACCGTACACTGGAGTTGATGGAACAGGACAATTGTTCAATCTATTATATAATGCATCTACTTCACTTGCGAAGCCTTGTGCAATATATGCATTTTGAGCATTTTGAGATGCTTGAAAATCTTTCATTGATATTTCTCGTTGTAGTTCTGCAATCTTCTCATTTTTAGAATCGATTTTGTCAGAGCACATTTGATCTAATATGCGTTGTACTGAAGCTGTTTGATTTGCTAATATATCTCTAACACCTTCGTTTAATGCTTGTCTGTCAGCACAATTTTCACTGATTATTGTTGCTCTTAAATCAGCGATAGATTGTTTTGTATCACAGCAACATTGTTGTCTAGCCATTTCATTAGCCATCATAGTATTATTTAGAGCATATCCAGTAGATGTTATAGCATTTACAGTATCAAATCTGTCGTTGTTAATTGCTCCTAATAATTCTGTTGTTTGATTACATTGTGATACAGCTTGGTTGTTAAAACCTGTAGTAATAGCATTACCTAAATTTGTAATACCGCTAGTAATAGCTAATTGGTCGAAACCTCTTTGACAAGCGTTTCCACCTCCGTAACTATTTGTGTCGGAATTGTTGATGTAAAGTGGTGTTGGGTATCCGTTACCTCCATTTCCACCAAAGAATCCGCCGTTTCCGTTACGGCCAAAGCCCATGGCAAATATTAAGAATAGTATAATTAACCATGCACCGTCTCCATTACCGAAGCCGTTATTATTTCCGTTATTTCCTGTTGCGGCTGCGATATCACTTAATGAGTATCCTTCCATTCTCATGTTGACTCCCTTCAAAAAATATATATTTTTCTTTGGAATCGCGAATTACATTAAAAACCAAATATTTTTTACTTGAAGTTATTCATGAAATTAGAAAACTCGCTATCATAATCCTTACCGTTTTCTTTTAAATAATTTCTAGCAAAATTCTCTACACCAGCAGTGTTACCTTGCTGAGCCATAGATATTAGATTTGCTATAATTGGATTAGAATTATTTTTTATCATATTCATTACAATTTGTTGTGGGTTCATCTTACCAAGCATACCCTTGATAAAGTCCATCATGCTGTTCAAAATTAATCACCCTTTTTCTTAAGTTGCTTTTTGATATCTTTTAGTTCGTCTTCAATATCATTTAAATGCAATCCTTTTAAAGCGTCTTTTAAATCATCATGAGTTATGTATTCTGCATCGTTTCTAAGATTGTCTGATAATATGGTTCTCAATTCTTCTTGAGTTACATATTTTAAATCTTCTTTTGTATCTTTCGATAATTTATAAATTTGTATTTTTGAAGTACCGTCTGTTTGTAATTGTTTAGAAACAATGGCAGACCCATCAGCTACTGGAAAATAACTGATAGATCCGTCCATAGGTATTTCAATATTTTTTACAATATCAATACTCTCAACTTGTTTACCTTGTAATATTTGAGGTTGTTGAAAAGCATTCATAGATTGTTGACCTAGTTGGTTATCGGTTGGTTTAGTTGTTCCATAGGACTGAGGTCCGTATGAAGGTTGTATGTTATAATTGGGGTTGTAGTATGGATTGTTATAGTTAGGGTTGTATCCATTATACATACACATCAACTCCTTTCGTTGTTAAATTTCGTATAAAGGTCCACAATCAATTCTAAATTCTACACCATCATTTTCGATTATTGCTACTCCGTTTGGTGTAAATTTAGTAGGAGCTTCAACTGCTTTAACAGTAAATATTTTATCGCACATAAATTTATCATTTACTTTAATAACAGCGTCATAGTCAGCTCTGTCTTTATTTCTATCTAATTTAGCAATAAAGTCAAGAGGAATCCAATCATTGTTACCAACTGGGCTTCCATAACATAATGCATAGCATCCTAATGCTCCATTCTTATACTTATCATTTGGTGTAAGTATCTCATCAACATTAAATATACCATTTAATACACATTTTGAACCAGCTTCAAGAACTTGGTCAACTGCAATAACAGATTCACCATTAAGTTTTCTTTGAACACTGTCTACAAACGTATTCCAATCGTATGGATTATTTCTTCTAATATCCCAAGGACAATCTTTTTTTGTCCAATTATAATGTTGGAATAGGTATTTTGAAGCATCTGTAATTCCTCTTCTTTTTAGAATATCTGCACATAATTGAGCAGCATTTTCAGTAGCTCTAAAACTATCACCATCTGCATTATCACAAATTTCGATGTTTATAGTCTTTCTATTACCGTCACCATTACCATCTCCAGCACACCATGCTGTTTCATTTTCTGGTACACATCGTATAGCATAATTTTCATCTACTACATAATGCCAAGAAATATATTTGTATTTCCATCCATTTCTTAATAGATTAGCATGGGCCATAGCATCTGCACCCTTACTCCAATTTGATGTATTATGAACGGTAATACCTCGGAATCCCCATAAAGGTCCTCCAGTTCTTCCGTACCCATCCGCAGGGGCTAATCTTTCTATAACTTTCATATTACTCAGCCTCTTCTTCTGTTTCTTCTACTTCTACTGTTTCAGTATCATCTTCTTCGATAACGCCTCTACCATCGATTTCTTCTGGATCAAATCCAACATCAACCATAGGACATTCTTTTTCTAATTGTTCCATTTCTTCTTTAGTTAATGTAGTCATATTATTTTCCTCCTTCCTTAATTTTTCTTAAATTATGAACTATATCGTATATTCCACCTGCTAATAAACCACTAGCAGCTATAGCTATTTTGAAATCTTTTGTGATGATAAATTCAATTGTTGCTACAATAGCACCTATTAATAAATTTTGAATAGGTATTAATTCATTTTTTATTTTAGGGTTCTTTTTAGTTATATAACCCATTGCTATTTCTACAATAACTGTAACTAGAGCAACTAAATATTCAGTTGTCATTTAATCATCTCCTTATTTTAATCCTAATTTAGCAACTAACAAACCGAGAAGTATTGCTATGAAAGCATAAAATATATAATCTATAAGTTTATCCCATTTAGCACCTTTCTTCTCTGTTTGAGCTGATTGATTTGCTTTTATTATTTCCATTTGTTGCTTCATTTCAGATATATCTTCTTTATTTTGTCTTGATAAAGTCAGTGCCTCGCTAGCGTCATCTTTTACTCTACCATAATCTTTAATCATTTCTTTAATACTGGCTAGTTCGGTTAATACTTTTATTTCGAAATCTTTAGTTTCCATTTTTAACCTCCTGTTTACTATCAGTATTTAAATAAATATTAATTACAGGTTGTTCCTGTTTTTCAGGTTCATTGTTAAGTAATGCTAAAGCTAATATAATTAATGTCCAACTATGATCATCATAAATTGGTTGAAAACCATTAAATAACTGAGCATCGAGTTTTACCTCATCTTTTTTAGAAGAGGCGTCTTTATATTTATTTATAACATCTTGTATTTCATTCATCATGCTTTTATTATCTTCATTCATATTTATCACCTCCTCCTAATATTCAATCTCAGGACTACTATATCCTAATATAAATTCTTTGTTTATTTTGTAAGCAGTTAAGTAATCTTGGATTTGCTTAAGTGCATTATATAATGATGGGTAGTTTTCTTGTGCTATTTCAGTTGTTGTTGGTTCTTTTAATGGATAATATACTATAATTTCATTGTTTTTAATAAATTCAGGAAAAGTATCTCTCGTGTATTCAGTATCTCCACATCTAAACATAATGTTGTATTTATCGGTATTACTTAATGAACAATACCAATGTTCTCCAGTTAATGATTGACCGTTATTGTTTTGAGACATTCCTAAAAATTTATTACATTTAACAAGTATTTTATCAAAATCAGAAGTAGCTATTTCAGAACTTGAACCCCATCCGCATCTAGCATAACCATCAGTTGATGAACCCCCTTTTGCAATATTATCACTAGTGGTAAATAAATGTTTTTTAATGTTTTTATTCAAATAAAACCTACCATTACTAGAATAAATTTTATCTTCGTATGTATCTATGTTGCATAGTTCTATATCATAGTATGGTTCATATGATTTATCTATTTCACTATCTAAACAAATAAATGGTTTTATTTTTCCTTCATTAAAATAAGTTTGATAGTTTTCAAATATTTCTCCACTTGTAGTATTAGATGTACCTATTGTAACCATTAAATAATAAGTGTCATTTCTTGTTGTAAAAGTTCCTTGATTATTTATAGTTCCTGCATTATTAATAAAATCTCCATTTTTATTACATTCTCTAATAAAGAAATTATGTATTAAGCTAAATTCAGTTGTATCAAATGTATCAAAATAATATTTTGTATTAGGTTTAATAGGCAATAAGTCTTTCAGTCTTATTCTTGAAGCCATATCTTGTTTTGGACCATTAATATTATATTGGCCACTTTCCCAATCATTAATATTTGTTAATACTACATTCTTACTCTTTAATGGTATATCAAATGTTTGTGGTTCTATGTATGGTTCATATGTTGTAGCAGTTGAACCTTGTTCTATTTGAATATTAGTTATCCCAATATCATTTTTATACGATAATCTTACATATTTCGTATTTGTATTCAAATTGTATGTTTTTAATGTACCAAGTTGTTGTGTACGTTGTATAAATGTTTTTGAATTATCAAACTCACTTAATAATATATTCATACTTCCAGTTGTACTAGCAGAAATTGTTATATAGTTACTTGCTTTTATCCAATCACTAGTGTTCCATAATGCACTTGTGTCATAACTTCCCGTTGAACTATAAACATGCCCTATATCTTCACTATTTTTATCGAACATATTCTTTCCACTAACTTTATAAGGAACATCATCACTTAAATTGTTAATTGGTTGTGGGTAGTCGGGGTTAGGACTTGCTCCATTTGTATATGGTTCAAAACCTCCTGTATATGTTGATAATACTCCCATTGGTTTGATTATATGGTTATTAAAACTTTGACCTTGTCTTATAATTAAACCTACCCCAATCTGTTGGTTTGTTGGTATTTCTAATGGAGTATCATTTATAGAATTATAAAATTTTGCCGTTTTACCATCACTTGCGTAATATCCAACTTGTAAAAAATAAGTATTATTTGATACATTAGTATCTCCATATAATATAAATTTGTACGAATTTGCTTCTACACTAATTGCATGACCAGTTGATGTGCTGCTATTGTTTGTAATTGGATATACAATTTGTGCTGTAGCTGTCCCGTTTAAGATTATTGTACCATCCGATTGTGGTGTACAAGTGACACCGTTAATTGTTCTTTCAATGTTTAGACAAGGAACTATATTAGCTCCAGTAGTACTCTCTTGACTAGTTCTACCAACTACTCCATTTTGAGATATATCGGTTTTATCACTGACTTCGTTATAAAATCTATTTAGTGGTAGTTTTAGATTTTCTAGGTTTCTATCCATATGTTCTTCTTGTATTTGTCCGTAAGTAAATGCACCAGTACCTTGATTAGTATAGAATGTATCATTTACTAAATCATATAAACCTACTTCGTTATCTGAATTTCTATAACAAGGTATAAAATCTCTTACTAACTCATTTTCATAATACATTTGACAAGCCCATTGTTTTACTCTTGATAAATATATTGTACTTGTTGAATTTCTACCAAATAACCAAAAGTTTAAACCTACATCTTTAATATTAGATGGTATAGTGTAACTAGTATTATCAATTAACACTTGCCCAATCAATGGGTTAATATCATATAAATGCCTATTAGTATCATCGTCAATAGCCCAATATCCATTATCATTAACAAATACTCTTGTTCTATTAGTTGTAGGACTTCCACCTAATAATATATGATATCGTGCATTATTTCCAGATTCTAGTCTTATTGCACCTATATTTTGATTTGATAACGATATACTAGTATAAGCAAAATCTAAAACAACTCTTAAATTATTATCAGCATTAACACCTGTATCAATATATTCTTCTCCATGACTTTCTATGTAATCAACTTGGGTATATTCTTTTGGGAGTTTCTTTGTATGTAATTCTAGACTGTCAACATTATTCCAAGCATTTGTCAAATGTTCAGTCATTGATTCAATTCTACTAGCTATTGACATTATACACCACTCCCAACATCTAATGTTTCTAATAAACTTTCAATATCACCAACAAGACCGTCCACATAGGCTTTTGTTGTTAGGTCTTTTCCTGTTATTACGTTTTCCAGTGTACCTTTACCTATTATCAAAGCGTTTCCAGATGATTGATAATCTTGATATGTTCTGGTGTATGATGTTAAAGCACCATATGTTCCAACATTAACTCCATATGAATTATCTATTTTAATAACGCCACCTTTACTAGAACTAGCGTAATCAGTGTTACTAACCAAACCTTTACCTTCTATTACGTTTTCTAGTGTTCCTTTGCTGATAAAATGATTGTTATCTATTGTCAAGTATCCACTATATGATTTTGTTGTACTATATATAGTTCCACTAGAACTTGATATTAAGGCACCATAAAATATATTACTTTTAACAACTCCGCCTTTATCAGAAGTAGCATAGTCAGTGTTCTTTACATAATCAGTTAAATCGTCCGTATCCAGTTTAGCATCCCAGTTAGTCTTATCAGTAGTTGTAACAAATTTATTTATACTATTAGTATCATCTACTAAATCGCTAGATAACTTATTGTTATCAGTTATTTCACTCTGTAATCCGCTAACTAAATCAGCTACACTAAATCTTACAACACTACCATTTTCTAAAGTTAATACAACTTCTCGTGTTTCGCTATCATATCTACCACCTACAACAACACTCTCAAGTGGTAAATCAACTGTTTGAGTACTTAATGCTCTACCATTCTTATCCTTAAGAGTAGCAGTCATAACAAATGTTGTAGGATCTATTGATAAAACAAAATTTGAACCTGTCTCAGTTACTAATGAAAATCTAGTATCAGCAGCTGTTTTGTTATAATAATGTGATAATCCATTAGTATCGTTTGTAATGAAACCACTATCGTTTATAACTTCACTGGTCTTAGTAGGGACTGTTATATTAACATTTTTATTATTATCTACTGGTAATGCAGTACCATTTTTAGAAATACTCTCAATTATATTAGCATCTTTTGTAGCTAATCCTTCTTCAAGTTCTGTCTTAGTTGCTAATCCATCTATTAAATCTTCTACTGGTATTTCTATAACGTTACCATTTTCTAAAGTTAATATTATTTTCTTATTAGCAGCATCATATCTACCGCTAACCACAACACTTTCTAATGGTAAATCTATAACGTTAGATTCAGATATTAATTTGTTCTTTTTATCGAATATTTTTGCCTTTATTTTGAATTCTGTTGGGTCCATTTCTAATGCTATTTTATTAGCAGATTCTGTTATTAATGCAAATACTGTTAAATCTGGTTTATTTACTAATTCATTATAATCAGTTGTACCAGGTACTCCTTGTGGTATTCCAAAATTGAATATAGGATTTCTGTCAGTACCAATATTAGTAACGGTTGCTGGCGAATTAGGTGTCAAAGTTGAAGTGTCTCCTACACGTATTGTAGGTAGGTTATCTTCTATATAATCTATTAATTCTGGTTTAGCATTGGCTATCAAATCCTGCATAGCTTGATAGTATTGTGCAAATTCATCAGGTGTTGGGTCAGTAGGACTTGTTCCGCCTTCTATATAACTACCTTTATTTACATAGAAATGGGTAGGTTCAGGAGAATATCTTAATACTAATTTAGTACCCTCCATTTCATATGCATAAACACCGAATGTATAAGTTCCTGGATTCTTTAATATATCATATGGTATATCACATTCATTGTTAGCAATAACCATTTTTATAGGAGTTCCATCTTTATCGATAAATAAAGCTTTCTTAACATATTCATCGAGATATTCTTCAGAGAATGTGAAATGAAATTTATTTATATTATATTCTCCAGCATTTAAATAAACATCATTGTCTATCGTACATGTGTTTGCTGTTACGTTAACTCTCATTTAATCACCTACCTTATTCATATCCTATTATTATTATAGGAACACACCAAGCATTATTCTCATTTACAGCATATCTATTACCATCAATCATTGTATAGCAACCTTGTATACTATAAACAGTATCACTAACACGTGTAAGTCTTCTTAAACCAGCATATACTTGACCTGAGTAATTGAACATACAGCTTAAAGTTGTATTATAACCTTTCGGTACTTTTTGACAAGATACGTTTTTATAATCGACACTTGAATCATTCCAATCATAGTAATATATTTCTGAATATCTATATTTACTACTTGAAAATGTTATATTCTGTGCCCCAAAATTACTATTAGGACTAGGATTAGTCCATAATATAATAGGTTTTAATGAATTTACTTCAATATTAATATTATCTATACTATTATCAATATCACTTATTGCACTATTAACTGCATCTATACTAGGAGGGTTGACTGTAGAACTAGATGTTAAATTGTCCACAACAGCTGCTCCAAATACATCAAGTCCAGTCCCATTATAATAATATATAGCTTTATTTGTTTTATCTAAATATAAATAATCGTCATTAGGAGTATTACCTACTGAACCCCAAGTATTAGTTCCAGTAGCCTCATAAATTAATGCTGTATCAGTATTATAATATAAATCGCCTGATTGACACTCTTCTGGTGCTGTACTGCTCACTTCAAGTAATGTTATTAAACCTATTTTATCATTAACTGCTTGCTCTATATAACTTTGCATAGTATTTAAATTTGTAGCATCTATTGGCGTATCTGTACTAGGCAAATCTTCGAATGGTATTTTTTGCATATTAATCATCCTCCTTTATTACATACTCATATAACCGAATATATTTAATGTTAATCGTCCAGCTCCACTATATCTATTACCTTCTTGTATGTTAGATGGTGTAGTCATTGATGTTTGAACAAATAATTGACCTCTACCTTGGCTCACAATATTTTCTAAGTCTACTGTTACTATTCTCGTATCAACATGTCCTACTTCGCTATTACCAGGTGTATATATTGGTTGTTGTCTGTTAGGGTCTAATCCATTTATTATTTCAGTTCCATGATAATCAGAGTACATACCCATCACATCACTGTCAATAACATGAAATAATGAAAATGTTTCATCTGAATTTCCCTTATATAATTTTAAATCTCGACATATACCTATTGTGTCAGTACCTGATACACTACTATATACTGGTGTTGTTTGTAATACTAGATAAGCACTAGTTGGCGTGAAATTATCGGGAATGTAATAGTCAACTGCCAATGCTTTCTTTAAAAGCCCAGTATAATCAATAGCAGATGAGAAACCTAAAGTATCCCAACCACTGAAAGAACCATTACTGTTATATTGTAGATTTGTAAATAAACCTTGTCCGCCTATTACTTTTTTACCTTCTCCTAAATAAATATCGCCTGTAAATTTACCATTGTTAGCCTCTATAGAACCATCTTTAAGTACTTTAAAGTTACCATTAGCGGTTACAGTACCTTCTAACAATATTTGTCCAGGTTTTAAATTTATTTTAGATATAATGTTTTCGCTAGATGTAGCGGTCATTACATTATTGTTAACACTCAACTCGATCTCGCTAGCACTCTGTTCAATTTTGCTAGTTAAGTCTAATTGTGTTGCAAACATATCAGTAAATTCATTTGATATAGCATAAGTTATATCCATAGATGAATTATAAGGTGAACATGATAAAATATTATCTCCTTTATGTAAAGGTATTACTAATAATCCACAATCAATAACTTGCTCATTTTGAAGTACATATTGCTCTCCGTATTCATTCAAACCTATACGTCTAGTTAATGTAGCTTCACCTAAATTATTTAAGTTAAATTCGTCATACACATCTCCAACTTTACCTAAATAATTGAATGGTAATCTGATTTTATCTTGTTGTTGTATGCCATTTTTAGTATATGTTATTGTTAAATAAGGGTAAGTTGATGGATATAAATTTTGACTAGGGTATTGATGTTTATGTGGGAATGTTGGTATTATTTCACCAGTTAAACGTAATGTTTGTAATGGTCCCTCAGCACAGTTAGGAACAGTTACATTATTTTCTCCAGATACAGATCTCATTAAATCTATAAATCTATCAGCATTAATGTCTAGTTTCCAAGTATTATCTGTTGTATCCAAATAATATTTAATATAATTATTTGAATCTCCAAATACTAGTTGTCCTGATGAGTCCATAAATAATCCTCTAGAGTTAGCATCTATCGAATTTTTAACACCAGAATATATTGAATTAGCAGTTATATGGAAACCACCTATAGTAGCTCCAAAAGCAACTAAATCAGTTACATTAACTCTATCTGCCGTGATAGATTTTGCAGTTATTATACTACCATTTAAACTGTTATACTGAGTTTGTTCAGAGGTTACAGATTGACCGTCGGTATTTAATTTATAATATAATCCATCAGAACCTAATACTACTAATTTATCAGCTTTAATAGTGTTACCTTCTATTAAATCACCTTTAATAGTAACACCTACTAATTCACCAGTTATATGACCTTCTTTAACTACCAAATCATCGATAATACCAGAATCAGCAAATAACTTTTCAACAGCTGCTGTTTTAATATTAGCAAAATCTATTTGTGCATATTCGGTTTCTAAAGTATTTGTTTTTAAATCATCTACAACAATAGAACTCAAGCCAGTTAATACACCATCTTGAATTGTGAATCCAGTATTTAAAATTTTAATATCAGAGTCAAATGTTTGAATACTAGTTCCGTGAGCAGCAATAGTATTTCCCTGAGCAGTTACAGTATTATTAATACTTGTTACACTATTATTAATAGTTGTAATATTATTATTTTGGGATACTATTGTATCGTTAAGAGATGATATTTGACTTCCTTGTACAGATATTGAGCTATTTATAGATGTTATATCGGAATTTATTGAACGTATTTCAGAATCATGAACTTGTATTTTGTTATTCTGCGCATCAATAACATTATTGTATGAATTTATTATATTATTCTGTTCTTGTATTGAGTTATTTATTTGAATAATTGAATTACCTTGTTGAGTAATCGAGTTATCCAATTGTCTAATACTATTGCCATTTTGATCAACTGTTTGAGACAAATCAGTAACAGTAGCTGTTCTAGCCATTGGTGAAGAAATATTGTCCGTGACAGTTGCTGTATGGTCTTTTATAAGAACTTCTACACGTTCATCATTCTTTATTTCAACAGTGGTAGAAACAGGAGTTAATATATCAGAGCCATCAAGTTGTACATATTCAGTATTATTAACTATTTTTACAGTTCCTTTTAATGTTTCTTCCTTTTTAGTTTCTTTAGGTGTTGCTAATTTAGCAAATTGCTTTACTAAAGAACTTGATAAAGCCATAATTATCTCCTCCTATTTCCAAAGTTTTTTAGTAAATGTAGCTGTCGTACTAACAGTACATCCTGTTCCACATTTTATAGATTGTGAAATTATTCGTGCTTTTATATTATTTAATTCAGCTTTTTTATAATTTAATCGTATACAGTCACCAACTCTTAATGGATAATAACCATGAGAAATATTTACTGTATATTCAACAGACGATAAAGATGATAATAATTGTGTTGCATATTCATCAACTTGAGCTTTTGTTGGTATTCCATATAGTTCTGGATTCGTAACTCTATGCGTTATTACACGTCCTCTATTTTGTATAGATGTTGGACTATTAGGGTCTTCATTTTTAACAACTGATGTGTATATTTCATTATCTATTGTTGTAATTACTTCAACAACATTTGGTATACCATATATATCATGTTTCAAAGAAACTTCTGGTAATAATATAGAATTATCATCATCATTAAAAGTAAATACCGGTTGCAAAGTCTCAAAATTTTGTATTGGTGAGAATAAAATTTGACCCAATTCGTCTAAATCAAATTCAAATTTGGCTTGTGATATCAAATCAGATACATAGTCTAAATAAGTATCCTCTGTATTCGCTACAAAATTTTCAGTCAATGTTTTATTATGACTTGTCTTTACAACCGGGGCTCTACAATGATCTTTTGTCATTTGATATGCATTTTCCATTACATTATCATTTTTTAATAAAGTAAATCCTAATGGTACAGGATTCTCTTTTAATTCAGTTAATGGTGAATATGCAGTCATTGATACATTTTTTACTTTACCATCGAAATCAGATGAAGGTGTTTGGACTAAACATGTCGCTAGTGGAATCTTTTCAGTTATATCATCTTGTGTAGCTATTAAGTATATTCTTATATAGCATTCTCCAAGTGTATTTATAACCTCTATATTAGCTGTTTCGATAGTGGCCGATTCGCGATCTTTGTCTATAGTAGCTGATATAACACTATCTATCATTTTTTTATCTTTCCAAGTATTCGGATCAACTTCGTAATATTCAAATCGTTGTTTCATACTTTTAGTCCAATCAATTGTCTTTATCTTAGGGATATTTTCGACAATCTCAGGACCTTTTATAAATGTACCAGATCCTTGATTTGAATAAAACAAACCATTTACTATATCATATAAACCGATTTCATTATCAGATTTTCTATAACAAGGTATAAAATTTCTTACTAACTCATTATTATAGTACATTTTACAATTATAAATTTTCATAGATGATAGATATCTTAAGTTAGTTCTATCTGAGTTTCTACCGAATAACCAATAATTCAAATGTGTATCGAAAGCACTTGTTACTAAAGTAGTTTCTTCTTGGTCTACATAATATTTATTATTTGGTACATCGAAATTAAAAATGTGTCTATTAGTATCAGCTTGACCTATATTTGTAGAACTAGTATTTGTATATTGACGTAAATTACCACCTTGCTGTAACATATGGTAACGTCTATATTTATCACCAGTTGTTACTGTATCATCATATTTAATAGCTCCAATATTTGTATAGTTATTATTAGTTACACTAGAATAAGCCATATCTAATACAACTTGCAAATTACTATCGGCATTTACTCCAGTATCAATATACTGAGTTCTTGAGCTTTCAATATATTCCAACTCTATATACATACTAGGTAAAGAATTAGCCATATTAGATTCCTCCTTCAACTCTTGTAACATTTATTGATACTGGTATTATTAAACTATCGTAATTAATATTATAATTTAAACTAACATTAGCCCAATATCCAGTACCAGATGGTTCTCTAACGTATACATCTCCTGTCCATTTTGATAATCTTCTTATAGCATACAATGTTTCTTTGTCATATTTAGGAATTGCAGTAGTCCAAGTTGATGATTCACCTAATTGTGTACCATAATAACTAACTGGATGTGACCTTCCAACATATTCAACAAGAGTTGTATCCAATGTATTGTTGTCACTTACTGTTATGTTATATGGTAATCTTAAAAGTGAACCGGACCATGGTTTTTCTACAGCTGAATCATCACTTTCATCGAAATTAACCCATTTTTCAGCCCATTGTATTATTATAGCAAATTCTCCAAATTTAACAGGTTCTATATCAGCAAATGACATAGCTCCAGTATTAGATTCTTTTGCTACAATTCTATAACGTGCATAATCTAATGTTGGATGTGGGTCAGTTATATATAATCCTTCTTGATTATTTATATCTTTGGCTATTTCTGTGAATGTTCCATCATAATTTATTCTGTATACAGACATTAAACAATCTGTAACTAATTCTTCAGTTATGTCTTCTCCTAAATTTACATATTCATAGCATAAAGGATTAATAGTTGCCTCATAAGTTTCTTTGTTTAAATTTACATTGGCTCTGACATCATAGTATTTCTCATCGAAGAATACACTGAATGTCATTTCATTATAACCATTTAAACCAGAGTCCATGGCAACTGTACATCGTATAGTATATTCAACACCTGATTGTAAATCTATATTACCTGGTGTAAATTCTACAAGAAAGCGCCATGCATTTGATGATGGATCATATGTTTTAGAATAAACTATATCTCCAGGATTTATAACCTTTTGATTACCAACATCGTCTAATGCAACGTAACCATCATTTGCTACAACTTCTACATAATAACTTATAGGAGTTTGTGCAGGTGGTGTTGCTAATACTGACAAATAAAAAGGAAAACTAGAAATCTCATCAATTGATTCGTCTATACTATTTTTTAAATCCAATGTAACAGTTGGTTGAGCGTAGAAATTAACTTCTCTTTCTGTAGAATAGTCACTATATTCGCTAGTTACTCCAGCTGTTTGAACTTTCCATTTTAACTTAAATCCTTGTTGAAGGAATGTCCATTCAGGGTCTGTGCTATCAATAGTATATGAACTAGTACGATTAGAAGCTTCATTCTCGACAACTTCATGTCTTATTATCTTTTCGATAACCATAGGAACTGATGAAGGATCAGTAGTATCGATTGCTTCCACATGTAATCTAGCTACTGATTCTATAGACCCATCAGTTGAATTATGTGTCCAGTATAAATTAATACTGTTTCCTATTATTACAGATGTTGTAGTGGTCCAAGTAGTTGGCGCAGAAGGTCTTGTACCTATATTAGTTGATTTTATTTCGGTCCATTTTGATTGTCCTTTTTCATTTACAGCACAAACACGGAAAAAGTATTCGTGTCCTAACTCTATATCAGTTAATAAAGTGTGTTCACCACTACTTTTATCTACTGTTACAGAAGTTACTCCAGAACCACTGTCAAAATATTCAGGGTTTGTAGTATACTCGATAGTATAACTATCTGCTGTGTCAACTGGAGACCATTCTATATAAATTCCATAATTTCTAGAACCTTGTTCAACTATTACTTTTGATTCTAGGCTTATTATTTCTTCAGGTGCTACAGGGGTTGACTTTTGATTTTCTGTAAAGTTAGTCCATCCACCGTATATATTACCTCTTATCGCTCTACATCTTATTCGATATGTGTGACCTGAGTCTACATCACATGTATATGATAAAGATAGAGTTTCAAAATTTATAGGAACTATTGGCGAATTAAATTTAACAGTGTCATCTTGATATATTGCTATCTCTATTTCGGTACCGTTAATATTAGGGTCAATATTGTCCATTGTGACAGTTAATTTATTATTTGCGTCTATATCAAAATTTGGATCAGGTGGTAATAAAGGTGGGTTGTTTCTAAAATCATATTCTACAACAGCCCAATCAGTATTAGGAAGAGGGTTACCATCATTATCAACCGGTCTAACACTAAATCGACATACATTCCAACCTTCTGTTGAATTCATAGTATATACAGATGATTTAATTGTTGGTGTACTATAAGTTTTATTTTCTTCTAATAGCCATAAATGGTCAGCATTATCCCACTGTTCCCATCTATACCAGAAAACATATGAATTATTGTCAGTCCAAATAGCTTCCATTGTTCTATCAGAACCAGCCTGCAATTTAAACCAATCTATTCTTGGACGATTTGGTGCTGGTGCAGGAGGAGAAGCATAAGGATTACCTCCACCTCCATAACCAGGCGTAATTCCAGGAAGAGCTAACAATTGATGTGGGTAAATTAGAGCTGTGCTTTGTGAAATTCCATTAGCATCTGCTATTTCTCTCCATCTATAAGGATTGTTATAAACTGATTTGGCGATATTCCAAAGACAGTCTCCAGCATATACATGCCATCTATTATTTTCTAAACCCATATATTATACTCTCCCTTCAATTTCTATTGCTCTTATTAAATCACCAACAGCGTTTGCTATAGGTGTGTCATCATTGTAAGAAATACCATTTAAATTATAAGTATTTCCAGGCGTTTGTTCAGACATTGTGGTTTTAAGTTTATCAATAGCATTTACAATATCACCATTAGTTGCCGCATTTTGATTTCTTAAATTCAATCCAGAACTTATAGCATTTATATTTGTATTAATTCCAACATTTTGACCATCAAATATAGAACCTATCCTATTAGCACCAGACTCTATATTGCTTAAATCTAGCACAGGTGTAATAGTAGGAGTCATTGCTGAATCGGCATTTATAACATCTGTTATTTTACTTAATGCGTCGGACATTCCAGACTTAGCTGTTTCTCCAACATTATCAGAAGCATTATATACATGTCTAGCATATTCTACAATACCATTAACTAATCCTAAATCAAAGAATTTACCCATTTCATAAGTTGCTTTAGATGGTGATTCTTCCTTTAATGCATCTTTAGCAGCTTGCAATGCAGCTTTACCTAATTTAGAACTTGCGTTTGTAGCTATATATTGATTATCTGTTATACCATTTGCTAATCCACGAACAAAATATTCTCCTAAATCATATCCCGCACTTTTGCTCATTTTTGCTTTGACACCTTTTATAGCAGAATTTCCCATCGCTTTGGCAGCTTTGTGAAGTTTATCTTTATAGTCTTGGTCTTCAAAACTTGCAACAAGCCCTTTTATTCCACTATTACCTAGTTTTTTCAACGCACTTGATAAATTAGTAATTGGTTCTATTTTTAAATTTTCGAAACCTTTTACAAAATTTATGACTTGTCCGATTTTATCAATAGATTTAGTAAGTGTATCATCCGGAATAGTTGCTATATTAGACATAAAATCAGAAATAGCTGATGACATTTTTTTCAATTGTTCAGCCATAGATACTGTATCTTTAAGACCAGCACCTTTTAATGTTTTTAATAAACTTGACATACCTTTAATTAAATTCGTAACTATAGGCATACTAGTATTATCTAAACCTTCATCATTCAATCCTTGGATAAAACCAGTAAGTCCAGATGCTAATTCAGGTAAATTTTCTGCAAAAGCAGATAAATCATTATCACCGACAATTCCAGACAATAATCCGCCAGCATTAGGTACTTCTTTGGATACATTTGCTAATTGTTTTATTGCAGTACACGCTGGTCCAACTATATTTAAACTTTCTGCAGTGGTACCATTTTTATTAAATATAGTAACAAATCCTGATATACCTCTGGCGATTTTAATGAATCCTTCTGAGAATAGTGATAATTTATTATCACCAACAATTCCAGCTAATAATCCTCCGCTATTAGGAACTTCAGCAGATACTAATGCTAATTGTTTTATAGATTTAGCTCCAGCTTTTACTAATTTATAACTATCTTCTGTAAATCCAGCTTGATTTAGGTTATCCCAGAAACCTACTATACCAGATGCTATAGAACCTAAGCCAGCGGCGAATGTCCTAGCATCATTATCACCAGTAAACCATGATATCATACCTTTTGAATTAGGTATTTCGGCAGCTGCATCAGCTATATATTTTAAAGCTTGTGCTCCTGCTTTTACTGTTTTTATATTTGATATACTAGAAACACTTTTACTAAATTTAGTTAAACCATCACCTAATTCAGATATATGTTCTCCAAATTTAGCAATAGATGAACGTCCTAATATTGGTATATTATCTAAAAATTTGGCAGTTGTTAATGCTAATATTCCCTCAGAAAGGGCTTTTATAGATTTTGATACTCCTGGTTTTATATTAGCAGCACCTTTTAAGAAAGGATCTAGATTAGTCATGAAAGAAGATAATTCTTTTCCGAATACGGCTAAACTAAATCTTAAAGATAATATACTACCCATAGAAGATACAAACTCGGCAACTGTTAATGCTATTACTCCAGCGGATAGACTGCCTAATCTAATAGCTAAGTCTTTTGGTATCTTTCCAGAACCTTCAAAGAATGACGATGCTTCTTTCATAAATGATGATAATGATTTTCCTAATTTTGGCAATAAAGCTATTGTTTGATTACTGAATCCTTTTATTATCGAACCTACAAATGAACCTATGGCATTTCCTATAGCAGTCAACATAGGTATCCCTGATTCTAAGAATTTAGAAGCTTCTTTCCATCTTTTATTTATTACACCAAAAGCTACTAATAATATGCCGAATGCTGCGATTAAAACTAATAATGCTTTTATCCCAGTCGTAGCTGCCGGTCCACCTAATCCTATTAATGTTAAAGCACCTAATACAGCAGTCATACTTAATAACATTAGTGATAATGATTGTACCATTTTCATAGACTTTTCAGGATCTAATTTAACAAGTTGTGATAATAATAATGTTAATATAGGTAATATTGTAGCTGACATTATCGTAAGTAATGCTACACCTGTTGCTGCATTCTTTGTTCCTACTTTAGAAACTAATGCTACGGTAGCTAATGCTCCGGATAAAGTTACTAATAGCATAGATAATGCTCCAGCAGAAGCTAACGCTCTTTCCGGGTCTAACTTAGCTAATTGCATAATTATAAAAGCCATAATACCCAAAGTAGTTAATAATATACCAGATACTATAGCTAATGATTTTATAGATCCTTTATCTATTTTATCAACTGATTTTAGTAATGCAGCTAATGATAACATTATAGCAGCTATTGCTGAAGTAGCTGATAATAAAGACATCGGGTCTACTGTACTTAGTGCTATTACAAAACCTAATAATATACCCATAGCTATTAATAATCCAGTTATAGTTTTAGCGGCATCTTTTGATTTTTCAGTGGATTTTATAAGTCCAGCAAACATAATACCTATAATAGTTATTACAGCAGTTCCTTTAGCTAGTGATTCAACACTCATTGTTGAAAGTATGTATATAACAGCTGTTAACATAGCTAAAGCTCCAGCAACCATTAATAACATAACTCCTGCCTTAGTAGCGTTTTCACCTGAAAAATGCGACATACCTATTAATAATCCAAATATTATACCAATTCCAACTATTACATCTCGGCTTTTCTTAATACCTGATGATGGGATGGTAGATAATATTTTCATAGATATAACTAAACCAAACATTGCCAAACTAAATGATCCAACTAATGCAGCTGCTTTAGCGGCATGCTCTCCTGATTTTGCAGAGAATGCTATTAATATTCCCATTATAGCAGTTACACCAGCAACTACACCCATTCCTCTTGTGATAGATTTTTTATCGAGCATGGATGCTACTTTTATAACACCGACCATAAGTAATAATGACAAAGATAAAGAACCTAATAACCAAGCCGCTTTATCAGCATTATTACCAGCTGTTTTAGTGAATAATATAAATGCTGCAAACATAGCTGTTATTAATCCTATTGAATACATTGCTTGTTTAACTTCTTCTATGGATATTTTAGAAGCTAATTTAACAACTATTAACATCAATAATAAAGAAGATGCTACTTTCTTTAATGATTTAGATACACTAGATAATTCTTCACCACTTATTTTTAACCATTTAGACAAACCACCTATAGCAGCTAACAATACAGACATTGCACCTATTACTACAATTAATGACCAGATGGCGTTAAGTAATGAATAAGAATCTATTACAGATAACTTTTTCAATGCAATAGCCATCGCTAATAATGCTATAGACATTCCTATAATAGGTCCTATGTTTAAAGTAGCTTTTTTAGCATTTGCGTCCACGCTTCCGCTTATGCCACCGCCTGCTCCAGATAGTTTATCAATTAAAGCATATAAAGCTGTTAATACAACAATCATTATACCACATACCGTAGCAGCTGATAATAATCTATCTGGTTCAATCTTTGATATTATATACATTGCTCCAGCTATCATTAACATACTTAAAGCAATTCCTTTTATCAATGATGTTTTAGCATCCATTTTTTTAGCTGCTCCTATATCGGCAGTTAATGTTTTAACAGATGCTGATACACTATCTAACATTTTAGAGAATGATTTTAGTGGTGATATTACACCTTCAGCTAATTTTATAACATTATTAACAGTATCATTTATTTGTTTAGTTAAATACATCATTCCGCCAGCAAGTCCTACAGCAAACATTTTACTATAGTCTATGCCACTTAATGTATCTGCTATACCTTTAAAACCACCTGTTATAGAATCTTTTATAGATGTTCCAAAATTTAATATTCCACCTAATACATCACCTTCAAGATTCTTTAATGGTCCAGCTTGTGAAGCAATACCTAATATTAAACCTAACATTATAAATTTACCAATCTTAAAGAATTCTTTAGATGGAGATTCTATATGTAGTATTTTTCGGAATGACATTATCATATTAGTACCTAGATTTATCATGTAATCTATTACTTTGGAACCTTCTTGTGTTATTCCTTTTAGTAAACCAGTTATAATATACATAGGTATATTGTCTACGTTTTTCATACCGTTCATCCAGGTATTTAATCTGGTAAATAAGTTACCAAATACTTTTCTTATTATACTATCTGAACTAATAAGTTGCTTTGCAAAGTCAACAAGACTTGTTTTTAAATCATCAAATAATCTCTTTATAATTTCTAAAACTTTTTGAACAGTTTCGTTAGTAGTTATAAATTCTTTTGTTTTCTTAACCAAATTTATAATAGCTGGTATAATAGTATCTGTAACTTTTTTAAATGTTACATTTTCTTTTATCCATTTCCTAGCAGCACTTGTAGCTTCATATAGTACATTTCCCCAACTTCCTAATATGTCTAGGAATGTAGCACTTGGATCTATTACTAAACCTAAGATTTTTCCAAGACTTTGTAGGGCTATTGTTAATACTCCTTTTATGGAGTCAGAAACAACTCCTATTACACCAAATAAACCTTTAAATATCTTTACTAGATTTTCGGCATTAGATACAACACCGTCATGATCATTTATTTCACCTAAATAATCTCTTATGATTCTAGTTAATCTATAAAAACCAGTGGTTAAATTGAATAGTGCTGCTCCAGCATCTTTTGGAGGAAATACTTCAACCCATGCTTTTCCTATTGCATGAAATATTGTTATAATAGTTTTTCCAATATTACCAAAAGACTCCATTAATAACCAACGACCATTTATATCGTCCATGTTATGAAGTAATTCTTTAACAGGCATAGCTAATCTTTTTGATAATCTTACAATTTGATTAATGGCTTCTTTTTGTTTTTCAGATAATTGATTATACTCTTCTAAGAATATAAGTTCTGATTCATTTAATTCTTGTCCTTCATCTCGTTTCTTAATGACCTCAGCCATATTAGAAATCCAATCTTTAGTAGCCTCATCTAGCTTTCCAGTTGCTTCTGCTACAGAATTAGTAGATTCTACATAACTAGTTTCCCTTCGTAAACTAACCCCAAGTCGTTCGTTAACTAGATTTTGAGCATGAGCCCAATCATATCCAGCTTCAGACAATTTATCCCATCTGGCTTGTCCATTACCCCATATGCCATTAATAATTTCATCTACGACATTAGCATAATCAGCTACCGTTTTAACAGCATCTTTTAATCCATCTGTTGATTCTTTTACAGAAGAAAACGCTTCTGACATAGCATCAAAAGTTTTAGTAAATGTTTTACCTAAGAAACTATTTAAGTATTTATTTCTTATAGTAGCAACACCATCTATTACAGCTCCTAATGCATTGCTAGCTCCGGTCCATAATTTTTTAGCTTGGTTAAAATCTCCAAATATTATTTGAAAAGATTGAGCCCAACCAGATTGAACTGCTTCTGTTAGAGTATCAATTAACATTGAAAAAGTTTTAACATCTTGGGCTGCTGCTATAGCTTTTTGACCAAGTATTGTTTCTTCTGAAGAATATTTTTTTAATGTACCTGTCAAAACAGCTGTTGTTAACCATTGATCTTGGAGACTTTCATTAAAACCACGTACTGCGTTTAATGTTTTTCCTTCTAAAGTTTTATACATATTGTCGCCGATATCGGTAAGAGTACCAACCTCGACAGCGGTTTGTATTAATTCATTTTTGAAATCTTTAGTTGCCATATTTGCTATTTCTATAGATTTCCAATCAGTTAATTTTACATAGCCAGAAGATAAGGCTTGTGCAAAATTATACATAGCATGCGATGCCTCATTTGCATTTGCACCGGCTAAAGCGGCTTCGTTACTAACTCCTTTTATAGCATCAACTGCATCTTTAAGGTCAACTCCAGCATTAGTAAATTTACCGATATTAGATGTCATATCTTGAAAAGAATATATTGTCTTATCAGAATATTCGTTTAATTCCTCTAAATATTCATTAACTTTTTCTAGACTCTCACCTGTACTGGCCATAATTGTTTGAATTGAGCCCATTTTGAGTTCATATTCTTCAAATCCAGATTTTTTAGGGTCTATTATTAATTTTCTTCCTAAATTTAATCCAAAATCCATAACAGAATTAGTTATTCGTCTCATAGACTGGTCTGCTATAGAATACAAAGCATTAAATTGTAATCCAACTTGTTCTATTCCTTTTGTTAATGGATTAAAACTTACACGGTTTGCAGATGCTGATAACTCATCAAGTCCTTTTGTCATTCCTGAGAAATTTAAACTAGATTTCAATTTATCTATAGTAGATAATGATGTTTTAACATTTCTTTCAAAGTTTCGGTTATCGAAACTCATCTCGACGACTTTTTTGTCGACTGTTTTGCTCATATAAATCTCTCCTTTATTTTATTGTCTTTTTGTATTAATTATATAATCCCACGAATCGTCCGCTATTTTCTCGAAAATTGGTTTAATAGCCGGGTTTATATAATCAATACCTTCTACCCAACCGCCATTTCTAGTCGCATGTCCATATTGTAATATTATAGCTATTGGGACACCTTTATTTATATTAGAATTTAAAAAGGATATTGTTATCAAACCGTTTTGGTTTTTTATGTCATAAGACCATGATTCAGAAGTTAATCCTGTATCTTTTGGTGTTGCTTTTTCCAATCGTTTTATACCTTCATCACAATATTGTTTTATAGTTCGCATATTAATAACATTAGTAGCTTTCCTAAAAAAGTTGTCTAATTTTCCGAAATCGCCTTTTTGTTTAAATTGTATCATAACTATCCTCTTGAATGTAATTGTTTTCTTCTAGCAGCATTTAATGCAGCATATCTATTAATTACATCATTTCTACTCATTTTCTTAGAAGGTGAATTCTTAATTTGACAGATTCTTATTAAAGTTATCAATCTATTTAAATGCCATTTTTGATATTCTGATGGTATGTTATACGCAATCATCCAATAATAGATAAGTTCACTTGTAATAGACTCATTTGATTTACTTGTACTGTTTTCTGTGAATGTCGTAGCTGTCATTGGATCGTTTATATAATTGGAAATTGTTTCTATTTCTTCTGCTGTTAAGTACTTATATACATTTGGATTAACATTTTGTGTTATTGTCATACATCTTATATAGTCTAAACCTTCTTCAGTAGAACCGCTTATTTTTTCCTTTATAAAAGATTTATGCCATTTTGATTCCCATTTTGATAGAGACACTAGAGAATGCTCTAATTGAATCTCACATGCTGGAACTTGTATAAATTCTTGTTTACTTTCATCCCATAATTCTTTTTCTGAAATTTTCAACTTAAGCATTCTCTCATCTCCTTTTTATATTTTATTTTTCATTTAATTTAGGAACTTCAATTCCTAATTCTTTTGCTGTTTCATTTAATTTAGCATCTGAAACGTCTATACCTTTAGGCATTATACCTTTAATAAAGTCCGCAGCTGCTGTATCGCTTGTTGCTAATTCCATATATAATTGTGAAAATGCTTCAGTTTGAGCAAATCTATTAGCTAAATTTATTCCATTATCATCAACTTTAACAAAGCGTCTTCCATCATCTGTCTTTTCACCATATGATTCTAGTATTATTTTTTTAAATAAATTAATAATAGTTTTAAGGTCTTGAGCTTTTATTATTTTCATAATATATTCTTCAAGTCCACCATCAACACCTAATTCCATTTGGTATAACTCTGCTTGTGTTAGATTGAAATAGAAATCCTCGTTTCTTTCAACTCCATTGTAATCTTCGTATTTAATTGTTTTTTTTAACATATTTATTCTCCTCTCCTATTTAAAAATTAACCTTGAGTAACGCCAATTAATGTAGCTATTTCATCAGGTAATGGTAATCTTGGATCTGTTGCTTGGTCATCACCACTAGCATTTGTTCCATATAAAATATTTTCTAAAGCTGTTAATTTTTCTTTTAAAGCTGAAGTATTGAAATCTCTAGAGTCAATTTCTAGATATGCAGTTGGTTTAGAACCTGTTACATTTACTGGTGTAGTATTAATTTCCCAAGATAATGTCATAGCTTCTGGACTATCATTTACAGTAGCATAAGATTTTTCACTTGGTGCTGCTTGGCAACCATATACAATATGGATTTTATATCCTGCTTCTGGATCAGCATCACTACCAACTTTAGTTTTGTAACTAAATCCGAATGGCATACGAGCTTGTTGACCAATTGTTACACCTGTAGCGATAGTCTTTTCACCATTACAAGCTTTGAATTCATCTGGATACATATAAGCTTCGATTGTTGCTTTAAATGTTTCATTTGATAATAAGTTTAAATATTCTCTATTATCAGCCCATAATTTAGTAGCTTCAGCACCTTCTGGTGATTGGCTTACGTTAGTTAAACCATTCCAAGCTACACCTGTTTGGTATGCGTTATTATTATATGGATAAAGAACTCCATCTTGCACACCTGTTTCATAAAATTTTTCACCTGTTTGATCCCATACAAGTTTTCCCATAGTTTAAATTCCTCCTTAATAATATAATGTTATTACATCATGATTTAGATTATTCGATGTATAATGACGATCATATGACGATAATGGTAAATCTAATATTTTATTAATAACTTCATTATCTGGTAATTTATCAATTATAATTAATTCGTATCGTTTACGTTTATTATAGTTTTTATTATCAGCAAACATTAATTCTATATCATCAGTACTATATCTTATACATGGATATTCTATTTTTAAATTTTCAGGAGCTTGATAATAAACATTTTTATTTCCTAAAAGCTCTTCTAGCAAACTTTGTAGTTCTTCTCTTCTATTCATTATACAAGCCTCCTAAAATTAATGTAATTCTAGGGAACTGAACTTCAGCAGATTCTACTTTCCATTTAGCTCCCATAAAAGTTACATAATAAATTTTTTGGAAATTTTGATTGGCATATGGATCGGCTATTATACTTAAAACGTTAGAAATCATTATATTATCATTAGTTGATTCAGAATGTTGGTAACGTTTAGTATCTCTTGTTAATTCGCCATAATATGGTTTTTCAACGATATGCTCTGTCCATACACCAGGCGATTGTTGATATGTATCAAGAAAGCCTATTTTCCCATAATATTTAGCCATTTTGAATTTCTCCTTTTAATTTATTCTACCCAGCTGGTTGTTCGTCAGTGTTATCTGCGTCAGTGTTATCTGCGTTAGTTGTTACTGGTTGTTCAAGAGCGATAGCTGAGAATGGTCTAATTAAAGCTCCTGATAAACGAGTTTCCATTAAATATTTATATTGGTTGAAGTCAATATCAAAATCTTCGAAACTTGTGATTTCTCCACCTTTAGTTGAACCAAATTGATAATCAGACATATTTACAAATAAACCTAATAGTTTCTTAGTAACTGTTTCATGAGTTGTAGCATCTTCATAAGAACGTGTCTTATTTTCGAATTGTTCAATTGTATAAATATCATTAACATTTAGTGCTTGTGCTAAATCATTCTTAGAGTTATAAATTCTACGACCATTTAAATCTCTAGCTAGTAACATTACATTTAATAAATGTGGTGTACAATAGAAATCTAAAGAACCGCTACCTTTATATTTTTCACGAGCATATAATGCTGATTGAATGATAGCTTCTGCATAAATATAGTTTTCACCGAAATGAGCTCCAGTTTCAGTTCCTTGAAGTGTTTCTGCTGCTGCGTCAACATCTACATCTTGGTGAATTGTATATAATTCTGCATCATGCCAAATATCTTGGATATGAGCTGATTTGATTTTGTCTTCATCTTCAGGATCACGACCGTCACCGATTAATGCAGCTCTGGCGATTTCTCTTTTAAGAGCATCTTCCATGATTCCTTTTTGATATGCAACTACGTCAAAGTCAGTGATATCAATTATATCATCTCTGTCTAATTTATCTTTAACATAAACAGTTTGAGGGTCATGAGAACGTCCTTTTAATTTCCATTGACCAATTAATTTCTTTTCTTCAGCTTTTGTATATCCCATAGCTCTGATATCAGCTTCTTTAAGATCTGTGTATCTAGTTTTTACACGAGAAATTGGTGATTTCTTAGCTCTAGATAATACTCTATTTACCCATTCCCAATTTTCATCTAGTTTCTCAGGTGCTCCTGGATTTAATAATTTATATTCTGGGAATAGTTGAGTGATATCTTCAAAACTATGTTTTAAACTTTCGTTATCATTCATATAAATTTCTAAAGCTTTCTTAAAGCTTCCACAATCTTTAGCTAATTTAATAATGTTTTCTTCATCACTATGTTGTAGAGTTGTTTCTACTGGATTATCTTTTTCAAATAAATTATGTTTCATACTATTTTCTTCTCCTTCTTCATCATTATCTTCTTTATCGTCATTGTCTTCTTCGTCATCACCATGTTCTAGTGCTTCACCAACGATTGCATAAACAGCTTGTTTTTGTTCGTCAGTTAATGTGTTGAAAACATCTTCGATAGTCTTTTCGCTTGTTTCTTTTTCATCTTCCATATTTTTACCTCCTTCATCTGAATGTGCTACTTCTTCTGATGGTGTTTCTTCTTCATCATTGTTATCAGTATCAATAACATTAATAACAGAGTCAGTATAGATAGTTCCCTCTTCCTCTTCTTCGCCAGATTCATCGTTATGGCATATAACAGTATCTATATAAGCTCCTGGATTAGCTCCAGCTAGAACAAGGCTAACTTCCCTAATACATCCGTGTATTACATTATTATTTTGTGATTTTAGTCGATTAGCATAAATAGATAATTTATCGATATCGCCATTAACAACTAATTTTTTGGCATTCTCTCCATTTTCTGTCGTATTGAATTTGCAATATGCATATACACCTTCATCACGATTTTCTAATAGAGCATGACCTAATACTTCGTTAACATCGTCATGATTATGGTTCCATACTAAAGGTACTTTTTGACCATCATTATCTTTGAACGCATTCTTTTTAATTGTTCTACCATCGGAACATTGAATATCGTTTCTTGTAGCCCAACCACTAAAATCATATTGTTCACTCATGTTATTTCTCCTTTCTATGTTTCATCATTTAATATTTCACCGATGATAACATACATAGCTTGTTGTTGTTTTTCATCGAGTGATTCAAATATTGCTTGAGCTTCTTCTTCTGACATTTCGCCAGATACAGGCTCATTTTCTTGACCATTAATTGGTTCGTTTTCTTGATCGTTAGTTGGCTCATTTTGATTATCTGGTAACGTGTTATTTGATTCTTCTGGGTGATTTAAGTTACTGTTTATCAATTGGTCAGCTTTCGGATCATTGGATGGTTTTCGACCTATTATTTGTCTAAATTCATTAGATGTCATAATTTCATTTCTAGTGAATTTATCAGCAATCTCTGCTAAATCTTTAGGCGGTATTAATCTGAATGGGTCAATGAAATATTCTATACTTTGACCTTGAGTTCTTGCTGTCTTAGATAAGAATTTTCGTTTCATCTCATCAGTTATACCAGCAATTATTGGTTCTATGGTTCTAGCATAGTAATTCGTCATTGTAGCTTCATCTGCAGTACCGTCTAATATCCCTTGTGTCATATTCAACTGGCTGAAAAGCATGCTCGTCCAATATTCGACTTGTTTCATTAGATTATTTTCTAGAGGTCTATTCAATTGTGTTACTTTTTCAGTACCATCAATATAAGCTATTCCATATTTCGAATTTTTCAATTGATCCTCAATATCTACTACTCTATCATTAGCTTGAGATCTTCTTGTAGCTGATTTAACACTATATGGTAATTGAATTATTAAATCTAATTTACCAGAACATGTTTGGTCGTCAACCATATCGAGTAATGCCAATTTATTCAATAATCTTGATAACGTAGAGTTTGGCTCATTCATTACTGAATAAAATGGATTTTCGATTATAGCTACTTTAGATTTAGATATTATAACATTTTCTCTTTTCATAGTCTTCTGATTATATACATTAACTTTTACACTATCAGGATACCATTCTGTTATTTTTCCAGTTCGCATACTAAGTATATCAAAAGATGTAGAATTATTTGGATTTATATCAGTATCTACTGGAACTACAGCAACACATCCTTCATCAAACATTGATACTACAACATCTTGTATAAAGGCTCTACTTGTTTGGTCCAGATTAGCATCAAGTTTCAAACATTCATTTAAACCAGATTTAATTTCTGATTCGAATTTACCGTCTGTTGTTTTACAATGTGATATATTTACAGAAGCAACATCCAATGCTATACGATTAAATATAGTATTTACTATAGTTCGGTCTTTACCTCTTGTTAATCGTCTTCTATCGGGTCTATATCCTCCATTACTATATGTTATAACATTAGTTCTATATTCTGTAGGGTCCCTATTTAAAAAAACATTTACTGCTTTTTTTAGTCTAGACCCGATTGTTGTGTCCATTCTAAATCCTCCTTATTATTTTATTTATCTGGTTTAGAATATTTCATTATAAAACTTTTACCAGTATTAATAGTTCCAGAATCAATATCTCGTATAGTGTTTTTATACATAGATATCATTCTTTCATTTTTCTTTATATATTTTTCGGCTTTTAAAGCTTTTGCTTTAGCCTTGTCTGATTTTAATTGGTATTTATTAAATTTAATATGCTTTTGTGCTTTTTCTATTTTATGCTGTTGCTGTATAGCTTTAGCTGTATATTTTGCTATTTTCTCAATATTTGGCTTACCGATACGTTTATTAGATTGTTTATATACAGCATAATCAAATTTTGCTTTTTTAGCAGTCGCTTTATCTAATTTCTTTTGCCATTTAGATTGTTTATTTCTAAATTTTAAAGCTTTTTTAGCTAATTCTTCTGATTTACTACGTTGCTGTTTAGCATAATCACTTAATTTAGCATTTTTATTACGATATTTATCAATTTTATAACCTAATTGTTCAGATGTTCTCCTTACACCCCATCGCATTCCAGGTACACCAAAATGTTTTAGGCTGTTATTTTGATCATCATTCACTATATCACCTCCTAACTAATATCTTGTAATGTTATTTGTTTTACAGTAAATGTTCTATTAGCATCGATTTCATGTAATATAGCACTTTGACTAGCAGCTGATGACGAACTAGTAAATATAACAGACCTATGTATATCAGAATCAGTAAAAATACCATTATATGATAGATTAGAAAAATATTTTAATTCATTATTTTCGGTTATAGTTAAAACATACATTAATATCACCTTCTTTTATTCTTTAATTTATTAAATATTTTATTTATTTTCTTTTTACCAATATCACGATATTTGGAAATTTCATTTAGTGATTTAGTAGCTATTTTTATACCTTTCATTTTAGCATTTGTTTTTGCTAAATCGATACGATCTTGACGTAGGGCTCTTTTATAATACGATGGCCCATATAACCTACCATCCCTCTGTGGTGTAATATCTCGTAATTGATATTTTAACATATATTTATCGGTTTTTATATTTCTTTTCAATCCTTCTTTTTCGTTAGCCAAAGGTGTTGTATCGTAATAGTAAACCCATCGTCCATTTTTCATTTCTCTCTTTACATATTTCCAATGCTTAATTCCATCAGAATAATCAGTTCCTAGATATTTATCACTGTGGTATAATTCCATTCTGTTTCCTCCTTATTCAAAAGCTTCTCTATTATTTTTATAAGCTACATAAGCATCCATCATAGCAGCTACTGAATCGATTTTCTGGTCTGATCTTTTCTTATATAACTTTTTATTACCATTAGTATCTTGTAATATTATACAGTTACCCATAGTGAATTTCATTATTAATTCATCGAATAGTAGTAATCTGTCTTCGGCTAACATTTTTATTTCTCCTAATGGAACCGATTCAGTCTTAGCTCCTTGTATTACTTTCTCTATTCCATATGGTCCGTTTTCTCTTTCCCATCTTTCTACAAAATCTTTTGCATTATATGGGTCATATCCAAATGATCTAACATCATATTGGACATCCTCTATATATTGAGTAAGATCATCATATATCTCCATAGGGTCTAATATAGTACCATCCATTATTATTAAAGTACCCTCATTTATAAATTCATCATACTTTAATCTCATGGCTCCCGGTAATCTATTTAAGGTTCTTTCAGTTATATAATTTCTTGTTTTTATACCAAAAGCTCCATCGCGAAGTGGAAACAAGAAAGTAAATGAACAAAAGTCGTCACCTTGAGATAAATCGGCCCCTAAAGAACATGGCATACCGAAATATTCAGATTTTCTATGTGGTAATGTTTCTTCATAGGTAAAGAAATAAGTATAACCTTCCATTGGTATTCCAAAACGTTTAGCTAAAATATCATTTCTATTAGAAGGGGCTTTTTCGGCTCTTTCTACGTCGAGCTGGTATGTTTCATAAGAAACCGTTTTACCTAAATTTGGATTTGCTTTTATCCATTTATCAGGTTGACCTACTTCATCTATACTATCTAATTTATACCACCATATAGACACATGTGGATTGTAATATTCGCCTTTTAGAATATCCATAAGCTCCATTTTGATTGTATCACCAGGACCATTTCTTACGGTACCCTCTGAGCTAACAGCAACTATAAGATAATCATCGTTTTTAGAAGCTCCTTGTTCAAGTGCACCTATAACATCTTCTCTTATATCGCCTGATAACCATTCATCAACAGTATTTATTCTACTATTTAGTCCTTGAACTTTATCTATGGACATTGGTTTTATTTCTACTAATGAATTAGTTAAGAAATTTTCAATACCCTTTTTTGTAGGAGCCAATTTTGGTCTTTTCGCTCTATTACCAGTTGTGTTATTTATAGAACCTTCTGTTAAAAATTTAAACAGTGGGCCTTTAGCTCTGGCTATAGAGGTTCTCATTGGCGCTAATACTTGCTCTGCTTGATACATTGTTGGTGCTATGTGAACTTGATGTGTGGTTGATGTATCTACATTTAAAAAATATTGATGAATATATGATTGATATTGCGATTTAGCGGCTCCTCTCGCTACTATAAGATATTGTTTATTTATTAATCTCTTTTTAATCTTTTTTCTAACATAATAACCACCATATCCATCTTTAGATGGCATATATACACTACGTTCTACAAAATAATACCAACAAAACAATTCTTCGGCCCATAATTTAAATGAGTCGAGTAATTTCAAATCACTACCGTCTGTTAGTGTTAATTCGTTTTCACAAAAATCTATCCAACCATCCATAGCTTTATCGTCATAATAAAAGCCAGGATTTTTTATTAATTCATCGATTCGGTTCATTTCCATTTCGATGTTTTCATTTATCGCTATCTCACCCTTTATTACAGCATCCCTAAACATAGCGTAATACTTAGGTGTAGCTGTATTAGATAATGCCATTACTTTTTCCTCTTTTTATTTAATTCTTCACCAAGGGCTTCAAGTCCCATATCGCCATATTTTTGTAAATACTTAGCTGTTAGTTCTTTTCCGGCTTTGATAGCACCTGGAATAAGCAGATCTTTCATGGCTGATCGTATAAATTTTTGACCTAGTGTAGCATGGTAACTCTGTAATTCTATAAGTTTTTTCTCATTTTCTAATCTTTTTAAACGTTCACTTAAATCTGTATCTGATAGATTTTTTATTTGTTTTTTAGATAATTGGTTACTTTTTGTAACTGGTTTTTCTTTATTTGGGACATTGTCTTTACCATAATCTATACCATATTTATCTAATATATGTTTTTTAGCGTTTGCTATTTTTTTATTTTGCTTTTTCTGAAATTTTCTTTTTCTTGCTTCTTCTTTAGCAAGCTTTTTTAATTTCTTTATTTGCATTTTGGTATTTTCATTTATGTTCTTTTCTTTATTTTTTCTTTTAACATATGCTAGGGCTGTTTTTTTAATATCACCAAATATATGTTGACCCCATTTCATTCCTATTCTACCATAATGATATAATTCATCTGAGTTATTTTGTTGATTATCCATTATTACTCATCTCCTTTTATCATTAATCGCCATTCTAATTCTTGAATAGTTTGTTTGTAAGATTCTATAATTGAACCATTTATAGGTGGGTCAAATATCATTTTAACTTTTAAATAAATATAGTCTTTAACATCATCTAACTGCATATCTTCATTTATGAATTCTTTCCATTCATTAGAATTATTTTTTATTCGGTATCCTTTTTCAGGACCAACACCTAACTGATTTAATGTCATGAAAGCAGTGTTGATGTGACTTATTATACTTGAATCGAAATCTTCACAAGATGGTTCTATACCTAGCATTTTCTTTATAGAGTCTAATATGCTTTCATCAAACATAAGCAATCACCTTATCTAATTTCTATATAATCTTTTACACAATAACCTTCTATATCATCTACTTTTACTTTGTAAAATCCATTAGATGGTTTTGCGTTTTCTATAATTACACTAGTTCCTTTTTCTATTACTGTTAAAACTTTTGATAATCTATTAGCAGTTCTTCTAACATTTAATCTTGTACAATTAACAACAACACCTACTGTTATTTCATCATCTTTAACATCATCTTCGACATTATCTACAACGTCATCTTTAACATCATCGTTAATGTCTTCTACGATATCATCTTTAACATCATCTTCAACATTATCTAC
>AUXO017236135.1_pt1 | contig 35682 bp, 27 predicted proteins | sample 768731 | NCBI WGS metagenome assembly AUXO01 (sample SAMN02715735, study PRJNA202380) | gut metagenome | biome: sheep rumen | host: Ovis aries | place: New Zealand: Palmerston North | reverse complement strand
GTAAAGCAGCAACATAGAGAATCTGTAACTCGCCAAAACGTTACAATTCACAATAACACAACCAATATAACTAATAATACAGTTCCCGCCAATATAGGAGGGCCAATTCAAGGAAGACCTATACAATTTCAACAACCACAAGCTTCCGGAGATGGTGCTGGTGGGATGGGTAAATTTAAGAACTGGCTAAATCAAACTTTCGCACGACAAGAGGAAGCAGCAAAACGAAGAGACAGGGAATACCAAAGACGAGAAGTATCCCTAACAAAATCTGCAAATAAGATGATGCGAAAGATTGAAGAGTTTGGAAGAGATATTACTAAGAAACTTGACCCTAGAAATGTTGGAAGGACTTTAGGAGGACAACTTAAAACTATTCTTAAGATCATCGGAATTGGTGTTATAGCTAAGAATTTTGATAGAATCTTAGACTGGATTTATGGGGCTCAGGATAAAGTTGAGAATGAATATATACCCAATATCAAAAACTTCTTCTCATGGATTAAAGGTGAAGAGGGAGCACAAAAGCCAGGACTAGTTACAAAACTACAAGAAGGGCTCGAAAACACCTTTGGTAAACTGCTCTTTGGTAAGGATGGTGATAGTAGCAAATTCAAAAATAAAGGTCTCATAAAGGGAATTGGTGAATATTTCTGGGCAGAAGACGGTTCTGGTATTCTTCAAAAAGCTTGGGATAAAATTAAAGAAGAGTTCAAAGATAGGTCTGATAAAGCCAGAGAAGTAATAACCTTAAATCAATCTGGGACATGGGCTAATATTCTAGAAAATCCAGGAGAGGCACTCAAAGAATTCTTTACTAATCTAACTAATTATCTTGCAGTTCTTGTTGGGGGTGATGCGGCTCTATCACGGATTCAACAAAAAGCTATAAATCAAACAGTCTTAGGAAATACTACATCACATTTTGAAGGAACTACACATGACTCATCTGGATATGAACAACATACTAGAGTTAGAACAGCAGAGGGATGGAGAAGTACATACAAGGGGGATGCTAGGTTGCTTGAATTTGATGATAATATAAATAAGTCTGGACAATACGTAATATCAAAACACTACCTAGATGAAAATAACCAGATTCGAAGAGGAGACTTAGGAGCATCAACACAAGTAGCAAATAATTTACGATACTATGACCAAATGGCTACAAGAGGTTATATAGGGTCGGCAGCGGTTGGAAAAGACTTAGCACACCTATACACAGAAGCTAGAAGTCATGGGGAAGTATTAGTATATAAAGAATCATTTAATGTCAAAACCCCAGAAGGACAAACTTTACTTTCCAGTCTTTGGAATAAAGGACTGCGACAAATAAGAAGTAATGAACTTGTTTTAGTATTAAGACCAAGACCGGACGAAGAAGTTGCAGCAGAACTAAAGGATATCATGCCGGACTACATGAAAGTATCTAATCAGCTTCGTAAAATGGGACTTAATACTGCTGCAGCTATTAATGATGGGGTATTAGGTGGTGCCACTGTTCCCCTACCAGGCGGACAAGTCTTTAACATATCACACTCAATTCAAAGCATTAAAGCTTGGGTTGAATCTGGAAAATTAAGACTAGATGAGCAAAAAATAGTTAGAATAGAAGAAAAGCGACCAGACGATATTGTAGTAGATGATAAAGTTGGTGAAAAATTAGATGCCAAAGGTTATATATGGGCAACAGCAGATGCAATACGTCAATTAACCTACTATGGCTATATGACCAGAGGGGATAGAGAGAAATTGCCAATTGATGACATAAGTTTTGATATATCAGATAAAGATAATTTTATGCTCCCTATTCAAAGAGCTTTAGAAATGAGGTCTAATTCTAGTGAAAAAACATATGACTTTAACGCGGACCTCATGGCTTCTAATAGGAGAGCTCAAAATTATCAACTTACTGCACCAGAGGGAATTGAATACAAAAAACCAGAGAATACCAACCCAAATGAAGGACCAGCCAGACTCGGAGCCCCATCTGGATTGACTGCGGAAGAAATGCTAAAAGATTTTGCAGCACAGACGGGAACAGGATATATACAAGGTGCTGGTATTATTGGGTATACAGGGACTGGAAGTTCTGGTGAATCTAGTAGTACTGGTACAACCCAGACAACATCTCCAGATAGCGCAGAACCAGAAATTACAGATAACTCTTACACTGTATCGAATAACGAAAAGTTTATCTATGGAGCGGAGGGTGCATTTGACCCAGAAGCAGCTGCAAAATGGGTAGCTGCAAACTATAGCGAGAGATCTAAGGGTATTGCCGGAGGACTATGTTCGGACTTTGTTGGTATGGGCCTAAGAAATGGTGGTTCTGGAGCCCCAGGTGCTGGAACAGTTAGTAATCTAGAGGACTATCTTAAAGACCATGGATGGTATGATACAGGTTTAGGGCCGAATGACAGAGATCTATGGCAAGTAGGCGATGTATCTATAATCTATAAGAAGAAGGGAAAGAGATATGGAAACGGCCATACCTCAATGTATGTAGGAAATGGATACTGGATATCTGATGTCAAACATGATCGATATAGTGGTGGCTGGGAAAATTGTGAGGAAATACATATATATAGATATAAAAATGACCCTAATGTCTCCCATTCTGGTACACCAGGTAGAGAATGGAACAAAAAGCCAAATGTAAATCACGTAAAATATGCAGTTGATAGGTGGTGGAGACTTGGACGAAGTAAAGAAAAGTGGGGAGGTGTTGGAGCACTGTTTGCTGGAACAAATGGTAGATCTTATAATAGGGTCCCTGGTGATTACAATGAAGTTAAGGCGGTTCTTGAAAATCCAGATTCGACCATAGCAGATTTCATTCGTGTTGCATATAAACCAATAACCACAGATACAAAATGGTCTCCTACTGAAATTGCACAAATGTATGGTTCTGGAGTTAATGTAAGAGATGTATCTGATATTAGATTCGATGGATTTGTTGGGGGAGGCGGCTCTTTTGGCAGTGGACTTAAGAATTTCTTCTCTGGAGCTAAAGAAGTAGTCTCTAATGCTGTCCTTGGCCTTAGTCATAAAGCTTCAGATGCCGCCGAATGGGTAATGGATAAAGCTGGTGATGGAGTTGATTGGGATACCTCTCTTCATAACGGCGTCTCTACCTATAATCCATACAAGAAATCTAAAGCTGAACAATATCTCTATGCTAGGTATACTGGAAAAGATAATGGAACCTACACAATTCCTTCATCTATTTCCTCAGGCACAACACTTAAAAGAGATGAGTGGTGGGCTAAGTTCTTTGATGAAAAAGGTAATCTTAAGATATCCAAGGAAGATAACATTAACCCTACTCTCGTAAGTTATCTGCACAAAATAGAAGGTGAACTCAAGAAGGGTAACGAAATGAATGAGCTTGACCTTAAGATGGCTGCTCAGGGACTAGATGCAGAAATGGTACACAATGCTGCTGAAACTAGAGACCAGAAGAGACTAATTAGTGCACTTGTAGCCACCGGAAATTCAGGAAATAAAGATAGAGTTCAGTTATTTTCAGATAATAATACATAATGGTTGAAAATAGAAAAAGTTGCTGGTACTATGATGACCAGATGGATAATAGATTAACCTCTGTATCTCTTCACCCTAATACAGTCTATAAAGGAGATACTTGGGTTAGGGCATCAGAGGCTGGTCTTAATGTTGATGCAGGAGGATATACATTAAGTCCCCTTTGTAGGTCAGTCTTAAATGAGGACTTTAATGTATCTATAGCTAATACTTGGTCTGATATGGGAGGAGACCCTATATCTGGACTAGTTAATGATGTTATGCACTCAGCAGCACCTTATGCTGGAGCTATTTCTACTGCTATAGAACAGATTAGAGCTAAAGCTGATGAATGGGGTGCAGCAAATCCGGCGGAGATAGATGAAAAGACAGGAAAGGAAAAGTTTTCAATAGCCCATAAACTTAAAGGATTTGCAGATTGGATAGGGGATAGAAATGAAGCTATGGGAGGAGACCTTGTAGACTATATGAATGCTAATTTTATAGTTCAAGGTACAAGATTTTCATACTATAGTGGAACTGGTATTTCCTTTGGCAACTTAGGAATGAGATTTACTGTATTTCCACAATGGCTAGGAAAAAATGAGCTCCTGACGGTCAATCAGCAACTAGAGACACTTTTTCCATATGCTATAGGTAAATACGAATCTCTTCACTTTACCACTGGAGAAGGAGAAAATAAAACTGAACATGTTTCTGATATCTTAGGTTGGCAAAGACCTCCGGCAGGATATAGAGCAGATTATAAAGACATAGATAACAAATCACTGAAGGGAACATTAAAACTTAGAATAGGTGCCTTTTATGTCTTAGAATCTTTAGTCTGCGAAGGAATTACGTTTAGTCTCTCACGTCAGATGGTAAAGAAGCCATTTGATGCTGGATATAGTGGACTTGATGTTGGGTATAGTAAAATCATAAACGACATGACTACTGATACTATTGCATTTTCACCACTTTATGCAGATGTTAATATAGTCCTTCGCCCATCTACAAAATATTCAGACCTGGCTATGAAAAACTTTATCTATGGTCTTAATATGCCTACAAGTCAAGGTGAAGAGAGAAATGAAGGTGCCCAAGAATTAGACCAGAAAATAAAATCTAATCTAAAGGGCATACAAAACGACATATCTGAGAAATATGTATAGTAAAAATAAAACCATACAATATCAGAAAGAAGATCTAGGGAATTATATAGAGGGTTCTGATGTATATAATTCCCTTCTTCTTCTTCGTTTATCTGATACTTCTCTTCCACGAGAACTATATCAGATAAAAACCTATGAATATCGACCAGACCTAATTGCTAAAGACTACTATGGTTCTGAATCTTACCTTGCCTATATTTTACTTCAAGGAGGTCTTAGGGTACAAGATTATCAGAAAGGAATTATACTAAGGCTTATACCAAAAGAGACTTTAGATTCAATTATAGACGAGATATAATGAAAAGAAAAACAAAAAACTCAAAAGAAGTAGCTGTATCTTTCTCTCCATGGACTGATAAAGGGGATTCTGGGGCACAATTTAGTCTTTTCCGTCTCCACATAAAAGAAGCACTTGGAGGAGAAATACCTAGGGGAGAAATTGAACTAGTACATCCAGGAACACCAAAGTCTTTAGAGATGGTACAGAATCAAGAGACTGGTACTATAGAAATACAAGACACTAAGGAAGGCGGATTCACTTATAAATTCAACGTCTTTATAACAAAAAGAAATGTCTACAATGAAATAGTATCTCTAGAATTTATCTGTATTCCAACGATAATAGGAGAAGATGGAAATGTAGATTCAGGAAAAGATGCATTAGAGAGAGGTAAAAATTTCTATACTAAACTATATTCTGAAACATACAGTGATATAGAAAATGCCATACTCTCATCTTATCCTGGAACATGGGACAAAAGAGTGAAGACTAATATATCTGATAAAGTAAAGATATATCGGGATAATGAAACTTCTTATGATCTAATTAAGAGACTTGGATTTGCTTGGAAGAATAATAGTGTCTTTGCTCTTGGTTGGGATAGACTGTTAAATAAAGAGATTATTGGAATTAATAGTTTTGGAGACTCAGAGGATGGAGATAAGATAAGAAAAATATATGGAGACCAAAAAGAATGGACCCAAGTTTCATCTAAGAGCTCTAAATATAACACCTCTCTAAATACTATTCTCTTTGACCCCTGGCAAGACCCATATAAAGATGACCCAGGAGCCTTAGAACTTTGGAAATCTGTAACCCCTGAGGATAAGTATAAAGAATATGAGCCTAATCTTGTAGTATCTTCTATTACAGGAGATAGAGAGTATAAGATTCACTCACATTCATACTATCTCTTAGAAGAAAACTCAGAAAATTCAAAAGATTTCTATGGTGCTAAGGGATATGGAAGTATTGTGCTCCTAGGCGAAGATATGCCTAGAGACTGGAAACTGGGAGATACTATTATGTACTACCGGAAGAAGGATGATAAAACTTGGGATACAGAAGGACTTAAGTGTATAGTTGCTTCAAATGAGTTATTCTTTTCTCAGAACGGCTCAACAAAAACTGGTCCACACGGCTTACCCTTTGAATGGACTACTGTATTATGGGCAACCAAGGAAGGAATAGGAAATTGGGCTAAAGAAATAGAAGAAAATAACGAAAATAAGCATGAGTAAGGTAGGAGTAGAAGCATATATGTATCTTGGAGTTGTTTCAAAGATTCTGGGAGATACTGAAGAAGAAAGACTAGAATATCGGATAGAAGCAGATATTCCAGGTGTTATAAAAGGGGTTAATGCTTTTCCGCGACGTGATGTTCTTGATGAGCCTAAAATTGGAGACCCTATTATTCTTATGTCTTTAGATCCAGAATTCAACTCTTATTATCTCTACTGGAAACTTAAAGAAAATGACTTTACTGGATTTAGAGCTTGTGGTAAAGAATTCTCAATAACACCTGATCATATTCTCATTGAAGTATATGATAAAAAAGTATGGGAAAAACCTGACGATAGAAAATATAAAGATGGGGAGGAAATTCTAAACGACAGACAAGAACTTATATCTAGTATTGAAATGAAGGATTCTGGTGAGATTAGAATGCTAAATAAAACTGGTACTGAGGTTATCATAAAAGATGATGGCAATGTAGAAGTAAATACAGCCGGACACAATATGAAAGTAGATCTCGGAGGCGGAACAATAACCTTAACTAACGGAACACTAAATTTAAATGGTGGCAGAGTTGGTGGAATGCCAGGAGCGTTTATATCAGATCCAGTATATAAAAAAGAAGGAATGAATTTTGGAAGAACAAACAAAGTAAAATTAGGATAATATGGCATTAGGTATAAATTTAGCAGACCTGGCTCCATTTATCTCTAAAGAATTAGCTACAATACAGGCGGAAAATTTTGTAGGGGAAATGGAAGGACTAGATCCAGAAGAGATGAAAGAAAAGATAAGTCAATGCACAGAAGAACTTACAGAAATATATAAAGATTCTTTAGCAGATGGACTTAATACTATGCAGGGAGACCTTGAACTTCTTTATGATGGTTCTATAGATTTTACCACTCGTCTTGCTACTGTCCCCCTTGCTATTATTGGAATGGGAACAACAGGACCGACAATATCCGTAAACCTAATTCTTCCACTAATCAAACAACTTCAAGGAGAAGCACGAAATCTATCTAATGTATATAAAAAGGTTGAATCTTCCATAAAAGGGTTTGAGATAGATAAATTGGCAGAGAAAAACGAAACTATAAGAACCATCTATGGCCTCTTAACTGCGGCTTTAAGTGCCATAGCCATTCTTGTGTCTCTTGTTGGCGTTAAGTGCGGAAATGAAAAAGCTAAAGATACAAGTGAATATGAAAAATCCCCTCTCTCTGTTGATGCCACCACATGTAAAGAATATTCAACGACCCAAGAATATGCATCACAACCAAGAGAAGGATGGATGTGTACTAAGTTTAAGCATATCCAAGAAAAGACACTTGAAGATTTTGGTGGTGACTCTGAAAAATATGAAGAGTGGCGAAAAGAAAATGCCAAGACTATAGATGATTTCCAAGATTCGCCAGAGAAAGGAACAAAAGAAGCACAATACCTGGGGTGGCTTAAGGAAAATCATCTGTGTAAGTATTGTAAGAATTTTAAAAGTAATGAATAGAGCTTTCCCGGGATATTAGTAGTTAGCTCGAGAAACTATGAGGTCCTGACTCTATATTAACTTGATCCATGGAGGCTGATCACTTCCATGGTTCGCTAAAATTTATTAAACTTAACTATATGATAATAAAACGAAAGCTCTTCACACGGGGCGAGAAAAAGATAATCCACGAACTATACAACACAACCAAGGGCTTCAGAGAGTTTCCAAAGCTTTATAAAAACTTGACTACTAGGGATGCAATAAGACTTGATAATATAACGAGAGGATATTATAGAGGAAATTTTAACCCTGAGGATGTACAAGTTTTAGCCACCCATCTAGGGCTCCCAGAAACTGCAAGAGGCGGAACAAGGGTTTTGCAAAAGTATACTAATCCAGAGCTCATTGAAAGATGGCGCAACATTAGGGCTCATAAACTTGGTGTTGGAAAAGAAAGAGAGGAATTCAAAGCCCTAGAAAAAGAACTTAATTTATTAAGATCAAAAAGAGATAGTGCAGTTAGTGATAGGGAGTGGTATAGTTATCGAGATAAAATTGAAAATTGGTGGAATAAAAATGAAGGTAGATATACTGAACTACAAAGTTTACTCTCAGAAAAATTAAAACCAGGAAATGATAAGCTCGATAATAGAATAAATAACATCATTAAGAAACAGAATGCACTAAAAAATAAAGCTCTATTAGAAACTGAAAGGACAACGGTAAGTGACCCTGAGTTATCTTGGAAATTAGCAAAAGATGCAAGGAAAAAGCAAGGAATAGAACACATATATCTTAAAGAGGGCAAGCCTGGTCTTGATAGTAGGGAGAGAACTATATATCTAGGGGAAGCCAACAAATATGATCCTGCAGCAATTGGACATGAAGCGGGTCATCGAAGAACTTATGATAGACAAATAGAACAAGGTCTAGGAAGAAATATGGATGAACTACAAGAGCTTAGTGGAGACCTGTGGAAAGGAGAGGGTGAACAACAGATTAGGCTAAATCCCGCTTTCCCCCTTGGTAATGAATATAGAGCATCTTTAGAATCAGTAATGGCACATAAAAGAGTAGGAGCAACCCAAAAACAGATTGCAGATTCTCTAAGAAATCATAAAGCAGCATATAAATCATATTATCATATAGCTTCAGGAGAGATACCAATGAGAATTATGGAAAATATGATCAGAATATAGAAATGAATTTGAGATGAAACTAGATTTATAATTAAGCTTTTAAATTAATATGATACATGTAAATAAGTTTAATAGTACAGATTCCTACGAAGACACCTATTTTAGTGGTGATGGAGGGACTGGTTACGTCAAAGAGAACGACCCGTGGTTAAGCTATAATACAGAAAGTGGGGAAGTAAAATATAATAAATCTTCTTTGGATCCACAATATATACCATTAACTATCAAAGCAGTTGGTGGTGATATTGATATATTTTTTAAGTTTGACGGAATTAGTAGCAACTATCAAAGAGTATTTATTTACTCTATAGATGGAGGTGATTGGGACTCTATAGCACTAGGTAAACGACAGAATGGAAGCCATACTGAAACAGAAACTATTACTTTAGACGCCGGAAGCACAATATCAATAGCAGGAGACTTTCCTAATTGGTACGTTACTGATGGTTCTAGTAACGAATGGTCTTGGAGGATAGAGATAGATGCTAATGGAGGAAATTATGCTGAAATATACGGAAATATAATGTCCCTTACCGACAGCTCAGATTTTTATAATAAATTTTCTGTAGCAGACAATGCCTTCAGTTACTTATTTGCTGGTTCTACAGGAATCTTACATGCAGAAAACTTAGTCCTTCCAGCCACTACATTAGGCGAAGAGTGTTATGAGGGAATGTTTGATAGTTGTAATGGTTTAATTGATGGACCTAAAATACTTCCCGCTCCAACTCTTACTGGAAAATGCTATAAGTGGATGTTTGATGGATGTAATAGTTTAATAAAAGCACCAGAGATAATGGCAGATTGGGTAGTTCAAGACGCAGGTGAATGTTGTATGTGTATGTTCAGAAACTGCACAAGCCTTAAGGAAGTACAAGATATCTTATTTCCTAATGGTATAGATGGGGTTAATGCCTGCGTAGAAATGTTTCAATATTGTACATCATTAGAAAGAGCCCCAGAGTTGCCTTCTAGTAGAATTGATTCTAGCTGTTATAATCTGATGTTTGAGGGATGTAGGTCTTTAAAATCAGCGCCTACTATACTTCCAGCTACGACATTACATGAAAGCTGTTATTATTCTATGTTTAAAAATTGTACATCATTAGAAAGAGCCCCAGAGTTGCCAGCCACAACACTGATAAGCAGTTGTTATAGATATATGTTTGAGGGCTGTACAAAACTACACTACATCAAATGTATGGCAACATCTGGAATAAATCAAAACGTATCTACAAATGATTGGTTAAAAGGAGTGAGGCCAGATGGGGTATTTATTAAAAACGGAAATACCTCTTGGCCTAGTGGAATTAGTGGGATTCCTCAGGATTGGCACATCAATGAAGACCAAGTCGGAGTCAGAAAACAAGCAATAGAGATGTGGGTTGATGACTACCCAGATATGGATGAGATTGACTATTATATTCCAGAAGATATGGGTACAGAAAATTGGGATCATTACTTCGACTATATACTTTCTGATCCTCAAGGAGATTATAACTGGTTTTGTGGTGCTAATAAATATGATTATACTGGTGATTCTATAGAATATGATGAAAATATCTTTTATCTATGGGAAATGCCAAATGATGATTATAATTCATATTCGCCAAATATTAAATATGCACTTACCAAAACAATTGATTATGATATATTATATAATATGTCAATAGAGCATAATCACCAAAATAGAAACAACCCAGAATCTTGTCCTATTTGGGCATTTCTTGGAGAGGATAAGTCTACTATGTCTTATGATCCAGAGTGTTATTCTACTAATTGGGTATTACTAAGAGTCAGATAACCAATGAAACCAGTTCAAACTTTTAAAATCGGGTCTTCATATTTCTTTATGGATTATGAAGATTATTATCAGAAAGACTTAGATGAACTATGTATAATGGATAAATTCCCCAAACATATAGAATCAAACGTCTTAAATATGAGAAGAGATGGGAAAGATATATTTTTCTACAAAAACATGGGGAAAGAAGATTTTATTCAAGAAACACTAGATTCTAATGTTCCTATGAAGGTAGGAAAATTCTTAATCCCAGAATTTGCAGAATATCTTGGAATGACTATAGAAGATCTTAAAGCTCTAGACCCTATATTTGAAGTCCTCGATGAAAAACACTCTTATGAAAAGACTATATATAATGCCTATCTAGAAAATAACAACTTTCAATTAACTCCTGAACAACGAGATACTGCATATAAAGAATACAAAAGAGCCAGAGCCGAAATATATAACAAAGACAATATAATTATAAAGTCTTATCAATATCTTAATTCACTAAAAGGAATTGGAAGATTTGTTTATGGAGGGAGTTATGGTCTTTGGATTAATGAAATAGACCTTGGAAGAAAATTTCACGACTTAGATATTAAATTTCTAGACTTTAACGAGGAAGACAAACCCCAACCTAAGTTAGACTTTTTTCCTAAAATCGATAAACTTCCTGATATACCAATAGAATTACAGGTAGAAGAAAAAGAGTGGAATGGGATTAAGCTTCTTGTATTTACGCCTGAAAGTATAATAAAATCCAAACAGTATACCTTAGATTTTCTTTCTGACCCTAAGACTTTTATGACAGACGGGAGAAGAAGACAGAAAGATAAAATACTTCGTGACTTTAGGTATCTCATAGAACATTATGGATTAGAAATTTAAAACACTACATTTTGCGCTTCAAGAGGCATAAAATCCTTAATCTTGAAAAATCTAGAAACACGTTATAAGAAGAGACTTGAATATACCTAAGGATATCTGAGACTCTTCTTATATTTTTAATACTTAAGACAGAAATATGATAATCTTACGACAAAGATCATATACCAGGCAGGATCAGAAAGTAATAAAAGAACTTCACAAAGCTACTAATGGATTTAGGAAACTACCAAAAGGATATAAAAACCTAACTACAAAGGATTACTTCAGACTTAGTAAGTTTGCTGAGGGATTTAATAAGTCTTTTGAAAGGGGAAATACTAAATCTATAAACTGGGATGAGTTTAAAACAATGGCAGAACACCTGGATTTACCTGAAACCTCCAAAGGCGCCAAGCATCTAATCGAAAAATACAATAATCCTAAACTCCTAGCTCGATATAGAAGAATTCAAAAACTAAGAGAAAATTCTGAACAGAAAGAAAAATTAAAACAACTGCGTAAGGAATACTTAAAAGATTCTAAAAAACTGGATAAGGAGTTTGATAATGCTGTAGAGAGGGCTTTTATATTTGAAAATGGAAAAATGATAGAAAACCCAAAAGCCATTGTAGATGCAGAAAGAATAGAAGAGGCTCAATCTAAGCGAGGGAAAAAATATATACAGGATAAGTTACAGCAAATATCAAAGCCCGGAGCTAAATTTTATAAGAGACAATTGGACTCTCTTGATAAAACACGAAAAAAGCTTGACTCTACTCAAAAATCATTCAGACAAAACAAAGAATTATTTGAAGAACTCAAAAAAGAGGCAGAATCTTGGGGATATACTGTACAAATTTCTAAAAATGGCAATGATAGTGTAAATCTGAAAAGAAAAGTAATTGTATTAGCAGACGAAAATCCAGCAGCACTAGCTCATGAATTGGGACATATAAAGCACGAATATCGACAGGGGGCACGACGAGGGATAGATAGAAACAAAGCTTTAGGTATTAATAACTTTGACCAGGCCTTTGATAAACATCCAGTAGGAAGATGGGAAGATGAAAGAGGGGCTACAATTGACGGCCTTGCCAGTATGAAAACAAAAAAGAGTGCCACAGAAAAAGATATTCAGGCAGCAGAAGATCACCTAGGAGATTCTTTTGAAACTTATTACCACAGCGGGCTTTCTAAGATTCCAGAAATGATAGCCAGAAGAACTGGCAAATGGTAAAATATGTAATACGAAGTCATGATAATACTACGACAGAGACTATATAGCTTTAGAACTGAGTCGCCGGAGGAAATTAATCTTGGTAATCTAGTTCTTAAAAAGTTTAAAGATTCCTGGTTCACTAAACATATAGCTGCATTCATAACAAAAGCTATAATAAGGCTCTTCAAAATAAAAAATGCTAGAGAATTTGAAACCGTGGCCGACTATACAATACTAGAAGGTGGGAAAAATATTGGAAGCTTAGATCTAACTGAAATATCTGGGAATGAATTAAATGTAATGTGGATTGAAGTTGATGAAAAATATAGAGGTCACGGTTATGCTCAAAGGGTACTAAATTGGGTTATACAGTTTGCTAAAGATAAAGGCTACAAGGTATTAACACTAGAGGTGCCCGGAATATCACCAGACGCAAGACATATATACGAAAAACTTGGATTTAAAGAAGTAAGACAAATTACTTCCCCTGATGAAGATACTTATTGGGGAGGACTGGTAGGAATGAGGCTAATGTTGTAAAATTCTTATATATAGAATGAATCTTACTATACTACAATTTAAAGATATAACCCCAGATGTAATGGAAGAACTGTTGAAGATGGAAAAAGAGGGTTCTGAGGTTGCAACAAAAACTATAACTCTCAGGTCCTCACATAAAGAACCAAAGGAGATAGCAAAAGAAATTATAGACCTTAAGAAAAAGATTATAGACTTCTTGAATGATAAGGGCTAAAGAATTATTTTTACTAGGAGCTAAGGATATTTGGAATTATATACAAACTGCAATATCACAGAATAATTCAAACATCTTTTTTGAACTACAAAATCATAAATATCCATTCAATATTAAAGGTCTGAGTCGTGTTCCATTTGAGCATAAAGAAGATAAAAGGACAATAGGAAAGAAGGGACAAGGAATAATAAAAGTTCTATTTCCTACTATAGATTGTTCTTACTATCATATTATCTTAGATACTGAGGATATGACATGGTTAGAAAATAAGGGTAGAGATATTTTAAGAATTCATATAATAATTTCTGAAACAGGTGGGAATGGTGAAGTTGTTATACAGAAATGGTTTATGACTGAACTTGGAATTGAAGATAGTATAGGTATAGACTGTTATGAATGTAAACTATGTTGAGGTTAGCTAATTTTATAATACCAGAAGAAATAGAAACTGAAGTTAGGATTGAATTGGTAAAACTTGGATTAAAAGAAAAAGAAGCCCTTGGTATAATTAATCTCTACCCTAAAACTACTAATCCAGAAGAAATAGCTAAAGAAATAATACAAATAAGAAAGATAATTAAACTTTTATTCGGTGAAGATTGATGACATTGTTGGATTAGAAAAAGAAGAAATATTAAGGACTTTAAAATTTGATAATATAAAGGAAACAATAGAAGAAATTAAACCAAAACCATATATTATCTATTCTAAAAAGGGTCAAATATTTCCAAAATTAGTAAAGAAATATGGATTAATTGTAATATCAGATAAAGGAGATACAATTAGCTTTGAAAACAATAAAATCCTTCTCCTAGTAAATTTTAATCGTTATACTAAAGAAATTTCCTGGATATTCAGATTTAATAAAGAAAAAGAAAAACCAGAAATATATATATTATAAAAACTATAGAGGCTGATTACTTCTATAGTTTTCTATTATCCAGAAGAAAATCCAATTCCCTTTATCCAGAAGAAGAGATAGTATTCATTCAAAGGGAAGTCGAAGACGCAGAAAGGACCTGGAGTGAATTGGACTTCAGAGGAGACATAGTCGACAAATGAAGGACAAGAGAGGGAGGTTTGGGGTCCTTTCAGTAATAAATTTTTCCAAAGGATTTCAATAGATGGATGCTCACTATGTTCGTATCCATCTTAGGCTTCGCAAGGGTTGTATAGATGTCATAGATTTCTCTTCTTTTAGTGTTTAGAAGAAATGCATTAAAATTCTGAAAAAAGTACCTCTTTAGGAAATGACAGAAAATTTATCCCAAAATAATGCATTTTGCGCTTTTTATGGTCTTATTTCCTAATAAATGAGATTATATGGGAGACGTTCGCTACGCTCGCCTCTCTAGCAATGAATTAATAATTTTATTTATTAGAGAAATGTTAAAAATAGAAGAATTAAAAAACGGTAACAAAAATATAATTGTACCACAAGGAATTAGATATATTAGTGATTGGAAAGATTACAATTTATCTGATTTTAATTTTCCACACATCCTAGATAAAAAGATACCTGGTTGTGGATTTACTGAATACTGCTTAAGATATAATCAAAACGTAATTTTATGTAGCCCTAGAAGAGTATTGCTTTCAAATAAAGAGCTTCAGCATAACTTTATCTATGATGAAAAAACAGAGCAGTTTATATTTAATCCCAATGCGGAATTTCCTGTTTTCTATTTTAAGAATTCATTAGATAGCGAAGTTGAGCCTGATAAAGATTTATCAAAATCAGGTAGGTCTTCTGGAGTTGAGCCAGTAATTAAAGAATTAACTAAAGAAGAGGTTCAACAAGTATTAGATGAATTAGAGGCTGAGCTCAATAATTATGTATCGTGGTGTATTTATACTGTACATAAGCCTGTGAAAATTTTAGTTACGTATGATTCATTTAAATATGTTAGGTGGTTTCTAGAAAAGCGTGGATGTTTTAATCAATATCATGTAGTAGTTGATGAGTTCCAGGCAATTTTCACAGACAGCTCATTTAAGTCTGATACGGAACTTGAGTTTGTTTATCAGCTTCAGGATCTTCAGAAAGTATGCTTTGTTTCAGCAACTCCAATGATTGATAAATATTTAAAACAAATTGATGAATTTAAAGATTTGCCATATTATGAATTGGATTGGGATAGAGACGACCCACTGCGAGTTATTACCCCAGATTTACAGGTAAAGCCCCTCAAGTCTTTGTCTGGTCAAGCTGGAAAGATAATAAATCAATATAAATCAGGAAAGTTTGAAGAAGGAACCTATTGTGGAAATATAGTAAAGTCTACTGAAGCTGTTATTTATGTTAATTCGGTTGCTAATATTCTGTCAATAATAAAAAAGTGGAATTTAACACCAGAAGAATGTAATATACTATGCGCAGATACTTATGAAAACAGAAAAAGGGTAAAGAAAATTCTTGGAAAGAAGTTCGACATTGGAGATATTCCTGCAAAAGGACAGCATCACAAAATGTTTACTTTCTGTACTAGAACTGTATATCTAGGCGCAGACTTCTATTCAACATGTGCTAGAACTTTTATTCTTAGTGATGCAAATATAAATACTCTTACTGTGGACATTTCTCTCGACCTCCCACAAATCCTAGGAAGACAAAGATTAGTAGAAAATCCTTGGAAAAATAGAGCTGAATTGTATGTTAAGGCTTTAAAACAGGGAGGTATAATGACTAAAGAGGAGTTTGATGCTATCTTAGAACATAAAAAGAAAACAACTCTTGATATCCTTAATTCATATTCAGATACAAGAGAAGAAGCTAAGCACTCTGTTGCACTTAAATATCAAAGAGATGCAAGAAATTCAAATTATAAGTATGATTTTGTAGCGGTCAATACTCATGGTGGAAAAGATTTAGTTCCTGTTTTTAATAATCTTGTCTGTATATCTCAACAAAGAGCTTTTGAAATACAACAGACTGATTATAAAGATAGATTTAGTGTATTTGACAGGGCAGTTGAAAGAGGTTTAATTAGTAGAGAGGTTAAGAGAGTTGTTTCAGAATTTATGGGTGTTTTTGATGATACATCTGGATTTTCTTCAAGACTAAAACTTCTTTGTGAATCCAAGTTTTCAGAATCTGCTATATCTGCAATATTAGAAAGAGTTCCCCTTGTGTTTAAGAATTGTTATGAGCTACTAGGCCCCGACCGTTGCAAAGCTTTAAGTTATAATAAGACTGAAATATCTAGAGAAATAGAGAATCTTAAAATTTCAAAGTTTAGCAAGGAACCATTAGTTGAATCTATATACTCTAAATTTTATATTAGTTTAAAATACACAAAACAAGAAATTAAGAATATATTGAGAGATATATATGAAGATTTAGGATACTCTAAGACTCCTAAAGCATCAGATCTTGAAGAATATTTTGAACTTAGGCCTTGTCAAATTACTAATAAAGAAACTGGTAAAAGAGATAATGGTTTTGAAATTATAAAGAAAAAAGACCAATGAAAATAATAAGGATTCCAGATAATTGTATTTCAGGGCCTCAAGTTCTCCGAGTTCCTGAAGCAATATATAGAATTATACTTAAGGATTCCTGGTATTATGGGGAAGGTTGTTGTGGAGGTTTTAGAATACATATAGAGCCTAAGACGATGATTGCTACACTTGAGTCTATATGTTCTCAGGAGGAGGTTGAAGTTGAAGTTATCGATGCACCCGCCGAAGAACCATCACCAACCAGAATACCAGAATTAGTCCTTACCCTATATTAACCTTAAAGAGATATGACTTGAATGTTGTATCTCTTTCTAATCTTTCATAATAGAAGAATATGAAATACCTATTATCAAGTGGAAGAGGTACGAATCGGATTGAAGAGTATCTAATGGACCTCTTTAAGTTGTACCTAAATATTTTCCCTGGAGATATACCTGGTGCTCCTGATTTTGGTTATGACTTTAATCTCCAGGGCACATATCAAGATGTTTTACCGGCCGAACTAGAGTCTCGGGTTTCTCGGTTAATTCAAAAAGTTAATTCTAGATTTCCGGCCCAAAGGATGAATCTTAGACTTGAATCCCTAGAACTCCTATCGCCGGAAAAAGCGAGACTAAGAATATCGGCCGGAACATTAGTGGACGACATAGAAGTTAATATATACTAAAATATGAGATCATTACAAGACTATAGAAACATATACAGAGAAATTGCACAGTCTCTCGGTTATCGTGGGGACAGTGTTGAGCTCTTAGTACAACTTCTTTCTAATGCAACATATATTGAAGAAGTTGAAAATATAACCTACATGCAAGAAGCGTCTCTAGAACGTGCATCTCTTATGAATTCTAAGATTCAACACTGTGTAAATAATATGTACTCAGTCTATCGTGGTGCATGTCCTAGAGTTCTTATTCATGTCCGTCCTACCAAGTATCAAGTATTCAAACCTTACCAAGAGATAGCTTCTTCAAGTAATTTTAAAATATACTATCTAGGGAGTATCTCAGAATCAGGTATGTCGGAAGTAATATCTGAGTGGAAAAAATCATCAAGTTATCCAGAGCCTGTCGGAATTTCTCAGGGACTAGATAATGATATTCTTCAGGTTAATCCGATAAAGGAGGAGAGTTACTATATCTATGGCTTTATTGCAGAGTCTGTAGTATCTGGAAAAGAATACGTTATATCAGAAAAGAATCCATATTACTTTGATATTCCTGAAACTGGTCTTTCAAATGATATGTATGTAGAGGTAGCAAAATCTGGACAAAAGGCTGGAGACTTAGAAAACTGGAAATCATATCAGGTAACACGAATCTTTAGTGAGCATATTCTGGGGAAGATGAATTATAATACTGGAAACTTAGAACCTGCTCTATATGACTTAACTTTGCCTGGTTTTGGTAGTCGTTTATATTTCTCACCAGACCTCGAACTTTCAGACAGAGTTCGCGCTACATATTTTAAATTTACATCTTTAGATAAATATCAGGAAGGGGAGCTTAGGAGAATTTCAATACGTGGAATGGAAATCTTACCTATGTCTTCTGATTTTCTTGATTCTCATGGTATCAAAGACATCCACCTATATCCGGAACATCGTATCTATAGAAAGGCATATGAAGAGGACGAAGAAAATAATGGTGGACTTATTATTATTCCAGAGACACAGAGAGAAGAATTACAGTCCATCCACTATAATGCATCCCGAGATAGATATGTGAATTCTATCGTTCGAAGTAATTCTGATATGGGTAGACTTCTTGAGCAGATGTATCCAGAACATGTAAGAACAAATGGTACTTCTTGTTCATACTATGGGAATTATGTAGTCATCTGGTATATCCCTAGGTCTTCATCTAATCTCCTGACAACAGACCAGATATCTAATTTTAGGGATAATCATAAAGCATATTATATAAGTTCTGAGATTGATGTAAGAAAAGCTCAGGAGATTAAAAAAGTTCTGACAATCGATGTTGAACTTTATCGTGCCTTGGATAATCTTGACGCCAAAGTAGAAGAAATTGTAAATCCATATCAATATAGATTTGGAGTCTACTTACCTTCAGGGGAATTTGATTCTAGTGATATAAAGAGTGAAATTGTATCAACCCTATCTAAGATTCCAGAGGTACGTCTTATCAGAAATATTGGTATTATAACTTATGGTGATTATAATGAGGGTGATATAGAGAACCCAGAAGACTATAAGACTGCAATATCAAAAGTACCTTATTATTATTCTATAGAAATTGTTATTAATTCAAGTATAACACGATGAACTTTAGTTATATAAAAAGTCAAGGACACCTTCTGGAAATTCCTATTCTATATCAGATGGTTACAATGTATGAAGAATATCAAAGTGCCTACCAGGAAAACTCTGATAGTTCTTTTCAATCCTACTATTCAAGCTTAGATATTGACCCTGTCCGAGACTTTATAGAAACTGTTATAGGTTCATCTTTATCGGACACAGAGGCAGACCATGATAATGTTCTTAATTACTTGACTAGACTATTTTATTCGGTCAAGGGAACTGTCAAGGTTTTTGATTATATGGATAGATACTTACCTGGTCTTCATAGGAGTGGTGATGTTATATATGATGGAGAAACCTTAAGTCTTGCCCTAATCCTATCCAGTGCTATAGATAATACCGTCGAGTTTAGGAAGTCTTTTTCAGAATTTCTACAAAATCTTCTATACTTGGGGGAAGGAGAGAATATAGTAGTTGTAATTCCTGGAGAAGAAGACCCAGAAGTTACCGAAGACCCTAAGCCATATCGATTTCAAGAATATCCACAAGTTCTTAAGATGAATGACCTTATTGGACTTTATGGTAGTGGGAAAATAAAAACATACAAACTAACTATAGTAAAGAGAGATGAGAGTAATACTGAATAAGAAGAATTTTAGCAATATCCGGAGTGCAGTATACTATAAATCTCCAGCAATGCCAGTCGGAGTTACAGACCTTTGGAATACGTTAGACCCAAATACACAAACTCTTCTTCGCAGTTCAAAGTCTCTAGCTCCAGGGATGGCACAAGAAATAAGATATGATTCCGGAGAGTGTGGGGTCGATTATAGATTTTTTGAATATGGATTGCAATATTTTCCTAACCCAGAGGGATTTCTTCCAGGGATATCGGAAGGTATGGCTAAGACATTATTCTGGGATACTTCTGACCCCTCCAATCCTATATGGTTAGGGACTGAGTCACTTAAGAATCTCGGAAAGTTTATAATTCCAACTCAAACACAAAATTCAAATCCCTCTGGCCTTAAGTTCTTTGGGTCCTTTAAGACAGAGACACAAGAGATATATGTTTTTCCTGGAGCGCCTGGGATATCTAAAATTGAGCTCTATGATATCGATATAAAACCATCTGATATCAATGACCTTTATGATTACGACTTAGGACTTTCCAGACCAGAAAACCTTAAGCCATCCATATCAATTTATCTTGGTTGTGTCGATTCTACTTCTAGTACTATTTCTTGGTCTAATAATATACCTCATGAATATTACATTGATGGAATACAAAAAGATGCAGACCTAGATTATAAATTATATTCTGAGAGATTTGACAGGAAAGTAATTTTTCTATCCTTCAGTCAGAGAGATGAAAAACACTTACCTATATCATATACTGCCTGGTTAAAACTTTATGAACCTCTCAGAAATAAACCTTCATATGATACTCTTCTCTCTGAATCTCTCTCTGACCCAAAACAGACAGGAGAAACTATAGAGGGGCATATCTTTGACTTAGCTTCTGGTAGTTATCTAGGTTCTAAGGATTCACGTCCTAAACCAATCTTAGAAGAAAAATTAAAGAAGCTACAGACTACGAAAAATTTATATCGCCAGTGGAAAAGGTATATGGCAGGTGAGGAAGTGTCGTATGGTGGAAATTCTTGGGTCTCACTTTGTTCAGATAATTGTGGAAATACCCCTGGTTATTCTTCAAAGTGGGTTCTTAAAAATAGAATGACTGATTTCTATACATCCTGGTTTCTTGTCAAGTGTGATGAGGCACAGGAAATATTACCAGGGCAGAAAATAGATATCCCTGACTATCAGAAAGAATCAGTCTTTATGATATATCCAAACCCAGGTTATGTTCCAACTGAGGTAAGTGTGAATAACCTAGAAAGAAATAGCTCAATCTCTAGAGTTGTCATGACAGAAAATATAGATATAGATGAAAAGAGATATTATATTTTTTATGTCAGATGGAGCTCTAAGATTAAAGGGGAAGTTCTTGAGTTAGACCTAGAAAAGAAACCTCTTGAAGCAACCGTCATGATACCTGCTTTTATTATTAATCCAAGTGGGTCTGAGTATGAATTACGTTGGAATCAATCTGATGTACTTCCATATGATATAAAAATTCCTGGAAAAAGTATATTTATAGATGAACCAATGGATGCTTCAATTATAACAGACCTCTTCACTAGGGTAAACTTAGGAAAAGGTCTTAATCTAAGTTCTACAGAGAAAGCAAAGGTATTTAGTTCTTTCATGGAAAAAATTAAGTTTTCAATAGAATATGAAAAGTCTATTCCTGGAAAAGTATGGGGAACTGGGGAATCTAAAGTAGAACCTAGTTATTCTGCATCATATAGTCCTTCTGGGATACTGACTAATTTTACTATTCATGAAAACTCTGTAGATTATGAGGTATGTAAGTATATATTAGTTCCTTCTTGGAGATATAGAAAAGTAACGGTATCTAATTCCGGAGACTTTGATGTAGAATATCCAGTTCAAGATGTAATTAATACAGAAAATTATAAGTCTGGTATTTATTCTAGAAAAGGGCTTGTACCTAGTGAAATTATGGTTAAATATCGGACAGGTGATTCTTGGTCAGAGTGGCAACATGTTAGTTTTGATGGGAATTACGCATCTTGGTTCTATTTTAAGAATGGAAGTGGAGATAATTCAGTGCACTTAAGTAGGACAGATACAAATCTTTATGAATTACAGGTTAATTCAGTTATTACAGATTTGATAATAGATATTAAAGTATGATAATAAACAATACAAATGTCAGAGGTATTTGGACTTATTCTGATAACTTAGTCTTTGAAAAGGGAGATTTTGTAGTCTTTGGTGACCAGATTTATATATGCAAGGGCACTGGAGTTATGGGAATTAAGCCTACTGAAAATAGAGATTGTTATACAGAATATCCAGGAAATATGGTAAAGTCGTTAGAAGAATATTATAGAATAATTAATGATAATGATGTTTCTGACGACTTATATATATCTTCGCGCGTCCTAAATGAGATTCTTCAAGATTCTTATTTTGGTCTTGGAGATAGCGGAATTATAGAGTCAAGGATAGAGTCTGATGGTACCTTAAGTGGACAAATCTCTAAAAAGCTTAGTAGTTCTGAGCATGTTCTTGATGACCTTATTACATCACCAGACTTTAATAATGGTGTTGTCTTAGTGTCTAGGAAATTTAGTGATATTAAAAATCTAGTTGGACTTTTATCATTCGAGACTTCAGAGGAATCTAAGTCTGATATGGTAGCCTATATCGACCCCCTAAAGTGTATAGGATGTGGAAGCTGTGCAGATAATGTATGTCCACAGGGAGCTATTGAGATTTCTGGTGAAGAAGAAATAGAAGAGTGTCCGGTGTGTGGTCATAAATATACACAAGATGATATTGCTGCGGAAAAAGAGTGGAGCTCAATTCCATATTATCACGGTCATTGGAAATGTCCTAACTGTGGTGCTCAAGTTGGGCCAAATAAGAAAACCGTACATAATTATAAGATAAATACTTCTACCTGTAATCTTTGTGGTAAGTGTTTTGATATGTGCCCGGTCGATGCAATATACCTAGTACAGAAAAATAGCACTACTACAGGTATTGATTCGTCAGATAGTGTAGACAGTGGAAATCAGAGTTTTTCTAATATGATTTCTAAGTATCGAGTTTCAGACTTAGAGTATGTATTCGTTCGACAGTATTCTTATAAATCTGCTCTCACTGGTGCTCTTAATAGAATCCAAGAATTAGTTGACCCAGATCAAGGATTAATATTCTTTAGACATGCTTATCAGAAAGGTGATAATCTTACAATGGATACTACAGATTGGACTAGTTGCCTTTCAAGAGATGCTATATTGATTGGAAAAGAACTAAATAGAATTAGAGAGAGGCTATCTAAGGAAGAATCTGGGTCTTCTGTAACTTCTGGATTTAGGTATAGAAGTATCGATGTCACTAGAAATAATGACTCTTACTTTATATCTTTTGATTCTCTTCCACCTAAAGTTAGTGGGATAAAAAGAATAGTTACCCTTGTCTTAGAATATCAGGGAAAAACAACCTCATCATATAATACCACTATAGACTTATCCTCAGCAGAAGAGTTTAATGGTATATATGGAAAAACATATTATATAAACGATAATATAAGTTTTACTGTAAAGAGCACTACTGGTGGTTTTGATTTAGATTTTGAAAGTGACCAAGATGGAGTTCTACTATTAAAGGATGTATATTGTAGAGAAGCTTGTTAAATTATGGGAGAAGAAATAAGACTAGATTTACCGTTTAAAGACAATAATAATACTGGAGTCCATATTAGTAGCTTTGAGACTATAGTATCTGGAAACGAGCAGCTAAATTTCTTATCAACAACTAGGCCACTTCGAGCTACAGAAGTATTTAGTAAGCTTAGAAAGAAAGGTTGGGGAAAATTTGATGGAAGGTTTATGACGGAATCTGAAGTAGTTTCTTCTCAGAGGCTTATGTATAGAGTATATATTCCGTGTAAAACTTCATCTCAAACCTCAGACATTGACTATCCAGAAAATAATATAGACGTCATAGATACCGGATTTAGAAGTATTTCTGGGACTCATGAAGGAGAGAATGGTGAGGAGATTAAGGATTATGTAGTTAGAATAGACCCGTTCTTTCAGATGTGGCCTGAGAAATTTAACTTTAATCCAAACCATAATGATGCCGATAGAAAAGCAATCAAAAATCAGGTAGATGAAATATATAAAGAGATTTTTGGAGACGATATATCAGGAATTAATACAATATCCTTCCGTAGAGCTACAAAGGAGGCTTTAGATATTTCTGAAAAGTCTGTATCTTTCGACTTAATTTCTCCTGATTCTGACCTCTATACTAATACTGTAGACCTTAGTGAGCTTAGAGAGTATGCAGTTGTTTCTGATATTTCGGCTAGAATAGATATAACCGTGCAATATTCGACTTATGAGGATGAAAAAGTAAAGGTTTTCAATAGGGACATAACTTTCTCTGCCTTCAAGTATAGATATGATGAAGAGTCTAATATCGTTGACTGTACTAGTGAATCTTTTACAGGATATATAAATAATGATGTTATAGTTTCATATATCCCAGAGATAGGAACCCTAGAAGTAACCCCTAGTTCAGACCGAGTTAGTGAATGTATAATAAGCAGATGTACAGTAACCTATGGCAAGTTCTAAAAAATATAATACATACATACTAGGTTTTCCAGAGGTTGTTAATAATTGTCCAAGAATTATAGTTTGTAAGAGTTCAGAACTTGGTGTAGATATATCATTATTTGTACTTCCAGATATTATAAAGAATATCTTAGATGAGTCTAATGAGAAAATAAACGGCCTCATTATTCCAAGATCACCAGAGAAAGGATGTTATGAATATAGGAAAGATAATTTATTCTGGATTCTAGGAGAGTCCGGAATAGAAGAGTCTTCAGATACCTATGAATTAAGAAAGTCCTGGGGGTTTGATATTATAATTTATCTATCTTCCGGCAATGATTTTTTAGGTTATACGAAATTTGTAGACCTCTCAGGTGATGGAACAACTAATCTTGATATTTATTTAAATTTTTCTAGCGAAGTTTCAGATATAGATCAAGATATTATTTTAGATACATCACTATCTGGTATATCTAAGACAACTGAACAAAATACAATACAAGGATATCTTAAAGTGAAGGATATCCAGAATGGCAATAATATAAAGAAAACGACAACAAGATATTCGCCACACCTGGGAGCTAATGATATTGCATTCTTAGGTGACAGGTCGGTGATATCAGGAGAATCTTTTAGAATTGACTTAATGTGTGGGAAAGTAATAAATCCCTACACTAATTGGCCTAAGTTTGAGTCACATCAGATAGGATATTATGGTGGAGATGATATAGTTCTTGAATCTTGGACTCCTAGCTATTATAATATTGTATCACTTCTAAAAAAAGATTATTGGGGTAAGTCTCCTTTAGTTTATACAGTGTCTAAAGAGGGAAGAAGACCAGCCCCTAAGTATAATTCAAAGGATACCGAGATTTTATATATGTCTGGGAGATATCTAGTGTGTAATTGTTCTGGCGATAAAAGAATATATGATACACTTGATTCTAGATGGCTTGAAACTCTTGGATTTCCTATTTCTGACCCACTTAGTCCACAAAATAAAATAACTGACCTTCGAGTTAGTGTTGGAGGTTTTGAACAGATTGCTGAGTATGTCCCTGAAATAAATGAAACTTTCCTTGACCTATCAAAGGATATAATCAATCTGTATCGAAAAATTGGACCATGGTTTATTATAGAAAATGAATCTAAGTCATCTATTCGAAACTATAAAATATGTGGTCCAACAATGACACTGTATATTTTAAAGTCAGAGCTCCCATATATCTCTTTCCTCAATGACTCTTCTATCCTATACTACAATCCTGATAATGAGGATTGTTTTGTATATTGTGGATATGGAAAGACATTTATAAGTAAGAGGTATGACCTGAACTTTGATAAAATAAAAGATACCCCGAATCAGCAAAAACCAGGAGAAAGAATTGACCCGATAGACCCAGAAAATATTATTGGCTCTTCACTAGATTCTTTTAGACGTAGAGAACCTAGAACAAAACTTCCAAAAATTATTACTGGATTTGGTGGCCTGGTGTTTTATACTGATGAGGAAAATAGATTATATTATTTATAATGAGAGTAGAGTACAAAAACCCAGAGATATTAAAAAGACCAGATTCTAGGATTGTTCTTAAAGGTGTAGAGGGGATTTGGGAACCTGAATCAAAAACACTACGTCTTTATTATGAAGGTCAGATGAAGAACATAAGAGATGAGATTTATTCTACATCTGGTGACCTTATAATGAAACTAATATTTGAGCCCTCAGATACAAACTTAGAATCAAATTGTGGAAATATTATATATATAGAATTTCCAGAGTTCACAAGAGCAGATATAAGTACCTCTGAAGTAGCAAGTAATATTACATACTTAGAGGGTAGAGGTTATGCTATTGGTGAAAATATACTTAGAGGGATAAATACTACCAATGAAGCTAAACTTAAGAATTTTATCTCTAAGTCGTCCTGGTATAGATATTTTAGAATCAACAGAAAATCTAATTCTACCAATACAAAAAGATTAGATTGGGCAGGCCGGTCAATTTCTAAAGATTATTATAAGAAAAGTTATTCAGACCTTCAGCTATTCTGTGATGGAGTTGATGAAAATGACAGAATGGTTTATGATTTTAAAATGTCTACTCCATGCATCACTTTTTATGGTTTTGCTACAGAGGAAACTTATAAGGTAGAGGGAAATAATGAAAAGCTAGTATCTAAAGAAATCGTATCCCTTGAGAATGTTCCTGGTCTTGTTATTTCTGAAATCCCTGGTGGAACAAGAAATTTTGTTTTATCCATAGATTCAAAAAATCTTAGAGCTAATCTTCTGACTATCCAAGACTTTAATTCAGAAGAATCCGAGATTATATATCAGACTGGGTTTATTGCTGAAGTATATGATTTAGGTGGTCAGATTAATACTAGCTACCCTCTTGAAATAACTACCCTATCAAAAAACTTAACTTGGCACTTAGATTCATCAAAAACCTCTTCAATCTTCAGAGAGGGTGAATCTCCGGTGTTCTTATTTAGACATGATGATTATACTAAAGGGGTATATCATACACTTCACGTTACGACTGCTAGAGATATAGACAATATTCGAGATATTAAAATAAACGTATCAGATGATTCTTCTTCTGACCCATATTTTAGATATGAAATTAGTCTATATTCTAGTTCAGAGCTTGGGAATGATATTGTAGTGAGAATATTTCCAGTTGTTTCAAATCAGTCAAGCTCTTGGGTTCCTAGGATGTATGCAGATATTCCAGAGCCAAGAACATTAGTATATAAAAATAGTAAACTTGTGTTCTATCCTATTATCGGCCCAAAGAATGCAGATTTCCTTGTAGTAGACCCAGAGGATTCGACAGGAACAGAGATAGATTCCTTAGAGTTCCCAGAAGAAATCCTTGGTGGTGAGTATCTTGTTAAAACTAATGGAGATGATACCTACTGGGGTGGAATTGTAACGGATTCAGATGTCTTTGCTACTTCTTATGGATATACTGGATTTGTTGAGCCTCCTGTGGTTACTGATGATTCCGAAGAAGTTCTACCAGAGCCTGTTGTAATAATTCCAGAGCCAGTACCAGTAGAACCAGAGAAACCCAAGACCTTTAACTTTGATATTCCAGGAAGTGATATTTCTGGAGCTCAATGTCATGGACTTTGGCTATTTCCATCTTCTTGTAATGTTAGACCTGGTCAATCTTTTACAGTACACACAGCAGAAGTAAAAGGTTCTAATAGGATTTGGTGTAGAGAAAAATGTCTTGGAGAGTCTTTGTTTAGTCTTGATGGCGAATTTGTTCGAATAGAAGGAATTAAGGTTAATGGTTGTTATGAGGCTTCTAAGATTAAAGCTCCAATGACTCCTGGAAATTACAAGCTTAAATTCTATGGCTCTAAGGATAAAAAGAAGGTTGTGTATCTTAATCTTAAAGTCACATCGGCGGAGACAGGAAAGCTGACCGGTATAACAACTAATACTAATATAATAGCGTTTCGAAAACCAGAAGAAAGAATAACTGGCGCCTCTGATGCTGAAAAAGCATATTATACCGTGTCGGACTACTATCTCTTAAAAGTTTGGGCGATCTACACGGATAATCCACAATCTCAAGTACTGATAGACTTTAGTGCTTCGGATTGTGATTTCGTCTGTAAACTTACAAAATCAGCTGGTATAACTGCTGGTATGAGATTGACTAGTCAAGGCATTATGGTATATCGTGGAAATGATTATGGCGTATCTGAGCTTATTATATATTCAAAGTCAGACCCAAGTATATATCTAGACATCCCCGTAGTTCAATTCGGTGGAAAGTATACATATTATCAATTAAGTAGATAGAATAGCTATGAGTGAGATTATTTCAGTAACCGGTATTGATATACAGCCTAAAGCGATAGATACCGTAGTTGGAAGAACAGAAAGCATTCAAGCTAGTGTATATCCAGCTAATGCAACTAATAAGGGGGTTCAGTGGGTAGTTAAAGATAAAACTGTAATTAGAAGTAATGGTGATGGAACTTTTACTGCCCTAAAGAAAGGTGGTACCGCTGTAACTGCTGTTTCTGATGATGGTGGATACACAAAAGAGGCCTGGTTTGATGTATGGGATGAGGATGATATCAGAGTTAATAATATAGTCCTCTATTCTAAGTCTGGTACTATCAGGGGCATTGAAAAATATATTCTTGGCTATGGAGAGAGTGATACTATAATTGCAAGATGTCTTAGTAACTACGACTATAACCTTGATAGAAATGGTGTGTTATGGAGGTCCAGTAATCCAGAAATAGCTACTATTTCTGATGATGGTGGGTATGGATCTTCTGGGTCATACTGGAAAGGAAAAATAACAGCCGGAAATGTTTCAGGGACTGCAATAATTACAGCAATATCAAAGACCTCTCCCGATATCAAGGCAGATTTTACCGTCATAGTCAAGCCTCAGGTAAAACATATCAAAAGTTTTTCAATTGTTCCAGAAACATTAGAAATTGCTATAGGACAGAAGTATCAACTTTCTGCAGTATTTAATCCCTCTGATGCTGACAATAAAAGACTATATTGGAAAGTTCCTATTAAGTCAACAGTTTCAGTTAATGCTAATAGTGGATTAGTTCAGGGGGTGTCGAAAGGTACGACTACAGTCTCAGCTACTTCTGAGGATGGAGAGATACTAAAGAATATTGTTATTAATGTAACAGATAGTACTGTTCCAGTGTCAAAGCTTGAATTAGATAAGTACTTTCTTCATATAGAGGTTCCAACGGAAACTTCTAGTCCTGAATATCTTGTAAGAGCATATGTTCCTGCTACTTCATCTAATAGTGATATTGGAGTTAATGTTTCAATTAAAGACCTTAGTATTTGTAAAGTAGCTAGTATCAAAAGATTATCGGAAGGTTCAAATCGTTTGGCAATTTATTTTAAAGCGCTAAAGCCAGGATATACTCTTGCAACAATAACTTCTAAGACTGATTCTACAAAATCAGCAACTTTAGAGATTATGTCGTTGCCAAGTGGGAAGGTTCATGACGTATATCTTCCACATGTCTTTTATACACTTCCAGATACAATTGAGGTGGAAAGAGGACAAGTGTTTACGGTATTAGCTACTGGATTTGGTGGACAGAGATATTCAAATAATTATAAGGACCCGTCTATATATCCTCTTTGGCCAGTTGCTTGGTTAGGTTCTTGGACTTTCACTCCAAATTCTAGCCAACTTGAGCCAATAAAAGAAGTTAATGACACCAATCAGACTAGAAAGTGGTTTAGAGCTGGTTATATTCCCGGCGACTATGAGATAACTGTCAAGAGAGACGAAAGATTCGATGGAGCTTCGTTATGGGGTACGAAAAAAGTTAAGGTTAAGATAGTAGATAAGCTTTTTGACAATCCTATTGGAGAACTTATTCCTTCTACTTGGTATATTGCTTTTAAGGATGAAGATACAATTTCTTATTCTGAAGAGACTAAGGGATTTGTGCCAAATCCATATAAATTCTATTTTGGAAAGATTCAAGACGGTGGAACATCTGAGTCTGCCGTTAGACTTAGTGATAGTGAAACACAAGATATCGGTTGGAAAATATCACGCGATGGAATTATCTCCAAAATTGAATATTCTGGTTCTTATCTCAAAATTTACCGAGGGCCTAATTACGGAATAACTCAGGTGATATTCTACCTAAAATCCAATCCACATATTACTTATCCTTGCTGGGTTAGTCATAGTGGTGGAGATTTTAGATATTATATGACTGATAAAAACATCACTACATCGGGACAGACTGAAGTTATACCAGCATCTACTTCTACACCTAAAAGAACAGGAGAAAGTACTGTAGTTGTAGATTCTGTAATATATAAGACCAGTTATAATCCAGACTATAATTATAATTCTGATACTGGTCTTCAGAATAATAGTCAGGTAGAAACAGAAATAAAAAGAAAAATTAGTTCTGGATCAAGTAAATTTAAAGATCCTAGATTTAAAAATGGAAGCACCTCTTCCACTAATTAAATTAATATAAAATATGTTAGCAGCTGTACGTGAAGTCTCATTAGATCTTGACGATAGATTTGACAGTGAGGATAGAACTGGCGACGGTGGAGGTGGAGGCGGTGTTTATAGAGGAGGAGGCGGCGGCGGAGGGTCGTCATCTACAACTGGAAATACCAATACTAATAATACTAACACCAACACAGGCAATACTAATACAAGTACCCCCACTTCTGGTAAAACCTCATCACTACAAAACCTTAGCTTTTTAGATATTCTAGACAAAAAATTAAGCCTAGTTCTTGGAACAACAAGGGAACTAAAGATTAATATTGTTACTAGTAAATCGTCTAGTCCTTCAACAATATTTACATCATCAAATCCTTCCGTAGCTACCATAACTAGAACTGGAACATATACTGCTTACCTGGTAACTAAGTCAGCTGGTAGTGCTACAATCAAAGTAAATTTTACTGATGCCGACGGTTCTTACTATGAAGACAGTATATCTTTGACAGTTCTTCCTTCTGGTACTCTTGAAAATATATCTGAGGATAAAAAGATTTGGATGGTTATTGGAGGAAAAAAGGAACTGTCAATTTCTGGTGTTGTTTCAATAAATTCTTCAGATACAAGTATAGTAACTACCAAAATTGTATCAGGGAAAGGCAAATTAACGGCCTGGGCTGCTGGAATTTGTACAGTAAATGTTGAAACTGCAAGTTCCTCAGAGTCATATTACGTTATAGTTACTCACGGAGATAAGACTAATTATCTTGATGTTGTTACCTTTGAAAAATCTACCTCCTGGGAAAAACTTAATTTAGGCTCTGTTTTTATTGTAGGATGTTCTGAAGCTGAGACTAGTGGATATCAAGGGATAATGTTTAAGTCTAATATTCTTAATCCACAATCTTGGAGAGACTTAGTAAATCGAAGCTATAAAGAACTTAAAGTTTCTAAGCTTGGTCAGGACATAAACATAACAGTAACCCCACCTACCTACCTAGAGGATGATGATTCAGAAGAGGCTTGGGTATCAAAATGGGGATGGACTAGTGAGGATGAAGATGTAGAGATAGCTTGTAATTTTGTAGGTACTGGTGTATATAGATTTGGTGTTCAATCCAATTGTCCTGTAAGATTTAGAACTTCCAGTGATAAGATTAGTATAGGTCCTTGGTCTGGTGTACAAAAATTAGAATATGTACTTTCAGATTTTGGAAATAATAAATCTCTTCCTATCCACGTTCTAGACCTTCCAACAGACTCTGTAGAAACAATAGATATAACCTATGAGAGCCTAGATGGAAGAATATCTGAAACACTTAAAGTAAACCTATATCCACCTCTCCCTGGTCTGATTAATATTAGAGGTCCATATATTTATGTAATTCCAGGAGAGTCAAGTAGCTATAACCAAAGAATAGAGTTAAGATCTTTTGGACCAGGACTTACCTATAGTGGAATAGAATACCCAAAAGACAGAAGTGTTAATTTTGATGGAACTAATGTAGAATGGGTTTCCAATTTAGGGGCTGCAGATTCATCTCTCGTCAGCCTAAGAGTTAGTACATCATCTAAGGTAATTGAGGAAAAGAGGTCAGATGAATATGGTGCTTCTAAGTACTACCTAACATTAAAATCTGTAACAGGATATACCGTTGGAGAGATTCCTACTGCACCTGTTGCTAGATTAAAATTTGAAGTAACTAATTCTACAGAGCATACATTTGAGCCTGTAAATATAGAGGTACGAGATTATATTTACTACTATATTTATGTACTTCCAGCAATTCCATCTAAGAATGTTGATACCTATGAACCTCTAATTGAATGTCCAACATCATATAAAGATGTTTCTTTTAGTCATAGTATTTTTGAAGGACTTAGGGCAGATAATATTGATGTCACTTGGCCAGGAACAGATGTTAGATTTGTAGACGCTTCTGGAATGAGTCAAAATTTCTCAATTCGCTTTCCAGAGAATTATTCTAGATATGTAGCACGAAATAATTTTGGTGTTTCTTTTCAAATTCTTTGGACAGGGACGTCTTATACCTGGAATCAAACAGCATATGGTGGAGAGGTAGGTACTCTTGTAATAAAGTGGTACTATAATAAAAATTATATCTTAATGTCCACTGGGCTCATTAAAAACTATATTCAAGATGGAAGCAGTGGATATACAACATTTGGAGAGCCACCATATAGTCCTAATGATCAATTTTATACACAGACTATTCATTTTGTTAAGTTTGGAAAGACAGATCATATTTTAAATAGGTCTCTTCTTCCAACGTATTATAGTGCTCTAGGAACTTATGACCCTGTTACATTAAATCCAGGCTATGAGGTTATTAAGACAGACTTGGGAATTAATCAAAATTTCCCAGTTGGTGGAGGATTTTGGAAGTATATATATAGAGAAGAAGAGGTTAGTGGAATTCCTATAAAATATACGTGTGAACAGAGCAAAGAAACTATCCAAAATCTAAACCTTACCGTTGAGCCTAGGGGAAATAATGTATCCTTTAGTCTTTCTGAGTGGGAAGAACTAGAGGCTTATAATCTTCCTGCCAGAGGTGAGATTAAATTTATCTGTGAAAGCAACGTAAATCATCATAAATCTAGCACAGTCTTAGATACTTATTCATTTATGCAGGCTGGGTTAGAAGATTGTATGCTATTTAGAGATAAATTCTACCTTGGGAGATCTGAAATTAATCTTCCTGATATTAGTTATGCTAGTACTGACCTAACATTTGGAAATTTTGGTATTAGAAGCTATAAGATATCAGATATTTGCAATGAAAGTGGTCAGATATCTAAAGTCAGGGAAATTGATAATGGTATAAATGTTAGGGTATGGAGAGAAGGTCAAGAAACTCCATTCCTAGAGACAACTGTAACAACTTTTAATAATCTATCTATCCCAGAAAATAATGAAGAGACAGATATTTTGTATACTATAGAAGTATCTCACTCTGAATCTCTTAGTTTTGTTTCTTCCGGGAGCTCAAGTTTTGAAAGTAAGCTTATAATCAAGGTAAAACAAAGAACAAAATCATCAGATGTATATATAAATAAAGATACATTGCCGTTTATCTGGTCATATGGAAGTCTTAGTAGTCCTATCATTCTCTATACATCTATTCCTAGAAATAAGATTGTAATAGAAGAGGTGTTATATCAAGACTCAACAGGAAGATGGGTAGTTGGTGATGGAATTATAGATAAACCAAGAATTGTTTCATTTACACAAGAAGAAGTATCAGACCAAAATATTCCTTCCGGATATAAATGTTTTAGATGCTTCCTTACATTCACACCAAATTCGTCTTTTGCTACTATCGAGGGTTCAACCTCTTATTTAGGAGAAGACACGATACGAAGAATTAGGGTGAGACATCTTGATATAGATGAAGGAAGTATTTATGAACTAAAGCAGGGATACTACACAATATATCCTACGCTGATGTATAAGAAAAGTGAGGATGAGAGTCAAGACCTCGTACTTATTACAGAAAAGGATTGTAGAGATATAGAGCAGCCATCACATCTTATAACTTATAATATGTTAGGTGGTTATTGGCAAGTAGGAACACAATACAATCCTGTCAACCTTCCTCCTTTCCGAAATGCAGGAAGTAATAGAGATATGAATAAGGTATGGGTATCACTAATGGCTCTTCGACATGAAGTATGTGAGCCAGAGGTTTCTTGGGTAAATACAACTAAACTTTTCGAAGAAGGTGGACTAGAGATTGAGAAGAATTCTAGAAAACTTTTCCCTGATACTATTGAAAAATCAGATACAGTATTATCAGAAAGTGACTGGTTTAGCAATATACAAACTGATTTGGTTATACACTCTACGGATAAAACTTCTGAACGTACTTGGGAGGTACTTAAGAATATACCAGAAGAGGATGATGGGAAAGAGGACATTGAGTTCCCTGCCCTTGAAACAATTTATACTGCATCAAAGTCCGGATTTTATGAAAGGCGTGTAGTGATTCAAGAAAATATTGAATTAAAACTTGGTGTTCTTGGTCGAGATGGAAATATTCTACAAAATGGAACAAAACCGTGCACAGTCAATAGTAAAATTCAGATTTGGTATAGAAAAATAGGTGAAGATATAAAAGATGAATGATGATAGAAGAATGAGTTTCCTAGACCATATAACTGAGTTCTCGGAGGCTCTTGTAAGATTAGATGAGAGGATAGGATTTAAAAGATTATTTAGCTATCTCCTTATTGTTCTTCTTATAATCGGTCTATTCAATTTTAAAACAATAGTAAAAGAAACTATTGAGCTCTATAGTGAGGTATCTGATCAGATTCATGATGAAAAGATGATAAAGCGTGATGAAATTCTAGCTGACCTTGACGATATCCTTAAAGAATATAGAGCTCATGTAGGAGCTGATAGAGTTTTATATTTTGAATATCACAATTCAAAGGAAAATCTTGCTGGAATACCTTTCAAGTATATAGACTTAGTAATGCAAGACAGGTCATATTGGGCTGCTAGTGTTCCTATAGATATGTATAGGGATATAAACATTGGTGCTATAACAAGCCTATATGAAGACTTAAAAACTAGTGTTGTAATATTCTGTTTCTCCGGGGTTGAGTATTATAAAGGAACTCCATGGAAGCAGGTACCACTAGAACAATTTGAGCTTGACTATTCTGGTGCATATGATATATTTCAAGCAGATGGTCCCAAACAACAAGTCTATATTTCAATTCCAGGAGCAAGACAGCCTATTGGACTGCTAGTTTTTGAATGGTTAGACTTAGAAAAAGAAATAGATCGAGGAAAGGTAATTGAGGTTACTGCCTCATTTGTACCTAGAATCACCGGACTTATGTCCGTAACAACTAAATAAATTTAAAATAAATCATTTATTATGGCAAATTTTGATGAATTTGATGTAGTTGACCTCCCCGAGGTTGATGAAACTTTCGTAGAGAAAGTGAACAAGAATTCTGGTTGGAGAATTGGAACGGACATCGTCCCCAGTGTTTTCTACCAGGCTTATTTCGAAGATGGTGCTTGGAATGCAGACGATGAGTCAACTTATCGTGTTTATGTTGAAGAGCCCAGCGAGGTAAAGCCAGAGGTTGTCAAGGCTAAGGCTGCTGAAGAAGCCCAAGCCCAGGAGCCTGCAACTGAGCCTGCAAATCCGGATGCCCCT
>AUXO010701233.1_pt1 | contig 35709 bp, 31 predicted proteins | sample 768731 | NCBI WGS metagenome assembly AUXO01 (sample SAMN02715735, study PRJNA202380) | gut metagenome | biome: sheep rumen | host: Ovis aries | place: New Zealand: Palmerston North | reverse complement strand
ACAAATCTGGCTCTGATGAGTGTGTCCAATTCTTCTATCTGATGTTTTCTAACTTGAATTACAGAATAGACCTTTTCTAAATTACCAGCTAATTCTTTTTGTTTTTTCAACTCAATATCTGGCACTTTAATTTCTTCTAGCACCTTTCGACTAATAGCTTTAAATGTACTACCTGTTCCCTGTAAATTTAACTCCTTGTTTTTATCTTTGAGTAACCAATAAATGAATTCTACAGAAACTCTTTCCAGATTTGGCGTTATTGCTGCTAAACCACGTCCGATGCAACATTCTTCTTTTGCGTAATTCAATGCTCCAATAGGTGCTCTAACTGAAATCAGAATGTCCCCAGCTTGTGCAATTTTTGTCGGTGCATTACACCACTTTCTTGTAGTTGGATACTTCTCTCCAAAATCAGCATTTCCTTGAAAAAAGGGAATTCCATCCTCATTATCATTATAGCTATCTGAAGCTGGAGACTGTCCCATATTGATGTTGCAAACATCTTTTAAATTTATAAATCTTACTTTATCGACACATCCCCCTTGCGTCCCACTACTTTTCGCAGTGCCATTCGCAACACGCTTTGCGTCTTGCTCATGTCGTGCTGGCGCACTATCAAGTCCGTCCACCATGCTGCCTTGTGTGAGCAAGCTCCCAGCGGCCGCCTGCTGGACAAACTTGGCACTGCTTGTTGCTTCGTCAAATCCAAATTTATCTGCCATCTGAACTCCCCCCTTCAATACCAAGAAGTTTTTTCAACTCAGCAATTTCTGTCTGGATTTCTGTTTCAAGTGTATCAATACGTCCCATAATAACTTCTGTAGAATCATATTCTACCTTTTCATAGACAACCTCTTTATATTTATTGATGGAAAGGTCATATCCATTTGCAATAATGTCATCTACAGGAACAAAGAAGCTCTGCTCAGTTCTCTTACGTTCTTTCTCAGCTTCAAGATTATTGAATCTTTCGATGATATCAGGAATATCATTTTCTGAAACCTCCTGTCTCTTATCATCCAAGCTGTAACCATCTGCCTTCATATCATAGAACCAAACATTATCAGTTCCGCCTGAGCCTGTCTTTGTAAAAATAAGAATAGCTGTAGATACCCCTGCATATGGCTTGAATACTCCACTTGGCATAGAAATGACAGCATCTAACTTGTTTTTATCAATAATCTCCTGTCTAATCTGCTTATGAGCATTACTGCTACCAAAGAGAACTCCATCTGGAACAATAACTGCTGCTCTTCCACCTTTTTTTAGAATACGCAAGAACAATGCGAGGAATAATAATTCTGTTTTCTTTGTCTTAGTTGTTTTAAGCAGGTCTGCTGATACAGCTTCATAATCTAAACTTCCTTTAAACGGAGGATTTGCAAGAACAAGGCTGTATCGCTCAACATCTGTGTTCTGCTCTGAAAGACTATCCCTGTATGAAATATTAGGATTATCTACCCCATGCAACAACATATTCATTGCACCAATTCTGAGCATGGTTCTGTCCATATCATTTCCATAGAACATATTGTTATTAAAATGGTCACGAAGTCCTGCATTCAAAAACATATCTGCATGATGCTCTCTCAGATACGCCTGTGCTTCGATAAGGAATCCAGCAGACCCCATAGCTGGGTCAATGATCGTATCTTCAGGCTGTGGCTTTACCAAATCAACCATCATTTTAATAATATGACGTGGTGTTCTAAACTGACCATTCGTGCCTGCTGTTGCTACTTTTGAAAGTAAATACTCATATAGGTCTCCTTTAGAATCATCATCGCCCAATTCCAGCTTATCAATGCCATCTACAATCTTTGTAAGCATACCTGCTGTTGGGATCTTAAAGATCGCATCTCCCATATACCTTGAATATGCAGAATCTCCATCCTGATGCAAATTCTTAATGAAAGGGAATACCCCATTTAATACAGTATCATACATCTCATCAGCAGAACCCAAATTCTTAAATTTGCTCCATCTATATCTCTGGCAATCATCAGGGAACATTGACACATAAGGTACTCCTAAGAAATTTGCCTCGTTTTCCTTAGTAGTCTCCACATCATCCAACTGCTTAATGAATAATAAATATGTAAACTGCTCAATTACGTCTAATGGATTTGTAATACCACCTGTCCAGAACGTCTCCCATATTCTGTCAATCTTGTTCCTTAACTCGCCTGTTATCATAATTTGCATCGCTCCTAAAAGTTTTCTTTTATTCTCTCACATTAAGTGTCCCATAAAAAGTACACGTCTTATGTTTTATACAACCTAGTGTTTCAAAACATACATAATCATTTTATCACAAAAACCTCTGGATTTCATCTACAAAATTAAGCAAATGTGCATAATAAAAGCCAGTTTCTACATGAAACTGACCACTAATACAATATGCTTTCTCCGATTGGGCTAGGATGCACTGTACTCGCCTACAACGGATGCTCTTATAGAATAAGGCATAATAAGACAAAATCCTGCTGTAATGGCGTGTGCTGTGGTACTGCCAAGTTTACTGCCTCGATGCGTCCTGCTTTGCGTTGAAATAATGCATAACTGTAGAGAACTATTTAATGCTGTGAACATATGTGGCAATATCCTCAATCAAATGCACGACAGTGTGTCGATAAAACCGAGAAACAAAAAAAGATGGTCGACAAAGCTGTCAATGACCATCTTTTTCAAAATTTTATTCAATTTTAGTCAAACTATATTTTGCAAGAAACCCAGTAAAATCAAGGGGGTTAGCCTTCTTCCTGCATGCGGCTTAACTTGGCAGCCTGGTCGGCTGCGATACATGCATCAATGATTTCCTGAATATCACCATTCATAATCTTGTCTAACTTATATAATGTAAGACCAATTCTGTGATCTGTTACACGTCCCTGTGGGAAGTTATATGTTCTGATTTTTTCTGAACGGTCACCTGTACCAATCTGACTTCTTCTTGCATCAGCTTCAGCATCATGTGCCTTCTGACATTCTAAGTCATATAACTTTGCACGTAATAATGCAAATGCTTTATCCTTATTCTGAATCTGAGACTTCTCTGTCTGTGCATAAATTACAATACCTGTCGGATAATGTGTTAAACGAACCGCAGAATCTGTTGTATTAACGCACTGTCCACCATTTCCAGAAGCTCTCATAACATCGATTCGGATATCCTTATCGTTAATTTCGATATCTACTTCTTCTGCTTCCGGCATAACAGCAACAGAAGCTGTTGATGTATGAATTCGTCCACCGGATTCTGTCTCAGGAACTCTCTGTACACGGTGCACACCACTTTCATACTTCAAAACAGAGTATGCCCCCTGTCCCTTTACCATGAATTCAACTTCCTTCATACCGCCAATGCCTGTTTCTTCTGCATTAACAACTTCAATCTTCCAGCCTTTAGACTCTACATAATGTGTATACATACGGAACAATTCTGCTGCAAATAATGCTGCTTCATCTCCACCTGCACCTGCACGAATCTCGACAACAATATCCTTATCATCATTTGGATCTTTTGGAAGAAGAAGAATCTTTAACTGTTCTTCTAATTCTTCAATTCTCTTCTTAGATTCTGACAATTCTTCCTTTGCTAAATCACGAAGTTCTTCGTCACTTTCTTCCTCTAACATCGCAAGACTGTCTTCTACATTCTGCTTACAATCTTTATATTCTGTAAATGCTGTTACAATCGGAGCAATATTATTCTGTTCCTTCATCAGCTTTCTAAAACGATCCTGATCATTTACAACATCCGGATTACTCAATTCCGCTGTAATATCTTCATAACGATTTACAATATCTTCTAATCTATCAAACATATCCATAAATTTATCATTCCTTTCTACTATCGCGCAATTTATAATAATCTACCCAATACAACTCTGTCAAGTCCTGCATAGTCCTGAATCACGCGAATATCCGTATATCCGTTCTCCTTCATGATTCTCACGACATCTTCTGCCTGATCATGTCCGATTTCATAACACAAGAAACCTCCACGTCTCAGATATTGTACAGCCTCTTTTGTAATCTTTTTATAAAAAAACAATCCATCTGCATGTCCATCTAATGCCATCATCGGATCATGTAAACGAACTTCTTCCGACAACGTCTGAATCACATCTGTCCGGATATATGGCGGATTTGATACAATCACATCTGCTTTTTTCTCTGGAAATGCTATCTGTGCGGCAACCTTTGTAAACACATCACTCTCGATAAAAGAAACACAATCAATTCCATGCTTCCGCTTATTTCTCTCTGCAACAGCCAATGCATCTTTCGAATAATCTACGCCATATCCTTGATGGACATGCCCCTGCAGGGCAAGTGACAAAATAATGCATCCTGAACCTGTACACATATCAATCACATCACTGTGCTCATCTGTAAGCGCAAGTACCTGTTCTACCAACACTTCCGTATCCGGTCTTGGAACAAGCACCGATTCATTCACTTCAAACGCATATCCAAAAAAGTATGCCTCACCTAAAATGTGCTGAAGTGGGATGTGCTTTGCCCTTTTGTTAATATTTTCACGAAAGCATTGTTCCTGTTTTTCTGTAAGAATATCCTCGCCATGCATAAAATAATATGTACGATTCATCCCATTGACTGCTGCTAACAGCGCAAAACTGTCATTTTGCGCATTCTCTATCTGGTGTTCCTGTAAAATTTTTGCACCGAAACGTACTGCTTGTACTATTGTCATCATCTATTTATCTTTCCGCTCTCTAAACAATGGAATATCATCTCCGGTAATCTCATCTTCCTCGATATCTTCCATAAACTCTATACCATCATCTGCTTCTTCTAATTCCTGTTCTAATACCGTCTCCGTCTCTTTCACAGGCTCATCTTCTGATGTTTTTATTTCTGATGTCTTCTCTGATTCCGCATAGTTGACATTATCTTTATGAATAAACGTATTGTCATAAGAATCATCATCTTCAATGATTTCAAAACCTTCCGGTAATGCATCATCATTTACATCTTCTTCATCCACATCTTCAATATCATAGAGTGTACTTTCTGACTCATCACTCGCCTCATATACAGACTCCAATGTATTATGGATATATTGTTCAGATGTACTTTCCTGCGTTTCATTTTTAGATTTTGCAATAACATCTTTTAGATGCGCAGTCTCTATCGTTCTAGTCGTTTCTTCTGATTGTAAGAGTGTTGTTGTAAATGCCAGCTTTGCCGCATTTTCTTCCATTTCCTCAAGCGGATTTTCTGAATCTTTATAATATTCTACAAGGAACTGTTTCCAGTCAAATACTGCCTCTACCGCCTGAATGGCTACTTCAATCATATCCATATCCGGCTCCTTTGTGGTAAAATGCTGTAACCACACGCCTGGTGCACTAATGACATCCACAAGTTTTCCTTCTGATTTGCCGGCATAACGAATGACCTCATATGAAACGCCCGCAATCACCGGTATACATAATACACGAATCACAATCTGTAACAATGTATTATCCACACGAATAAATATAAAGAAAATAATGCTAATAAATATAACAAGAAATAGGAAACTTGTTCCACATCTTTTATGAAAACGTGAACTGTTCTTCACATTTTCCGGTGTCAGAACCACACCTCGCTCAATACAATTGATACATTTATGTTCTGCACCATGATACATATACGTTCGTTTAATATCTCTCATACAGGATATCAACAGAATATAAAGTACAAATACAATCAGACGAATACAACCTTCTATCAGATTCATCACAAACTGTGAGCCAATATATTTTGTCAACAATCTGGATGCATAATATGGCAGCAACATAAATAAACAAATTGCAAATGCGAACGATACCAGAATCGTTACTGCCATCAGAATTGATTCTGTCTTATCCTTAAAAATGCTTTTTGTTACCTCATCTACCTTTGTCATCTCATCTTCTGCCGGTTCATCATAAAATGATGCAGCATAATTAATAGCTGAAATTCCCGTAACCAAAGATTCTACAAACTGTACAATTCCTCTTATAACCGGATAATTTGCCCATGCATGCTTGTCAGTAAATGATTCATGTTCCTTTACCGTTACCTCAATCTGTCTGTCCGGCTTACGGACTGCAATGGCATATTTATCTTTATTGCGCATCATAATGCCTTCAATAACTGCCTGTCCGCCTATCCCTGATGTCTTCATATATTTTTCTCCTATAAAGCAAAAAAGATTGAGGCCTCATCAACCTCAACCTTGTGATATCAATACTACTATTAGTCGTTCTTAACACCGTACTTCTTATTGAACTTATCAATACGTCCGCGGGCTGAAGTAGCTTTCTGCTGACCTGTGTAGAAAGGATGGCACTTTGAACAAATTTCAACGTGGATTTCTTCCTTTGTTGAACCTGTTACGAATTCATTACCACAGTTACATACAACCTTTGCCTGAAAGTACTCTGGATGGATTCCTTCTCTCATGATTTTCACCTCTTTAATAAAATCTAAACGAGACATATATGCTTATGCATTTTGCTCGCGTTAATAAAGTATTACTTTGTAGAAATTACTCTGCAAAGTAATTTCCATATCTTTGATAAACAGCTTTCATATTGTATCATACATATTCTATATGTGCAAGGGTATTTTTAGATTTTTTATATTTTTTGTAAATACAACCTGCTTTTTTCTGCGCTCTTTATACCTTACGATTTTTAATTACGGTTTGGACGAATTCCTGATTATTTTTGGTTCTTACGAATAAATCTAAAATACGTTCTGCCGCTTCTTCTGTTTTTAAGCCATTTAATGCTTTTCTCATAATATCCGTTGCTGCCAGTTCTTCTTTTGACAGCAGCAAGTCTTCTCTTCTTGTACTTGACTTTGCTACATCAATTGCCGGAAATACCCGGCGTTCTGATAACTTTCTGTCAAGCACCAGCTCCATATTACCGGTTCCCTTAAATTCTTCAAATACGACATCATCCATCTTACTTCCTGTCTCAACAAGTGCTGTTGCAAGAATTGTAAGACTTCCGCCTTCTCTCATATTTCTGGCAGCACCAAAGAAACGCTTCGGCATATGTAGTGCCGCCGGATCAAGACCGCCGGACAATGTACGGCCACTTGCCTGAACCGTCAGGTTATATGCTCTTGCAAGCCTTGTAATACTGTCTAGCAGAATAATAACATCTTCTCCCTGTTCTACCAGACGCTTTGCACGTTCAATAACCATTTCTGAGACACGTTTATGACGTTCTGGTAATTCATCAAATGTAGAATAAATCACTTCCACATTCTCTCCATGAATGGATTCTTTCATATCCGTAACTTCTTCCGGTCGTTCATCAATTAACAGAATCATCAGATGCATATCCGGGTGATTGGTCGTCACTGCTTTTGCTACCTGCTTTAACAATGTTGTCTTACCTGACTTTGGCTGAGATACAATCATACCTCTTTGACCTTTTCCAATCGGTGCAATTAAATCCACCATACGCATTGCTACTGTATTTGTATTCTTTTCTAAATGGATTCTCTCATTTGGAAAAATTGGTGTCAAACTCTCAAATGACGGTCTTTTTGCTGCCAAAACCGGATCTTTTCCATTGACAGATTCTAAATATAACAGCGCTGAAAACTTTTCATTCTGCGACTTCACACGTTTCGGTCCGTGGATAATATCTCCCGTTTTTAAATTAAATCTGCGAATCTGTGACGGCGAAACATATACATCATTTTCTCCCGGCAGGAAATTTTCACAACGAATAAATCCGTACCCTTCCTGAAGCACTTCTAAAATACCGTCCGCCGGCTCTGCATCCTGACGCACGTCCGGTCTGTTATCATATCGGTTCTGTCCCTTTGCATCATCTGATGCCCCCTGTTCAGAACGTGATGCATGTATTCCTTCTTCCTTATTTAGGTTTGTATTCTTTTCCTGTTCAGCCATATCCTTTCGTGATGTACGCATCTGTCGTTCTCTTGACTGATGCTTTTTATTTTCTTCTACAGGGCGTTCGCTTTGTTTTTCCTGCTGGTCTGCTGCAATCAATGCATCAATCAATTCACTTTTTCGCATGGTCGAAATATTTTTGATGTGTTTATCTTTTGCAAACTCTTTTAAAACTGCCAATGACAAGGTTTCTAACTTTTCTCTCATTCTTATCCTCACTCTGTCTTTCTTCAAACTTTTATATGTTAAATTCAATATCTGTCAAAACGAATCTCACTTAATTTTTTTCGTTCAATCAATATCAACCCCAACGCAATTATGGATTGTTATATTTTTCACAAAAATTACATTTCTACATCCTATTATATTATGTACAGCTATACTACTGTCTCACTGTTATTCTTGTTGTATCTTCTACGGAATATGACGCTGATCGTTGCGTCCATAAGACTTTATTTTAAGAATTCTCTTTTAGTATATACCTTTTTCCGGAAAAATGCAAAATAATTTCTTCGCACTTCCTTTCTTGCCGTATGCATCTATTTATGATATGATTAATAAATAAATTTTTATTTCAGAAAGGAAGGTATTTACCTCATGACAAATGCAGAGAAAGCACTTCAATTACATGAAGAATGGAATGGAAAATTCGAAACAACACCTAAAATGAAAATCGCAACACGCGAAGATTTAGCACTCGCTTATACACCTGGTGTTGCTGAACCTTGTAAAGTAATCGCGAAAGACAAGGAAGCAGCCTATAAATATACAATCAAATCCAATACAGTTGCCGTTGTTTCAGACGGAAGTGCCGTTCTTGGTCTTGGTAATATCGGTGCACATGCCGCTATGCCTGTTATGGAAGGTAAAGCTGTTCTTTTCAAGGAATTCGGTAATGTAAACGCAGTTCCTATCTGCCTTGATACTCAGGATACAGAAGAAATCATCAAAACTGTTGTGAACATCGCACCAGCCTTTGGCGGTATCAACTTAGAGGATATTGCAGCTCCTAGATGTTTCGAAGTTGAGAGCCGTTTAAAAGAATTATTAGACATTCCTGTCTTCCATGATGACCAGCATGGTACTGCCATCGTTGTTCTTGCAGGTATCATCAACGGTTTAAAGGTTACAGGCAAGACAAAGGAAGAATGTAAAGTTGTTGTAAACGGTGCAGGTTCTGCCGGCGTTGCTATCACAAAGCTCCTTCTGACATATGGCTTTAAGAATGTTACAATGTGTGATAAATCCGGTATTCTCTCTAAGGGAAGCGAAGGCCTGAACTGGATGCAGGAATCTATGATGGATGTTACAAATCTTTCTCATCAGACAGGTACTCTCGCTGACGCATTAAAGGGTGCTGATATTTTCGTTGGTGTTTCTGCTCCAAATATTGTTACTCCTGAGATGATTCAGTCTATGAACAAAGATGCCATCATCTTTGCTATGGCTAATCCTGTTCCTGAAATTATGCCGGATGTTGCCAAAGCTGCCGGTGCCCGTGTTGTAGGTACAGGACGCTCAGACTTCCCAAATCAGGTAAATAATGTAATTGCCTTCCCTGGTATCTTTAAGGGTGCACTTGAAGGCCGTGCTACACAGATTACAGAAGAAATGAAACTTGCTGCTGCTCTTGCAATTGCTAATTTAATTCCTGATGATGAAGTCAGCGATGTAAATATCTTACCGGAAGCATTTGATCCACGTGTTGCCGATGTTGTCAGTCAGGCCGTAAAGGATCATATTCAGAAATAATGCGACCTTATTACTATTCTCTTTCAGAATATCTGAAAGACACATATGGAACCAAAATGTATAAACTTTCTTTAAGCGGTGGGATGACTTGTCCCAACCGCGACGGAAAGCTCGACACCAGAGGGTGTATATTTTGCAGCGCCGGTGGTTCAGGAGACTTTACCGGAGCTGCTCTTTCTAACCGTTTAGACATGAATACACAGATTCAGGCTGCAAAATCACTGATTTCCGGCAAATATCACGGTAATGATTTTATTGCTTATTTTCAGTCCTATACCAATACATATGCAAGTGCTGAATATCTGAAAGACTTGTATTTTCCTGTGATTATGCGCCCTGATATTCGCATTTTATCAATTGCTACCAGACCAGACTGTCTGTCTGATGAGATTATTGCACTTTTAGCCCAACTAAATCAGATTAAACCGGTCTGGGTGGAATTAGGCTTACAGACTATGCATGAATCAACCGCAGCTTATATTCGTCGCGGTTATTCGCTGCCTGTATTTGAAGATGCCGTTTCCCGCTTAAATGATGTCGGCATCCGGCCAATTGTTCATATGATTATCGGTCTTCCAAACGAAACACCTGATATGATGGTTGCCACTGCAAAATACATTGCAGCCTTACCTGTTTCTGGAATTAAATTACAATTATTACACGTTTTAAAAAATACTGATTTAGCGACAGAATATTTACGAGGTAGTGTTGACATTTTAAGCCTAAAGCAGTATAGTGAAATTCTCGGCGAAATCCTTCCGGTATTGCCACCGGACCTTGTGATTCACCGCCTTACCGGAGACGGTCCTAAAAACCTCCTCCTCGCCCCTGACTGGAGCGGAAATAAGAAAATGGTTATGAATACCATTCATCATTATTTGAAAGAGCATACAATTTATCAAGGACGGAATTATCAATGAATACGGAAGCAGCTACACTGTATAAATTAATGGTTCTGTATATGCTAAGCAAAGTAAATTTCCCGCTGTCTAATAATCAGATTTCGGAATTTATGCTTGATAAGCAGTATACAACATATTTTGCATTGCAGGAGGTATTAAGTTCTCTTGCAGAAGATGGATTTATACAGGTTATTACATATCGCAACAGTACACAATATAAACTGACAACAGAAGGCTCTGAAATCATCCCTTACTTCAGTGGAAAGATTTCCAGTGCTATTCGTGAAGAAATTGATCAATATATTAAAGCAAATAAATATGATTTACAATGTGAAGTCGGAACAACGACTGACTATTACCAGACTTCGTCCGGTGATTATGTCGCACACTGCCAGATTAAAGAAGGCGATTCAAATTTAATTGAATTAAGTGTATCCGTCCCATTAGAAGATCAGGCTGATGCAATCTGTTCCAAATGGAAAGATGCCAGTCAGGACATTTATAATTATGTAATACATAAGCTATTGTAACACAAACAGTTACAATAGCCTTTTTTGTAACATCTCTTTACTTTTATATTGAGTTTATCGCATTATCCATAAAGTAAAAATGCAGGTATCATTCGATAATAATGAATCATACCTGCATTTGATTTTTGTAATTTATTTTTCTAATAAACAATTATATTTCTTCATCTGTCTGTGGCAGCACATAAGAATCTACGACTTCCCACAATTCTTCTAATCCCTGTTTCGTTTGTGATGAAAATGGAATCAAAATATCATCCTTTTCAAGTCCCAATCCTGTACGAACCGCCTTGACATGCTTTGCAACCTGACTGCGCTTAAGTTTATCCAACTTGGTTGCTACAATGACCGGACGATAGCCATTTGCAACAATCCAATCATACATCATTTTGTCATTGGCAGATGGGTCATGACGAATATCTATTAATAAGAAAACCTGTCGAAGCTGTTTTGACACCCTCAAGTACTTCTCAACCATCTTTCCCCATTTTGCTTTGACTGCCTGATTCGCATTGGCATATCCATATCCCGGCAAATCGACAAGATACATCGTATCATTGATGTTATAATAGTTAATTGTCTGTGTCTTTCCCGGCTGAGATGATGTTCTTGCATAAGATTTACGATTCATCAGTGCATTTATCATGGATGATTTGCCTACATTTGACTTTCCTGCAAAAGCAATTTCTGGAAAATCTGTATCCGGCACTGCACTTGTCACACCAATGACTATATCCAAATTTACTTTTTTAATGACCATGTTTTTCCTCCGAATGACGATTATCCAGTGCATGCTGCACCGCCTGTTTCACATCCTGCACATAAATAATCTCAAGTCCATCTGTTATTTCTTTATCAATCTCTTCTACATCACGTTTATTTTTTACAGGAACCAAAACCGTCTTTATTCCCGCAGTCTTAGCTGCAAGGAGCTTTTCTCTTAAACCTCCGATTGGAAGTACTTTTCCACGAAGATTAATCTCTCCGGTCATTGCGACATCTGCACGAACCGGAATTCCCGTTACACATGACAACATTGCAATCGCCATTGTAACACCTGCAGACGGTCCATCTTTTGGTGTTGCTCCTTCCGGAATATGTAAATGCAATGTGTTATTTTCAAAAAAGGATACTTCTATGCTATATGGCTTTTTACTCACAATAGAACGTACATAAGTCAATGCAATTCTTGCTGACTCCTGCATAACATCTCCCATCTGTCCTGTTAGAATAAGCTCATCCTTACCCGGCATCTGGTTTACTTCTATCTCTAATGTATCACCACCTACACTTGTCCATGCAAGTCCTCTGACAATTCCTACATCACTCTTCTTATTTGCCGGCTCTAACTCATATTTGACTTTTCCCAACAGCGTTTCTAACGAGCGGTCTGTCACACGCACCGGAACTTTTGATTCATCCAATACGCCTGTTTCGTACAATTGACGTACCGCTTTTCTGCAAATAGATGCAATTTCTCTTTCTAACTGACGTACTCCGGCTTCTCTGGTATAGCCGTCAATGAGCTTGTCAATCGCTTTCTTTGTAAACTTGAGCTGACTCTTTTTCAAGCCATTCTTCTCAATTTGTTTTGGAATCAAATGCTCTGTTGCTATGTGAATCTTTTCTGTTTTGGTATAGCTGTCAATTTCAATTACTTCCATCCTGTCAAGTAACGGACGGCTGATTGGTGACAAATCATTTGCTGTTGCAATAAAAAGCACCTGTGAAAGATCTGTTGGCAATTCAATATAATGATCCGTAAAATGAGAATTCTGCTCTCCATCTAGGACTTCTAACAATGCAGATGCCGTATCTCCTTTATAATCACTGCTGATTTTATCAATTTCATCTAACAGCATCAATGGATTCTTAACTTGCGCCTGTTTCAGTCCTTCAATAATTCTCCCCGGCATTGCCCCCACATACGTCTTACGATGTCCACGAATTTCAGCTTCATCACGCACACCGCCTAGACAGATTCTAACATATTCTTTATTTAAAGCCTTCGCAATGGAACGTGCAATACTGGTCTTTCCTGTTCCCGGAGGACCGACAAGACAAATAATCGGTGCTTCGGATGAATGTGTAATATTACGAACTGCAAGTGTCTCTAAAATGCGCTCTTTTACCTTATTCATTCCATAATGTTCATCATCTAATACTTTTTTTGCATACTGCAAATCCGTATTATCCTGTGAACTCTTATCCCATGGCATATCTAACAATGTCTCAATATAATTGCGTTCAACATTGGCTTCGGGTGAACCCTGCTGCAATTGTTTAAATCGTCGAATTTCTTTTTTGATACGTTCTTTAATCGTATCACTTGCCTGTAACTGCTCCGTAGCTGCAAGAAATTCATCCGTCTCCAACTCAGCTTCTCCATCTAACTCACTATGAAGAACACTTAATTGCTCACGCAGAATATAATCCTTTTGATGCTTATCAATCTTTTCTTTCACACGTGTTGATAATTCCTCTTTGATACGACTCACATTGATTTCTTCAATAAGCATTTTTCCAATATATGTATATAAGTCTTCTAATGATGTAATTTCAAGAATTTCCTGCCTTGACGTTACATCCATCGGGAAATCAATTGCAATCTTTTCTAAAAGTTTTCGGGCATTATTCGTACTAAGCCACTGCTTAACAATATCCTTGCTCATCTTTGGATTAACCGCTGCATATTGTCTGATTAATTCATATAAGCCGGATAACATCGCCTTATTCATCTGCTCCGTAGCATCTTCAATCCGTGTTTCATCAACTGCAATTGTCGCCTCTAAATATTCTTTGTTTGTTACTTTTTTATCAATATGCCCCTTTAAAACACCTTCAACAAGTACACGAATAATGCCATTTGGCATCTTAATTAACTGTTTAATTCGTGCCACTGTTCCTGTCTGGTATACATCATCAAGTGTAGGCTCTGCAACTTCCACATCAAGCTGTGCTGTTAAAAATACTTTCTCATTTGCTTCCATTGCCTTTTCAACCGCACGGATTGATTTTTTTCTGCTTATATCAAAATGTATGACCATGTCTGGCAACACGGTCATACCTCTCAATGCTATAACAGGTAATTTGATATTTTTCATAATATTCATATCCCCAATTATTGCTTATTTTGCTTCTTCTAATGCAACACTTTCTGTACGATATTGAATTTCAGGCTTTTCTGTGCCTTCTACCGCACCCTTTGTAATGATACATTTTGCAATATTATCATCAGATGGAATCTCATACATTACTTCATTCATAACGGACTCTAAAATAGAACGAAGACCTCTTGCTCCTGTTTTTCTTTCGAAGCTCTTCTTTGCTACTGCTTCTACTGCTTCCGGTGTAAATTCCAGTTCAACTTCATCCAATGAGAATAATGCCTGGTACTGTTTAATAATTGCATTCTTAGGCTCTTGTAAAATACGAATCAATGCCGCCTCATCAAGTGAATCCAATGCAACTGTTACGGGAACTCGTCCAACAAATTCCGGAATCAGACCAAATTTAATCAAATCCTGTGGAAGAACTTTATGGAAAACCTCTCCTACAGTTTCATTTTTCTTTTCTCTTAATTCAGAGTTGAAACCGATGGTGCTCTTATCCATTCTTGATTCTACAATTTTTTCCAAACCGTCAAATGCACCGCCACAAATAAATAAAATATTTGTTGTATCAATTGGAATTAATTCCTGCTGTGGGTGCTTTCTTCCTCCCTGTGGTGGAACAGAAGCAACTGTACCTTCTAAAATCTTTAAAAGTGCCTGCTGTACACCTTCACCGGATACATCTCTTGTAATTGACACATTTTCTGATTTTTTTGTAATTTTATCTATTTCATCAATATAAATAATTCCATATTGTGCTTTTTCTATATCAAAATCTGCTGCCTGAATGACCTTGAGCAGAATATTTTCAACGTCTTCCCCTACATAACCTGCTTCTGTAAGCGTTGTAGCATCTGCAATTGCAAATGGTACATTTAATAATCTTGCAAGATTCTGTGCTAAAAATGTCTTACCTGAACCTGTTGGTCCCATCATAAGAATATTACTCTTCTGAAGTTCTACATCTAATTTTCTGCCTGACAGAATTCTCTTATAATGATTATATACGGCAACCGCTAATACTTTCTTTGCCTCATCCTGCCCGATAACATATTCATCTAAAAATTCTTTAATTTCTTTTGGTTTTAACAAATTGATATCTAAATCAAGATCTTCTGCAATATCAAATTCTTCCTCAGCCTCAAATTCTTCATCCAAAATATCATTACATACACTGACACACTTATCACAAATATATATTCCATTCGGACCTGCTATCAACTTACGAACCTGATTCTGAGTTTTGTTACAGAATGAACATCTTAACTTATCATCTATACCTCTACCTGCCATAAAACCCTCCATAATACTGATTATTATAGTTGGTAATAGCTCACTACAACATCTGTCGCAGTGAGCTATTATCATCTTTCATCGCAACGAATGATCCGTTGTTCTTAATTTTATTATCTCTTTTCTACCACGCTGTCGATTAAGCCATATGCCAAAGCTTCCTGTGCTGTCATGTAGTTATCACGCTCTGTATCACGTGCAATTTCTTCTACTGACTTGCCTGTATTCGCAGCTAAGATTTCATTTAACTTGTTTCTGGTCTTTAAAATATTCTCAGCTACAATTCGAATCTCTGTTTCCTGACCTCTTGCACCACCTGATGGTTGATGAATCATAATCTCAGCATTTGGAAGTGCCATTCTTTTTCCTTTTGTACCACCAGAAAGGAGAAATGCTCCCATACTGGCTGCAAGTCCCATACAAATTGTAGAAACATCACACTTAATGTATTGCATTGTATCATAAATTGCAAAACCTGCTGAAACAGAACCACCCGGACTATTGATATAAAAATGAATATCTTTGTTTGGATCTTCTGCTTCTAAGAATAACATCTGTGCAACAATCAAGTTGGCTGATACATCTGTTACTTCTTCTCCTAAAAAGATAATTCTATCTTTTAAAAGTCTTGAATAAATATCGTAAGAACGTTCTCCACGACTATTCTGTTCAATGACATAAGGTACAAAACTCATATTACGCTCCATTCTTTTCTGCTATAAACTACAAACCAATTCATAGCACATTCAAGAATACAATCCTGAAGTTACTATAAAATAATTACTTTTCAACTGCTGATGAAACGATTAAGTCAACTGCCTTCTGAATTGCAAGGTCATCCTTAACCTGCTTTTCTTCATATTCGCCCATTAATTCCTTAATCTTATCAAGTTCCATCTTATACATATCAGCCATCTTCTGAAGTTCTTCATTCATTTCATCTTCAGATACTTCGATATTTTCAGCCTTAACAATTGCTTCAAGAACAAGTCTGTTCTGAATTCTCTTAACAGCTTCCGGCTTCATTTCTTCAATAATCTTATCAGCTGTCATTCCTGTGTACTGGAAGTACTGATCAATTGATAATCCCTGCTGCTGTAATCTCTGAGCAAATTCTTCAGCCATTCTGTTTACCTGTGTCTGAATCATAGCTTCTGGAATATCCATCTTTGCATCTGCAACGATCTTTTCCATAGCTTCTGTTTCCTTCTGAGCCTTTGCAGCATTTTCCTTACGCTCAGCGATTGTCTTTGTAAGACTTTCCTTATAAGCGTCCATTGTATCAAAATCAGATACATCCTGTGCAAAATCATCATCTAATTCTGGTAACTGCTTTTCTTTGATTTCGTTAACCTTTACCTTGAATACGGCCGGCTTACCCTTTAATTCTTCAGCATGATATTCTTCTGGGAATGTTACATTGATATCCTTTTCATCACCGATGTTCATACCGATAATCTGGTCTTCAAATGTATCGATGAATGAATGAGAACCAATTGTAAGAGGATAGTTCTCACCCTTACCGCCTTCGAATGGTTCATCATCGATGAATCCTTCGAAATCGATAACTGTCATATCACCATCTTTAACAGCTCTGTCTGCAACACTAACTGTTCTTGAGTTCTGATCTTGAACTTTCTTTAATTCATCAGCGATATCATCTGCTGTTACTTCTGTATCAACCTTAGCAACTTCTACACCCTTGTATGTTCCAAGTTCAACTTCCGGCTTAACTGCTACTTCAGCTGAGAAGATAAATGGCTTACCCTGCTCTAACTGTACAACGTCAATCTTAGGCTGAGAAACGATTTCTAACTTACTTTCATCAGCTGCCTTTGCATATGCATCCGGAATAATTGCATTTGCTGCATCTTCATAAAATACTTCTGCACCGTAAAGTTTTTCGATCATCTTACGAGGTGCCTTACCTTTTCTGAAACCTGGAATTGTGATCTTGTTCTTATCCTTATTGTATGCTGTATTAAGGCCTGCTTCGAATTCTTCTGCTGTTGTTTCGATAACAAGCTTTACCATATTTTTTTCTTCTAACTGTTCTACCTTAAAACTCATCGTTATTACTTCCTCCTTAAATATATGTAAAGTTTTCTAGCGTACAACGTACATACTTTAAGATTATAGCATACTCATTTCTATATTGCCAGTAAAATTTTTCTATTATTGTCTTTTTTTTACAAACAAAGAGGTGTATCACAAATTCTGCAATACACCTCCCGACACACCTTTGTCTTATTCAGCTTTTTATTTAATTACTTGTTAGACATTTCCTGTTCCTGCTTCTCAATCATCTTCTTAACCATGTTGCCGCCAACAGAACCAGCCTGTGCAGATGTTAAATTACCGTTGTAACCTTCCTTTAAATCCACACCAAGCTCTGATGCAACTTCCATCTTAAATCTGTCCATTGCGCCCTTTGCATCCTTTTTAGCGTTTGTGTTTGATTTTGAATTTGCCATTTTTATTTCCTCCACTTTCAATTAAGATTGGAAAGCTCTGTCGCTTGTCCACACTTAGTATGTGCAGGGTTTTTAAATTTATCATGACAAATTATGGTAAAAAATTTCTGTAGATTTCAAAATCATCAAAAATAACATGCCATTTATAATCAGCAGCTGCTGTAACTGCAACATAATGATGTCCATTTTTCTCTGCATAACTTACCAAACAGCTCTTTGCCTCATCTGTATAACCGGTCTTTCCTGCCTGAATCTGAACACCTTCTACCTCATTTCCATACATTCTGCTAAACATTGTACTCGTCAGCTGAATTCCCTGTGGATGCTGTACCGTCGGCAATGTCGTATACTGATAGGTAGACAATACTTTTGCACACAATTCATTTTCCATGGCATACTGCATAATCATTGCCATTTCTATTGGCGTTGTATATTGATTCTCATCATACAGACCGGATGCGTTGGTAAAATGCGTATGCTGCAATCCCAACTCCTGACATTTCTGATTCATTTTTACTGCAAATTCCGCTTCTGTTCCGGCTACCATCTCTGACAGTGCAACAGCACTATCTGCACCAGACGGCAGAATCAGACCATATAATAAATCTGTAAACGAAACTGTTTCTCCGGGATCAAAGCCGGCTCTGGATGCCTCTTGTGCGACCAGATTGGCAATCGTTTGTGCCGACATCGTATAGGTACGCTGTGTATCTTGAATCTGCTCCACTGCAACAATAAGCGTCATAACCTTTGTCATGGATGCCGGATAAATCTTCTGATCACAATTGCGCCCGGCAATCAGTTGATTATTCTCCACATCTAATACTGCCACATAAGGACTTTTCACCGATTCCATATTAATTTCTGCATAATTTGCCGATATTTGCGGATACATTCTTTTGATTCTCTGCGAAGTATTAATACTTGCAGCTACATCCTGTGTCTCTTTTGCAACAAATGAACTATCCTTCATTCCATCTTTTCGAATGTAAGCAACTGACACAATTCCAACTAATGTCAGCAAAGCGACTGCCGCCACAAAACGGCACATATTTTTAATTCTGCGAATACGCATCTGTTTTCTGCGTTTTTTCCGCATCGCCTCTCTTCTTCGCTGTTGCTGCCTGCGGCTTCTTTGATACTCGTAATCTTCCACTTTTATGTCCATCACTTTCTCTATTTATATTGGGTTGTTTCTGACAGTCTGTCAGCTTCTTCTCTTCCTTTTAATAAAGCAACCAGTTCAAGTCCTAAATCAATGGATGTTCCCATTCCGCGTGATGTAATTACGTTTCCGTCAACAACAACACGCTCTGTTTTGTCTGCAATAACTGCTCCCTTCAATTCCTGCTCATACCCCGGAAAACAGGTTGCACGCTTCCCCTGTAACATCCCAATTCTTCCAAGAACACTCGGTGCTGCACAGATTGCAGCGATATATGTTCCATTTGCACATGCTTTCTGTAACTGTTGAATCAGTACAGAATTCTTTTCATACTCTACATGTCCCGGTCCTCCCGGAAGAAATAGTAAATCTGCATCTGTAAATACATCTTCCGAAAATGCCTTATCTGCCATAACCTGAATCTTTTGTGCGCTCTCCACCTGCACCTTATCTGTTACAGAAACTGTCTGTGTATCAACTCCTGCACGACGCAAAATATCAATTACGGCAAGTGCTTCCACTGTTTCAAATCCATTTGCAAGAAATGCGATTGCTTTCATATCTTATTATCCTTTCCACTTTTATTATTCTTATTCTATCCGTTCACGTATTTAAACCCGAAGCTGCTGCATTGTATGATAGACTTCGTCTACGCCTTCTCCCTGAAATGCACTCGCTTCTATAATGTGACATTTCGGATTCATCTCTTTTACAGCAGCACAAAAGGCTTCCACATTAAAATTCGTATATGGTGCAAGATCCATTTTATTGATAACTAAAATATCCGTTGTTTCAAACATCAATGGATACTTCGCCGGCTTGTCATTTCCTTCCGTAACACTTGCAACGGTAACACGTACGTCTTCTCCAATTTGAAATTCTGCAGTACATACAAGATTACCAATGTTATCGATGATAACCGTCTCGACACCTGTTAAATCCAGTCTTTTAACTGCCTGTTCTATCATCTCTGCTTCCAAATGACATGCACCTTTGGTATTGAGCTGAACGGTCTGAATTCCTAGCTCCTGCATGCGTTTTGCATCCTGATCGGTATACAAATCTCCTTCAATCACCGCAAGTTTACTTTTGTCAAACTTTTCTACTAACTTTTCTAACAGCGTTGTCTTTCCTGAACCCGGCGTTCCAAGAAAATTATAGACACAAATTCCTTTATCATGGAAATAATCTCTCAACTTTGCTGCCATTTCGTCATTTTTTTCATATACACCCGTATTTACATCAATTATTTTCATCATTCATTCTGTGCTTTCGCACGCTCCTTTTTCTGATTTGTCTTTAAGATGCTAAATATCTGTATAAAACACTATACGTACTTTAACCTCTACCCCTTCTATATCTATGAAACAGCTTTTGCTCCCCAAGGCTTTCCTGACAGACTTCCGGTATACTGTAACTGTTTCACGTTACGAAACGCATCTGTTCCGATTTCACGTACCCCCGCCGGAACAGAAATCTGTAATTGTTCACAATCACTAAATGCTGCATAACCAATGGATTGTATGCTATCCGGAAGTGTTAATTCTGTAAGCTGCGTACAACCGCTAAATGCATAATCACCGATTGTCTCTAAATTCTGTGAAATTGTAACCTTTTTAATTTCTGCATTATTGTAGAATACACCTGCTGCAATTCGTTTGACATTTCCCGGTACTGTATATTCACTCATACCACTTCTTACGCCAATCAAAATGCTATTGACAACAATCTCGGTATGATTCTCATATTGTGCATTTTCCCATGCCGTATCTGTAAAAACATTCATTCCGACTCGATTTACAGATTCCGGAATTGTGACTTCCGTAAGGTTTTTGCATAACATAAATGCATTATCACCAATTCGCTCCACACCGTCACTAATCACAATTTCTGTTACGTTTCTATCATCCTGAAATGCACCGGCATCAATCGCAGTAACTTTCTTTCCATTCCATTCGGCTGGAACTGTCAGCTTGCTGTCATTCTTTCCTTTGTCCGTAAGACCTGTGATTTTTAGTGTTCCATCTTCATTTTCTTCATATTGATAGACTTGTATCACACGATTCTTTTTGCCGCATCCGGCACATAAAATTATACAGACACACAGAAATGCTATCATCACTTTTTCAATTGTTCTTTTTGTCTTTTTCATTTTCTTATTTCCTTATATTCTATTTATCCACAGTTTTATGACTGTCTCGCCCATAAATAGCAATATGCCTGTGTTCTTGCCGCAAAATGATATTTTTTTAACAATTCAAGCACTTCTTCTTTCGAATACCAGGCTGCTTCTATCTCTTCTACTGTCGATGTACTCGGTGCAAATGTACCGTCTGCCACTCCGACAATCACTGCATTTGTCTCATTCGAAAAGCCAATTGCACTATAGCTGTCAAACATCTGATCTTTTACTTCTAACAAATCCAAGCCTGTTTCTTCTTTTAATTCTCTGGCTGCCGCCTCTTTTGCATCTTCTCCTGCATCAATCAATCCTGCCGGAAAATTATAAACACATCCTGCAACGGACATACGGTACTCTTTATTTAACAGAATCTTATCTCCACCCGGGTTCGTTACAATGATAACAACGCCATCCGTATGGGGATTCTGAACATCCTGTACCGACTGCAAATTTTGATTTCTGCTTATAATCTCATAGACCTTTGTCTTATGATCTTCTGTCTCATATGTTAAATCGTATCTTGAAATAAACTTTCCATCATGTACTTTCTGAATTCCTTCAAATCTCATACAATACACTCTCCTATCCATAATCCTTTTTATTTTATCACGAATTACATATTATGCAAATATCTATTGTATATATTTTCCGTTTTTCAACAAGAACATTCTAATACGCAAAAAAGTTCTTCCCGTCTATACATCATTCATTTTCACGAAGTTTGTATAATACTAAGAAGAACTTTTTATATTCATTATTGTTGATTACATTTTTCTTACACGCTGTATCTATTTTATCTGTGCATATCAAAAGATGCCATATCATAATGTGACAGATTATCATGAACGCCTCGTTCATCTGCCTGTCCAATTAATGTATCACGATCTTTTTTAAATGCCATTTCCGGCTTATGCTGGCTCGGTCCGCCGACACAACCGCCTTCACACATCATACCCTCGATGAAATCTGCATCTAATTTGCCTACCTTCAACAAGGTAAGTGCTTTCTTACATTCTGCAGCACCGGCACATTTTTCTACCTTGTACTGACCGGCATCAACACCCATTTCATCCATACATTTAACAACAGCTGCTGTAACACCGCCGCCATTACCAAAACGCTTACCATAAATACTTGCCTGCTGCGTTGTGTTTTCTTCTGGTTCTAATGTAATTTCTTTTGCACGCATCATTGCCCGGAACTCTCCAATTGTCAATACATAATCTGCATTTCCTTCAATTGGATTATCCTTTACTTCACTTTTCTTAGCAATACACGGTCCAACAAATACTGTTCTTACATCCGGATTCTTTGCCTTTAACATACGAGACACCCCACACATTGGAGAAACTGTTGTTGAAATATTATCAGCAAGCTCTGGAAAATGTTTGCGAATCATATTCACAAATGCAGGACAACATGAGGTTGTCATCTTCTTGCCTTCTTTATTGGCTTCCACCCATTCTTCTGCTTCTGCTGCTGCTGTCATATCACCGCCAAGACCTACTTCAATCATATCTGCAAAGCCAAGTTTTTTACAGGCTGTACGAATACTTGAGAATGAAATATCTGCACCGAACTGACCTTCCACAGCGGGAGCAAACATTGCAATCACTTCTTTGCCGGCTAAAATATCCTTAATAATATCTACAATATCCGTCTTTGAACCGATTGCACCAAATGGACATCTGTGAATACATTTGCCACAACGAATACATTTATCATTGTCAATGACACAGATTCCATTGTCATCCATTGTAATCGCATCAACCGGACATGTCTTCTTGCAAGGACGAATCAAGTCCGCAATCGCATTATACGGGCAGTTCTTCGCACACATACCACATTCCTTACACTTTGCAGGATCAATATATGCTCTGTCTCTTCCCATCGAAATTGCACCAAATTTACAAGACTGCTGGCATGCTTTCGCCATACATTTTCTGCAATTATCCGTAACAATATAATGAGATAACGGACAGTCTGCGCATGCTGCCTCGATAACCTGAATAATATTACTTGCATTCGGATCATCACTATTTCCCGGACATTTTCCTTCTGCTAAACGAATTCTCTGGCGCATAATTTCCCGTTCTTTGTATACACAACAACGGAACTGCGGCAAAGGACCCGGTGCTAACTCGTAAGGAAGCTCTTCTTTTTTCTCATCAAACGTCCCTTCATATGCTAACTTTGCTGCCTGATATAGCACCTCATGTTTAATTTTCAAAATCGTAGCATCATTTGAAATCATAACTTCCTCCTAACTGCAGATACCATTTCTGCTTAAATACTCTTTGTTAATGGTTTCACCTGTGACAACATGTTTCGAATATCATCAAACACCTGTGTTTTTGTACCATCGCTCTCTTCAATATCATGAATACATGCAAGCACTGCATCATATTTTTCTTTTGATAAAACAACATAATCTGAAATCTCATTAATTTTAACCTGTGAATTATCAATCGCATCTGAAATATTTTTCTGTACTTCATCTACTTTATTTGCACTCTCACGTACTGTATCAAAGATTTCATGTGCTTCTGCAACATTTTCTGCGTTGTCACGCAACAATTCTTTTGAATCTGCAAGCGATTTGTTAAGTTCATCCGTGCCTTCTTCAACATTTGCAATACGCTCATCAACCATTTCAATCAACTTTTTAATCTGCTCAGCAAGTTCACGAACCTGTTCGGCAACAACTGCAAATCCTCTTCCGTGTTCTCCTGCTCTGGCTGCTTCAATGGATGCATTTAAAGCAAGCATATTTGTCTGATTTGCAACTTTAACAATGCCTAATGTACATTCCTTAATATCTTCTACAGATGTTGCAAGATTGGTAAATGTCTGATCCATGACATCAAAACTTTGTGTTGTTTTTTCAGAATCTTCCTTTAAGCGTGCAACCTTATCCTGTGCAATTCCAACTGCTTCAATAATTTCATCTCTTACATCATTGAATACATCTGCTGCCTGCTTAATATCCTGAAATGTTCCCTGAAAAGCATCAATATCTTCTGTCAATCCGTCTACGCCATCTAATACATCCTGAAATGATGCCTTAATATCAACAATCTGCTTCGTAACAAGAATCTCTTCATCTGAAAGTCTGTCAAATTTCTTTTCTAAATAATCTGCCGTAAATGCAACCGGATAGAGAACTTCTTCCATATTACTGCCTGTCTGACTTACACTTCTTGTTTCCTGTACTGTTTCTGTATTTTTATTTTTCTTAAAAAATCCCATCATTGTTCCCCTTAATATGTATTGTATTATTTCTATCTTTCTTTCCGCAAGATGCACATCCTGTAATGTTTCTCATTCACGGAAAATTCTCGTTCAATTGATAAAATAAATATGCAAATGAATTATTCAAATACAACACAAGACATTGTCTGATTCGTGTGCTGCTTATTATAATGCTCACCCATACCGATTAAACCTGCGTGTGTTCCAAGGCTCTCCATACGCTGCAAATAATGATTCATATGACCTAAATCCTTAAAATACATATATCTGAAAATACAGTTAATTGAGAAAATAGCTGAAATATGTGTAAATTCACTCTTAATTGTACGAACGGTATTTTCTAATACTTCCTGGTCATCCTCCGCCTTTAAAATATATAATCGATCCTTTGGATTTACCTTTCTATAACAGCTCATCTGACCATTTGCAAGACGCTCTTTTAATGATACAATAAATACTTCATCTCCGATAATTCGGCCAAATGGATTCTTAAATGTCTGCTTTTCTACTTCGTCCGTACGAATATTCAATGCTTCCGTATACACATCAATCGCATTTTTTCCATTTAATTCACATAAACGATACTCTGTAGGAACTGCCTTTGTAACAACATATGGCTGTTCATTCATTGGTGTATAAATATTCTCACGGTATACTTTTACTTTTCCGCCGTCATTGCGTACCAATGCATATGCACAGGCATCCTGATATACAACGCCATTGCACGCAACCGTTCCATCAGATGCCGTTCCGCCTGTCAGCTGAATATCTTTGTTATCAATAACTGACTGTATTGTAGTAAGTACACATTCATCATTTCCACTGCAAAAATCAATCATTACCGTATTCTGATTTCCCGGTCTGATTGCACTGATATCCTTCTGTAATTCACGCACATATCTTACCGGTGCCTTAGAAACATTCTTGATGACATTTGTAACTGCTGTAATCTTTCCTTTTAATGCTACAACAAGAATTCCATTTTCCAAAACAGTCGTGCCACCATATGACTGTCCTACACAACCAATACTTGGCACACCCGGAAATGCTTCTTCAAGCTGAGCAACTGCAGTCTGAAACTGATCTTTCTTTGCTGCAAACAACATGATAAGCTGTGGACTACTCAAACCTCTGATTGCTTCCTGCAAATTACCACTTGAACTTACTCCTACAAATTGTTCCATGTTTATTCTCCCTCTGTATATATTCTTAATAAACTAATTTTATCATTTTTCTACTGAATTTTCTACTTTTTTTGACAATTTTATAGAAAAATTAGTCTTTTCTATCTGCATTTCTATTAAATAATTACAAATCGGGCGTTTCCACGTTTTTACTTTATAAATATGGACTTCTTAATTTTACTTAAAATATACAAATACATAAAAAGATAAGACAAAAAAGTTCACACCTACTTTCGTAAATGTGAACCTTTTTACCTGTTATGAATTGATAAACTTTATTTTACGTTGAATGCTTTCATTCCCGGATATACTGCACTTGCACCTAATTCTTCTTCGATACGAAGCAACTGATTATATTTTGCAACACGTTCTGAACGGCTTGGTGCACCTGTCTTAATCTGGCATGTATTTAATGCAACTGCCAAATCTGCAATTGTCGTATCTGCCGTTTCACCGGAACGATGAGAACTAATTGCTGTGTAACCTGCCTTATGAGCCATCTTAATGGCTTCTAATGTCTCTGAAACAGATCCAATCTGATTTAACTTAATTAAGATACAGTTTCCTGCTCCTAATTCGATTCCTTTTGACAGACGTTCTGTATTTGTAACAAACAAATCATCACCAACTAACTGAACTTTATCCCCCAACTTTTCTGTAAGTTTCTTCCAGCCTTCCCAGTCTTCTTCGTCAAGACCATCTTCAATGGAAATAATCGGATACTTCTCACATAATTCCGCCCAGTGTTCAATGAGTTCTTCTGATGTATAATCGATATTTGCTTTTGGTAAATGATAGAATCCCTTCCCTTTTTCTGACTTCCACTCAGAAGAAGCTGCATCCATTGCAATTCTAAAATCACGACCCGGTTCATATCCGGCTTTCTTAACAGCCTCTAAGATTGTCTCAATTGCCTCTTCATCCGACTTTAATGCCGGTGCAAAACCGCCCTCATCACCAACTGAGGTTGCAAGTCCTCTTTCTTTTAATATAGAAGCAAGTGCATGGAATACCTCGGCACACCATCTCAAACATTCTTTAAATGAAGGTGCTCCTACCGGCATAATCATAAATTCCTGTACATCAAGACCACTAGACAACGCATGCACACCACCATTTACGATATTCATCATCGGTACCGGAAGACGATTACCATTTACGCCGCCTAAGAAACGATATAATGGAATCTCAAGGGACTGTGCTGCTGCTCTGCAACACGCAATCGATACTGCAAGAATTGCATTTGCTCCCAATTTTGACTTGTCCTTTGTACCGTCTGCCTGAATCATTGCTGCATCAATCGCATAAATATCCGATGCATCCATTCCTGCCAACACATCACTAATCACTGTATTGATGTTTTCAACTGCCTGCGTAACGCCCTTTCCTAAGTATCTTGATTTATCGCCATCACGTAATTCAAGTGCCTCAAACTCACCTGTTGAAGCTCCTGACGGAGCAGTTCCTCTTGCTACCGTTCCGTCAACCAATGTGATTTCTGCTTCTACTGTTGGATTTCCTCTTGAATCTAAGATTTCTCTACCGATAACTTTTTCGATTTCCATATAATTCATTACATTACTTCCTTCCTGAATATCCCCTCTGTTCAAGTGTTCAGCAGTCACTGGAACAGAAAGGAGTTTTTGAATGATTTACACTTTGTTAGTATTAACTAACTAAAATTAGAATATCAGAACTCATTGTATTTTTCAAGGTCTGTAAATGAGAATTCTTCTCTGTTAATCGTTCAATTGTTATTGAATTACTCTGAGAGATTCCTTCCCAACTGTGTTTATAAGAGATTTCACGCTCGAATCTCATGAACACAACATGCTCTTGAACTATTATAATACCCTAAATGGATTCTTTATATTCATTCAGAAGTTTTGCTATTTTTAAATTCACTCCATTTTCCTGCTGTATACAGTCTTCCTCTGTAATCTTTTTATTTAACCGTAAATAAAATGCGACTTTCAGATAATATACCGGCGTGCCTCTTCCTCCAGACCGTTTAAAAACATCCTGAATCTGCATCTTCACTTGTGCTTTCTTATTTTTTAACAATGGAAAAATGACATAATATAACGAATCCTGCTCAAAGGAAATATACCCCGCTTCCATTCCGTTTTGCAGACGTACATAGAGCTTGTTTTCCCGAAAGGCTTGTGGATACAGGTTATCTCCCACGTTGATTTGTTCCAATAAATATGCTGCAATCCCTTTCTTCGGTTCACCAACCGATGCCTCAAACCGATATAACGGGCGATTCTGCCTGTCTGTCCGAATCGGTTCTGCTAATTTTTGTAGTGCATATTGTGGCTGTATATACTGCACTGCCAAGTAATGAAACAATCGCAGCTGAAACTGTTGTCGATTGACCGTATATGCAAAATCCCGTTCCCGACTTGAAACGGAACGATTGTTTTGTTCTTCTTCATTTGATAATAACTGTTGCGCTAACTGATTCAAACTAAATAACAACAAAGAAAACTCTTCACAATCCGGATTCCACAGATATTTTCCTGTTGTTACCCTGCGATATTGCCCGGAAGCTGAATCGTACCATTCATACCGATACACAACCCTTTCCTGATATGCCGCCTCATGTTCAATACTTGTAAATTCCCATTCAGGCGCTTCCCACTCCGGTTCATCATATGCATAAAAAGAAAAGAAATCTTCCCAAGTTGACTCCTTTTCCTTATGTTTTCCATGTGTATGTTTCTTAGAATGTCTATTTTTTAACAATTCATATGCTTCATTGAGCTTCTGCGCCTGTGACATATCATGTACCGCCTGCATTGCCCTCGCATCAGGATGTGCCAATTTCATTTTTGCACGAAACTTCTTTTTAATTGTCTTTAAATCATCCTGCGCTGTTGCACCTAATAAACGCATTGCTTCTGCTTCTCTCATGACATTCCTTTCTGTTTCTTTCTATTCTGCTGCAAAAAATATACCACATACTAATTCTAATAATGTGAATGACAGAATCTCCATTTCAAACAAATAATTCACGCACTATAATGGCAAACTGTCTAACAGACACAGTGCGCCATATCCGGTTCTTGGCGATGGCGTGACTTCTCCTGCAAGTTGTCTTGCACCACGTATTAAATAGGCTTTTGCTTTCTGCCCATACAAATATGAATCATTCCTGCGCACAATTCCCCATTCCATCAATAATGCAACCGCTCCTGTCACAAATGGTGCAGCAACGGATGTTCCGCTATTTGCCACAACTCCACCGCCAACTGCTGCTGATAAAATATTTACACCGGGAGCTACCATTTCCGGTTTGACCTGATTCGTTTCTCTTGTAAAACCACGCCCCGAAAAATCTGCATATGTATCTCTTCTGCTATCATATGCACCAACTGTAATAGCATTTCGTGCCGTTGATGGAATCGTTAATGTTACATCTGCTGTCGGATAACGAAACCGCGTACTCGTTCCCAATGCATTTTCCACAGGCAGCCACATATGATACAATCCTATTTCCACTTTTCTCGGTACAATTCTCACTTTCCAGATACCTGCCTCCACAAAAAAATCCATCGGTGATAATTCCATATAGACTTCCTGATAAATGCTGTATGGCTTTGGCGTTCCATAATAGACAAATAATTCTGTCCTTGCTCTCGGAAACTGATATGCCATTACCTGATTCATATCTGTAAAAATACCTGTCTTTGCCCCATCCGGTGCAATGACTTCAATTTCAAAAATATCCGCATAAGACTTCCATAACTGTATTGAAAAAGCACTCTGATACTGTGAAACAGCAATATCAATATTTTGTGCCATTCCCTGTTCAACAATTCCACTCGTATGACCGCCGGCATTTCCTTCATTGCCCGAACCAATCACAATACTAATCTGTTCTTTTGCGGCGATTTCATCAATATAAGTCTCTACAAGTGATGTCCCATCATGAGAACCATAATTATTGCCAAAACTCAGATTGATAACCAAAGGCTTTTGCATCTGCTGTGCTACCTGTACAACATAATCGATTCCCTCCATCAATTCTACTGTTGTTGCAAAGGAACGGCTTCCCGCTTCTTTTAATTTGACGATTAAAAATTCTGCCTGTGTTGCAATTCCCACCTGATTTATCTTATTCTCTGCAAAATTGCCGCCTGCAATTCCTGCAACATGTGTTCCATGTCCACTTCTATCCTGCTCTAAAATTCCACTTGCTGCTTCCCCATTTTCCCTGCGTTGTAATGCTTCATTAATCTGCTCTCTTGTATACACGCTCCCCTGTGTAAAACCAACAGGCGGAATTCCTGTCGAATCCGATTGATCCCATAATTGCGCTATTCTCGTATTTCCGAACATATCCCGAAATGCCATATGCGCATAATCAATTCCACTGTCAATAATCGCAATCAGAACTCCTTCTCCATACAACCCGAACCGGTTCTGTGTACTTGCAATACAACCGTCTCTTCTATTCTCAAGCACTTGAAAATACAACGGCTTCGGCTTCTCTACATAAATAATATTCGGATGTTGTGCTATTGTATCAATCAACGATTCCGGTGTCGTAATAATTGCAAAATTGTTTGACAAAATATTCACACCTACGTCTTCATACTGCTCTAAAAAATCCAAATCATTGACATAGCGCACAATAATATCCCACGTTTGCGTAACGGTATCAAATCCTGCTGACAAACTTTCTGAACGTTCTCTCTCCTGTACAGAAATATCCATTGCAACATTCAGCACATTTTCTATTTTTTCATTCATTTAATATGTGCAAACCTTGTATGCATGTTATTTTATCTATTATATGCTTTTGGGGCAACACTTTATTCCATTAAACAGCATAGTTCACAAGTGCATTTACAACAGCGTTTGTTTTTAACATTTTTGCAATTTAATATCTTAAAACATAAATGCACCTTTGAACACCAAAATTTTGTAAAGAAAAATATACAACGACGTTTTCCAAAAATTCTCTTACTTATCCACGCGTAAGAATCCGAAATGTCTCATATAAATTTACTTTGCCATATCCCCACGCCTTTGAGGGATATGTAATATTCCGGTCACGTCCTGCTCCCAGAATCAGGAAATTTTTAATATAATTCGTCTTCATCTGTGGAATATTTCCCTGCACAATCCCCCATTGCATCAACTGCGCACAATTTCCGGCAACCAATGCGGCTGACACTGACGTTCCGGATTTACGTACATAATTGCCGCGAAGCCCCGGACCAAATACTTCTACGCCGGGTCCTGCGACATCCGGTTTTACTGCTCCAATCCGTGTAAATCCCCTTCCTGACTCTGTATACAATGCGTTATTGGTATGATTATATGCTGCAACTGTAATCACTGCATCAGAAGCTGCCGGTGTCACAATTGTAATATCCGGTTCCGGTTTTAAAAAATATGTATTTTCATTGATAAACTGTCGAATCGGCAGCCACACATTATACTGCCCCTGCAATACATTGCTTCCATACACACGAATCGTCCATACTCCCAGTGTCGGTGCCGTGAACCGCAAAAATATCAACTCCATTCCGGTACGCCCTTCTACCAAGCTGTAATGAACTTCAATCGTCGTTTCTTCAAGCAGCAATCGTACCAATGTACTAATTCCTAACCTTGCCGGTATTCGTGGAAGAAATTCTCCTGATGGAGCAATAAATTCTACTGATAAAATGTCCGGTATATTTCCCCAGATTTCTAATGAAAATCCTCTTGTATTCTCCCCCACTCTCAGTTCAATATCATCGTAACTTTTTCCTGTTAAATTTCCTTCATAGTGAAGCCGTTCATTTCCTTCATTTCCACTGCATACAACCACACAGTTTCCAATCTTTTCGCCATAATAGTCTAACATCTGTGATAAGACAGAGCCACCTGTACGCTCTCCATTTCCCGAACCTAGCGCAATCACTAATACCAACGGCCTGCCTTCCCTCTTTGCAAGTGATACCAGATACGAAACTGCCATCATAATATCATTTTCCTGATATACAGAATTCTCTTGATTCTCTATCAGAAAGAAATCTTTTAGATATTGTTTAGCCGGCTTTAATTTTACCATTGCAATAAGGCTTTCATTTGCCGTTCCAACGAAATCATTCTCAACATCTTCACTTCCACAGGCAATTCCTGCTAAAAATGTACCATGCCCTTCCGTATCTACACTCGGCACAAGCTCTAACGGATTGGCTGCCTGCAGTGCTTCATTAATATCCTGCATCGTATATTCACTTCCGTAAGCAATTCCTTGCGGCGTTGTCCCTGACTGTATGGTCTGATCCCATATGGAAAGAATCCGACTTCGTCCAAATTCATCCGTAAACACTGGATTGGTGTAATCAATTCCGCTGTCAATAAATCCTACAATAACGCCTCTACCTGTCAGTCCAAAGCCTGCCCTTTTTTGCAGCCGCAATGCCCCGGTTGCCTCTGCTGCGGAGGTATCCATTAGTCCAAATAGTTTCGGAACACAAGAATATGGGTATTTTTCTAAGGAAATTGGCTCACTTTCCGTTCTCGGCGCATAAATCGTATTATACTTATAATCCATTTCCTGTATACAGTATTCATTAAAACGCTCCTGAAAGGATTGTTCCTGAAATCCTTCTTCAACCAAAAAGTCAGCATATGCTTCTGATAAAATTGCTTCCCGACAATCTGCCATATCGGCCTCAATAATATATTTTGTATCAATATATTGAAAAGTTTGTTGTTCTATTCCTTGTAAACAATCGTCTATATGATATTGATTCAATTCTTATAAAACCATCACGAGTGTTCCGATTGTAATCAAGACAGAACCAATTGCTGACTTCACTGTAAACTGCTCATGCAGACATACAAATGCTAAAATTAACGTCAGCACAACACTCATCTTGTCAATTGGAACAACTTTCGAAGCATCGCCGAGCTGCAATGCACGGTAATAACATAACCAGGATGCTCCTGTTGCCAGACCGGACAAAATAATAAATATCCAGCTCTTTTTGGAAATGTCCGTAATTCCATTCTGCGTTCCGGTAATAAATACCATTCCCCATGCCATAACAAGTACTACCACAGTTCTGATTGCCGTTGCAAGATTGGAGTTTACACCTTCAATTCCAATCTTTGCCAATATGGAAGTCAAAGCTGCAAACACTGCTGACAATACTGCATACACAAACCATATCATTTTTATTTCCTCTTTTCTAGGCAGTTCTTTTGTATGTGTAACGACACAAACTTTTTGCATCATTGGGTTGCGTGTTCTGCCCGGTGCATACAACACTTGTATTATTATAACATATCTGTTTTGCTTTGACGAGATAATAAGCTCTGCTGAAGCAACTGCTGTTTCCCATATAAAATCAAAAGAACCGAAGCCTGATATCTATATAGATTTCTTGCTTCGGTTCTTCTTACTTTGTTCAATTTATAACAATTTACAGATTTATGTATTTACTACTGAATCTTGAACTCTTCTACAAATCCATTGATTGTGACAGCGGACTGTTCAACCGTCTTTGCACTTTCTTCAACATCTCCACTCTTGTCAGATACTTCAACTGCACTGTCTGCAAGTGTCTCAATTGATGCAGTAACTTCTTGTGTACTAGCTGACTGCTGCTGTGAAATTGCTGCAACAGACATTGCAATTTCATTGACATTTGTAAGCATATCAGACATATCATGAACCGTATTCACTGTATATCCTAACTGTTCAAAAATATGATTAAATGTATCTGCTGCCTTCACAACGGCACTGCTGCTGTCCGAAATTTCTTTCAAATTATTTTCAGAACGCTGTGATAATTCTTCAATTCTATCTGAAATATCCTGAATAATGGTAACGATTTCCTGTGTGGCCTCTGCGGAATTGCTTGCAAGTTTTCCGATTTCATCGGCAACAACAGCAAAGCCTTTTCCTGCCTCTCCCGCTCTTGCCGCTTCAATTGCAGCATTTAATGACAACAGATTGGTCTGCTCTGCAATTGAATTAATCAATTCAACAATATTCGTAATCTTTTCTGCTGATTCCGATAAATGTGAAACAACACTGTTCATATCGTCCATTGACTGATTCACATTTTTCATATTGTTCTGAATTGACTGCATATCTGATTCACCTGTCTGAGCAGATGTGACCAGATTCCGCATAATTTCATCTGTCTGTCTGCCCTTATCGCTCAAATCACCGACAGCATTTGCAAGCGAGGTTGCATTTTCTGCCAGATCAGCCACAGAATCGTTCATATCATCAACAACGTTTCGCATCTGATTCATAGAACCTGACTGTGCTACCGCCTGATCGCGCAATGTATGCGAAGCTGCACTGCTCTGTTCTGCCTGATTCTTTAAACTAACCGCTTCTAACTGAATTGTTCCCAGAATCTGCTGCATTTTTTCAATAAAACTCTGAATACTATAATTCATATTTGCAATTTCGTCTCTTAAAGACAATTCATCCTGTGGAAGCGTAATGGTAAAATCACCTTCTGAGATTGCTGCAATTGATTGATTTAATCGGTTAATACGATTTCCCAGCTTTCTGCCGATATAAATAGAAATAACAATTACGCCGATAATCGCAATCGCTGCAAGTAGAAAGAACCAATTAACAACTGCATGAATCTCCTGACGACGTGTACGGTTGGAAATATGATAAACCACCGTCCAGTCATTTCCATTCGCAACTCCTGTATAGAAGTATGTCTCGCCATTAATCTCTTTTGTACCTTTTTTCTCCTGAATCATCTGCTGAATCGTGTCAGCTTTTGCTTTCAATGCTGCATCATTTTCTGCTTCTTTGATAACATTATACGAATTTTGGACTTTCTCCATATCTTTTGAGGCAATGGTTGTACCATCATTCGCTACCATAAATGCCTCACCTTCGTTCATATACTGAATCTGATTTACCAAATCTGATAACTTTGACGAATCAAATGTACATGTCATAGCCCCGACAATCTTGCCATTCTGATATAACGGAACACCAATAAAAATAATCTACTTCTGTGTTGCCGTATTAAATGACGGATTACTAATATAATTCTTACCATTCATCATATCTTTGAAATACTGACGGCTTGAAATATCATTTTTAAAACCATCCGTCGATGTCAACTGTCCCTGTGCCGTAATATAGCCAATGGAACTAATATTTAATGTTTTTGCATATTCTGCTAATTTATCTTTCTTGTCTTCAAATGTAATATCCGGATTATAAATATCTTCGTCCGCTGCAATACTCTGTGCCATCGCATACATACTATTAATCTGTGCTGTCATTCGCTCTGATGCGTCATCAACAATCAATGTCAAATCCTGGGTCTTAACATTTACTATTGCGTCTTTTACCATCATAAATGTTATCCAAAAAATTGCTGCAAATGCACAGGCAACCAATGTTACTGTTCTTGAAACAATAAATCCTTTCAAGCTTTTGCTACCGTGTTTCTTCATACTACCTCAAAACCTTTCTATCCGTTCATTCGGATTGCAAACACACATTTTCTAAAGTTTTCTCTTGCCATGAATCTTAACTTTTATTAAATCCATTCGTTTTTCTTTATATTATCTTTATGATATTAACATTTATTTTATAAATTGTAAATAAATTTCCCACTAACTAATGATAATCTTTTTTGTGTGCTCGTTTTATTTTTCCGATAAATCTCAAGAAATATTTTTATTGCTTGAATGTTTTATTTCATTCTATAAATAATCTGACAATGTGTTGTATTTTATTTTATACAACATTTACTCACGAATATTTTCTTTATTCTCTATTCCGGCACATTCTTTATTTAATTCTGTGCAATCTGAGCTATAAAATCTACACATCTGTCAATTCCAATCGTACTGCTGTCTAATGATAAATCATAAGGAAGTTCTAGGAGCTGGATTTCACAAGATGCTAAAAACACAAAATGAGTTTG
>AUXO017193351.1_pt1 | contig 35730 bp, 34 predicted proteins | sample 768731 | NCBI WGS metagenome assembly AUXO01 (sample SAMN02715735, study PRJNA202380) | gut metagenome | biome: sheep rumen | host: Ovis aries | place: New Zealand: Palmerston North | reverse complement strand
CCCGTACCGTTCCAAGCTAAATCTTTTAATGATAATGGAAATACATCTCCTGATTTATCTTGTAACATTACTTCACAATAAGGGTCAAAATGCGTAAGTTCACAAATTAAATCAAATACTGTCATTTATCCAACAATTTTTGTCTTTACACAATTAGCAACCATACCACCATTAACTCTTTCAAATGCAGATTTTACTTCATTAATGACTTTACCCATAAATTTCTTTTCAATACCAGTTGGATAATATTCATTCAAATATTCCATAACATCTGCTTCAGTTGCTTCCTTAGGTAAGAACTCAGAAAGTACATCATATTCAAATTTTTCTTTTTCTACTAACTCAGGACGATTAGCTTTACTGTATGCATCAATATTTTTTCCACGAACTCTTACCATTTCTGTAATAATAGTCTGTTGAACATCTTTAGGAAGTAATTCAATACGTTCATTCATATCTTGATCAAAAACAGTTACTTCAACTTCCTTATCATTCTTATCTTTTACTTTCTCTACATGAGAAGGATATAAAGGCATATTTTCAGCATTTTTAAATTTTAATATTTTATCAAAATTTACATCATTAGTCAAAAACTCCATGAATGCAGTCTTAATAAACTTCATTACTCCCAATCTCTTCTTAAGAATATCTTTAGTATTCTCATCATTAGTATCTTTAATAGATACCATCACATTTTTAATTTCCTTGTTAATATTCATATTAATTTTCTGTTAAAGACATATAATTCACTATAAATTGAAAGCCGTTTAAAATAAGTAATGGTAACACTGGTACAATATACCATTTGCTAATTAATACATTATTACAATTAACAAGTATTATAAATAAGTATAATAATGTTAATATACTACCGAATGTTAACCAAAATTTACCGTGCTTATTCATTAATTCATAAACTTATTTTATGTACTGCTTAATAAATTCCTTTGTTGACTTAATGAAATTACATTTATCAGATGTAGCCCAATTAAGATATCCTTGATCATATTTTGCAATATACTCAAGCGATACTCCCCGATACTTTCCAATAGTCATACATGGTTTGATATCTCCATTGAAATCCATTTCCTTAATTACTCCATCTTCACCAAGCATTTTCTCTGGTCCATATTCTTGCTCTGATTGCTGAGCATAATATACTGCATATGTAGCTTTAATATCGGAGAAAGCATCATGAGCATTTAATCCTGCTTCCTCCATAGTCTTCCCCTTATATTTCTTATATGTATTTTCAAGAGTAATACCATGACGACGTTTCTCTTCAAGAAATGCATCATAACATTTACGATTCATAAAATCAATATCATACCCATATTTATTCAATTCTGACTTTAAGAATGGAATATCAAAACCATTTCCATTATAAGTAAGAATATCATTATCACCTATAAACTCAATTATCTTTGGTGCAACATTAGCAAGTGTTGGCTTATCCTTTAAAAATTCTGGTGTAATATGATGTTTGAAATATGCAGCTATATCAATATGCCACGAATCTCCAGTTGGACATATATAAAGATTTAATTCATCTTCAATTTTATTTGTTTCAGTATCAATCTTTAATCCTGCAAACTGAATAATTTGATCTTTTGTTCTATCAAGACCAGTTGTCTCTAAATCAAATACTACTAATTTCATAATATTATTATTTTTTTGTATCTAAACAATACCAATCTATAGCATCGCAAACTTGTTTCTTTAATTCTTCTTGTGTATATGTTTTTCCAAATCTTCTATTAAATACTTCTTTTAATGCTTCAACTACTTGATAATTATCCCATTCTTTAGGTTCTTGACCCCAAGATGGTACATATTCAATTGATTCTTCATATTGTGGAAAATCATATCCGCGATCTTCAAGATAATGATATAAATCATCTTCAAAGAATTCATCTAATATATCGTTATCCCAGATATGATGATCATCTAAATCAATTTCTACTTTTTGATCTAATTCTGTTTTATCATCTATTTCATACTTTGCACATATACGTTTACTTTTTTCTTTATTGAAAATACAAGTATCAAAAAGATAACAGAATATATTTTTAGCGCCTATAGCATCAAGAAGGTCTCTTGTGTAAAGATTTAAATACATATAGATAATTAAAGATTTAAAGTATAATACTTATTAATATTTTTAAATACTAATAAATACTATACTTTATGTTTTCTTAGTATTAATTATTACTTATCAGTTTCATCAGGTGTATATCCTGTCAAAAAATCAACATGTTCATTACACTTTTGAATTGCGGATATACAATTTTCTACCTTAACATCAAATTCATTAGCAATCTTTAGTAATTCATCTTGAATTGTATCATAAATATATGCAGCTGTATCGAATGCTCCAGACTGAGCACGTGTCAAAGCAATCTTTTTACCAAGTTCAGCATCAAATGTATCCTCAGGAGCGCAATCAGCAAAAGCTACAATTTGTGTCGTTACATAAGGGTTGATTTCTCCAGATTCATCCTCAATCCATTCAACTTTAAACTCCTTATTGAAAAGCTTATAAATACGATTATTCTGTACAAGCATTTCAGCAAATGGCATCTTAGTAAGATTCAAACCAAAAATCAAATGACAAGCAACTACATTCTTCTTAGGATTAACGTTATAATTTATACGCAAATAACGTACACCAGTCTTTTTTCTATTCATAATAATTTTTATTTAAGTTAATTAATATATTAAATATGTTATAATTATATATAGTCAATTTCTATTAATACATTTTATGTTTTATGAAAATTAACAAATTTAAACAAACATAAATTGTATAATAAAATATAGAAACTTATTAATATAATTCAATATATTTTAGATTATAATTTATTTTTAATAAATATAGTAAAATCATTTAACATATAATGAATCGTAAAACAAATTTATTTTATACTAACGGTCCTGATAGTAAATTTTTAACATTTAGTAATTATGCTGAATCAATGACAGGAAATTTTTTAAGTGTGGATACTAAAATATTTCCTTCAAGATTTTTATGCTTAAAAATAAATGACTTAAATAGTAAATCAAAACCTGCATTTATACGTTTTCTTGTATCTTATTATGAAAATAAGTTAGCATATCTTAGGGATAATGTAGTTAATCCTGAAAATTCAATGTGTCCTTTTGCATATTTTATTGAAGGATTGTCTAAAATATTGTTTACTGATGATAACGGAGAAAATAAAATTATATATGATTCATTAACAGATAAAGTAGTTTTAAATGATACTCCAGACATTAATTCTATTAACATATATTCAGCAGAAATAACTGAACAAGATTATAATGGAATATATACAGATATTATATGTACAATTGATTTAAATGAAGTTAAGAAATGTAGTATAGGAATTAATGAAGATATAAATGAAATAGAATCTTTAAATGATATATCTGAAAATATTTATGGATGGGATAATATAGATATTATACCTGGATATGAAAACGTTAAAGCTATATTTGATGATATTGGAAATGATGAAGTCAATTCATATAAAATTAATACAAATATAGAAAAACTTATATTTCAATCAAATGATCAATCTTTAGATTCTTTAAGTTTTAATGTAATTGTTCCATTATATGAAATAACAGATATTAACTATAATACAAATGATACAATATTAGGGTATGATGAAAGAGATGAAGAAAATGATTCTTATATTGTATATGTTAATAGTAATAATAGATATAGACATAATGTTCCTTTAGGAATATGGATGTATGCTGATTCTGATAATGATGAATTTATTGAAATTAAAAGAGACAATATTACTAAGATGTCTCCTGTTTGGTCATTATTAATAAGTACACAGTTTAAGCCGTTTCCATATTCAACTAAATATGAAATAGATGCTACGAATACAGATAAAGGTGCTGCATTTGCAACGTTCTCTCAAGTATTATTAAGACTTAATAATGTAATGAATAAATTTGAAGAAACAAATAATAGAATTTCAGATTTAGAAACAAGATTACATACAATTCAGACTTTATTGAATAACGTAAGCAGTGTACAGTCTTTAGATAATTTAAATAAGAAAATTAATATATTGTCTAATGATATTCATAATGAAGTCAACGAATTTAAAGAAGAAGTTAAAACTGCTATTGAAAATATAAAATGGAAATATCAATAATTAAAATATGAATACAACGAATGATATAAATACATCTAGTTCTCTTAAAGAATATTATATAAATATTGAAAAGATGATGAATAATGCTTTAAGCATGCTTAATGCAATGAATCAAGCATTATCAACATCAGCTTCTGAAATATCTTTAAATATAATTAATGGAGATAATACAGTATCAACAGTAAGAATTCCTTCATTCTTATTTTTGGAAAATAAGATAGAGCAATTAGACAATACAATTTCAAATTTATTTGAAATGCCTAAATCTGGCGAAGCATGGTTTCATAAATCATCAGATATGTTTAAATTATCATTTGTAAAATCTAATAATGCTCCTCAGACACCTTCAATATCAAATACTGAAACATTAGGATTTAATATAAAACAAAATAATATATTTAAAGATTTAGTTAATCCTAAGACATATATAAGATTCAATCTAAAAAATGTTAGTGATAACATAAATCAGGTTTATATGAAAAAATTTGTTATTTATAATGAATCTGATTTTAATTATCTTAAAAGTTTTTCATCATATAATTATGTTAAAAATGGATTATATAATAGAACTGTAGGTGTTGATTATGAAGAATATGATTCAGTTATAAATCTTCCAATAAAAGAAGATAAATATATAGGGTCATTTAAGATTAAAGAATTGCCTGATGATACTACTAATCCATATTATACAGATGAAAACAATGTAACAGGATCTTTAAGATATATTGTACGTTTAGACACAATTCAATATTATGATAAAGAAGATTCATCTATAATATATAATTTAAAAAAAGGACAATATTTATGTTTGCCTGGTACATATACTATATATAAGATTATTGATATTGAAACAATTGAGAATTCTTCAAATACTGATGATTTAAATGACCATATATTAACACTTGAAGAATCAATAGGACATACTACATTACAGACATTTGAAGAAAATTCTGAAATGGTATTAGAATTATATACTGATTCATATACTAAATATCATTATGTAGACATACCATTAGAAGAAAATCCATATATAATTGTATTTATTGGATCAATATATAATAATGTAAAGAGTACATTATCTGATGGAATATTCATTAATCTTAATGATATCTATATGAAAGATGAAGATGGTAAGATTATTCTTGATGATACTGGAAATAAAATAAATTACATATCATATTATAAGAAATATTGTAAGAACATTGGAGATATGATGGTAGGCTTTACTGAATTAGCATATCCTCAGACTTCAAATTATACAGCTGAACAGTTACGTAGACTTACAGATAGTGAAGAAATGAAAACTATCGTAACTAATTCATTATATTTAGAAAATGAACCTATATATAAAGTTACAAGAATCAACAAACATTTAATTGACGATGATACTTCAGAAAGCATAATTAAATTACATGAACAGAAAAATCAATTAAATTCACAATTGATGGCTATTCAGGATAATGTTGATCAAGTATATACGCAATTGACAACAACAGATTTTTCTCAAGAATCAAATGTAACACAAACTTCATTACGTGAAAAGTTAAACGATTATTATAGTGAACGATTAACATTAGAAAAGCAAATATTGAATATAATTGATAATATTAATCAAATTAAGAATGAAGCACAAGGCATAAGCAGTCCTAAATATAGAATTAGAGGCATTACTAATGCAAGTGATAAATATGATTCAGCTACAGAATCTCCTATAGTTGAATATTTGCATAGTGAATTTGGCAACGAATGCAACATAATAGGATTAGATGTAGAATATAAATATAAATCTATATCAAAAGATTATACTTCAGCAGTTAGCTTATCAGACGTAATATTTACAGATTGGAATAAATATGAAAATATTGAACGTGAAAGATTCTTAAAATTCAATAGTGTTAATAATTCATATGAAATCGTATTTTCAAATTATAATACAACATCAAATGTAATTAAATGGAATCAGATAGACATTCCTATTAATCAAGGAGAAGATGTTGTAATGCGTATAAGATATAAGCTTAATATAGGACAGCCATTCATTAATCTTTATACACCTTGGTCAAGCGAAACTACTGTTCAGTTTCCAACAGAATATGTCGAAACTAATGAAATATCATCAATATTGGATGAAAACGATGAAGATGTTAGTAATTCAAAATTTATGAAGACATTAGTTAACAACGGATATGAAGAACATATTAATAATCGTATTGTTGATAATTCTCAAATATTCTATCATATGCCAGATAATATTTATTCAGGATTCAATACAGCTGAAAACAAAATGATATCTTTAAAAGATAAACTTATTGAAATTAATAAGAATCTTGTAGAATATAAAGCTGCTATAGATAATGAAATAGAATCAAAATATTCAGTTTATCTTGAATGGGATAATAGTACATTAGAACTATCAAACGCTACATCTAATAATATTGTACTTAACGAATTCATAAATGGAACTACAGATACATTTATTAAAAAAGAAATTAACTTAATCATTAAGAATACTGGAAATACACCTCTTAAACTTTATAGTATATTCCCAGGAAATATTGATGTTCCATTGATTATGTCTAATAACAATTATTATAATCAATACGTAAAAGATTATGAAAGAGTTCCTTTACTTAAACGAGGATCTTCTATATTATCTGAATGCATAATGCCTCAATATTTAGGTCAATGGATATATTTCAGACAGACAAACCCATATACTCAAGAATCTTTATATTTAAATGAACTTACACAACAAAATGAAGATACTATAGCAATATCAAAAGGAAATAAGCCTTCATTTATTGGGACATTAACAAGTTATCTTAATGTAAATAACAAACAACCATTACTGACATATAGAAAACGTGAAGAAGACTATTATTCAATTTCAAATAATTTAATTGGATATATTGATATGTCTGGAAATTCTCCAGTATATAGCAGACCTAATAATATATCTGCGCCATCAAGTGAGTCATATAATAATGTAAATAATTTCTATAAATATTCTAATATTGATAATTCAGATAATGAATATATTTTGAAATATGAAAACTTGACATATACTCCTATTGGTGGTACATTATCATATTTGAATGAAAGAATTTCATTAACAGAATTCTGTGCATTACAAAGTCAAAACAAAAAAGAATTAAAATATTATAATGGTGCAATATTCATACCAGAATTAATTGATAGAACACAAATATTATGTGATACTAAAGAACAGAATCAATATATATTAGTTGATATTGGAATGAGCTTATCTATTCCATTATTATTTGAATATTTCTTATCATCTTCTGAAACATCTACGAAATCTTCAATTCAGAAAACTTTGGCATTTGATATGAGATCTTCATTAGTAAGAGATATAGATCATTATATAATAAGTATAACTGCAAAATATGATTATGCACAGTCAACTGCTTCTGTTCAAAACTATTCATCATTAAGTGATAGCTTATCAGAATCATAAAATTTAAAAATAATTTTAGAATAAAATGAATAATAACAATCAATCAATAGATTTAAGTAGATTCAACGATAAATATTTAAAATGTATTGTTACTAAACGTAAAAGTTCAATGAACATTTTAAAGGACCAGGGAGCTGTTATAATATATCAGAATTCTGGAATTAATCATTTATATTTAGGCAATGAATTTATAGCTGCAGGCTGGGGATTTAAATCAAAAGAAGATTTAAATAAAGCAGAAACTATTATTGAAACATATGATTCTGATATTAATTCAATAAATGAAAATATTGAAAATATAAATGATACAATATCTGATATATCAAATACTGTTGATGAAATGAATGATAAGATCAATCCAACAGTATACATTTATGATAAGAATCATGAAAAAGTTGAATTAAATGAAGTTTTCTTTACTGGTATTCCTGCGTTTTATGAAGATTTTGAAATTACTGATATAGAAAAGATAATATTATATAATAATAGTCAGATATTAAAAATTAAAGGAGATCAAAATATTATTGATCTTCCATTAGGATCAACTATTAAAAAAATTACATATAACATAAGTTGTAATATACATGATTGTGGTGGAATTAAAGAAGTCAACTTATCTTATTTTTCAAGTTCTGATGATTATGTAAATAATATTGCAACTCCAATGAATATTAATAATCTTCAGTGGCAAAATTTAGATAAAAACAAAGTATTATCAATTACTCATGAATTTATTACACCATATAGAATAGATAAAGATGAAAATTTAACAGTTATAAATAATATACTTATATCTGTAAATGGAACTGTTCCTGAGCAATACAAGAAATATCCTGAATTAACTTTATCTAATAATAAGTTTGAAATATATTCATTGGAAAATATATTAAGTGATCATAATATAAATATTGATCCTTTGATTATACGTCCTATACCATTTATAAGATATTATATGTTTACTGGGAATGATATCAATACATATTCAACTACAGAAATGTTAGATATAATGAATAATCCAACATCTCAATATAGTTATAAAGGAAATATAATGTTAGATAATTATAGTTTAGGACAGTCTTTAGAAACATATATTCCTGTTCATAATAAATCAACTAAAATTATAAATTTATTCATTCCTAAGTCATTTGAATTACATGAATTAACTTATGTAACATCAACAAATGAATATAATTGGACTGGTGCTGTTGGAATATTAAAAGAAACAGATTCAAATTTGCCAATTTTATTAAAAATGGCAGGTGGAACATTTATAGAATATAATTTATATCAAATACGAATTTCTAAAGTTATTGATCCTGTAACATTTGAAACTATGAATGAAACTGGTAGACTTAAACTTAACATATATATGAAGAAAACAGATTTTAGTAAAGATATATACGAATTATCACCAAGTAGCATAGAATTTAATGAACCTACAAATTGGAATTTATTATATAATGAATGCTTTACACGAGATCATTGGATATCTTATAATTCAAATATGGATGAATTGGAAGATAAAATAATTCAAAGTTATAAATGTTATAATAATTAAATATATTTCAATCACAAAAAATATATTATTAAATATATAAAAAATATTAATTATGGAAAATAATAACGACATATCATTATTTGAGAAAATTGTTTTTGTAGATAATATACCTTCAGAAGATGAAGCAAAACGTTTATCTTCAAAATATCCATTTGCTGTATTTATATCAGATCATAATAATGATATAGAAAATATTAATACTGTTTCCAATGGACGTGATTGGAATCAATTTGCATTCAATAACTTATGGAAAGGTGGTAAACGTTTAACAAAATTCAATAATATTGATTTTGAAAATTCAAGTGTAAATATGGATACATTTACAATTGATTTGGAATTTGATATGCAAAAAGGATTATTATCTTTAAAAGCGAAAGCAAAAGTTGACGGATATAAGATTGTTGGATTTATACAAAGAAAAGGTGAAGGAGATTATGTCACATATTTAAATAAAAGAGATATATCAAATAACATAAGATCTGGTAGAATTACAAATATTACTGAAAATGAATTTGAAAGTGATTCTGAAAGGTTTGATGAATTTACAACAGATCCTATATATAATAATAAAGTATTATTAGGTTCTAACAGTGCTCAAAGTGCAACAGATGGTTTCGATACGATTGATAATAAATTTTATATTATAGCAAGTTTTGAAGCACAGGATGTTGAATCATTATATTCTGTTCCGGCAAATGCATATAATATTTATTCAATTGATGATGAATTTAGTGTTACTGCTGCTCCTATGTTTGCTGAAGATAAATTGAAGCAAATTATTAATATTAATAATGCTGAAGAAAAAGATAATCTTATTCAATCAATTTTAAAATACACAGATAATTTATTATATTCTGATGTAAAACAACGTTGTGTAATATATGAAATTAGTATAAATAAAAATATTGAACCTGATAATCAGGATGATGATTCTTTAGTATCATTTGCATTTGAATCATTAAAGAATATTCAACAAATGGATATAGCATATCTATTTTCATATGTTAACCCAACAGGATTTGAACTTAAAGCTAATATTGAAAACAATTGGGTAACTATTGATCAAAATAGTTTAAAAGAAAACTATTTTATGCCAGGCACACGTACAGAATTTATGTTAAACATATTCCCTGAGAATGTTAGAAAATTAAAGTTGCCTATTTCAGTTACTTCACGTGTACAAAATGGTACAACAGAATATCTTATATATGATACTAATACAGCATCTACAACGTTATATAATTTTGATACACAAGATTCTAGCAGTGTTCCTACTAATTCTGTAATATTTTCAGTATATACACCAAGTGATTTCATTTATAATAATGCTCAAACTGCATTCTTGAATTTACAATGTAGAAATTATAAAGATTATCCTTGGTCAACAGTTTCAGATGCTGGATTATTACGTTATGAATGTAATGAAATTAAATTAACACAATATATTTACAAAGGATTAGAATTATCTAATCCATGGTCAAATTCAAATGTAATCAAATCTGGTGATAGCGTTGATTATTCAATGAGTTCTGCTTATGCATTATTCTATAATAATGATAATAGTATTACAAAGAAATGGATTATCACTGATAACGATGATGATTTTAAAGGATTATTGATTATTCATCAGCATAGTGAAAATAACGTTGATTTAAATACAATAGCAAACCCATTAATATTAGAAGATACAACAGAAACAGATAATGAATTAAGTAAGTATTCTCAATATATTACTACACATAATGTACCTATTGGTATTCAGAAAACAATAATCATACCTTGGATAAGTTCCACAACAGAAACAGTTGATGGAAGTGGAAAACGTAAAACAAATGATTATATATATGGATTATATAGTTATCATGGATACGAAAAGAAGGATTTCAAGAAATATATAAAACAAGATACTTTAAAGAATATATATCTTGTTGTAAATGCAGGTACTCAGCAAAATCCTGATTATAAATATGGATTACAATTTACAAAAAGTATATATGAAGGTGATGAAGATCTTTATATAGAAAAAGGAGATTATGTTGAAACAATAAATGGTCAATCAGTTCCATATATTGCATTTGAATATGAAAAGGGTCAAATAATAAATGGATATCATTGGTTCTTTAATGATAACATGGCAAATTTGAAAAATAAACTTGTTATTCAATATAAGATAGGACAGACAACATATAATGTTCCTTCTGAAGATATAAGTATAGTAAATAATCAGATTAAGATTAAATCTGGAGAAGATATTGAAAATGCAAGATATTATACTGCATATATAAAAATTGATGATTTTACATCTAATAATATTGAAGCTATGTCTGAAAAACTATTAGTAGATTGGTGGATATATATTGGAAAATTCAATACTACAACATCAGGAAATACTACTGTATATAATCCTATATCATCATTACCTACGACAACAGTTCCAACAGGATTTAAATTAAAAGATGGTGATTCAAGAAACGTATTTACTGGCCAAAGTTATGTGCGTCATGCTGTTCATAAAGGTGGATGGATACATTTAGGAAGAGTTGAATTATCAACTGCAATATTCCAAAGATATTCACCATTAGATCCAGTTGGTTATCAAAATGTTAGTTCACCATCTGCTATTTGGGAATGGTCAAATTATTGGTTTATTGATAATGAAATTGATAATCCTGGTGATGATTATTTAATTGTAATTCCAAAAGAATTATATGTAGGAGACACACTGGGAGAAAGCTCAATGCAATTAGTAAGTAATGATTATAAAATTACAAATAATAATGGTAATTATATAGAATATATCTTTATGGATGACGGCAATAAAGAATTCAATTTAGGTATATATAAACGTTAATAATTTAAATGTATAAAAATATTTTAACTTATAATAATGAGTGAATTAATTCCAATCACATCGCATGTATTTAGCAATAATTATAATAACAACTCTGGTATGTTTGGTGGTCAGGGTGTAACTATAAACGGTGTTAAATTTACTGATTTTTCATTTGCTGCTAAAACAGTACAAGGTGTTTATAATTCATTATCAAACCAAACTGTTCCTTCAACATTAATGAGACTTATGCAAGCAAATTCATTAGATAGTATGAATAAGCTTTTAAGTATGATGTTCATTAATTGGAATGGAGCAATAATTAAAAATGGTAATTTTGCTACAGGAGAAGATATAACAATAAGTACAACACCAGAATTTTTAGCAATATTCAATAATATTGCAACAGTTACATATGAAAATGTTTATCTTGAATCAAAGATACAGAATAGAGTAGGATTAAATGTTTTATTAACAAAAACCGTTAATGGTAATACTACTGTTTCTATTGTAGGATATCCAAATATAAAAGAAAAGGAAGTAGTTGATGTCATTTATGAAAATACATCTTCATCACAAATTAAAATTACTATTACAAATAATTCAAATGTAGAAGATGTATCAGGATGTAAGTTTAGAGTTCCTAATCCATTAGGATTAACCATAGATGTTCCAGGAAATGGATATGCAGAAATTAGTTTCTTAAGAATAGGAAATACGATTTTCGCAAGAGGTGTTTAAATATATTAAATTATAACCATGGCTAATAAATCACATGTATATGCAAATAATTATAAAAATAATAGTAATTATTTTGATGGTGAAGGTGTTATAATAAATGGAATTAAATTTAATGATTTTTCATTTTATGCTGGACGTAATGTAGGACCTGTTTATGGATCTATATTATCTCCTACTGGTGAACAACGTGTACCACCGTCTATTTTAGGTATTCAAAATGCTATTCAAGCATATGCTAATGGTACTGGAAATATTGATCATCTTAATAAGATTACTCCAATGATGTACGTTAATTGGAATGGAGCAGAAATAACAAGAGGAGATTTTGAATCAGGTGAAACATATGAAATAAGTACAACACCAGAATTCTTATCAATATTCAATAATGTTACATCAATTTTATATGAAAGAGTTGCAAAATATTTGAAAATTGATAATAGAATTAAACGTAATAAAGTAAAAAAAGTTACAATTAATAATGATACTACATTAACTAGTATTAGTGAAACATTAAATGATTATGAAGTATTAAATATTATATATGATAATACAGAAAATAAAGAAATTTTGATAACTGTTAATCATAATGTAAATGCAACAGATAATTCTGGATGTAATTTTATAGTTCCTAATGGATCTGCATTATATGTTATGATTCAACCTTATGGATTCGGGGAAATTAGTTTTATGAGAAGAGGAACTAAAATATATGTAAGAGGAATGTAAAAGGAGTAATTAAATTACTCCTTTTTTTATGTATATTCAATACCTATTTTTATTTTTAATTAAATAAAGAATAAGTATTGAATTATGCTTAACTATAAAATTTTAGATAATAAATCATTAATAACAAAAGATAATCAGACAATTATAGATTTACTTAGTAAGACATATATATCCACTGATGATGAAGTTATCAATGGATTTCCTATTATTGTCAATAAATATTATGTTGCTAGACCAGATTTGATATCATTAGCAGTATATGGAGATGATAAATATGGAGATATAATATGTAAGTTAAATGGAATAAGTAATCCATTTGAACTTAATGAAGATGATATTATATTTATTCCTTCTATAGATTTCATAACAAAATGTACAACACAAGACGGCAATACAAGTGATTTAATTACAGATGATAAGAACACATATTTAGAAATTCAGCAAACTAATAATTTTCAGAAACGTAAAAATGAACGTAGATCTCCTAATCAACAAGTAGTAGGTGATTCTAATTATGTTATTGATAAATCATTAGGAATTATATTTTATTAAAATTATTAATTTGCTAATATGAGAGAAGAAAGAGTATTACATTCAAGGGGCAGTGATGATTATGTTAATTATGTAGAAAATGGTGAAAGATATGATCACTACGTAGTAATTAATTTTTATTCAGATGATGGTAAACTTTTAGATTCATTAACATATGATTCAACTGCATCTGGAAAAATAAATTGGGGTTTAGACGAAAAAAATGGTAAATTATTCTATGAAAACGTAAAAAGGAAAGCTGAATTAAAAGAACAATTTGAAAAGGAAAAGGCAGGTAAAGCAGAACCAACAGGCGAAGCAGAATCAACAGGTGAAGCAGAACCAATAGGTGAAGCAGAACCAACAGGTGAAGCAGAACCAAAACAAGAAGAACCAAAACAAGAAGAACCAAAACAAGAAGATAATTCAAATAAAAAGGAAGAACCTAAAAAACCTTTAGAATCTAATCCTTCTGGTGGCAAAGGTTCAAATATAACAGATCCTAAAGTAATATTTGATCCAACAATAAAATTACCTACAATAGTTCGTAAGTATTATGGTGTTAGCTATAATTACAAAAAGACAGAAGATGATATGTATTCTAATGTCAATAATGAATATAATGTCTTAAAGATAGAAGGTATTGAATATCCTTTGATTGTCATTAATTCACAATCAATAGAGCAAAGAAACATAACATATATGAGTCTTAAACTTGAAGGTTTTTTACCAACTATATCATTAACAATATTTGATGATAAAGAATTCGAACAGAAAATACAGACAACTAATATGAATGGAACAATAGAGGTATGTATATCTGCAAGAGTTGATAAAGTATATAAGCCTATACGACTTCATTTTCAAATATTAAGTGTAAAAATTAATCCAATCAATCCTAAAGAAATAATATATACTGGAGAATATACAACAGAAAAGTTTCAACAAGTAAATACTGGATTTTTAAAGAAAGATCAAACTAAAGCTAATTTTTATGAATTACTTTATGTTATAGCTCAAAAATGTGGATTAGGATTTGCTGCTACTGATGCAACTGCTGATGTTAATGATAGATGTCTTAGAAATGTTTTTACACAAAGATATGATGATTATATACAAAAACAATTAACATTTGCAGGATGTGATTCTGATAGTATATTAGATGCATGGATTGATCCATATAATTATATTGTGCTGACTAATGTATCTTGGGTAATGAATAAAGATATCAAAACTGATGAATTAAGTATAATTGCAATATGTGGATTCCCAAGTACTGACCGTGATGTACCTGATCCTAAGCCTAAAGAATTAAAAAGAGTATTGACAAATTTTAATAATATGACAAATGATAGTAATCTTTTCATTAAGTCATATAGTATGATAATCAATAATGATGCGATAGTTGATGGAACACTTGAAAGAATATATACAGTAAATTGGAATGATTCTAATGTTACTTTATTAGATACTACTGATATTCAGACTAAACAGAATTCTGTAGATGGTGAATATCTTAGTGAATATAATACAGGATCTAATCGTCCATTGCCAAGATTTAACTTTAATGAAGGTGGATATGATCTTAATACTCAAAAAATAATACGTAATCATTATTTTAATAAGCATCGTCAGCAAATATTAAAAGTAAAATTAAAATATCCTAATCTTGGGCTACAACGTGGAACTTTAGTAGGTATAGCAATCTGGGAACAAGACGCACAATTAAAAGAAATAATGCTATCACAGCCAGAAAACTTAAAAGGTGACATGGGAACTGTTAAAAAAGATTTTACTTATAAAGATGAAAACAATTTAACTGATGCTGAAATTGTAGAAGCAGAAGGATTACAAGCTATTAATATGAAATTAACTGATTTATATTATATAGATTCAATATTATTTGAATATTCAAACAAAATAGGTGAAATAGAAGAAACATTATTTTTAATTAAGAAGGGAGATGTATCTGGTTATAATAACTATCATTCATTCCCAAAATCAAAATAAATTCATAATTAATTAAATTAAATGAAGCATTACGAAGCAATATCTGAATATAATGATGTCATATATGATTCATCTCCAGTTTCTGTAGATGACTATTTATCTGATAAGTATAACATAGTTCATAATGAATTGTATAACGATGCATTAAATAAATTCTTAAATTCATTTTTATCAACATATGTTAATCCACGTTTATTATATGAATTATTTATAATGATGAATTCATATGATAATCGTAATACTATGATAGATGATATTTATAGCAATGAAGAAGGATATATTTATAAGATGCTTAAAAATTATGAATTAAAGAAAGATGTATTATATTCTTTAATTGAATTAATTGATGATTTTATATTAAAACTGAAAAATTATTTAATAGATAATGCTGAAGTAAGTAAATTGGATATAAATGAGCAAATATCTGAAATTATTTCAATGACAATATATAATATATCAGATTTTAGACTTTATGTCGAAAATTTAGTATTATTGATATCTGAAAATAATAAAGAACTAACTGAATCTGAAATAGACATTAACAGTTTCTTTTTCTTGTTAGAAGATGAAGATGAGAAAATAATGAATATAGGATTTAATGATAGTGGTCAGATTATTATAACTTTTCCTAATGATATATATAATTACAATAATATAGATAATGAAAAAATCATTAAATCTACATTAAAGAAACGTAATAAGTCATTAATGGAAAATATAATGAATACGTTAATTATATATTATAAAAAATATCATAGAATAATTGAAATTAAGAATACTGAATATTGGATGCCTTCAGAAATAATGATACTTAATAATAAGATGCCTTATAATAAGTTAAGAATAAGTTTAAAGGATTATTGGAATTTATATCAAAAACATGATGAATATGATATATCATATATAAAATTGTTAAAAGAAAATAATTTATTAGATTCTGAAGTAACTAATATTGATTATGTAAAAGGAAAAGTTGATGTACATGCAAGAATGGAAGATCTTCATTATAATGTTCCTTTTAAATATCTTAATGAAAAAACAATATTAAGTGATGACATAACATTAAAAAATACATTTACTATAGGTTTATAATATGGGAATGACTTTTTCAGATTTTGGCCGTACAATAAAAAATGCAGCTAAAGAAGGTATTAGAGGTGGACTTATAGAAGGATTTTTAAATGGAACTGGTAACTCTGCAGCTACTGGTAAAATTAATTATGCAGAAACAGGATACGAAGATAATATATCTAATGGAATGAATAGAAATTATTATGATGTTTTAGATTCACAAACTAAATCTTTTAATTCTACATTTGGAACTAATGTTAGTGGAAGAATTAATCCATTAGGTATACATAAATATGAAGGTTATACGAATGCAACTATAAAAATGGATAATCTTCGATTAGAAGGAGAACTTAACGATGATTTATTAGGAGGATTAACTCAAACAAATTCTGACTTTTCTCAATTACGAATTCCAAACTGGGGTTATGATGATTTCATTAACGAACGTGCTATTTGGCAAAAACAAATAGGTAATGCATTTAATGATCCTGCGTGGTTTTATTTTAAAATATTTTTTGATTTTGATACTCATCATGGCCTATTTGGATCAATTATAAACGAAACAGATATTCGTACTGGTGAAAACTGTGCAATAAGATATTTGACATATTGCAAGGATATGTATCATGATGAAGATGTTCAATCACGTATATCTGCATTATATAAATTTACTTCAATATTAAGTTATATTTGCTTAAATGCTCCATGGTTCTTTAAAAGTGTCAGAGGTTTAGATAAATTATCAGTACCAGTATTAAATGATTTTTCAACTGAAAGATATATAGAACTTGAATTAATGCCTGATGCTATTGATATGAGACTTATGAATTTAATGTCGTTATATAAATATGCATGTTTTGATGACTATAATCATAAAGAAATAATTCCTCAGAATCTTAGGCAATTCAATATGTCAATAGTCATTTTTCAAGCACCGTTAAGATATCTTCATACATCTTATACGTCACAAAAAAGTATAAATGTACTTGGTATTGACGCAAGTAAATTAGGATTAACTAACGGGTTAAGTTCTGGAAATACAAAGTATAAAAGATTAAATAGTAATGATTTTAGCGATAAGATGTCATTTAAGATCTATACTTTATATGGATGTGAATTTGATATGGAATCTTTTGCTCAAGTAATACCTGGAGAAATGAATAATGAATCGCCATTCCAATTAGGTAAGAATACACTTAAGATAACATATTCAAGTTCTATTGAACATACTATGAATGAATTTTATGAAATTATGTATGGATCAAATGGATTCTTCTTTAATAATTATTCTTTATATCAAAATGATCCTACATCTTCTGCAACACAAGAGACATTTAAAAATTCTCATAATAAACAAGTAGAACGTTATCAAGCATTAATAGATACATTTGGAACTCCTGGAACTGGTGGCAAAGGGATAGGTGTATTTAGTACTCCTAAAACATATCAGCATGCTGTAGATGCATCTGAAGCAATAATGAATGGTATGTTTAATGATAATAGTCTATTAGGAGATCTAGGTTCAAATTTCATATTAGGATTACTAGGATCTGATAAATCTTCTTATGCGCCTCAAGGAAATATATATGGAGATGTTGGAATAGGATCTGCATATTTTAAAGATAAACTAGAAATGCTTAAGAATGGTATTCATGAAAATACAATGCCACCACATTACTATGATCCTGAAAGAGGTATCGTTTATGAACGTGGTAAACCAGCTAATGAATATTCTGCATATAGTACATATAACGTTACAACTGATATTACTAATTTCAATCTAGGAAATTATTTATATACTGGTGCTTCTTCATTAGGACAATCAGTAAATGATAATATAAGAAGTTTAGTAAATGGAAGCAATACGACTACATATGTAAAAGGAGAAAGATCTCAATTCATAAAAGATCCTTATCAATATAATCCTGATTATCTTAATGATAATGAAGGCACAGATGAAAAAGATTTACAGAAAACTGAAACTAAAAAACCTTATAACCCAAAATTAACAAGAGTTAATACAATACAATTTAAACAAGAATTGCTTTATTTTAAATTTAGTAATAAGCCTAATACTAAACATTTTAATGATAATGATGAAAGATTAAATACACAAGAATTCAAAGATGAATTAATTAAATTTAAAACTGGAGATAAACATAATACTCAAATATCATACAATCCAAAAGATACAATAAAAAATGGGAATCATTAATGATTCCCATTTATATTTAATTACCAATAGGTTTTGTTAACTGTAATAAATATCCATCTGAATCTGTCATCCATAATGAAACAGATTCAGGTATATCATTTCCTTCAGAATCAGATTGAACTGATACTATTAAAGAATTTTTTGCATCTAATGGGACGTTTATGTTTTTTAACTGTTCTTCTGTTCCATTTGTTATGACAACATTTAATTGTTTGCCAAACATATTTGATTTACTGCCTACTTTTGACATAATTATTCAATTTTATATTTATATAAATCTATTTCTTCAGTTTCACCAGAATCAATGTGATATAAGTATAAATTATGAGTCATTGTATCATATTCTATCTTAACATCTTTTCTACCATTTATTAACTTAATCATTTTATTCAAATCATTAAAGTTAATTCTATAATCATTATCTATATCTGCATCTTCAATATAATGATCATATTTGATACTATCAAGTATTTTCAATACGTCTTTTTTATCAAATACTCCATCTTTATTAATGTCTAAAATTCTGTTAAGATTGTTTTCATCATCATAATCTATTACATCTTGTGATTTGTCTTTATATGTATCGAGTACTAATCCTTCATATCCATCTGTTTGATCTTTTAATATCCTGCCTCGTTTATCAACATCAGTAACAGTTTCATCAGATTGTCTATCACGTTCTGACTTATAATAATCAATGTTATCATTAATGTCATCATGAATTACTACATTAGAACCAAATACAGCAATAACTTTATCTGTAGGAATTTCTGTACGTTGATTAATAATTGGATAATTTGTACATATCTTAAAATCTAATGTTATGCTTCGTTGTGTAGGTTCTGGTGATGACATATCTATTTTATTAAGTTCAGGATTTGCATTGCCAGGAAACTCTATTGAACATTGTATTAATTGCCCAAGATATGTAATCTTATAATAACGTTGAAAAACTATCTTATCAATAAGTTCTTGTAATAATACTATTGATTCATTAAAGTTTGATAGATAATATTTTGCATTAACTGTTATTTCTAAAGGAAGACGTCGTATTTCTGAATTATACCCACATAACATATTTCCAGATCTACGTTCATAATATCCTCTGGCAAATGGTGAAGACAATTCTTCAGTTGATATATTAACATCAGTCAATTCTAAAATGCATCTTGGCAATGTCATATACATTGTATCTTCACCAGTTGTTTCATTTACTGAATATTCATATCCATTAGATTCAATATATAGATATGATGAACCAGTATTGAATATAAAATGATTAATTGATTTATTATAAAGAACGATATTTCTATTAAGCCAAGATAATAAGCCTTTTATTACTAATCCAAAGAAACGTTCATCTCTATTATATAGATCATCAAATTTTTCTTCATTCCAAGGTCTTATCCAAGGCTCTTTGTCTCTATTAAATATATTATCCATTTATTTTCAATATTTAATTATAATTAAAAATAAAATGAAAATTTAAATTTAACTATATTATATTTACAAAAATATATATGTATTAAAATGAAGATAGTAAACATTAATGATATAGAAGATCTTATAATAAACAAATATTTTATAGAACAAAAACTTTTAGAGGATAATAAGATAGAAAGTAAAATGTCTATTGATGAATTTATCAATACATATGCAAAAATAGATCTTATTTATAAATTACAAAATTTTAACATACCTTTTGGATTTAGAAAAATAAACGGAGAAGATTATTTGTTTGTCATAACAGATGATAATAATATACTTGATATCATTAAGAATAAACTGAAACTTTTAAAATATAATTTAGATAATTTGCAAAAGGTCAATTATGAAGATTTACTTAAAAATGAACATTTACGAGATGAAGAATATATAATAAAAGATTCAGATTATTATAAAGTAATATAAATTTACATATAATAGTATTAAGCATTCTAAAGCATTCTAAAGCACTTTAACTAAAATGATTATAAATTTTATTATCTTATAGTTTGAATGCTTTAGAATGCTTCTATTAATTAGTCTAATGAATTCTATTGTATAGAATACAGAAATTATTTTTTACAATTTAATTATTCTTCTTCAGGATTTTTAATTTTGTCAATAGCATCATTAAATTCTCCTACTTTCTTTTCAAACTTAGCAGTCTTCTGAGCATATTGTTCATCATTGGTTGACTTTGTAGATTTTCTTACTGTTGACGAAAATTGCTGTAATATATCTTGAACAGTACCTAACTTATCAACATTGTCTTTGTTAATAGTTACAGTAAGTTTTTTATCTTCTACAGTGCATCCTTCTTTATCCTTTAAAGAATCTAGAGTTTCTTCACCATTTTCTAAATCAGTAAAATCAAAAGAAATAGTTACAGATTCAGCTTCATTAATCTTTTGTTCAACAGCTGCTTCTGAAATGTAATCTGTTAAATGTTTCATGATTATAAATTATATGTATATTTATATTTTAATAAGTTTTCTTATGTTTGTCTTTTCTTGTATATTTACTTTTATCTCTAAAAGTCTTATTATATGATATTGGTCGTCCATGTGCTTCTATTTCTTCTTCACGAGAACCACGTCTAAATGCTTTCATACGATCTTTCATATCTTTAATGTTTCTTGAAGTACATTCATAAAGATCATCTTCAATATAATCATCAATATAATTAGCAATATTTTTCATATTATATAATAAATTTTATTTATGATATTTAAGCATTAATTAGAAATTAAGTAATGGAAATATTTCTGCAAATTGTTTTCCGTAAATATATATCTTATTTTTGTTTTCTTCTATTTCATTATTACGTACCCATTTAAGTACTTTTATATAATTAGCAATAATTCCATAATTTGAACAGTTATTAAGACTACCATTAATATTGTTATTTAATAAATCTGAACAATCATTTGAATTATTCTTATATCCATTATACTTATTTGTATGTCCACAATTACAAGCTGATGTAGATGTCTTGCCTAAATTTGATAAGTCTATTCCTAATGCTAAGAATTCTTCTAATAACTGAATTAGCATATCAATCAATAATGTATTAGGATTTGATTCATCTAATTCTTCATTTTCAATAAACATCCAACAACAATAGAAATTTGTATCGCTAAGCATCTGTATAAGCCATTGATATATTGCAGCTTTATATTTGTCAATACAAGAAGCTGTATCTACAGGAATTATTTCAGTACCTGTATTTATGCCTGTTGAACTTGATGATAATGATGTTGCACATGTTGATTGTGTACCGCATCCACAAGTTGATGTAACGGCTGTGGTTGATATAGTTCCATTAAATATTGTGTTCATTAATACTGTAGCTGCATCGTATTGTCCATTAGCATAAAAATCAATTACAGCTTTATATATTGCATTGGTACCTAAGTTATAATCTGTAAATGTAGAATATTTTTGAATTGTTTGCATAAATGTAGAATTTAATGCCAATAATTCTTCTTCAGTAAATACATTATCCTTAAGCTTGTTCTTAAATATAAGATATTCTATATTGTTAATATTATCATTATTTAATATAGGCTGCCAATAATCATTTATTCTTATTTCATCAGCATCCATAATTAAATAATCTGGATAAGTTATATCATCTAAAGTAATTTCTTCTTCTAATAATTCTTCATCCTCTTCAGGAGTTTCTTCACCAGTTTGCTCTGATTCTTCAGTAGGTTCTAAAAATGGCTCCTCAGTATTTTCAATTACCTCTTCAATTGGTTCTTCAGTTTGATCACTAATTGGAACTGCTTCCCCAGTAATTTCATCTGCTTCATCTTCCTCTTCATAATCATCAGTTTCATAAACAATTGATTCTTCTAATTGATTAGCTAAAGATTCTGAAATATAATATGAATCAATTGGTGTAAAATTTTCTACACCATTTAATAAAAGATCAATTTTTTCTTCATAATCATATTTATTAAATTTGATAATGAATTCATTGATAGCATCTTTATCAATTTTATCTAAATGAACATATATACAATTATTTATAGAACCATTATATAAAGGAATCAATAAAAAATATGTATCTTCATAATCCTTTACAATAATAGATCCATATACTTGTAATATCATATCTAAGTATTGCATTTATTGTTAATTATTATTTTTACGTAATGTTTTAATATTCTTTTCGATATTAATATCTATTTCGTCAATATCAGCTTGACTATATAATATATCTTTATCAGGAATAATGATTCTATTATCTGATGAATATTTTGTTGATTCACTAATTTGTGGGTTCATTATAATATAGAATTCATTATTATTTCCATTATAGAAATCATCTATAAGCTGTTTAATAGCTTCTCTTGTTTCTATGGTTATGTTTTTAGCAATCATATAATCAGAAACGATTTTTCCTAATTCATTTGCACTTAGTCTTAATTCATCGGTTGTATGATATATCCTATCTTTATCTATACTTATATATTCTCTATTTGATATTTCTAATAATGTCTGAAAATATCTTCCATCAACCCATATTATATCTTCATCCTGAAATGATGTCAATTTATCAGTAACAAATCCTATATAAGTATTTAAGGAAGATATATTAGCAGTTTCATAGAAAAAATCTCTTATATCTATAGATTTCTTAAATAGTTTTGCTTTACTATTATGTTTTCCTAATATTCTGTAATGCTTAATAAATGACTCAGGTCTTTTAGGATATTCGTTAGGATGTTCCTCATTATATTTTTTATTTTGCTGTAAAATATCTAATAGATCCATTTTAAATCATACATTATTTATATATAAAAATAATAAAATGATTTAAAATGGATTCATTATACTTACTTAAAGTTATTTCTGATTATTTTTGTAAACTCATCAATTAACGTCTTAATCTCAAATGTGATTTTTGAACGATTATAAATAACCCAGTTTCCTTCTCCATATAATTCATTATTCCATTCACTAAGTTTAGCATTAATTCCTGAGTTATGTCCTAATGCAATAAGATTAAAATATGTTGGCTGCTTAACGTCATTACGAAGATCATCAATTACAGCTTTAATCATATTAGCATCAGCAATATAACAAGAATCAGTAATATTGAATACTACAATTGGAAGCGATGTATATCTTTTAACGTCATCAGCAATAATTCTATAGCTTCTTGCCTCATTCTGGCCACCCTGACTATTTCTGTTTCCTAATGTATATTTGGACTTAAGTGTGAATGGATCCAAATATCTATATACACGATCTCCATGACCATATATAAAGAACTTAATCTTTGGGTAATCCTTAAGTGCTTCATAAATCATAATTGAGAATGCAGAAGCTAATTCATTTAGTTTATCACAAGTCATCGAACCTGATTCATCAATTGCAAGAACTAATGCATACTCAGGATCATTTGACTTAATTACAGTTCTTTTCTGAGTGTAGACTGTCTGTTCATTACACATTGCATTTACAAGACGATTTGGATCCAAAGAACCATTTCGTCTGAACCTATCGGTTTTGATTTCGTAGCTATAACTATTTGGAATAATTAGTTTCTTTGCGTAATTAATGTAAGTTTTAACAAGATTTAAATACTGATTATAATATATTGGATAACTTGCATTAACTATGTGAACATCAGGATTGATTCTTAAATCCCGTCCAGGAATATCATGATCATCAATCTTATTATCATTATTATCATCCAATATCTTTGTATGATAAACGATTAATTTCTTAATGTTTGTACACTCAGATTCTGATGATACATCTTCATAAACATTTGATAAAATACCAATCATTCCACCACCACCCATTTCTGAAGCTTCCTGGTTCTTAAATATATCATCATTCTTATCGCGAACTTCAACATCAGTTTCATTTTCAGAATCATCATATTTGGGATTTTTTACATTTTTAGAATTACCATTAGATTCTTCATTAGAGTCTCCTTCAGTTTCTTCCTTCTTAGAATTATTGATATATTCTTTAAGTAATTCATAAATCTGAATAGCAGCTGCAGTAGTTGATCTTGTTACAGATTCATTCTTAATATCGAAGCAATCATTATCTTTAACAATGTATTTGATCTTCTTAAAAAGATCTTCATGCTTAATTAATGATGCAACTTTAATTGATGAAAGATATTTAGGATAACGAATAAGATAAAAGAAAATAGCAAGAATTTCGCTAAGTTCATTATTCGGATTAGATACATCCTCTTCATATTTCTCAAATATCTGATACTTGAGCTTACTTAAGAAATTACTATATCCAGGAAATTTACTACAGATCTTCTCTTCAATCAGTTCATCTTCCAATACATTATGAATATGATGAACCAACTCAGGGTACTTTGAAATGACTGAACTCAAATATGTAAAGTCAGTATAAAGACAATGACAGCTTTCGTGGATAGTCATACCAATTAATCTATCCATCTTATCATAAGCATCATCTACAGTTTCAATAGTCTTACCTAATCCTACTTCAATAACAGAACCATTTGTTGATGCAGTTTCATTATCTTTTGATAATCTGAATGAAACATTGTAAAGACCCATTGAACGTAACAGATCTTTCATCTCAGAAATAATCATTGAATGATCATTACATATACGTTCAACACGGTCTTCATTATATAGGAATTTTGAATACTGCTTTGATGGAATTTTAGTAAAACCAATTTCAATATCGTTATTAGTCAAAATATAATCCTCATTATCGCGATTGTACCAATCAGTTGTGTATATTGAAGGAACTTTCATTTGTTTGATATTTTAATATTATATAATAAATATAGTTTATTTTTTTAAAGATTCAATATAATTATTTTTAATATATAACTTAATTATTTATAAACATGAAATATATAAAAAAATTTAATTCTAAAGATGACTATATGAAATATGTTGTTTCAGATGATTTAGATTATCCTAATATATCTGCATATAGTCAATTAAATGATACAATTGTAAACTATAAGATTGATTTAGATGATATAAATATTGATAGTCAATTACAGACATACTTAAATTATTTTTCATCAATCTTAAGCATTAGTCGTTCTAATCAGCCGGTATCTTATGAATTCTTTAAATATGTATATAAGAAAGCATTATTGTTTTTTGAAGCTGACGATATATGGAATTATGAAATATTTAAAGAACTTACAAATGTATCTGGTTCAGAAATAAATAGACAGACTGCTAAAGATTCAATGATTGGTTGGCTTTTCGCTATGTTTTTATCAGAATTAAAACCAAATAGTCAAACTGATTTCTATACTGTTGGAATGAATTTAAGTGGCGGCAAAAACAGAAGAATGTATGGATATCAATTTAAATCTGATGTATCTATAGGAGAACATGTTGCATCAGTATTATATAGTATAATACATGCATCTGATGATGTATTTACTATGATAGCCAATGTTCGTACAGAACTTAATCTACCATTATTAAATTCAATACCTACTGAATATACAGATATCATAGATGGTATGAATGTATTACCGGCAGCTCCAGTAAATAATATATCACAGAATCCTGATTTTGAATTTGATCAACGAATATATAATTATATTGAATCTAATTATAGTTTAAGTAATCCTGATACTGCTGCACGAACACGTCAAGCATTAATGGATAAAGAATATTGTGTTGGATATCAAAAAATGATAATTGAAGATCAATTAGGATTATCATTCACACCAGAAATAAGAGCTTTACTTAATGCTACAATGGAAGTTGGGAAAATGACATATCATACTGTAAGGTCTTCTCAGAATCCAAATGAAAGAACACGTCCTGCTGGTGCAGAAAAAAATATTCGTGTAGATTATGATATAGAAATTCAGACAGGCTGTAATGAAGGAGAAGACTGGGGATGTGGAACTATATATAATGAAACACAGCAAAAATCAGGATTCTATGCATATAATTCATATCCATCAGGACATAGTGCCATATCTTGGAATGTTGGATTAATATTAATACAATTATATCCTGAACATTTTGATATAATAGCTAAAAGATATTATGAATTCGCACAAGACAGAACAATATGTAGATATCACTGGAATACTGATGTTATGTGGGGTAGAATTGTAGGATCAACTGCTATACCTGTATTAAATAGTCGACAAGAATACATAACATTATTTAATGCTGCTAAAAATAGTATAAAAGCTCAAGAACCATTTACTCCTATAGATGAAAATGATATTCCTTATGTAAGTAATGGACTAGTATTTTATCTTGATGGTATTAACAAAGGTAATGACAGTTCTGCTTGGATTGATTTAATAAACGGACGTAGATTTGTTTCATATAATGCAACAAGAAATAATAATTCATACGGAATATCTGATGAATCTCCTTATAAATATTTAGATTATTCAGGTCGTCTGCCATATAAAGGTGATGATATAACTGTAGAAATATGCTATAAATTAAATCATAATTCACAGACTGCTCACTTATTATTTGGTGGAGGTGAAACTAATGAAAAAGAACCACTATATTATGTAGATAATAATAATGTAATATGCTGGGGTCAAAGTCAATATCAATATCAATATAATGGAACATTAGATCCAAGTGGATATTATACAGCATCTATAAATTTAGATCATGGATATCTTAATGGAGAATCATTAACATTATTGAATACAACTGATTATTGGTCATGTAGCAGTAGTTTAGTTAGAATTGGATGGAAAATAGCAGGTACTGGCGCATTAACAGCAATAGCAGACATATATTCAATAAGAATATATAATAGAAAATTAACATCTTCTGAACAATTATCTAATATGCAAACTGATAATGAAAGATTTAACTTAGGATTAACAATATATTAAACAAATGGGTAACATTAAGTTACCCATTTTTTATTTCTACAATTTCAAAATTTTCTTCCAAATATTTTGATAATATATCATATACTTCTTTTGTTAAATTTACCCTATTTCCTGATGATAATACAGTATAATATATTTCATAAAATTGAGGACATTCTCCAGTAATATTAATTATATAGTTTTTTAATTCTTCAGAATATTTTTTCAATAATTCTTTATCATTACCAATATCTGAAATTGTATATAATGTACCATCTATATCTAATTCAATAGGATTTTTAATTAATTCTTCCAAATATGCTTTATAAGTTTTATTCCAATCATCTATTTTCGATTGGTTACTTTCTTTACCTATTGCATATATATAATTAGGATTAATTGTTAAGTTTTCACAGATCTTAAATAATTTCATACTCCTACATTTTGACCAAATTCTTTATCTGAACCAATTCTAGTCTTCATTACATTTTCCTTAACAGGTGTAATTTCTTTACTAGCTTCATACCCATATTTATTGATAACATCTATAATTTCTTTTAATGCATCATCTGAATTTGAATACGCATCCTTTTCATTCTCAAGAATTAAATATTTATCTTTTAATTGATTATGTTCTGTTTCTAATTTCGATAAATCATTTTCTAATGCTAATTTTTGATTTTCATAATCATCACAGATCTTACATACATTATCATACTTATCAGTAAGCTCTTTATTTTCTTCTTTCATTTTAATACACAAAGTATTCAAACCATTAAGTTGCTCTTCAGATTTAATTCGTCCTTGCTCTAAATCATTATACTTTGTATATATTTCTGAATACTCATTATTTAATTTATTATAAGTATCATTAAGGATATCATATTCCTTTTGAAGTTTATCGTAATCTAATTTATTATCTTCAATTATTTTTTTAGAATTATCTAATTTTTCTTGCAACTCAGGAACCTTTATATTGATTATGTCTGCTTCAAACTTTTCAAATTCTTTAATTTGTTTTACTAACTTTTCTTTTTCTGCAAATACTTCATTATATGTATCTTGAAGAACTTTATAAGCTTTATCTTTTAACTCAATATTTTTTTCTAATTCCTGAATTTTTAATTCATAATTATCGCATTGTTTATTTAAATCATTTGAATATGCTTCATTTGATTTACGTTCGTTTTCATATCCTTCAATTTGTTTTTGTAGATTTTCTTTTTCAGTAACTAATGCATTCCATTTTTCAGTAGATACAATTTCTTCTTGCGGTGTTTTATTGATTTGATCTTTTAACTCTTCATTTTCTTTAGTCAAATTTTCAATATTTGTTTTCTGTTCCTTAAATACTTCAACTGCCTTTGCTAATCTAGATTTAAGTTTATCATTTTCCTGTTTTAACAAATTAATATCTTCCATAATTATTTAATTTAATGTATATATAAATTAATATAGTAATTTGTAAACATTTTTTAAATATCTTACTTCTTTTTTGAATTAATTTCTTCTAATTTCTTTTCCAATAATTTAATATTATCTAAAGCAGCTTTATTATTTGGTTCAACAATTAATATTTTTTTATTATATTCAAGTGATAATCTAATATTTCCTTTAGCATATGCAATTACACCAAGTTGTAATAATGAATTAATATGACATTCTTTATGATATCCAAAAGTCAATTGCTGTATAGGATTATCAGTTAATACACATAAAAGATAATACTGTTCTGCTAATTTATGTTTATCACTGCCTTTTGGAAATTTATTATAATAATATGTTGCAGCTTTATAAAATAAATCTTTACGAATAATTCCTTCTTTAAATAATTTTAAGAAATAATCTATTGCTTCTTCATCTCCAGTATCAAATAACAATACAGAAGCGTTAATTTTATCTAATTTATTATTATCTTTTGAATCTATGCATTGATGTAATTGATATTTAGAATATTCATAAAATTTATTATGATATAATTCACGTCCATAATAAAATCTATTACGTGCACTAAAATTATATTTTTCTTTTTCCATGTTCATAAAGATCTGTAAATTTCTATCAGTATGAACAATATTCATTGGACGTTTATGAATGATTAATGATCCATTATTAAATAAGTCATAATTGATTTTATGAGAAACTGTATATCCTATAAATTCATGAATAGGATCATTCCATTTTAATTTTGATGAAACTTTCAATAATGATGTTCTATTATGTGGATTCTTATCTCCATTAAAATATTGATATTTCATAAAATAAATATCTGCATCTTTATCATTAGAATCTCTGAATTCTTTTAATGTTTCTATTAATTTATCATTAAGTTCATCATCACCATCACACCAGAATTGATAATCTGCATTACACTCATAACAAGTTAATGAATAATTACGAGCTTTTGAAAAATCATAACACCATTCAAAATGATGTAAATATACATTATTATGAACTTTTATGATATCATTAATAATATTGATTGTATTATCTGTTGAGCCAGTATCAGTTATGTGTACTTCATTTGAGAACTCTAAAAACTGATAAATAAGCTTCATTATAGTATTCTGCTCATTTTTAACAATTATACAACTGTCTATTTTCATATATTAATTTAAGTCTATCTTTTATTAAAAAATAGAACTTTGTAATTAATTATTTTTAAATATATACATTAAAATATTTATGAAATATATTAAACTATTTAAAACCGAAAATAATTATAATAATTGGTTAAATTCAGATAAATTTATTACACCATATATATCAAAAAACAAATATAATAATAGTATAGTGTATCAAAAACGTCTACCAAAATATTATGATTCACAAATTGAATATTTGGAAAGTACAGGAACACAATATATTGATACAAAATATATACCTACTGGTGATGATATTAAAATAGAAGGTAAATTTTATTTAGGATCTTATACAAGTATTTATGGGGCTTGGTTTGCTGCATATTCTGGTGAAGATGCTGAAGGATATAGAATAATAAGATATGAAAATAGTAATGATACTATTTGTTATAATTGTGGTGCCAAAACACAAGTTAGCGGTTTAGCACGTGCTTTAACATATACTATTTATAATTATGAGTTAACAATAGATAAATTAATTTTAAATAATGATACTATAATACATGATCGTAGAGAATTAACAAATGTAAAAAATACTGCAAACTTATGTTTATTTGCACGTTCTGATGGTGAAAGAAAAGTTATAGGTAGACATTATTATTTTAAAATTTATAAAAATAATATATTAATATTAGATTTAATACCAGTTAGAATAGGAAATATTGGATATATGTATGATAAAATATCAAATAAAATATTTGAGAATCAAGGAACAGGAGATTTTATTTTAGGACCTGATATTTAAATATAAATAATAAATGAGGGAGTAATTAATTACTCCCTCATTTGAAATATACATATTTATTTTTTTCTAATTGTTGTTTTCTATATTCTTCACAGATTCTATTATATTCTGCATGATTTACAATTTTCCAGTTATCGTCTCCATCATGACTATTAATCCATTCATAACATTGTTCTAAGAATTCTTTTAATTTAACGTCATCCCAAGGAGATATTGAGTGCAACCTATATTCTGTTTCAAGTGTTTCATAATTTACAAAATATGGTTCAATCCATTTTTCTTTTGTTCGGAACAATCCCTTTTCTTTAATTAATATTTCTGGACAATACCAGTATTTAATACCTTCATTATGATCACATTTCTTTAATCTAATATCTTTTTTCTCTATCATACTTTATAATATTTAGTTTTTATATTTTTTACCATTTAAAATATATTCACAAAACATCATAGCTGTATAACATCCTATAAAGTTTGTAGATGCTTGAACTATTATTGCAATATAAAGATCAACTTCTGATATGAATTTAATGACTACTGCAGAAAATGTATAACATATACAGTTTGCAAATGATGCCAATAGTTTTCCTGATTTAATAACTAATATACTTCTTACAATATGAAGAAACACATTAATTAATGATATGATAATATAAAGTAATAACATTAGAAGCTCTTTTTAATTCTATCTAATTCTCGTTTACTATCTCTTTCCTTAATAGATTCACGTTTATCATAATCCTTCTTACCTTTACATAATCCAATCTCTACTTTAATCTTACCTTTTATAATAAACATTTTCAAAGGTACAATAGTATAACCTGGATTCTGTACATCAGAAGTCAATCTACGAATTTCTTTTTTATTTAAAAGAAGCTTACGGTCGCGTTTCTCTTCATGATTTGTAAATTTATCAGAATCATATTTAGATACATGAGAATTCTTTAACCAGACTTCTCCATTAGTTATGACGCAATACGCATCCCCAATATTTGCTTTTCCTGCCTTGATAGATTTTACTTCAGAACCTTGGAGAACTATACCTGCTGTGTAATTCTCCAAAATATTATATTCATGTCTTGCTTTTCTATTAACTATTTCCATTTTAGTTCTTTATAGATTTAAGTATTCCATTTTCAAAAATTAATGTCAGATCTTCAGATGAAGATGATGATACATAATATTTAATAAAACCAGAATCATATTTACCATTTGAAGTACGATCATAATATACTTGTGCTGGTTCAACATTAATCATATTTATGGCTTCTGTCATTGTAGAATCTTTATATATTAAATATGTCTTATGATTAAATATTGCTGGAAGTAATTCCCTACCAGAATTCAATATTTCTTCTTTCTTTAATATATCATTCTTATAATCTTCAAATTTTTCTTTAATTAATTTCTTATCCCAATAAGTAATAATGTACATAGCAGTTACAATTACTGCCCATAATACAAGAATTATAATCATTTTCTCTTTCATTTAAAATCCCCCTATATTATCTATAAAAAATCTTCCTAATTGTTTTCTATATTTAATCTGTCTTATAGGAACCAATGTTTCTCCTATTACGTTTCCATCTTCAATAATAAATGATAGCATATCAACTTGAAAATCTCCATGCTTATCAATTAATTTCTGAAGTCTATTTATCATTTTAGATGCTTGCATATTAGAATCCCATAATTAGTTTCTTAATAGTATCATATTCAGAATTATCTCCATACTTTGGAAATTTCTCACAGAACGAATAATTGATTGCTTCAATCAATGAAAAACCATCAATCACAAGTTCAGCACAATTAAGTGTTTCACGAGTTGAGATTGTCTTTGAAATACTGTTGTCAAGATATCTTGCACGAATCGCATTTGCAACGTTTACGATTTTTTCAGCAACGTTTTCTGCAATACCTGTACGAATATTCAGTACTTTTGTCTCAAATGACTTCGGAAGGTAATCAACCTGGATTATCATAAAACGATTTTCCAATGCAATATCCAGAGAATTTGTGCCTGAGTATTCAGAACCAATATTAGCTGTTGCAATAAATGTACACTCAGGATGTACAGGAATCTCACGAGGGCCATTTGAATCCGCGATTTCTACGGGAAGCATTCGACGGTCATCCAAACATGGAAACAGAATATTATTTGTCATTACTGGAGCTCGGCTTAACTCATCCAAAAGAATTACGCCAGGCTCCTGGATATCCTTAACGAATTTTGCATAATCAAACTTTGAAGATCCATTTTCCAAACGATGTGATCCAAGAAGATCTGTTAGAGGGTCCATCATTGCACCCATATCATAAATCCTACACGGAATATCAAGTGCTTTACAGATTCGAATGATTACATCAGTTTTACCTGTACCTGTAGGACCTGTAAGCATTGTATTCTTATGTCTCTTGATATTACGAACTAAGATATTCCATTTTGAGTCTTCAATATAGAATCCTGACTCAATACCTGGGTTAGCATAATTCTTCTTAATCTCAGACAAGAAATTCTTTGTTACTTCCTTATTTTTCTTCGTAGATCCATCATACTTTTTCTTATAATCAAAGTCAGAAGGATCTATTGCCATTGAAGCATAATCCTCATCAGAACAAATACAGATCTTCTCAAAGTTAAAAATATGTGTATTTGGATCATAAGAATAATCCTCTGAATAGAACATATTAGTATCGTCACAGTTCTTAATGTAATTATTGGTGTAATCATTATACCCAAGTTTCGAAGCTTCTGTGATATCATCAAATTTGTAAATTTTATCAAGTTCCTTGATAATACCTGATACAGGAGATATGAAATTCTGTGATTTGTTGATTTTAAGATAAATTCTAGGATTTCCCATATTTTACATATATTTGTTTGATTATATAAATATATAGTCAATATGTAAGAAATATTCAATTTTTAGAATATTATTTATTTTTAATAAATATATTATGTGTAATTAAGTATATTTTAAATACTTTTTTATTTTTATTTATATAAATATTTAATAATCTTAAATATGATATTTGGCAATTTAGAAGATGTATTGGAGAATGAACAGACTATAAATGAGGCTATTCAACAGAATTTCCAACAATCATACGGCAATATGCAAAAGCCGACAAAATGGTCAAAGATACTTGTTAAGCTTTCACATTATGGGATGAATTATTCTGATGATGTGTATAAGAACATGGTTGCATATCCTGCAGATAAAGCATTACAGCCTAAAGATGATGTAGCTTTACAACAAGTATTAATGGGATCATCAGTAAATAACTGGAAGGTAAAACCTGAAGAAGACAAATCATTCTCAGAAAAGACATTAGAGCAAAAACGTGATGTACTTCGTAAGATGGCTATGCAGCCCGAACTTGAAGATATTTTGGATATCATGGCTAACGAATCTATTGTTTATGATGATGATGAATCTTATATCTGTACGCCATTCTTGGACACTGGTTTGATTCAAGACTTAAATGAAAAGTCTGCTGAAGAGATTCGTAATGCAATGGATATAGCATTCTATAAGATTTATCTTTTATTAGAATGGAAGAAATTTGCATGGGATGAATATAAACGTTATCTTATTGATGGTGTATTAGCATATGAAATAGTCTATGATGATCTTACGAATCCTAAAGCTATAACTGGTATTGTAGATATTGATCCTAATACATTAACAAAGAAGATTAAAGATGGTACTACATATTGGGTTCAGTTTGAAGGCAAACTTGGATTTGAACGTATATTACTTGATTCACAAGTCATATATATCAAATATGAAGATTCTGGTGTATCAACTCGTCAGTCGTATCTTGAACGTTTAATTCGTCCTTTTAATATTTATCGTATTGTTGAACAAGCACAAGTTATTTGGACTGTTACTCAATCATCATTTAAGACATTATTTACTATTCCTGTAGGATCTCAAAATAGAACAAAGGGTGCGCAAACGTTAGCATCTTCAATGAACAGGTATAAAGAAGACATATCATTTAATACTGAAACTGGTGAACTTAAAGTAAATGGTAAAATGAATATGCCATTTAATAAAGAATATTGGTTCCCAGAAAATGAGAATGGACGTCCACAATTAGAGACATTAGTTGACAATGGACCTATGCTTAATGATTCAGATCAAATAAGATATTTTGAATCTAAACTTTGG
>AUXO018017025.1_pt1 | contig 35828 bp, 28 predicted proteins | sample 768731 | NCBI WGS metagenome assembly AUXO01 (sample SAMN02715735, study PRJNA202380) | gut metagenome | biome: sheep rumen | host: Ovis aries | place: New Zealand: Palmerston North | reverse complement strand
TATGATATAATTGTCCGATATGCAGGGAGCAGATCAGAGATCTGCGTATCTGCAAGGACATTCAGATAAATATATAATGAATGCTTTTGCATTCATTATATCATATAGTTGTTATATCTATAAGTTCAACGTCATTTATGGTCCTGCCGGATTCAAGTACCTTTGCAAGAGCCTTAGCCGTATCGATAGCTGTAAGACTGCATATCGAACGTTCTATGGACTTCCTTCGCATCTTTACCGAGTCTCTCTCAGGCAGACGTCCCTTTGCGGAAGTAGAGATAACATAGTGTATCTTTCCGCTTTCAAGGAGGGTGACTGCATTAGGTTCACCCTCACTTATCTTACGCACAAGGTGAGCGGCTATCATATTTCTGTGGAGTACGCTCTGAGTGCCTGATGTAGCGTAAAGCTCGAATCCCATACGCTCGAACTTATCTGCAATAGGCAGTATCTCCTGTTTATCTGTATCACGTACCGATATGAGGACTCCGCCCTCACGTTTCAGGTCAAAGCCTGCGGCGATAAGTCCCTTAAGGAGGGCATCTTCGAGATTTCTTCCGATACCGAGACACTCACCGGTGGACTTCATCTCAGGTCCGAGCATAGTATCAACATCCGTGAGCTTCTCGAAGGAGAATACAGGTACCTTTACAGCAACGTAATCGCCTGCGGGATAGAGTCCGCTTTCGTAACCCATATCCTTAAGCTTAGCGCCGAACATTATCTTTGTGGCAATATCAACCATAGGGATACCTGTTACCTTGCTGATGTAGGGAACTGTTCTTGATGAACGCGGGTTGACCTCGATAACGTAAACCTCATGGTTGTAAACAACGTACTGGATGTTTACAAGACCGATAACGTTGAGTTCCTTTGCAAGAAGACGAGTATACTCAACGATGATTCGCTTTATACGGTCTGAAAGGTGCTGTGCGGGGTAAATTGAGATAGAGTCGCCTGAGTGAACGCCTGCACGTTCGATATGCTCCATGATACCAGGGATAAGGAAGTCCTCGCCGTCGCATATAGCGTCTACCTCGACTTCGGTTCCCATCATGTACTTGTCGATGAGTACGGGATTCTCGATATTGTGGCTCATGATGATGCCCATATACTCGATGATATCAGCCTTTGAGTGAGCGATTATCATGTTCTGTCCGCCGAGCACGTAGGAAGGACGCATAAGAACAGGGTACCCCAGTGATTCAGCGGCTTCGATAGCTTCTTCCGTATTCATTACGGTGTGACCTGCCGGACGAGGTATGCCGCACTTTTCAAGTATCTCATCGAAACGTTCTCTGTCCTCTGCGGCGTCTATCATGTCTGCGGAAGTACCGAGTATCTTTACGCCCATGTCAGAGAGATGACGAGTGAGTTTTATAGCGGTCTGACCGCCGAACTGTACAACAACACCGTAAGGCTTTTCGGTTTCGATGATAGAAGCCACATCCTCCTTTGTCAGAGGATCGAAGTAAAGACGGTCGCCTGTATCGAAGTCAGTGGAAACTGTTTCAGGGTTGTTGTTGCAGATAACAGCTTCATAGCCGAGTTCCTTAAGAGTCCATACACAGTGAACGGAGCAGTAGTCGAACTCGATACCCTGACCGATACGGATAGGTCCCGAACCGAAAACTATTACCTTCTTTTTGCCTGTATTCTGATGCTCTATGAACTCAGCGGCCTCATTTTCTTCATCAAAAGTGGAGTAGAAGTAAGGTGTTTCAGCCTTGAACTCGCCTGCACAGGTATCGACCATTTTGTAAACGGCACTCTTGTGCTTGGGACACTTCTGACCTGAAAGTCGCTCGATAGTGCTGTCGAGGTAGCCGTACTGTTTTGCGATATCGTACTTTTCCTCGGTAAGTTCGCCGTCAGCAAGCCATTTTTCAAGCTCTACAAGGTTCAGCAGCTTATAGAGGAACCAGTTATCTATCATGGTTATCTCGTGTATCTCCTCGGGAGTTATACCGCGTTTCAGAGCCTCGAAGACACAGAATGAGCGTTCGTCATCGATGTCATGGAGCTTAGCTCGAATCTCATCATCGCTCAGCTTTGTGAACTTCTTGAGAGTCATTGTATCGATACCAAGCTCGATAGAACGGACTGCCTTCATCATAGCCTGTTCAAAGCTTGTACCGATAGCCATAACTTCTCCCGTAGCCTTCATCTGAGTACCGAGAGTACGCTTGGCGTATACAAATTTATCGAATGCCCATTTCGGGAACTTGATCACAACGTAGTCCAGTGCAGGTTCAAAGCAGGCGTAAGTCTTGCCTGTGACCTGATTGATTATCTCGTCGAGAGTATAGCCGATAGCTATCTTAGCGGCAGTCTTTGCTATAGGATAACCTGTAGCCTTTGAAGCGAGAGCAGACGAACGTGAAACACGGGGATTGACCTCGATAACAGCGTACTTAAAGCTTGTGGGATGAAGTGCGAACTGACAGTTGCATCCGCCCTCTACTTTCAGTTCCTTAATGATGTTGATAGCAGCTGTACGGAGCATCTGATACTCTCTGTCGCTGAGGGTAACAGCGGGAGCGATAACTATACTGTCACCTGTGTGAACGCCGACAGGATCGAAATTCTCCATAGAACATACGGTTATTACATTTCCCTTTGCGTCACGGATAACCTCGAACTCTATCTCCTTCCAGCCGCTGATGCACTTCTCAACGAGTATCTGAGTGATAGGGGAGAGTCGGAGTCCGTTTGTAGCGATCTCGTGGAGTTCTTCCTTTGTATTTGCGATACCGCCGCCTGTACCGCCGAGGGTGAATGCAGGGCGGACGATAACAGGATAGCCGATAACTTCAGCGAAGTCCATAGCGTCATCTACATTTTCAACGACCTTTGAAGGGATGCAGGGTTCGCCTATTTTTTCCATAGTATCCTTGAAAGCCTGTCTGTCCTCAGCCTTGTGGATAGTTTCGGGATCAGCACCGAGGAGCTTGACGTTATGGGAATCAAGGAAGCCTTCCTCTGCAAGCTGCATGGACAGTGTAAGACCTGTCTGACCGCCGAGTGTGGACAGCAGACTGTCGGGCTTTTCAATTTCAATTATGCGCTTGATAACATCGAGAGTTAGAGGTTCGATGTAGACCTTGTCTGCCATAGCCTTATCGGTCATAATGGTAGCAGGGTTAGAGTTTACGAGAACTACTTCCAGTCCTTCCTGTTTGAGCGCACGGCAGGCCTGTGTGCCTGCGTAGTCGAATTCGGCAGCCTGACCGATAACGATCGGGCCGGAGCCGATAACAAGTACCTTTTTTATATCATTTCTGAGTGGCATTTCTATTACCTCCAAATTAACAGCAAGTATCATTGTAGGGAACGGCGCCCTCGCCGTTCGATAAAATATATCACTTATGCGGAACGCCGAGGGCGGCGTTCCCTACTGATCATTTTTTACTCATCGTTTTTACGAAGTCGTCAAACAAATACGATGTGTCAAGCGGACCGCCGTGTGCTTCGGGGTGGAACTGAACAGTAAATGCGTTGACGGAGGTATAGCGTATGCCTTCGCAGGTCTTATCGTTTGCGTTGATATGGGAAACATGTCCCACAGAAGGATCGATGCTGTCACCGATAACAGCGTAGCCGTGGTTCTGGCTCGTAACGTATGTCAGACCGCTTTCAAGGTCGATAACAGGCTGATTTGCGCCGCGGTGACCATATTTCAGCTTCTCGGTCTTACCGCCGTTGGCAAGAGCCATGAGCTGATGACCGAGACAGATGCCGAATATCGGTATACCGAGCTTTTCGATTTCTTTGATATTGTCGATTATTTCAACATTTTCCGCAGGATCTCCGGGGCCGTTCGAGAACATTATGCCGTCGGGAGCTATAGCCTTTACTTCCTCAGCTGTTGTGTAAGCGGGGACTACTATGACTTCGCATCCGCGCTTTACGAGTTCCTGACGGATATTGCGCTTGTAACCGAAGTCGAAAAGGACTACCCTGAACTTCTTCTCATCTGGGGTATATGTAAGAGTGTCCGGATTAGTTACGCTCTTGACCGCATCCCTTACAGAGAAAGCACGGATCTTTTCAAGAAGCTCGTCCTTTTTAGCATAAACGTCTTCGGTAGTGATAACACCGTTCATAACGCCTACCTCACGGATGATACGTGTAAGGCGGCGTGTATCGATGTTGTGTATACCGATTATGTTGTGTTCGATGAGGAAATCGTTCACATTTCCCTCACAGCGGAAGTTTGAAGGAGCATTGCACCACTCCCTTACGATATAGCCGCTGACGTAGGACTTAGCGGACTCGTTGTCCTGAGAGTTTACGCCGTAGTTTCCTATAAGGGGAAAGGTTTGTGTAACGATCTGACCGTAGTAGCTGGGATCGGTGAGGGTTTCCTGGAAGCCTGTAACTCCTGTAGTGAAGACAACTTCACCGATCACTGTACCCTTGGCGCCGAAGCTTCTGCCCTCGAACACCTGTCCGTCGGCGAGCATAAGGTAAGCTTTTTCGCCCATGTTGAATAATGACATTTTAGTAGTCCTCCTTGAAATGAAAAATAGAGGTTAAGAAGTATATGAACATCCGAACGCCATTGTACGGATGATACTGTATATCAACGGACCATAGTCCGCATTGATCACTTTAAGTTAATGTACTGAGTAATATCGTCTCTCATGCGGATAACTTCTCTTCTTGCAGCCTTAGCGAAGTCGCGCTCGTCGCACTCTTCCTTCTTGTAAGCGCACATAACTGCACGGGAGGAGTTTACGATAGCGCCGAGACCATTCTCGTCGAATCCGCCCTTAAGGCCTTCAGCACCGCCGCCCTGAGCGCCGTATCCGGGAACAAGGAACATAGTGTGCGGAAGTCTCTGTCTGAGTTCTGTGAGCATTTCGGGGTATGTAGCACCAACAACAGCACCCACATCGGAGTAGCCGAATTTGCCGATAGCTTCAGATCCCCATTTTTCGCACATATCACCCATTGCTTCGTAGATAGTGCGTCCGTCAGCGAGTTTCATATCCTGAAGCTCACCTGATGAAGGGTTGGAAGTTTTTACCAGTACGAAAATGCCTTTATCGCGCTCACGGCAAACCTTAAGGAGCGGGTTGATGCCGTCCGAACCGAGATAACCGTTAACTGTGAGAGCATCAGCACCGAAAGCCTCGATATCGTTCTCGCCTACAGCAGTAACACCGATGTGAGCGTTTGTATAAGCCTCCATAGTAGCACCGATATCGTTTCTCTTGCCGTCAGTCATAACGAACATGCCGTTGAGCTTTGCATAGCGGATAGTCTTTTCGAGGGTTCTTATGCCGTAGTGGCCGTACATCTCATAGTAAGCAGCCTGCGGCTTGATAGCGGGGACAATATCGTGTATCTCGTCGATAATAGCCTGATTGAAGTCGAATATAGCCTTTGCAGCAGCCTTGAGAGTCCAGCCGTCGTTATCGAGGTAGCGGCGCTTGATGAAATCAGGCACATATTCAAGCTTCGGATCGAGGCCTACTACAGTAGGGTTCTTCTTTTCTATGATCTTTTCAATAAGTCTGTCAAATGACATATTTTTCTCACCTTTCGTCGTAGCGTATTATTCCTTTGGATATAGTAACAAGAGCTTTACCCGTAAGAGTCATGCCCTTGAAAACCGTATTATGTGACTTGGAATGGAGCTTATCGGGGTCTACAGTCCACTTCCTGTTTATGTCAGCGATAACAAGGTCAGCCGCAGAGCCTTCACGTATTGAAGGTACTTCAAGACCGAGTATCTTTCTTGGATTTGCACTCATAAGCTCAACGACCTTGTTAAGAGTTATCTCACCTGTATGGTAGAGAGCCGTAAGTGTTGCGGCAAGTGAAGTTTCAAGACCGACAACACCGTTCGGCGCTTTTTCAAAGTCGGCTTTTTCCTCAGCTGTATGAGGAGCATGATCGGTAATGATGCAGTCTATAGTGCCGTCCTTTATAGCGTCTATGATAGCACGAACATCCTCGGGCGTTCTCAGGGGAGGGCTCATTCTGTAATCCGCATCACGCTTTTCAAGGAGCTTATCCGTAAGCATGAAATAGTGAGGAGCTGTCTCGCAGGTCACTTTTACACCTCTGGACTTTGCAAAGCGTATCATAGCGGCGCTTCCCTCGGTGCTTACGTGGCAGATATGTATCCTTGCGTTGACTGATGAAGCAAGGATCATTTCTCTTGCGGTGATGTAGTCCTCGGAAGCACGGTCCATTCCTTTGACTCCGAGTTTTGCGGAGGTCTCACCTTTGTTGATTATACCGCCGTTGATAATGTTCAGATCCTCACAGTGTGAAGCTACAAGCAGGCCGTTCTCATTTGAGAGTTCGAGTGCCTGACGCATCTGCTCAGCATTTTCAACAGGTCTGCCGTCATCGGAGATACAGATGCAGCCTGCGGCTTTAAGTGCATCATAGTCACAGAGACCGTTTCCGCACATACCGCCTGTTATGCAGCCCACGGGATAAACTTCAACGCCCGTATCCTTTGACTTGTCAATGATATAGCGGATAGTATCGGGGTTATCGCATGGCGGCTTGGTGTTCGGCATTGCAAGGACTCCAGTAACACCGCCTGCAAGTGCAGCGGCACAGCCTGTCAGGACATCTTCTTTATGGGTGAGTCCCGGATCACGGAAGTGGACATGCATATCGAACAGAGAAGGCATAAGTACCAGACCGTTTCCGTCGATGACTGTATCGGCAGATTCTGCGATATTGTTTCCGACCTTTGCGATAATACCGTCTCTGATGAGTACATCAGTGACCTTATCGCATTCTGTATCAACTGCACGTATGTTTTGTATGAGGATTGATGACATAAAGACCTCCGATCGTAGTGTATGTTTATTGTTGTTCTTTCAGGAAGATAGCCACACTGTCAGAGCCGTCAAGCTCAGTGACAGATACCTTTACCACCTCGCTGTGGGAGGTAGGAAGGTTTTTCCCCACATAGTCAGGACGTATAGGCAGTTCACGGTGACCACGGTCCACGAGTACAGCGAGCTGTATCGAGCGGGGTCTGCCGCGTTTTATAAGAGCATCAATAGCAGCACGAACGCTTCTTCCCGTAAAAATGACATCATCCACAATGATAACATTCTTGTCCCTTACGGGGAAAGATATATCCGTTTCATCCTGAGGTATATCATCTGTTTTGTCGTCACGGTAGGGAGTAATATCGAGTGTACCGAACGGCACGTCGTTATTTTCAAGCTCCATTAGTTTAGCGGCAATACGTTTACCGAGGGGAGCGCCCCTTGAAAGTATGCCGACTATGCAGATATCATCCGTACCCTTATTGCGCTCGATTATCTCATAGGAGATACGCGCGATAGCACGTCCCACAGCCTTGTCGTCCATAATTATGCGTTTTTCTTCCATAGCTGACTCCTGAATAAAAAATACCCGCCTGCAATGACAGACGGGTAAAAGCTTTTTATTGTACACGCACAGAAATACACAGCTATAGTGAAGCTGTTGTGCATAATATACGATTGCTTCTAAAATCAAACCGCCTTGTCAACCTCACAGGATCGAATTAAAGGATATTTGTAATAGACTTTATATATTATATCACATACAGAATGATTTGTCCAGTGATTTCAGAAAAATTACAAAATGTTAACATTTGACATCGGGACTGCTGTCAAAGTATCATGCAGTTCACTCGGTTTTTGTGGTGAAATCTGGAAATGTGGTTGCTTTTCCGAGAACATATCCGTTAAGGAGGACAAGGTCATTTATATTAACTTCACCGTCTCTGTCAGTATCGGCAGATATCTTTTCATAGTCATCTTCAAAGCCGTCTGTGAGACCGTGACGAGCGGAGACCAGGTCGAAGGTGTTTATTTTGCCGTCCCTGTTTACATCGCCCATAATGATAACGGGAGCAGGTCCTGCACCTTCTATTTCGGTGCCTGCCTGTGCGCCGACAGCATCATCGATGAAGAAATCGCATGTGCCTGAATCTGTTTCCGCATAAATATAAAGGTCGGATGCGTCCTGAGGGATAGTAAACTCCTTGTTTGCGAGCTGTATCCATTTGCCCTTTACTGCTGTACCCGAGGCTATCTTTTCATAGTGAGCAACATCCTCTGAGTCGTTATACTGCAAAGTAAGGTGGAAAAGTTCGGAAGAAGGACCTTCCGTGTAGCAGATATTTGTGCTGAAGCTGTATGTCTCACCCGGTCTGAAAGCGGAGCTGAGAGGGAGGGAAGTACCGTTCCAAGCGGAAGTCCTTTCGGTAACAGCAAGAGCCTTCTGACCAGAGAAAGAAGCTATATCACTTACTGCAACAGCTGCGGGACCTCGTCCAGTCCATTTTTCCGTACCGTTTTCAAAGCTGCTGCGGAAATAGAATCCGTTCTCGTCGGGAACGATAACCGTAGGTGCGTTCCATTCTGTTCGGCTGTAGTCGAAGAAATCGAAGTCAGCGTGACCGCCTGTGTTGGAGGTCGCAAAGCTGTATATCGCACTTCTGTAGCCTGTGAACATTTTCAGATCATAGGTCATACCGAGTTCTTCACCGAGCTTAGTCCAGTCCGAACCGTTGTAGGAATAATAGAAATTGGCCTTGTCGATATTATTTGATGAACTCATATCGCTCTTTATATCGTTGAACTTGAAATCCACTTTGAGGTAGATCTCATCGCCGTTGAGAGGAACTTCCTCGATTATTTTTTCACGGCTGTCGGTGATTGCGGAGTTGCCTGAATATCCGCCGTTCTTGGCCATGTATACTTTTTTGTTGCCGTTTCCGTCAACGTATACGCCTATATTTCCGTAATTGAACTGGAAAGCTGAAAGACCGGCATGATCTCCGGGTTTCAAGCCTGATGCGTCCATTTTCACGATGCTGCTGCAAGCAGGGCCTTCGGTACGCATAGTAAGTGTATTACGGGCGTTGAGCAGGTCTGTAGCTTTATTGTTGTTATGCAGTCTGAGCCAGCCGCTTCGCTCTGTAACGGACCATGACTTGTTATCGGGATTGTGGTTCCACTGCCATTCCAGTTTCAGTTTATCCGAATCGTAGCTGAAATCATCCGATACAGCGAGGGAAGTACCCGCGATATCTCCGTCGATCTCAAAAGTAACGGGAGCCTTGCCGTTAACGCCCATTATGGGCCAGCCATTCTCCCATGTTACGGGAACGAGTACAGGTATACGTCCTACAGCGCCGTGATCCTGGAACAGCATACCATACCATTTACCGTCGGGAGTATCCACGATACCGCCCTGAGCAGCACCGCTTCCGTAAGAACCTACACCCGAGTTGAGGACGGTCTTGCTTTCGTAATTGCCGAGGAGTTCCTTGGAGCGGTAGCATATCTCTATACGTCCGCTTCCGTTTGGCCAGGCGATGATGAACACATAATAGTAATCGCCTATCTTCTGGATGTGGGAACCCTCTCCCGCAAGACCTGTCAGACCTGTTTTGAAGAGAGTTTTTTCGGTTCCGCCCCACTTGAAACCTGTCATTTCGGAGTTGAGTTCCTTTATCTTGATCTCGCCGCCTCCGCCGTATACCAGGTAGTTGCGTCCGTCATCGTCAAAAAGAATCGATGCATCGTGGTACATTCCGTTTATTTCGCTTCGTGTCCACTTACCGTTTTCAATATCGTCGGTAGTGTAGATGTAGGATTTTCCTGTACCGTAGCTTCCGAAGAAAACATAGTAGTGACCGTTGTTGTAGCGGAGACTTGCTGCCCATTGTCCGTGGGAGTAGTCATGTTTTCCGTTAGTCAGGTTCTGAACATCGCCGTCAGCCATAGTATCGTAGACGTAATTGCAGATCTCCCACGATACAAGGTCTTTGGACTTCATAATCGGTGCGCCGGGGCTGAAAAACATTGTCGTACTGACCATGTAATATGTATCGCCCACACGGATCACATCGTTATCGGGTACATCTGACCAGATAACGGGATTGTGGACTTCTGCTGCGGAAGCAGCCAGCGAAAAAGAAATCCCCGATGAACACAGGACTGCTGATGTGGTGTTAATTAACACCGCAGCAGCCGATAAAGCGGCTAAACGTTTTGATATTTTCATAATATTACCACCCTTTCAGTGCTAAATTTTCCCAATATCATTATAATATTTTTGTTACAATGTAACAACCGAGAAAATGAAGAAATGGTGCAGATTATGAAGAAAGCAGGCTGTTCACCTGCTTGAGGCAACATTACACAAAACTATCAGGTGTGCTTTGTGCAGTGTTACTTTAATTTTTTATAGAAACTTACGTGGGAACATAGTTCACCAAAACCGTTCTTCTTATAGAAACGGTACGAAGGCTTATCGTTATCGGTCTGAAGGAAAATTCCAAAGATATCTTTCTTTTTGATATCCTCCTCTATCATTGCCATAAAGCGTGAACCGATACCGCTGCCCTGATAGTCAGGCGAGACGCAGAATTCCTCGATATTGTAGTTTGTACCTTCCCACCAGTGACGTATCATACCAACTGACATCGCGATTAGCTCACCATCCAGGAAAAGACCGTAATTAAGTGCGTTATAGGAACATGATATCTCCTTCATGTATTCCATAAGCTGTTCTGTATCGCTCCAGTCGTCGTTCCAGGGTTCGCCGCCGAAAGCGTTTTTGTATAGTGCAGCCATTTGCGGAAGAGCTGAACTGTCGAGCGTTCTGAATTGTTCTTTCATGGTTATAGATCATCTCCTGTGTGTGATATATCGTAAAGCCGTCCCTGCCATGTATCGAGTTCGGCGAGTTTTTTATCGATCCCTCCGAGTACAGCGATCTTGTCCGCAGTCCACATGGGAGCGATAAGCTTTGATTTGTCTCCGTCGCCTGTAATGCGTTCTATGACCGTTTCGGGAGGGAGAACTTCAAGCTGATGTGCGACGATATTTATGTACTCGTCTCTTGAAAGCATGGAGAACTCGCTGTTTAAGTACATTTCTTCAAGTCGGGTACCTTTTATAACATGAAGCATCTGTATTTTTAATGCATCGGGATGCATTTCGGCTGTACGCCTTGCAGTTTCCAGCATCATTTCGCGAGACTCAAAGGGCAGTCCATTGATGATGTGAAGACAGGTGCGTATCCCTCTTTTTTTCAGCTTATCGTAACCCTTCACGAATTCAGAGTGTGTACAGCATCTATTTATAAGTCGGAGTGTTTCCTCGTGAACTGTCTGCATACCGAGTTCAACGGTGAGGTAGGTTCTGCTGTTCAGTTCTTCAAGAAGGTCAAGGACGTCATCGAAAAGGCAGTCTGCACGGGTGCCTATGGACAATCCGACAACATTCTTGTGAGAAAGCGCTTCGGTATAAAGCTTCCTGAGGTGAGAGATATCGCCGTAAGTGTTGGTATTTGCCTGAAAATAGGCTATCATTTCTGCATTTTCGTACTTCTTTGAGAGCCTGTTGTATTCGGAATCAAGCTGCTGAGTTACAGTGAGGTCGGGACGGGTGAAATAACCGCTTCCGCCGTCGCAGAAAATACATCCTCCGATCCCTTTTGTACCGTCGATGTTCGGACAAGTGAAGCCGCACTCTATAACAGCTTTGCATATTTTTCTGCCGAACCTGCTTTTTATATGGTAGTTCAGCGTATGATACCTTTTATTGTCGAGAGAATATCTGAATGGACTTTTCTGCATTTTTTTCACCTCATGAACATGATATCATACTATTTTTTCTGTGTCAAATAATTTCCTTTGCAGTATTGACTTTTACGGCCTGCGGGAGTACAATGATAGTATAGTTAACAGAGGAGGAAAAAGGTTGAAGAATAATATCGTACTTATCGGCATGCCCGGAGTCGGAAAAAGTACAGTAGGAGTAATACTTGCCAAAATACTGGGATACAGTTTTGTGGACAGCGACCTTGTGATACAGGAGACGGAAAAAAAGCTCCTTAAGGATATAATCGCAGAAAAGGGCGTGGACGGATTTATCGAAGTCGAAAACCGTGTGAACAGCCGGCTTGAAGCCTACAGATCGGTAATAGCAACAGGCGGAAGCGTTGTCTACGGGAAAGAAGCTATGGAGCATCTTTCGGAGATAGCTACTGTTGTTTATCTGAAACTTGATTACAGAAAGCTCCGCTACAGGCTCGGAAACATAAAGAACAGGGGAGTAGTTATACGTGAAGGACAGCGATTGTCCGATCTGTATAAAGAACGTGCTCCGCTTTACGAAAAGTATGCTGACATAATTATCGACGAAAATGGCTGCGATATAGAGAAGACGGTTCAGAAGATAGTTGAAAATCTTAAATAAACCTTTGGCAATGTTGCACAATGTTGAACCGTTGAAAAAGGTTAATTGCACAATTTTCTAATTTGAAGCAAAAACTTCTTTGACAAAATAAGACACTTGTGATATAATGTACATTAGGATTATTATTGAGTTACAGGATGAAGCCCGCGTTAGCAAGCGGATTTCGGAAAGGAATGCATATGTCTAAAATTATTGCGGTAACTTCAGGAAAAGGCGGCACAGGAAAATCAACTGTCTGTGCAGGACTCGGCTACACTCTTGCTAAACAGGGACATCGCACTCTGCTCATTGAGCTCGACTTCGGACTCAGATGTCTCGATATCATGTTCGGCGTTGAGGATTCCATTAAATATGACCTCGGCGATGTACTCAACGGCCGTCAGGACGTTTTAAAGGCTGTTGCACAGGTCCCGATGGCATCCAATCTTAATATTCTCTGCGCTCCGAAAACTCTTACAAGTGTATCGGCAGAACAGATCGTTGAGATCTGCCGTTCGGTAAAGAAGTATTTCGAGTATATCATCATCGATACAGGCGCAGGTATCAACTCACACGTATTCGATATAGTTGAGCAGGCTAACCTTATTCTCGTTGTTTCAACTCCCGATCCTGTCTGCATCAGAGATGCAAGCCTCATGTCGGACGAGTTCTACAACAGAGGAAACAAGAGTCAGCGTCTCATTATAAATAAAATAAGCAAAAAGTTCATCGGTGAAGCTCTTATCGCTAACCTCGATGAGATCATAGACAAGGTAGGCGTTCAGCTTATCGGCGTTATACCTGATGACTTCAAAATGACGATTGCTACCGGAAAGGGAACACCTATCCCTACCGATTCATCTGCTCTCAAGGCGTTCGACGCTATATCCAAGCGTCTCGGCGGTGAATTCGTTCCTCTTACGGTAAAGACTTCATAATACTATATCGACTATGTCGGAGAAAGGACAGATATAAATGAAGATCGCTATTATGGCACATGATGCCAAGAAAGAACTTATGGTGCAGTTCTGCAGTGCATACTGCGGTATCCTGTCCAAGCATACTTTGATGGCAACAAATACAACAGGAAAGCAGGTCAGTGAGGCCACAGGACTTCCGATAAGACGCTATCTCAGCGGACGAGGCGGTGCTGAGCAGATACTTGCGCTGTTAGCATGCAACGAGGTCGATATACTCCTGTTTTTCAGGGATCCTATCAATCCGAAGACTACCGATGTTAACGATATGAACCTTCTCAGACTCTGCGATGTACATAATGTACCTGTTGCAACGAATATCGCAACTGCCGAGGCACTCATCCTTGCTCTTGAAAGAGGAGACCTCGACTGGAGAGAAGTGGGAAATCCAAGCATCTGACCTGATAATATCAGTAAGATAAAGTTAAATTGTCCCTTTTCAGGGACAATTTTCATGTAAACAATGAATAAACGGAAAGGCTGAATAATATGGCTATTAATATCAAACGCCCGAACGGTACAGAGGATATGCTCCCGAAGGACGCTCACAAGTGGCACACGATCGAGAAGATCACCCGTGAGACAGCAGAAAGCTTCGGCTTCGGCGAGATGCGTACCCCTACTTTTGAGAATACCGACCTTTTCCTGCGTTCCGTAGGCGAAACTACCGATGTAGTTCAGAAGGAAATGTATACCGTTATGGCAAAGGAAACGAAGTTTACTCTTCGTCCCGAGGGTACAGCAGGTGCGATCCGTTCGATGCTTCAGAACGGACTCCTTAACGAAGCGCTCCCACAGCGTATATATTACATCACTTCATGCTTCCGCCACGAGAGACCTCAGGCAGGAAGACTCCGCGAATTCCACCAGTTCGGAGTTGAAATGGCAGGAAGTGCTGCACCTGCGGCAGATGCAGAGGTCATCTCACTTGCAAAGACTATACTGGACCGCCTTGAGATAAAGAACATCAAGCTCCTTATCAATTCGATAGGATGTCCTGAATGCCGTGCTAAGTACCACGAGGCGCTCAGAAGCTATTTTTCAGCCCGTGAAGACGAGCTTTGCGATACATGCAAAGAAAGACTCGAAAAGAATCCTATGCGACTTCTGGACTGCAAGAGTCCTATATGCAAGGAAATAGGAAAGGATGCTCCGCTCATTATCGACTACCTTTGTGAAGAGTGCAGCAGCCACTTTGAAAGTGTCAAAAAGTATCTTACCAAGCTCGGAATAGAGTATGAAGTTGATCCTAAGATAGTAAGAGGACTGGATTACTACACAAAGACAGTATTTGAATTCGTTACTACCGAGATAGGTGCTCAGGGTACAGTCTGCGGAGGCGGACGCTATGACGGACTTATAGAACAGCTCGGCGGTCAGCATGTTCCCGCACTCGGCTTCGGTATGGGACTTGAAAGACTTCTTCTCGTAATGGATAAGCAGAACTGCGATTTCATTTCACCGAAGAAATGCGACCTTTATTTCGCAACAATGGGTGATGCAGCACTTGAAAAAGCTATGGAACTTTCAAAGCAGCTCCGCGAATTCGGCTACTGTGCAGAGTATGACCTTATGGGACGCGGACTCAAGGCTCAGATGAAGTATGCAAACAAGAAGGATGCGGTTTATACTGTAGTTCTCGGCGACAACGAGCTTGAAGAAGGCAAGGCAAAGCTTAAGGATATGGAATCGGGCGAGGAGAAGGAAGTTCCTCTTAACGATAAATTCGTCCTTTGCTTTGAGGATAACTATATGAATAAAATGATGGATATGATAGAAGAGGACGAAAACGGCGGACTTCTATTCAATTTTAACGGGGAGGAAAACTGAAAATGGCAGAAAGTATGAACGGACTCAAAAGAACGCATTACTGCGGAGAGGTAACTCAGGAAGGTCAGGAGGTCGTAGTCGGCGGCTTTGTTGACAGAATAAGAGACAAGGGCGGAGTTATCTTTATAGTTCTCCGCGACAGAACAGGAGTTGTTCAGCTTACATTCAGCGATAAGTCTGATCCTGCTGTATTTGAAAAAGCATCTACCTGCAAGAGTGAGTATGTACTTATGGCAAAGGGCATGGTACAGGAGCGTGAGAGCAAAAATGACAAGCTCAAGACAGGTCACGTTGAGATATTCGTAACAGAACTGAGGATTCTCTCAAAGGCTCAGACAACACCTTTCGAGATCGTCAGTGAGTCTAACGTAAACGAGGAATTAAGACTGAAGTACCGCTATCTCGATCTTAGAAGAGCACCTCTTCAGCAGAACATAATCATGCGTCACGATATTGCAAGGGTTACACGTGAGTATTTCTACGAGAACGGCTTTATCGAGATAGAAACACCTATGATGATGAAGTCCACTCCCGAGGGCGCAAGAGACTACCTCATCCCTTCAAGAATACACAAGGGCAAGTTCTATGCGCTTCCCCAGTCACCGCAGATCTACAAGCAGCTCCTTATGGTATCGGGCTTTGACCGCTATATCCAGCTTGCAAGATGCTTCCGTGACGAGGATCTCCGTGCAGACCGTCAGCCTGAGTTCACACAGATAGACCTTGAAATGTCCTTTGTTGATGCAGAGGATATCCAGGAGTGTGTTGAGGGATTCATCCAGAGAGTGTTCAAGGAAGTCATCAACGTAGATGTACCTACACCGCTTCCGCGTCTTACTTTTGCCGATGCTATGAACCGTTACGGTTCGGATAAGCCTGATACACGTTTCGGCTTTGAGATACAGGATATTACTGACACAGTAAAGGATATCGATTTTGTTGTATTCAAAAATGCGATCGAAGAAGGCGGAAGTGTACGTGCTATAAACGTAAAGAACGGTGCCGCAACTTACACACGTAAGGAGATCGACAAGCTCGTTGATCACGCAAAAGGTATCGGTGCAAAGGGACTTGCTTACATTCGCTGGGCAGATGAGCCAAACTGCTCATTCAAGAAGTTCCTTGGTGAAGGAGACCTTGAAAAGATATGTGCCGCAGTTGATGCTCATGAGGGCGACCTCGTACTTATCTGTGCTGACAAGACAAAGACCGTTCTTTCAACTCTCGGAGCTATCCGTCTTATCTGCGGTAAGAAGCTTGATGTTATCCCTGAGGACAAGTACAACTTCCTTTGGATCACAGAAATGCCGTTCTTTGAGTATGACGACGAGAACAATACATGGGTAGCAGCACACCACCCATTCACAATGCCTATGGAGGAGTGTCTTGAGTACCTCGACACAGATCCTGCAAATGTACGTGCAAAGGCATGGGATCTTGTACTTAACGGCACCGAGCTTTCAAGCGGTTCTATGCGTATCACCGATTACGAGTTACAGCAGAGAATGTTTGAAGCACTCGGCATGACAGACGAAGAAATTGAAGCTAAATTCGGATTCTTAGTTGATGCTTACCGCTACGGCGCACCACCTCACGGCGGTATGGGTATCGGTATTGACCGTCTTGCAATGATAATGTGCAAGAGCGACAGTCTCCGTGATGTAACAGCCTTCCCGAAGATACAGAATGCAAGCGAACTCATGAGCGAGTGTCCTTCTGTAGTTGACAAGGAAAACCTGGATGTACTCGGTATAACAGTTACAGAGACAGAGGAATAATTTACAGTATAAAACATAAGTCCGCAGGAGAGATTCTCTTGCGGACTTTTTCTGTTCAAGAAGCAAACTGACTGTTATATAGTTCTGCGTAGAAGCCGTTCTGAGCCATAAGTTCGGAGTGGCTTCCCTGTTCGATGATGTTGCCGTTTTTCATAACGAGTATGACATCCGAATTCTTGATAGTTGAGAGTCTGTGAGCGATAATGAAGCTTGTTTTGCCTTCCATGAGCTTGTTGAACGCCCGCTGTATACGATGCTCGGTTCGCAGGTCAATGGAGCTTGTAGCTTCGTCGAGGATGAGCATAGGCGGATCCATAAGCATTATCCTTGCGATACAGATGAGCTGTTTCTGACCTTGCGAAAGTCCGCAGTCCTCGGAAATGACAGTATCATAACCCTTTGGAAGACGTTTTATGAAACCGTGAGCATGTACAGCTTTTGCGGCTGCAATAATGCTTTCAAGTGAGGCATCAGGCATACCGTAAGCGATATTTTCTGCTACAGTACCAGTGAATACCCACGTTTCCTGCAATACCATACCGAAACTGCTTCTGAGGCTGTTGCGTGTGAATTCGGTGTAATTTCTTCCGCCGATGCTGATGCTTCCGCTGTTTATGTCATAGAACCTCAGCAGCAGGTTGATAATAGTTGATTTACCGCATCCCGTAGGACCTACGATAGCGATACGCTGTCCGGGTTTTACGCTGAGACTGAAATCCTGTATGAGTTTCACTTCTGGAACGTATGAGAAGCAAACATTATCAAAGTTTATCTGACCTGAGCGGTCTGAAAGCTGTTCCTTATCGGAATCGTCGGGAACTTCTTTTTCGTCCAGAAGGTCGAAAATACGCTGAGCAGAAGCAACTGCATTCTGAAGCTCCGCAAAGACTCCCGATATCTCGTTGAAGGGTTTTGTGTACTGATTGGAATAGGCAAGAAAGCTTGAGAGCTTACCAACGGACATCGCACCTATAAAAGACGAGTAACCTATAGCGCCGAGAGCTCCGAGAAGTCCTGCGGCTGCGTAGATGATACCGTTTACAAAACGTGTTGTGGGATTGGTCATTGAACTGAAGAAAGTAGCCTTTATACCGATATCCTTGTATTTGTTGTTTATTTCAGCGAACCTCTTTTCAGCCTGTTCGCTGTAAACGAAAGCCTTGACGATCTTCTGGTTTCCTGCCATTTCTTCGGCAAGTCCAACCATATCGCCGCGCAGTTTGGACTGCTTGACGTATGAATCGTGTGAAGCCTGAGTTATTTTTGAAGCTGCAATGAAAGAGAGAGGCGTAAGCAGTACTACCACAACAGCGATCTTGACATTAATTGTCATCATGAAGATAAGAGTGCCGATTATAGTCATTATACCGCTGAAAAACTGCGCGAATCCCTGCAAAAGACCGTCCGAGATTATTTCCACGTCGTTGATGACTCTGCTTGAAAGCTCACCCTTTGTGTGACCGTCGATGTATTTAAGCGGAACTCTTTCGAGTTTTGCGAATACATCTGCTCTGAGGTCACGGACTGTACCGAAAGCAAGCTTATTTGTGGAGAAAGTCATAATCCACTGGAAAATACCGCTTGCTATAACTGTACATGCAAGCTTTATCACGATGGTGAGAAGTTTATCGAAGTCCACATTATCCTTGCCGACACACTGATCAACAGCCTGACCGATGAATATCGGCACAGCAAGTGAGAGTGAAATGCCTGCGGCGGCGAAAACGATAGTCAGAACGAAGTATAGGATATAGGGACGTGCATAGGAGAAAACGCGTTTCAGTGTACTTATCATGATGCTGAGTCCTCCTTTTCGTTCATCTGGGACTTATATATCTCCCTGTATACCTCACAGGAATCGATAAGTTCGGAATGAGTTCCTGTGCCGACAGCTTTTCCGTCATCAACAACGACTATCAGCTCGGCGTCCTTAAGAGAAGTTGTACGCTGTGATATCATAACGACGGTGGTATCGGGAAGGTCGGTTTTCAGCGCTTTTCTGAGTGCAAGGTCGGTTGAGTAGTCGAGAGCGCTTGTGGAGTCATCAAGTATCACGATATCAGGATCTCCAACGAGTGCTCTTGCAATGGAGATACGCTGTTTCTGACCGCCTGAGAGGTTTTTACCTCCCTGAGAGATAACGGAATCAAGTCCGTTTGGCATTTTTACAACGAACTCCCATGCCTGAGCAGTTTTCAGTGCATTAATTATTTCTTCATCAGAAGCATCCTGATTCCGCCACTTCATATTATCACGTACAGTACCAGAAAACAGTACAGCTTTCTGCGGTACATAGCCTATCCGCTGCCTTAACTTTTCGGGATCGCAGTCGTTGACGTTCTGACCTCCGACAAGTACACAGCCTTCTGTGGTACGGTAAAAGCAGGGGATAAGGGAAGCAATCGTAGATTTACCGCTTCCTGTTCCGCCGATGATTCCGAGCATCTGACCTCGTCCTATAGAGAATGATATGTTATGAAGGGCATCGTCGCCTGAGTTGTCGTAGGCAAAGCGTACACCGCGGAACTCTATCATTCTTTCAGAAGAACTGTCGGGAACGAGTGAACCTTTTTCCTCGGACGGGATATCGAATACCTCTGAAATTCGGTTAGCTGATGCAAAAGCTTTAGTGAATATGATTATCAGGTTTGCGAATACGATGAGAGCAAGGAGTATCTGAGTCATGTAGTTTGTGAATGCGGTAAGTTCGCCCTGAGTAAGATCGCCGATATTGATGCGTTTTCCGCCGAACCAGAGTATAGCAACGATTCCGAGGTTCATTATCATGAATGAGACGGGATTGAGTATTGCGGATATCTTACCTACAGCAATGGAGCATTTTTCTATTTCGTCCACAGCGGAGTTGAATTCGTCTATTTCCTCCTGCTGGCGTGAAAAAGCACGGATAACCCTTGCACCTTCGAGGTTTTCCGAGGTCAGCATAGCAGCGTGGTCGAGCTTCTGCTGATTGGTCTTGTACATGGGAACGGTCTTACGCATTATGAAGAATATCACCGCTGAAATGAGCGGAGCGGCAACAAAGAATATCATCGAAAGCTTCACATCGATAGATACCGCCATTACCGCCGCACCAATGATAAGGAAAGGCGCTCTCACAGCAAGGCGGATGAACATATTAACGCCGTTCTGAACGGTATTTGTATCGTTGGTAAGTCGGTTCACAATGGAGGAGGTACCTATCTTGTCGATACCGCTGAAGGACAGAGTATTGATGTGCTTGTACAGTGCCTCACGGAGTTCCGTACCGAATCCGTAGGCACATCTTGCCGCAAGGTATTGACAGGTAAGAGCGAAACCGAGTCCGAAAACACCGAGAAGGACGATGAGACCGCTCATGCGGAAGATATAACCGCTGTCATTATTGGCAATGCCATTGTCGATGATCTTAGCCATAACAACAGGAACTATCAGTTCAAATATTGCTTCGAGGAGCTTGAAAAAAGGACCGAAAACCAGTTCCTTTTTATAGTTTGTCAGGAATCTGAGAAGTTTTTTCATAAATCAACCACCGTAAAAAATAGTTTACATAGGAAAGACACTCTCTGTAGGAAGAAAGTGTCTTTAGTGATCATAATTCAATGCCGTTTTCTTTGAGAAGTTCACGGGCGGATTCAACCGAATCAACACCTTTGGCATTTTTTATGGGAGCGAACTCCTTGTTTCTTACCACTTCATACGGAAGACATGAATCGTGCTGATGTACCATGTCGAGAACAAGTGTTTCAAACTTGTGACCGTTAGGCTTTTCGGGAGTTACGAATCTGCCGTTTTCATCCATATGAGGTATCTTCTTTTCAACGATATGAACGGGAAGGTCATTTCCGTAGATGTTCATAAGCTTTTCAACGCTGAAAAGGTAATTGAGTATAACGCCGTACTTATAGGCAAGCTGACCGTTCTCTTTTCTGAGATTGATCATATCCGGAGTCATTTCGTAGTACTCAACGATAGAAGGCTTGTCATCTTCAAGACAGAGTACGCCAACTTTTTCCTCGGGAGCAGCTTTGCTTACGACCTTGCCGCCGGACTCACATCCCGACCTTATGACTGCACCTATGAACATAGGATCGGCTATCTGCTGTAGAACGTTATCCACAGCAAAAACGTTTATCCACTCTACTCCTTTTTCCTTTATTTCGTCAAGGAGTCCAGCTCTAACCAGTGAGGAGAACCAGCCGCCGTTGCCGTTCGGAGAAGAGCATATCTTAGATTTGCTCTCCATATAGATCTTGCCGTTGAAGTCAACAGCAGGAGCCATATCCTGTATGAAGAAGCGGACGAAATCCTTATCATATCCGAAATAGTCGTGTTCTTCGAGAAAATCAACGGTATCACGGTTGTTTATCTCACTTGTCATTATATACAGCGGGACCATAGTCCCAGCCATGTCAGTAACTTTTTTAAGGTTATTGATAAGACATTCAAAGATATAAAGTTCCCTGTTCACACCTACGTTGAACATGCCCTTTGGTTTATCGAACCCGAGACGAGTACCCTGACCGCCTGCAAGGAGGACAGCGGCAGTTTTACCGTTTTTAATGGCATCAAGACCAACTTTCAAATATTCTTCACGATTGGAAGCTATATCTTCGGTCGTAACAGCGTCGAGAGGCTTGAAAACGCCTCTTTTGAGGTTTGAGTTCTTTTCCTTATCGAGATTATCGAGGAGAGAAAAATCTATATTTTCGATCTGATCCAGAAGAGATCTCTGTTCGGTTTCTGTCAGTTCGCCGAAGTATTTCAGGATATGCTCCTGACCGTATTCAGCGAGTATTTTTTCAGCGTCGTTATATGTTAGCATACGTTCTCCTTATGATTGCATAAAACAAATAAAATATAATGAATGCTCAGCATTTATTATATCATATTATTTAGTATGTGTCAATTAATTTTTATTGAATATTACATAATGAAAATGCTCACAGAATTTTCACTTGCAATTAGTATGGATTTATAGTATAATAAGTATTATCTAAATTATAGAGAAGAATAATGGATCAGATCAAAGAGATAAAGAGAAAAAAGAAATGTGGTGAAAACTATGGAACAGACAATAAAAAGTGATAAGAGTACGGAATCGGGAAACGTAATGTATGCTGTTGCCATGAGAGGACTTGTTGCCTTTCCGAAAATGGTCATGCATTTTGATGTAGCAAGGGATAAATCTGTTGCTTCCATAGAGAAGGCTCTTAAAAATGACGGAAAGCTTTTTCTCGTTACACAGCACGAGACGTATGTTGACACTCCGAAGGCATCAGATCTGTACAAGGTCGGTGTAGTTGCAGAGATAAAACAGGTGCTTAAGCTTCCCGATAATATTATGAAGGTCCTTGTAGAGGGTGTATACAAAGCAAATCTTGTCAGACTTATCGATGACGGAGATGCACTCAGGGCAGAGGTAAAGCGCACCCCAACTTATTCAAGGGCAAAATACGACATGGTAGAAGCGGAAGCACTCATGCGTTCGGTCAAGGACGTTTTTGAGAGATATTCCTCATACTTCCCGAGAATGCCGAAGGAGCTTCTTGTATCTGTAATGACGCAGGATGATCCCATAAAGCTTTTCGAGGCTGTAACATTCAACTGCAACCTGAATTACAGGGATAAGCAGACGCTTCTTGAAGAATCCAATATAATAAATAAGCTTTCGGTTCTTTTTGCATGCCTTACATCAGAGGTAGAGATACTGGGACTTGAAAACCTCATCAACGAGCAGACAAAGAACAGCATCGACAAGGGACAGAAGGAGTATTACCTCCGTGAACAGCTGAGAGTAATACAGGAACAGCTTGGTGAGGATGAAGGCGACGAGGCTTTCAATTACATCAGTGATATAATGGCGCTTAAGCTTGATGACAAGAGTCAGGATAAGCTTCTTAAGGAAGCCGATAAGCTCACAAAGCTCCCACCGTCGTCACAGGAAGCCTTTGTTATTAAGAATTACCTTGACACTGTTCTTGACCTTCCGTGGGGCAAGTACACCAAGGCGAAAATGTCCATAGAGAAGGCTGAGAACATACTGAACAAGGATCACTACGGACTAAAAAAGGTCAAGGAACGCATACTCGAATTCCTTGCAGTACATATGCTGAATCCCGAGATAAAGGGACAGATAATCTGTCTCGCGGGCCCTCCCGGTATAGGTAAGACATCTATTGCGAAGTCTATCGCAAAGGCGATGGGCAGAAAGTACGCAAGAGTATCTCTTGGGGGCGTTCGTGACGAGGCTGATATCAGAGGCCACAGAAAGACATACGTAGGCGCAATGCCGGGACGTGTTATCACAGCACTACAGCAGGCAGGTTCAGCCAATCCGCTGATCCTTTTTGACGAGATAGACAAGCTTTGCAGTGATATAAAGGGCGATCCTTCATCGGCGATGCTGGAAGTTCTTGACAGTGAGCAGAACAATGCTTTCCGTGATCACTTTATCGAGATCCCGTTCGACCTCAGCAAGGCAGTTTTCATAACAACCGCAAATGACGTTTCAGCTATCCCGGGACCGCTTCTGGATCGTATGGAAGTCATCGAGCTTCCGAGCTATACAGCCGAGGAGAAGTTCCATATTGCAAAGGAGCATCTTATTCCCAAGCAGCTCAAGGAGCACGGACTGAAGGCTTCACAGCTCAAGATAGATGACAAGGCTATACACAAGATAATACAGCTTTACACAAAGGAAGCCGGCGTAAGAACTCTTGAACGCTATATAGCTTCACTCTGTCGAAAGACAGCAAAGAAAATAGCTTCAGGAGAGGCAAAGCGCGTGACTATCAAGGAAAAGGACGTTCATACATATCTTGGTGTTGAGAAATATTCGCCTGATCTTTCATCTAAGCAGGATCAGGTTGGAGTAGTCAACGGACTTGCATGGACTTCCGTAGGCGGTGTACTGATGCCGATTGAGGTAATGGTACTTGACGGAAGCGGCAAGATAGAGGTCACGGGTTCACTTGGAGACGTAATGAAGGAAAGCGCTAAGATAGCAGTAAGCTATGTAAGAAGCGTTGCGGATAAGTACGGCATTGATCCTAATTTCCACAAGGAAAAGGATATCCACATACATGCGCCCGAGGGAGCTGTACCGAAGGACGGTCCTTCAGCAGGCGTTACCATGACAACAGCTCTTGTTTCTGCCCTTTCAGGCAAGGCAGTAAGAGCTGACATAGCAATGACAGGTGAGATAACACTTCACGGCAAGGTGCTTGCAATAGGCGGACTCAGGGAAAAGACAATGGCTGCATATAAGTCTGAGATAAAGACTGTCATAATCCCTTCCGCTAATAAGCCGGATCTTGAAGAAGTGGACGATGTAGTAAAGGATGCCATAGAGTTCGTATATGCTGAGGATCTCAGCACTGTACTCGATACGGCACTGATAAAATAAATACGGAAGGAAGTGCGGCAGGTGAAACTGAATTACAATAAAGCGGAATACATCGCATCCTACGGCAAGTTCTCACAGATCCCGCCGCAGGACAGGATAGAGATAGCCTTTGCGGGACACTCGAATGTGGGAAAATCCACGCTTATAAATAAACTTTTCAACAGGAAGAACCTTGCGAGAGTCAGCTCCGTTCCCGGAAAGACGGCAACTATCAACTTCTACGGACTTGAGCATATATATTTCGTGGACCTTCCCGGTTACGGATATGCAAAGGTTGCGAAGTCCGAGAAGGAGCGATGGGCAGGTCTTATAGAGGGCTACCTCAATTCCGAAAGAGATATACGTCTTGTGTTCATGCTGGTGGATATGCGCCATGCACCTACAAAGGACGATATCCACATGATAAATTATCTTATCGACGCAGAAATGCCATTCGTACTCGTTCTCACCAAAGCCGACAAGCTGAAAAAGAACGAGCGTATAAAGAGAATGGAAGCTTTCTCTGAAGAGATACCATACTTTGATGAGATGCATGTTGTACCGTTCTCATCCCAGACATACGAGGGCGTGGAAAAACTGAGACAAATAGTTGAAGACATAGCTTTTGATGAAGAAGATGATACAAATACGATAAGTGAGGATGTGTAAATAATGTTATATGAGAATATGGGCGTTACTGCTGAGGGACATTTCACCTTCGGCGGCGCAGATACAACTGAACTTGCAGCAGAGTACGGAACCCCGTTATACGTAATGGACGAGAATATGGTCAGAAAGGCTGTACGCCGCTTTATGGACAGCATGGAGAAGTACTACGGCGGACGCGGTGAGGTTCACTATGCAAGCAAGGCTTTCTCATGCATGGAGATGTGTCGCATCATAAACAGTGAGGGAGCAGGTCTCGATGCTGTATCTATCGGTGAACTCTATACAGCTGTTAAAGCAGGTTTTGACGTTAAGAAGATCGGCTTCCACGGTAATAACAAGACAGATGAGGAACTTCGCTACGCAGTAGAAGTCGGCGTCGGACACATTATAGTTGACAATATAAGCGAGCTGGAGCGTCTTGAAAAGATAGCTGCCGAGCTTGGAAAGAAGCCTTCTATAATGTTCAGGATAAAGCCCGGTATAGATGCTCATACACATGATTTCGTAAAGACGGGACAGATAGACAGCAAGTTTGGATTCGCACTTGAAACAGGCGAGGCTTTTGAAGCTGTAAAGCAGGCTGTAGCATGCAGCAATGTAGAGCTTACAGGTATCCACTGCCATATCGGTTCACAGATATTTGACATCGCACCTTTCGAGGAAGCTGCAAGAGTTATGATCGGCTTTATTTCCGAGATAAAGAACAAGCTTGATTATGAGATCAAGGGACTCAACCTCGGCGGCGGATTCGGCATCAAGTACCTTGACAGCGACGATCCTTCACCATTCGAGACATATATGGAGCGCGTATCAAAGGTAGTAGCAGAGGAGTGCGAGAGACTTGGCGTTGCACAGCCTTTCATCTACATCGAACCGGGACGTTCTATTGCTGCTCCTGCAGGTATAACCCTTTACACAGTTGGTGCCCGCAAGGAGATACCGAATATCCGCACATATGTATCTGTTGACGGCGGTATGCCTGATAACCCGAGATACATACTCTATGGTTCCGAGTATTCTGCACTCGTTGCAAACAAGGCAAACGAGGAGCGCAGTGAGAAGGTTACTATCGCAGGAAAGTGCTGTGAAAGCGGAGACCTTATCGGTGAGAATATGCCACTCCAGCATGCTGAAAGCGGCGATATAATAGCGGTACTTGCTACAGGTGCTTATAACTACTCAATGTCGTCGAATTACAACAGACTCCAGAAGCCTGCTGTAGTTTTCGTAAAGGACGGAGCTTCACGCGTTGCAGTAAAGCGAGAGACTCTCGACGATATAATCAGAAACGATATATAAAAGATAAGCCCGAAGGATATTTCCTTCGGGCATTTTGCTGCGTTTTTTACCATATAAACGGTATCACTTTGTATCTGACCTTCTTTTTATATTCCTCATAGCCTTTTAGTCCGTGGGACAGTACCTCTTCTTCGTTTTTAATACGCTTTGCAATGATAGGGATATAGGACAGAAGTATTATAAATGAGAAAACCGAGCCGAGTACAAGTCCCATTGACAAAAACAGGATCAGTGTTGAACAGTACATAGGATGACGGACAATGCCGTATAACCCCGAGTCTATAACAGTCTGCTCTTCCTGCACCTCCACAGTCCTTGAGAGGTAAACATTTTCGCGGAGAACTTCCGCATACATAAGATAGCCAAGGAGGAACACTGCTGCGGAGATATAAACAACGGTATCAGGCAGGATAAGCCATTGGAAGCGGTGATTCAGACCTGCAGCAACAAATGCAGCTGTGAACATTATGCCGCTCAGCGCTATAACGGACTTCTGTTCGCTTTCGTTTTCTTTTGCATTAAGACGCTTTTTCAGGAGCTCAGGCTGTTTGAACATCATTATGATGCCGACAATAAGCATAGGCAGAAACAGAAGGAATATAAAGAGCCATCCGTTACGGTAATCCAGACCACCTGCGGGAATAAACAAAAGCAGAGCGATGATAAGAAAACCGAAGATGAATTTTGTAAGTGCCTGTATAAATATTTTCTTGTTCATTATAAGCCTCCTTAAATAAAAATGTAAATTAATTATATCATAAGTATACAACTTAGTCAATATAGACTTTGTATATACTAACATCTATGAAGTATTTAATTTTGGATTTACTTTGTTTAAATCTTGACAAACATACTTTTATGTAGTAAAATAAAATATATATGTATTGAAAGGACTGATTTCATTGGGTTTAACACTTACTGAAAAAATACTCAAGGCACATCTCGTTGACGGCGAGTATGTCAAGGGTCAGGAGATCGGCATCCGTATCGATCAGACTCTCACACAGGACGCTACAGGTACAATGGCTTACCTCGAATTTGAGGCTATAGGTGTACCTCGTGTAAAGACAGAGCGTTCGGTAGCTTATATAGACCACAACACTCTTCAGAGCGGCTTCGAGAATGCCGACGATCACCGCTTCATAGGCAGCGTAGCAAAGAAGCACGGTATATACTTCTCACGTCCGGGCAACGGTATCTGCCATCAGGTACATCTTGAGCGTTTTGGTATCCCCGGTAAGACCCTTATCGGTTCTGACAGTCATACACCTACAGGCGGCGGTATCGGTATGATCGCTATCGGCGCAGGCGGACTTGATGTTGCTGTTGCTATGGGCGGCGGCGCATACTACATAACATGCCCTAAGGTCGTAAAGGTAAACCTCACAGGCAAGCTTCGTCCGTGGGTAGCCGCAAAGGACGTTATCCTTGAAGTTCTGAGAAGAATGTCAGTCAAGGGCGGCGTTGGAAAGGTAATAGAATACTGCGGCGAAGGCGTAAAGACTCTTTCTGTACCTGAGAGAGCTACTATCACAAATATGGGAGCAGAACTTGGTGCTACTACATCCATATTCCCTTCAGACGAAGTAACAAAGCAGTTCCTTAAGGCACAGAAGCGTGAAGAGGTATGGACTCCTCTTGCAGCTGATCCCGATGCAGAGTACGATGAGGAACTGAATATTGACCTCAGCACACTTGTACCTCTTGCTGCATGTCCTCACTCTCCTGACAACGTAAAGAGCGTTGAAGAGATAGGCAAGCTTAAGATAGATCAGGTTTGTATCGGTTCATGCACGAACTCATCTCTCCTTGATATGCTCAAGGTAGCACATATCCTCAAGGGCAAGACAGTTCATCCCGATGTTTCACTCGCTATCGCACCCGGTTCAAAGCAGGTTCTCAACATGATGGCTGAGAACGGCGCACTTGCTATACTTATCGACGCAGGTGCAAGAATCCTCGAGAGTGCATGCGGTCCATGTATCGGTATGGGACAGTCGCCTAACTCAAAGGGAATCTCACTCCGTACATTCAACCGTAACTTTGAGGGACGTTCTGGAACAAAGGACGGACAGATCTACCTTGTATCTCCTGAAATGGCAGCTGCATCAGCACTTACAGGCTACCTTACAGATCCGAGAGATCTCGGTGATATGCCTGAATTCAAGCTTCCTGAGGAATTCACAATCAATGATAACATGATAGTACCTCCTGTACCTGCTGAGGAAATGGACAGTGTAGAGATCCTCCGCGGACCAAACATCAAGCCTTATCCTGAAACAACTCCGCTCCTTGAAACTATAGATGCACCTGTCTCACTCAAGGTCGGTGACAATATAACAACAGACCACATTATGCCTGCGGGAGCTAAGATACTTCCTCTCCGTTCAAATATCCCGAAGATCTCACAGCACTGCTTTGCTGTCTGTGACGAGAGCTTCCCTGAGAGAGCAAAGTCACTTGGCAAGAGCATAATCGTAGGCGGTTCAAACTACGGACAGGGTTCATCCCGTGAGCATGCAGCACTTGCACCTCTTTACCTTGGCGTAAAGGCAGTTCTTGTGAAGTCATTTGCACGTATCCACAGAGCTAACCTCATCAATGCAGGAATCCTTCCGCTCACATTTGTGAACGAGGCTGACTATGACAAGATAGCACAGGGTGACGAGCTTGTACTTGCTGACGTCAGAAAGGCAGTTGAAGAAGGAAAGTCAGAGCTTACTGTAGTCAACAAGACAAACGGCGCTGAGATCCCCGTACTCTGCGAGCTTTCAGGACGTACCAAGGATATCATGCTTGCAGGCGGACTCCTTGACTATACAAGAGAATCAATGAAGTGATCGGAGAGTGAACATATTGAATGCGGCAGAAGGTGCGGCTGAACTCATAGTATTCTTTATAGTCCTTATACTTGCACTTCTCGGGATAAATACCTACAGACACATCAGAAACGGAGTCTGGAAGGGATTCCTGAAAGCAGCGGATATAATTGTTATACTTCTGTTCGCTGCGTTAGCTGTTGCATTTCTTATGCTTCTCCACCATAAATAAAAAATGCTTGATTTAATGAACTATGCATTGCTGCGGCGTCACAGCTGGACAGCAAAGGATTATGCAATATCAGCGTTGGGCTTGGCAGTGTATCTGTTTATGAACTGGCTGCTGCCAAAGCTGATAAAGAACGTTGATACGAAGCTGCTGCAAACGATCTCTCTCGTTGCAGCTGCCGTCGTTATTCTTGTGCTTGTTTTTATGACTTAGCACTCGTTCGGGAAAAATATTATTCAGGAGGTCTGAACCAATGGCTAAAATAACTATGAAAACTCCGCTGGTCGAAATGGACGGCGACGAGATGACCAGAATACTCTGGGCATGGATAAAAGAAACTCTTCTTGAACCATATGTAGAGCTGAATACCGAGTATTACGACCTCGGACTCAAACACCGTGAGGAGACCAAGGATCAGGTAACTATCGATTCAGCCGAAGCAACAAAGAAGTACGGCGTTGCAGTAAAGTGCGCAACTATCACTCCTAACGCTGCAAGAATGCCTGAGTATAATCTTACTCAGATGTGGAAGTCACCTAACGGAACTATCCGAGCAGCACTTGACGGAACAGTATTCCGTACACCTATCATTGTAAAGGGAATAGAGCCATATATCCCTACATGGACAAAGCCTATAACTATCGCTCGTCACGCTTACGGCGATGTATATAAGAACACAGAGATGCGTGTTGAGAAAGGCTGCAAGGCTGAACTTGTTGTAACAGACAAGAACGGTAACGAAACCCGTGAACTTATCCATGATTTCACAAAGTGTGACGGTATAATCCAGGGACTTCACAACCTTGACGAATCTATCGCAGGTTTTGCAAGAGCGTGTCTTAACTACGGACTCGACCTTAAGCAGGACGTATGGTTCGCATCAAAGGATACTATCTCAAAGAAGTATGACCACAGATTCAAGGACATCTTCCAGGAGATCTACGATAACGAGTACAAGGAAAAGTACGAGGCAGCAGGCATCGAGTACTTCTATACTCTCATCGATGACGCAGTTGCAAGAGTTATCCGTTCAAACGGTGGTTATATCTGGGCTTGCAAGAACTATGACGGTGATGTTATGTCCGACATGGTATCTACAGCTTACGGCAGCCTTGCTATGATGACTTCGGTACTTGTTTCTCCTGACGGAATTTACGAGTATGAAGCAGCACACGGTACAGTACAGCGTCACTACTACAAGTACCTTAAGGGCGAAGAGACTTCCACAAACTCTGTTGCAACGATATTTGCATGGAGCGGTGCTCTCAGAAAGAGGGGAGAGCTTGACGGAACTCCTGAGCTCTGCGAATTTGCAGATAAGCTTGAAAAGGCTACAATACAGACAATTGAGGACGGAGTAATGACAGGCGACCTCTATCTTATATCAAAGCTTGATAACAAGAAGAAAGTCGACTCTAAGACATTCCTTGACGAGATAAAGGTGAGACTCGATAAAATGATGTAATACATCATGATAAGATAGAGAGGCGCTAAAAATGTCAAAAAACGCAATATCTAATTCAGTGATAAGACGTCTTCCGAGATACTACAGATTTCTTGGCGAACTTGAAAATAATGACTACATCCGTATATCGTCAAGGGAACTTGCAGAGAAAATGGGACTTACCGCGTCACAGATCCGTCAGGACTTCAACTGCTTCGGCGAGTTCGGACAGCAGGGCTACGGATACAATGTGAGCGAACTCAGGACTGAGATAGGAAAGATACTCGGACTTGATTCACTTAAGCCTATGATACTTCTCGGCGCAGGAAACCTTGGCAGTGCGATCGCAGCACATCTTGATTTCAAGAACCGCGGTTTTGAGCTTATCGGCATATTTGATGCCAATAAGAGCCTTGTCGGCAAGGAGATAGGTGAACTCAGAGTAACGGATATCGAGGAGCTTGAGGATTTCTGCAAGGAGAGATCACCTGAGGCTGCAATTCTTTGTATACCGAAGGATGCTGCTGTTACGGAAGCGGAAATACTCATCAGCTACGGAATAAAGGCGTTCTGGAATTTCACGCACTACGACCTGAAAATGGCTTATAAAGATGTAATAGTAGAAAACGTTCATCTTGGTGACAGCCTTACGACATTATCCTATTGCATTAATTCTCTGGATAAAAAGTAAAATAATAAACTGCACAGCGGTCGGGAAACTGACCGCTTTACAGGAAAAATGTGTGTGATTTTTTTATCAATCTTTTTGAACTTCATATTATTTTAGATATGCAGATATAACTTGAATTACATGGGTATAAATCAAAATGCGTTTTTTTGAAAGCTTTCAGGAAGATAATTCCAATTATTTCTTTTAGTTGTGACTAACAGTCATTTTAGCAGATTTAGTCTATTATAGCGCCTTTTCTGATACTGACGTTGCCTTCGGCTATCAACTTATACAATTATATATTGATGATTCTCAAAAAATATATGTGATATATTATACTTTCTGAATTATAACAATAAATATATACCGAAGGAAAAAATGGTGTTAGTACCGCAAACATTGTTAATATTATATCAATACAAGAATAACTTTATTCTTAAAGAGCATTTGAAATTATCACGATTTGCTGATATACTTATATTGTACGATTATAAATTGTTTCACAGGGGACCTTACGTCCTCTGTGACAGACTTTACAGGGGGAGATCAGAATGGATTACCGCATAGAACATGACTCGATGGGCGAGGTTAAAGTTCCTGCCGACAAATACTGGGCAGCTCAGACCGAGCGCAGCCATGAGAATTTCCTTATCGGAGTCGGTATCGAGACAATGCCGAGAGAGATCACACATGCTTTCGGCATACTGAAAAAGGCTGCTGCTATTGCGAATAATAAGCTTAAGCCGGAGAGAATGACAGAGCAGAAGCTTGCTGCTATATCTCAGGCATGCGACGAAGTCATAAGCGGAAGTCTCAACGACCATTTCCCTCTTGTAGTATGGCAGACGGGCAGCGGTACGCAGTCCAATATGAACGCCAATGAAGTTATTGCCAACAGGGGAAATGAGATAGCAGGAGAAAAGCTCCTTCACCCTAACGATGACATCAACATGAGCCAGTCGTCAAATGACACCTTCCCGACAGCTATGCATATTGCAGCTGTTGTTGCCCTTGAAGACAAGGTCATACCTGCCGTTGACACTCTGATAAGCACATTTATCAGACTTGAAGAAGAAAACGAGGGTATCGTCAAGAGCGGAAGAACACATCTTCAGGATGCTACTCCCATCAAGTTCTCACAGGAGATAAGCGGTTGGAGAGCTTCTCTGGAGAAGGACAGAAAGATGATACTCACAGCCTGCGAAGAACTTAAGGAACTCGCACTGGGCGGAACAGCAGTCGGCACAGGACTCAACGCTCCGAGCGGATTCGCAGAAAGTGCGGCAGAAGCTATAAGCGAACTTACAGGAAAGAAATTCATAACCTCTCCCAACAAGTTCCACTCTCTCACATCAAAGGACGAGATAGTATTTGCTCACGGCGCACTTAAAGCTCTTGCAGCAGACATGATGAAGATAGCCAACGATGTCCGCTGGCTGGCATCAGGTCCGAGAGACGGACTCGGAGAGATATTCATTCCCGAGAACGAACCCGGCTCATCGATAATGCCCGGCAAGGTCAACCCCACACAGTGCGAACAGGTAACTATGGTGGCTGTACAGGTAATGGGAAACGATGTCGCAGTCGGAATGGCTGCTTCACAGGGCAACTTCGAGCTTAACGTGTTCATGCCTGTTTGTGCATACAATTTCCTCCAGTCTGCAAGACTTCTTGCTGAGTCGATAACTTCGTTCAATAAGAACTGTGCTGTCGGAATCAAGGCAAACAAGGAAAAAATGCACCACAATCTCTACAACTCGCTTATGCTGGTAACTGCACTTAATCCATACATCGGATACGAGAATGCAGCAAAGACAGCTAAGAAGGCTTTCAAGGAAAACAAGTCTCTGAAAGAAGCATGCACAGAGCTCGGATTCCTTACGGAAGAGAAATTCGACGAGGTTTTCCACCCCGAGGAAATGGTTTAAGATACAACGAAAGGAAGCGTACTTATGGAAACTTTCACTTACTATCCGGGCTGTACGCTGAGAACTAAAGCTAAGGACCTTGATACATATGCAAGGTCCTCTGCCGAGGCTCTCGGGATAGCTCTTGAAGAACCCTCCGACTGGCAGTGCTGCGGCGGAGCTTATACTACTGCAAAGGACGAGATAGCGACCAAGCTTTCGGCAGTAAGAACGCTCAACGCTGCGAAGGAGCTTGACAGACCGCTCATCACAGTCTGTTCCGCCTGTCATAATGTGATCAAGCAGACAAACTATGATATTTCCCGCGATGAGGAAATGGCATCCAAGGTAAACAACTACCTTAAGCTCGCTGAACCGTATAACGGTGAGACAAAGGTTTATCACTACCTGGAGATGTTAAGGGATGTGATCGGATTCGATAACCTTGCTTCAAAGGTGACAAATCCCTTTAAGGGCAAGAAGATCGCAGCTTATTACGGATGTCTTCTTCTCCGTCCCAGCAAGGCGCTTGCAATGGACGATCCGGAGAATCCGACTATCATGGAGGATTTCATCAAGGCTATCGGCGGAACTCCTGTTATATACGCACAGAGGAACGAATGCTGCGGCGGATATATCACGATGGAGGATAAGGCTCAGGCTGCAAAGCGCAGTGGAGCTGTTATGGATTCAGCAAAGGACCAGGGTGCAGATATGATAATAACCGCCTGTCCTCTTTGCCTGTACAATCTTAAAAAGAATTCAGGCTCTGATCTTCCCGTTTACTATTTCACCGAACTTCTTGCCGAGGCGCTTGGCTTAAAGGAGGATAACAATGGATAAGAATTTAAAAGAACAGATTCTCCGTGCCAGCGGTGTAAACGTGCTTAAGTGCATGAGATGCGGAAAGTGCTCGGGCACATGTCCTTCTTATGACGAGATGGAATATCATCCTCACCAGTTCGTATACATGGTCGAGAAAGGCGATATAGAAAAGCTGATGAATTCCGCTTCACTTTATAAGTGCCTTACATGCTTTGCATGTGTAGAGAGATGTCCGAGAAATGTTGAGCCTGCAAAGGTAGTTGAGGCTGTACGTCTTGCAGCAGTACGTCAGCAGGGCAACAACCACCTCACACCTGCAATGATACCCGATATGATCGACGAAGACATCCCGCAGCAGGCATTAGTTACTGCATTCAGGAAATATACAAAGTAAGGAGGAGATACGATGCAGAGAATAGGAGTATTTGTCTGTCATTGCGGTACTAATATCGCCGCAACCGTGGACGTTAAAGCTGTTGCAGAGGCTCTTGGTCACGAACCGGGAGTAGTTATCTCTCAGGATTACCAGTATATGTGTTCCGAATCAGGACAGAACCTTGTCAAGGACGCAATAAAAGAGCATAATCTTACAGGAATCGTTATCTGTTCATGTTCACCTCGTATGCACGAGAATACATTCCGTAAGGCAGCTGCTTCAGTAGGTCTCAACCCGTATCTTGTTGAGATAGCAAATATACGTGAGCAGTGTTCATGGATACACAAAGAGATAGCAACAGCTACAGAGAAGGCAATAATTCTTGGTAAGGCTGCTGTTGCGAAGGTACACCTCAACGCACCGCTCACAGCAGGTGAGAGCCCTGTAGTAAAGAGAGCGCTTGTTATCGGCGGAGGTATAGCAGGTATACAGACTGCACTTGATATAGCTGAGGCAGGCTTCGATGTTGATATCGTAGAGAAAGAGCCTACTATCGGCGGTAAAATGGCTCAGATCGACAAGACCTTCCCGACTCTCGACTGTGCCGCTTGTATCCTTACACCTAAAATGGTTGAATGTTCACAGAATGAGAAGATACATATCCACTCATTCAGCGAAGTTTCGGACGTCAAGGGCTTCGTAGGTAATTTCACCGTTACAATAAAGAAAAAGGCTCGTTTCGTTGACGAGACAAAGTGTACAGGCTGCGGACTCTGTACCGAGAAATGTCCTATGAAGAAAGTTCCCAACGAGTTCAATATGGGACTTGATAACAGAACAGCTATCTACATCCCGTTCGCTCAGGCTGTACCAAAGGTAGCAACTATCGATCCGAACTACTGCATGATGCTTAAGACAGGAAAGTGCGGAGTCTGCTCAAAGGTATGCTCGGTAGGAGCTATCGATTACAAGCAGCAGGATCAGTTCATTGAGGAGAAGTACGGTGCTATCGTAGTAGCAACAGGCTTCAATCCTATAAAGCTTGATAAGTATGACGAATTCGCATACAATCAGTGTGCCGATGTAGTTACATCACTTGAACTTGAAAGACTTATGAATGCCGCAGGACCTAACGGCGGTACACTTCTTCGTCCTTCCGACAAGACTCATCCGCACAAGATCGTATTCGTACAGTGTGTTGGTTCAAGATGCGATGACAGCAAGGGTAAGCCTTACTGCTCGAAGATATGCTGTATGTACACAGCTAAGCATGCGATGCTCATCCGTGAGAAATATCCCGATACAGAGGTCTATGTATTCTATATTGACGTTCGTACTCCCGGTAAGAACTTTGATGAATTCTACCGCCGTGCAGTTGAACAGTACAATGTTCACTA
>AUXO018017041.1_pt1 | contig 35879 bp, 30 predicted proteins | sample 768731 | NCBI WGS metagenome assembly AUXO01 (sample SAMN02715735, study PRJNA202380) | gut metagenome | biome: sheep rumen | host: Ovis aries | place: New Zealand: Palmerston North | reverse complement strand
CCTGGTATATTGTAATTGACTCATCTAACTGTCACTTACAAATATACCTTCTCCTTTCTACCAACCTTTTAATCCGTGGTTGATTACGGTGTTGTACATTTGTATGATGTAAATATGTGATGTGGATTTGTATTTTCTACCTGTGGCTCAGACTACTTAACGGAGGTTCTCACCACACCTTATTTCTAAATAATGATTAGTTAGATGAGTCTTGAATTCGTATCTCGTACCAGGTTTTACGAAGTAAGTGCTGTGGATAACACATTACATATTTTTTATGAAAGGAATGTATTATCATGATTCTAATCGGAATTGACATCGCTAAAAACCAACACACCTTCTCCATCATTGATAAAGAAACCGGAGAAATACTATCAAATCCTTCTGTTTTTAATAACAATCATGAAGGATTCCTGTTACTCATCAAAAAACTAAGCAGCTATGCAAAATCAAACCTTTTAATCGGCATGGAAGATACCGGACATTATCACTTTGCTTTACTCAAGTATCTTCTCGACAATCGTTATACTGTCGCACTGATTAATCCAACAACTACTGACCTTACCAGAAAACTTCAAGGCGGCATCACAAAAAATGACCCTCTTGATTCTCTTACTATCTGTGATGTAATCGGCTCTAACCAGCGCAAGAAACCATATCGCATTACAAAAGTGAATCGCTTCGACCTCTATGAGCAAAAGCAGCTTACACGCCATCACCACAACCTGAAAGAGGAATTAAACATCTACAAAAACCGACTTCAGAAATGTATTGATATCGTGTTCCCTGAATTTAATTCTTTATTCTGTTCAAAGTATGGCATTGTTTACATGAGTATTTTGAAAACTTTTTCTTCGGCTAAAAAGATTGCAAACTCAGATATTCGAACCATCCGCAAGTGTTTTGAATATAATGGGCGAGGGAAGCGGATCACACTTTCTGCCGAGCAGCTTAAAACAGCTGCTAAAACTTCCATCGGCATACCTTCTGTTGCGGAAGAAATACAGATCAGACACCTTGTATGTCAGATTGAGATGATTGAAGAACAGCTATCTGAAATAGACAAAAAGATAGAAGAGTTCTCCTTGCAAAACAACTCTCCTATCCTCTCCATACCAGGAATTTCCCACTTCTCTGGTACTTCCATCTTAGCGGAATTAGGAGATATTTGCAACTATACTAAAGCATCTCAGATAATAAAATTTGCAGGTGTTGCCCCATACCACTATGAATCCAGCCAATTTACTGCCCAACATACCGCAATAACCAAGAAAGGATCCAGATATCTGAGAAAAACTCTGTATCAGATTATTTTTCCAGTTATCAATAACAACAAGGTCTTTACTGCTTATTACAACAAAAAGTTAGCCGAAGGCAAAGGTCACAGATGTGCCCAAGGTCACTGCATCCGAAAACTTTTAAGAATCATTTACCATCTTCTAAGTACCGGACAGACCTTTGAACCTGCTTTGCTGATTTAACCATACATACAACTCAACATATAAACTCAGCCTTCTTTGAAAGGTTTATTTGTTGTGCCACAAAATCCATAATTATTCACATATTTTCAAAGTACATACTTTTAGGAGCTAAAATTCATTTTTCTAAAAAACCACTTGATTTTTATATAGTTAGCTCCATTTTGTATGGAGAAAGGCCTGTCCCATGTTCTGACAGACCTTTCTGCATATCATTTCTTATCGTTCGTCACTTTAGATTCATTATAACATATACTAATATTTCTAATATACAGTTATCTGCTAGTCTACAAATTCGAATCCAACTTTTTCCAGGGAATCCTGTACCCATGGGCGAGGCCATTCACCACGATTTATAATTCCGTCCAGCTGATTTTCTTCCCCTTCATGATAAGCTTTTGCAATTTTAGCAAGCTCTTCCGCATTCTTTGGATCTATTGCAATCAGTCCATCGGAATCACCAACAAGGATATCTCCCGGATTGATAATAATTCCTCCAAAGGAAACTGGGAAATTCATCTCTCCAGGACCGTTCTTATACGGTCCGTTTGGTGTAATCCCCTTTGCATACACAGGAAAGTCCATCTGGCTGAGTGTATAGCTGTCACGCACACATCCGTCAATGATGATACCTGCAAGTCCACGCTTCTTTGCGTAATTGCTCATAATCTCACCACATAGTGCACGGCTCATACTTCCTTTGTTTGCAAGTACAATAATGTCTCCAGGCTGTGCCATATCAAGTGCTGCATGGAACAGAAGGTTATCTCCTGCCGGTGCGTTTACTGTGAATGCCGTTCCAAGAAGACGTGCCTTAGGATTTAACGGGAAAATACTTGCATCTACCGCTGCGATTCTTCCGCAATTATCGTCAATATTAGCAACCGGAATTCCACGGAATGCCTCAACTAACTCCTTTGCCGGTCTTTCAAAATTCCTTCTGATTCTACATCCTGCTGACATATAAAAACCTCTTTTCTTTTATTCTGATTTCATCATAGCACACAAGTTACTGATTGAAAAACGAATAATTTCTCTGTATAATATAAACAACTTTTATATTCAGAATAACTGCAAACTATGAAATATAAATAACAAATGAACGAGGAGGAATAGCATGAATCTCGCTGAAATTGAAACATTTTTAACGATTGTCAACACCAAAAGTATTACAAAAACCGCAGATCTCTTATTTCTTTCCCAGCCTACGGTAAGCCACCGGTTAACTTCTTTGGAAAACGAGCTCGGATTTTCTCTGGTCATCCGCAACAAAGGTCACAAGCAGGTCGAGCTCACCCCAAAGGGAATGGATTTTATCATCCTCGCCGAACGCTGGATGTCTCTTTGGAAAGAAACACTTGAACTACAGCATAATCAGGAACAGTTGCTGCTGAATATCGGCTGCACCGATAGTCTGAACATTGCCGTATTTATCCCGCTGTATGACAAGATCCTTATAGATTATCCACATCTGGATCTGAGCATTCAGTCACATCATTCTTCCGAATTATACGGTATGCTTAGTGAACATAATATAGATATTGGCTTTGTATATCACCAGCTTCATTACAAAAACATTATTTCAGAAAAATTATTTGAAGAAAAACTTTATCTGGTACAGTCCGAACATCCGACTGTTGAGAAACCGATCGTACATACAGATGAACTGGATCCAACAAAAGAATTGTTCTTAAGTTGGGATGACAATTTTCAAATCTGGCACGACCGCTGGCTTTCTTCTGTATCCAGACCACATATTTCTGCGGATACGATCACATTGCTCGACCGTCTCTGGAAAAATGCAGATACCTGGATGATTGCACCGGAATCTGTCATCCATGAACTTTCCCGGTACCGCAAAGTATATGTGAGTGAGCTGAAGAATCCGGCTCCAAACCGCATCTGCTATAAGATCAAACACAAATATCCAAAAACTACCAGCAAACGCGCTGTTGAGCTTTTTGAAGAGATTCTGGAACAGCTTCTTCATCTTGAACGCAAGGAGATCCCGATTGGTGAAATATGGGGCGGACAGTAACTGTATCCATATTTTCCTGTTTCATCGAAAAAGCAGTATCTGACGGACAGATACTGCTTCTTCCTTTTGGATACGTTATACAATATTAATTGGTAGTGTCAAATTAATTTTTCTATTTTTATCTGGCTTTCAGTTCTGCAACTGCTTCTCTGATTCTCTTAGCTGCTTCCTGAAGGTCTTCATAACTGCATGCATAAGAAATTCTCAGATATCCTTCCCCTTCAGATCCAAATGCCGATCCCGGAACCAGTGCTACTTTGGCATGTTCAAGTAGATATTCTGCAACTTCCATTGATGTCATTCCCAGACTCTTTACATTTACAAAAATGTAGAATGCTCCCTGTGGGTTATTGCAGCTGATACCATCAATATCATTCAATGCTTTTACCATGAAGTCTTTTCTTCTCTGATACTCCTGCCTCATTGCTTCTACATCATCTGCACATTCATTCAGTGCGACAATTGCTGCATCCTGTACAAATGAAGAAGCACATGTGATCGTATACTGATGTACTCTGACACATGCAGAGATAATACCTTCCGGAGCACACATATATCCCAGGCGCCATCCGGTCATAGAATATGCTTTTGAAAATCCTCCAAGTGTGATTGTTCTCTCTTTCATCCCCGGGATGGAAGCAATGCTGACATGCTCTGCACCATCGTACACCAGCTGACTGTAAATCTCATCCGATACGACCAAAAGATCATTACGGATTGCGATCTCACTTAATTTTTCCAGTGTCTTTCTTGAGAAGATACCGCCGGTCGGGTTACTTGGATTAACCACTACGATCATCTTGGTTTTCTCAGTAATTTTAGATTCCAGTTCTTCAAAATCTATCTGATAATCATTTTCTTCTTTCAGGCTGTAAGTAATCGGAGTTGCTCCCAGTGAGGACGGTACATGAATGTAGTTCAGCCATACCGGATTCGGAACCAGCACTTCATCGCCTTCTTCCAGAAATGCTGCCATAGACGCATAAGTCGCCTCACCGACACCAACTGTTACAAGAACTTCCGATGTTTCATAATTCACATTGTGATGTTCGTTTTCCCATTTTGCGATTTCTTTCCGGAGTGCAGGAGTTCCATAATTGGATGTATAAAATACATGTCCCGCATTCAGGCTCTCATACGCTGCATCCTTGATCTTTTTCGGTGTATCAAAGTCCGGACGTCCAATCTCCAGATGAATGACTTTCTCTCCTGCCTGCTGCATCTTTGTTGCCTTTTCCATAACTGCCCTGATTCCGGAGAATGGAAGGTATTCCATTCTTTTTGCTGTTTTGTATTCCATGTCTGTTCCTCCTGCTGAAAATGATTATCTGTTTGTCCCTATACTATATTTTATAAGTGTCTGATCTCGATGCCTTCTTCCGTGAATTTCTCACGTATCTTCTGAACGAATGCCAGCGCTTTCGGTCCGTCACCGTGAACACAAAGAGTATCTCCTTTGATATCCAGTTCTTTTCCAGTGACAGAAGTAACCTTTCCTTCTTTGATCATCTTCACACATCTCTGGATTGCAATGTCTTCATCTGTGATCATAGACCCTTCCATCTTTCTCGGAACGAGTGAAAGGTCATCCATATATGCTCTGTCTGCGAAGATCTCTGAAGCTGTACGAAGTCCCTTGCTCTCGGCGATATCTCCAAGAACTGCTCCCGCACAGTAGTAAACAATCAGGTCTTTGTCATATTCACAGATTGCTTCTACGATTGCGCTTGCGATATCTTCATCATACTGGCATGCATTTCCCATTGCCCCGTGAGGTGCCACATGCTGTAATTTCATTCCATAACTCTTCGTAAATGCTGCAAGCGCTCCGATCTGATATCTTACATAATTTTTAATCTCATCATGAGACAGAACCATCTTTCTGCGTCCGAATCCCATCATATCCGGATATCCCGGATGTGCACCTACCATAACACCTCTCTCTTTAGCCATGCGGACAACCTTGTCCATAACCATCGGATCTCCTGCATGCCATCCGCAGGCAACATTGGCAGTGGTCACATATTTGATGATTTCTTCGTCTCCTCCGATCTTATATGCTCCAAAGCTTTCTCCCATATCACTGTTCAAATCAATACTATACATGAGTCTTTCTCCTTTCGGTTATTTCCGTTTCTTTTTTCCTTGTTGCTTCAAGTATAACACCGCAAGAATAAATAATAAAATAAATAATTTCACTTTAATATATTAACTTTTTTTATTATCAAATATATTTTTTCATGTTTTAATATGAACGGATTCTCTGCTATAATCTCAGATATGAACTTTTTTGAATATGGTCTTTTAGGCGAATCATACAAGCAGGAGGGATACCAATGATCACACAGATTGGAAAACAGCTCGCTACACAGATTGTAGATACCGTCCATGACGTTTGTGGACACGATATTAATTTCATCAATAAGAATGGTATTATCTACGCCAGTACCAATACTTCCCGTATCGGCTCTTTTCATGAAATCGGTAAAAAAGCTGCCGATACGAAAACCGTCATTGAAGTACAGGATAATGACCACTACGAAGGAACCAGCAGCGGAGTTAATATTCCTGTTACACACAACGGATATCTCATTGCTGTTATCGGAATAAGCGGTTCACCGGATGAGGTCCGCAAATTTGCTTATCTGGCAGAAAAAATCACCCGGCTTCTTATCCGCGAACAGGAATTAAATGCCGCTTCCCGCACTTTATCAGAAAAGCGCACTTATCTGGTTTCTTATCTGTTATCCGGAACCGGAACTTCCAACGGAACCTGCGAATTTGAGTCTTTCCCGGATAAAATAGCAGATCTGAACTATATCCATGATCTTCTTGATGAATTTGAGATCAATATCGAGAAGAAAAAACGTGTACTGATCATCCGCATGTTATCAGACCATTCTACGATCACGATCTCGTCTGCGGAAGAAAAAATTTTACGGATGTTCACAGAACATTCCATACACTTATATAAGTTTCAGTATCCACATGAATATGCTGCAATCATCGACAGCTCCTTCCCTCTGGAAGAATTGGAATCATTCTGTCTGTCCCTGTCTGATTCCATCCAGATGGGTATCGGACGCCCAGCGGAACTTTTTAAGCTTTCCACCTCCTACGATACTGCCCGGATCGCATTAAATTCACTTACGGATTCTGCTGATCATTATGCACTCTTCGATGATCTGACACTTGAAATCCTCCTTGGATCCTTAAACGAAGTCACCACGACTGAATTTATTGCAAAGACGCTTTCCTGCCTGGATGAAGCAGACTGTTCTCTTTTACGCAGTTATTTTGACCATGAGCAATCGCTTTCCAGAACAAGTGAATATCTCTATCTTCATAAGAATACCTTGCAATACAAGTTAGACCGTATTCATAAGATCTGCGGTCTGAACCCGCGTAGTTTCAGAGACGGAGTTATTCTTTATCTTGCTCTTCGTCTGAAAGAAATGTAGATAGAACTGCAGCTTTTTACGCAATATATGTCACTTAAAACATATATTGCGTTTATTTTTCCCCTTTTTCATTCTTCGTACTATATATTTTTCTTTTTCTCCTATGTTATACTGCATATTAAGAAATCAATTCTGAATTTTTATTTCTATGTACCTAAAAAATGTATTTCAGGAGGTTTATTCACATGAAAGTTGTAATAGCAATCGATTCATTAAAAGGAAGCTTAAGTTCCATGGAAGCCGGAATGGCAATCAAAGACGGAATCCTTGCAGCAAAACCAGACGCGGAAGTTATCGTAAAACCGCTCGCAGATGGAGGAGAAGGAACAACCGACGCACTGATCGAAGGAATGAACGGGGAACGCATTGACCTTACCGTTACAGGTCCGATGCACACACCGGTAGATGCTTATTACGGATATCTGAAAGATACCAACACTGCTGTTATGGAGATGGCATCCGCAGCAGGTATTACTCTGGTTCCTGATTCAGAAAAGAACCCGCTTCTTGCAACCAGTTATGGTGTTGGTGAAATGATAAACGATGCTATCCAAAGAGGCTGTCGTAACTTTATCATCGGTATCGGCGGAAGTGTCACCAACGACGGAGGTATCGGAATGTTAAAAGCTCTCGGCGTACGTTTTCTGGATGAAAATGACGAAGATGCCGGAGAAGGCGGACAGGCCCTGGCTAAAGTTGCCCGTATCGATGTATCCGGTATGAATCCGCTTTTAAAAGAATGCCACATTCAGGTCGCATGCGATGTAAATAATCCACTCTGTGGTGAAAATGGTTCCACATACGTTTATGGACCGCAAAAAGGTGTGACCGAAGATATGAAAAAAACATTGGATGAAGCGATGGCACATTTTGCCAGAGTTACTTCTGAAACTCTTGAAAATGATTATCTGAATACACCAGGTGCCGGTGCTGCCGGTGGACTTGGCTATGCATTCCTTGCATATACCGGCGCAGCACTGACACCTGGTATTGAACTGATCTTAGATGCTGTCGGACTGGAAGAAGAGCTTTCCGGCGCAGATGTGGTCGTTACCGGTGAAGGCCGCCTTGATTTTCAGACCGCAATGGGAAAAGCTCCTGTCGGAGTTGCCAGACTTGCAAAAAAATATAATGCAAAGGTTATCGCATTTGCAGGAAGCGTCACAAAAGAAGCGACTGCCTGCAACAAAGAAGGGATCGATGCATTTTTTCCTATCTTACGCGGTGTCTGCACACTTGCGGAAGCTATGGATCCTGTCGCTGCGCGCAATAATATGACCGCAACTGTAGAACAGGTTTTCCGTTTACTTTAATGTGTATCAGTAATGATTAATTTCCCCTTAATCACCGGCTCTATCGTCTGTTCCATCAGGCGATGGAGCAGATCAATACCTCCGTTCTCCCTGATACGGGAATAGATCGGATGCTTAGTAACTTCTGTCGTGATGGATTCCATTCCTTCCATGATCAAAGCCTTACCGGGTGATTCGTACCATTTTATTTCTATATGTTCCGGCGGTATTAAGTCCCGGTTATTCCCTGTATTCCTGACAAATGTCACGTATAACTTCCGTCTCATCGCTTCTTCCAGATACGCAATTTCCACTTTCAAAACCTGGTTATCATCTGCATCTGAGGAAAGTTCTCCCTTCACTGCAATCAGATATGTCTCTCCATGAACAGTCAGTTTATTTTCGATATATTTTGACCATCCCATTTCAAGTTCTATTGATTCTTCACCTTCCTGAAAGCATAGTATCATCCCTTTGCGGAAACCGATTTTCGATATCCCATCTGTCATATTATTGTGCATCACCTGCATAACCAGCGGAAACAGACCGACACTTGACTGGTCCAGCTCATAGTGTACACCATCCAGCAGATCCTCCAGTAAATGGATCTGTTGTTTCCGTGCTTTTTGTGTTTCTATATACTTCCCGCGTGCCCTATATTTTTCTGAGTTCTTCTTCCATCCACCTTTACAGACCGTGAGTGGATGATTATAGCATTGCTGCTTCTTTAAACAGATTTCCGTCAGTTCCTGCAGCTTTGCATACGCAATTGGATTCTCCGGAAGTGTCTCTTTTGGCATCCAATCTACCGGGAAATATTTTCTTATAATATTCAGCATCACATTGTCCTGGAATAGTTCTTCATTTCCCGCATTCGTTACGATCACCATATCAACGTCCGGATAGATCAGCACATTCTGCCCAAGCATTCCGTTATATTCAAAACTTCCCGGACGTTCTTCCATCCAGAGCTGATATCCGTATCCGTAAGTACCTTCTATACTATCTACTTTTTTCGTAACAGACGCCTCTGCCCAGCTTTCCGGAATGATCTGTTTTCCATTCCATTTCCCCTTATTCAGATATAGCTGTCCAAGCTTCGCCATATCCTCTGTATGCATGAAAAGTCCCCAGCCGCCTTTCGTAATTCCTCTCGGACATTTCTCCCACAGATAATCTGTAATCCCCAATGGCTCGAACAGTCTCGGCTTCAGATATTCATCCATCGGCATTCCGGTCCGTTCGGTTATGATTGCGGAAAGCACATAGGAATTCAGGCTGTTGTACTGGAATTTTGTCCCTGGTTTTTCTGATACCGGTGCATTCAGATAACTTTCCAGCCAGTCATTTCCGGATACGATTCCTGATTCATTAAATGTTACACCGCTTGTCATCGTCATCAGATTCTCTACCGTGACCTCCGGCCGGAATATTTTCGCCCAGGTACTTCCTTTATCGTGAAAAATTTTATAAATGTTTTCTGAAAGATCCAGTTTTCCCTCATCTATCAGAAGTCCTGCTGCCATTCCGGTGATGCTCTTACACATGGAATGTGTGATATGCCAGATGCCTTTTCTGTAAGGTGCAAAATCCGTCTCACAGATGACATTTCCATGACGCAATACCATAAAGTGGTGCATATCGGTGTCTGGTGAGTATGCCAGTTCCTCCACCAGATTCCTCAAATGCTCCGAATGAATCCCCTGGCTTTCCGGAGTGTTTCTTGGGAAGGTCTGCCCCGGATTCTCATACACAATACTCTGTAGTTCCGGGCACCGTATTTTCTGAGGTACAAAGTCCACTTTACTGATTCCACCGGTCTTACCCAGGATCATATTCGTTACCATCTCTATTACCGCAAGCTGCTCTTTTGCCATAAGATCACCTCATTTTACCATTCTTGCTTTTGTTCATCTCTATACAAATCAGAACAGATCATAGTTTCTATATATGATGTAGTATAACAGAAAAACCCGGACATCTATACTTCGATATCCGGGTTTTTCCATATTTTTATATACTTTATCTTTTGTTTAGATTATTCCCTTCTGTAATACAATTTCCTGTATTACACAAGAATTATTCTGCGGTCTCTGCGGCTGCCTCATCTTCATCATCATCCGGTACATTGTTGTGTACATACTGCAATGTAACAACTGTCGTCTCAGGATCAGTCATGACATCTACATCTTTGTCACTTGAAAGTGTAAGATCTTTTACCTTGATAGAATCTCCGACTTTCATGTTACTTACATCAACTTCTACCTTGTCAACCAATGCTGACGGATATGCCTTGAACTGTACTTCTTCCAGTAACTGTTCCAGTACGCCGCCTGCAGCCTTCTCGTGTCCGACCAGAACGATCTCTGCTACAGAATGTACTTTTTCATTACTTACAAGTGCCTGGAAGTCTATCTCATCTACCTGACCTTTTAATGGGTTGAACTCAACATCTTTGACCAGAACATTCATCTTCTCACCTTCGATGTCCAGCATGACCTGACTGCCTTTGCGACAGGTCTTCAGTAAACGGTCAACAGTTGCTTTTTCCATCTTAACCGGAACAGATTCTTTCATCTCTCTTCCGAAGACATTACCGGTAACGTAACCTTCTCTTCTTAATTTCTTTGCTTTGACGTCCATGCTTCTTTTTTCAGCTTTTAAAGTATTCATTTATCTTTTCCTCCAAAAATCTGATGCTTAGCAGCCTTCGCTTTGCGGTTTCAACGCTACAAAGAGGTTTTGTTAAGTAGGTTTCCTTTGTTACAGTCGTATTATAACACCTAAAGCAGATGAAGATTCACCAAAAAGTTGATTATTTTGTCTGGATTTTTATGCACAATTCTACCACTTCATATGTTCAATTGCACTCTTTTCAATTTCAAGTCCGGCTTTATAATGATCCATAAATGCATCAAATCCATCAATCTCTTCTTTTGCAGGTTCAATCGTCTCTCCTGATAATTCTTTAAAGATTCTGTTATCCAGGAAATCTTCCAGCTTTTCTCCGTCTTTTTTATCTGCCAGATATGCGGCCAGAAGTGCAATTCCCCATGCACCACCTTCGCTTGCAGTATCCATAACCGTAACCGGTGCTCCTACTGCCGCTGCCAGATATCTCTGTCCGACACCTTTTGTCTTGAAGAAACCGCCATGTCCCATAATCTTTTCAACCTTTACTTTTTCATCATCCATCAAAATATCCAGTCCCATCTTAACCGCACCAAGTGATGTATACAGATTTACTTTCATAAAATTTGCAAGGTTGAATTTGCTCTCTGCTGTTCTAAGGAAAGCCAGGCGGCCTTCATTTAACATTGTGATATTTTCACCTGAATAGTATCCATATGCCAGAAGTCCTCCGCAATCCAGATCCCCTTCCAAAGATTTTGTATACAATTTTTGGAACAAATCACCTGAACTTGCTTCCATTCCCATCAGTTTTGCAAATTCGCCAAAGATTCCGATCCATGCATTTAAGTCAGATGTTCCGTTATTCGCATGAGACATTGCACATGGGAAACCTGTTGGTGTAGTAACCATATCGATCTCACGGTACACTTTGCTAAGCTGTTTTTCCAGAACGATCATTGCAAATGTACTGGTTCCTGCTGATACATTACCTGTTCTTGGAGCCACCGAATTTGTAGCTGTCATTCCGGTTCCTGCATCTCCTTCCGGTGGGCACATCATAATTCCGGATTCCAGATTACCGGTCTCATCTAAAAATGCTGCTCCTTCTTCTGTCAGATATCCTGCATTCTCACCTGCTGCAAGTACCTTCGGGAAAATGTCTTCCAGTTTCCAGCTATATCCATATGGCCTGATCAAATCATCAAATTTCTCTTTCATGCCGGCATCATAATCAATAGTATCCGAATCAATCGGGAACATACCGGCAGCATCACCGACACCAATAACTCTTTCCCCTGTCAGTTTCCAGTGAATATATCCACTCAGTGTTGATACATAATCCAGCTTCTCTACATGTTTTTCTCCGTCCAGAATTCTCTGATACAGATGTGCAACTGTCCAGCGGAGCGGAATATTAAAGTCAAATAACTCTGTCAGTTCATCTGCTGCCTGCTGTGTATTGGTATTTCTCCATGTCTGGAATGGAGCAATCTGTCTGCCTTCTTTGTCCAGTGCCATATATCCATGCATCATTGCACTGACTCCGATCGAACCAATCTTCTTGAGTGTAACTCCATATGTCTCTTCTACAATTTTTCTCAGAGAGTTATAGCAGTCACGCACTCCTGCATGAATTTCCGCAAGGCTATATGTCCAGATATTATCTATAAAAGAGTTCTCCCAGTCATGTATTCCGACAGCAAGTACATTGCCCTGATAATCAATCAGCACTCCTTTGATTCTTGTTGATCCAAGCTCGATTCCAAGTGCCGTTTTCCCTTCAATAATTAATTCTTTTGCACCCATAAATAAATTCCTTTCCGACCTAATCATCTGATTTTTTCGTTTATTATAAATATAAGGAAGCCTGCCAAAAGACAAACTTCCCTATGCATTTTCTATATATCCATACAGACATTCTATAGCTTAGAAGCAGGTAAATGCTCCATCAACCACAATATCAGATCCTGTTGTAAATGAGCTTGCGTCTCCTGCAAGATATACACAGATAGCTTCCAGTTCTTCTGGTTTACCCATTCTTCCCATTGGTGCCATCTCATTCCATTTCTCAATAAGTGGAATCAGTGTTGGAGAATTCAGTGTTAATTCCGTTCCGATATATCCAGGACTGATACTGTTAACACGTACGCCACGTTTTGCCCATTCGATAGCAAGTGATTTTGTAAGCTGGATCACTCCTGCTTTTGATGCATTGTATGCACACTGTGGCTGTGGTACGTTTACAATATGTGCTGACATAGAAGCGGTGTTAATGATGGATCCGCCGCCATTCTCTAACATATATTTTCCTGCTGCGATATCTGTTAAGAAGATTCCGTTCAGGTTGATATTCATAACTTTTAACCACTGCTCATATGTCATCTCTTCAGCCGGAGCATTGATACAGATTCCTGCATTATTGTGGCAGAAGTCCAGTCCGCCAAATTCTTCAACAACCTGTTTTACCATTGCATCAACCTGCTCTTTGTCTGTACAGTCTGTCTGGATTGCGATAACCTTTCTTCCTGTCTTCTCAGCAAGTTCTTTCGCTGTCTTCTTTGCTTCTTCGATGTCAAGGTCTACAATTGCCACATCAGCTCCTGCTTCTGCAAATGCTGTAGCTGTACATTTACCGATTCCTCTTGCTGCACCGGTTACGAAACCTTTTTTTCCATCCAGTCTCATTTTTTCAATGATTCCCATTTTTGTTTCCTCTCTTTCTTTTTGATTCTTTTTATATAATTATATGTTTCAATTTTATAAAATCGTTTTATTTAATGTGTTTATATAATATATCTTTTTCGAGATAAATGCAAGACATAAAACCAAACAAGATTATACTTTCTTTTTTGTGCAGTTTTCATAGGAGAAATATCCTTTTCAATGAACCGAATAAATTGTATAATAAATTTATAAAATGATTTATAATAATTAGGAGATCGATCATGGAACAATTTTCATTAACTGATATTAAGAAAAAAAATCTGTCAGACGTATATCATTATATATATATGAATCCATCCTGCTCCAAACAGGATATCGCAACTGCATTATCAGTCAGTCTGCCTACCGTTTCACAACATCTGACAACACTTGAATCAGAACAGTTAATTGAAAAATGCGGCCGTTTGTCCTCTTCCGTTGGACGCCGGGCTAATGCATATCAGATTATTTCAGATGCAAAAATCGCAATAGGACTGGAAATTCTGCCACATACTACACACATTCTTTCTATCAACTTATATGGTAAGATGATTGCAAAAGAAACGCTCCCGGTCTCATTCGAAGCTTCTGCTGCATATTTTTCCAAATTAAAAAAAGCAGTCAAAAACTTCTGCCAGATCAACCATCATAAAGCTGAAAGTATTCTTGGAATTGGCCTTGGTGTCCAGGGACTTATCTCTCCGGACGGTTCGGAATTAACTTATGGAAAAATCTTAGACTGCACCGGAATGTCTATAGACCTCTTCTCTGATGCCTTTCATGTTCCCTGCAAATTTGTACACGATGCCGAATGTGCATGTACCAGTGAATTATGGGAAAATCCGGATATTACCGATGCGACCTATATATCTCTCGGTTATCATCTTGGCGGTGCCATCATTGTCGACGGTCAGCTGCTTACCGGAGCAACCGGAAAAAGTGGTACTTTTGAACATATGACTCTTGTTCCGAATGGTCTGGACTGCTACTGCGGACGCAAAGGATGTGCTGAATGTTACTGTTCCGGTAATTCGCTACTTTCCGATTGTGATAATCTGGATGAATTTTTTTCCCGTAAAGCCACAGGCGATCCGTCCTGCCTTGCCAAATGGGATGAATATCTCCGGCATTTATCCATCCTCATCAATAACCTCCATATGGTATTGGAACACACGGTAATCCTTGGCGGACATGTAACACCATATTTCACGGAAGAAGATATGGAACATATCCGTTCCTGTGTAGCAGAACGTTCAACATTTGATGACGATACTTCTTATATCATTCCGGGAAAATGCCGCACAGACACCGTAGCCACAGGAGCCGCCCTGCCATTTATTAAAGACTTTATCGAAGGAATCTATCTTATATAATTTTATAGCATTATTTATTTAGACGCTCCTTATTTTCTGAATATTCTGTCTTTTTATTATTTTTTATATTTTTTTCAGATTACCTATTGACATTTTCTCTTTCGTGAGATATTATAATATCAACAAAAGAAAAGGAGGACGGACCACCAATCAGTTAAATCTTTATTTAAAATTTAAAGAAAGAGGTATAGTCCAATGCAGAGGACAATTTAAACTGAAAAGATTCTAATAAAGAATAAGGAGGATAAACCACCAGGAACGTAAATTTAACATCATTTAAAAATGATAAAAAACAAATCGAAGAAAGAAAGAGGTATAGTCCATTGGATGAGATATCATAAAAATCCATCGTATTTAAAATATTATTAAGTACGGTGGATTTTTCATGTTTCTTTTTTGTTTTTATTCTTACTCCTTGTATTCAAACTTACGGATCTCACAATTCTTGATACCGAACCTTGCAAATTCATCATTCGTCATATCACCAAAATAAGACTGTATCGCTCTTGAGATCCCGTTATGTGCAACCAGAAGATACGTCTTCTGATCTGATTCTTTTTTAATATCATCGAGCAGATCATAGATCCGGTGACAAAGCTTCAGCATCGATTCGCCGCCTTCATAAGAATTAATAAAATTAGCCTTGGCCTTCTGGAACTCTTCTCCATTTCTCGGCGTACCTTCGTATTTTCCAAAGTTCTGTTCTTTCAGGCGCATTTCTTCACGCATCGGAATACCGGTTACCTCTGATACGTGTCTTGCGGTCTCTTTTGCCCTGATCAATGGTGAATACAGTATCTCATCGATCTGAATTCCCTGCTCCAGAATTGCCTGTCCCAGTTCTTCTGCCTGCTGATGCCCCAGTTCTGTCAATTCAATATCCGTTGCTCCGCAGATCTTATTCTCTACATTCCAGACTGTCTGTCCGTGTCTTGCAAAATATAAATATCCCATTTCTGTTTCCTTTCTGCTCTTACCGCCTATATAAGTTCTGCAAGAACCGGCAGTTTCTTTTTATAAATTCTTCCCGAAAATGCAATATGCGGCAACTCATAAAATGCCACATTCTCCGGGCAGACCGGGCGATACAATGGATCCGCCACAACGCCTTTTACATTCTTTAAACTCTGAAGTGCCTGCTCCAGTTCTTCTTCTCCACAAACTGCAATATCTCCATCCGCAAGTAATCCTTTCTTTTCCCTTAGCGGACAGATTACTCTTACAGATATCTGATATTCCGTCTCGATCACCGCTGCCAGAGATTCCATGATCACTGGTTCGCCGATTAATATGATCTGATTTTCTGAACTTTTTTCCGACTCGTTTCCTGTCAGGCCGATATGCCTTCCTTTTTCGAGATATGCTACCTGCTTTTTTTCTTCTATTGCATTCAACAGAGTTTTCATAAATCCCCGAATCGGTGTACCGGTCACATAAGGCGTCCCGAATCTTTCCTGCAATATTTCCGCTGCCCGGAGTCCCGTCGAAGAGACCACCAGATTCACCTCTGCCTCCGGTGCACGAGCAAGGTTTTCCAGTGTATCTCCCATCGCCCAGGTCGACAACACCTTCCATCCCGCCTGTTCCACATTCTGTATCAATGCATCCACATGCTCCTGTGGTCCGAAATCGAGCGGTGTCACACCAAGAAGATTCACGCTCTTTGGCGTCACTTTTCTCTTTCCTTCGATACGTTTCGCAATCTCTGCAAGTGCTCTTCCAACACCATATACATAATCATGCATGCCGTTTGTAGGAACGGAAAATGCCGGAATCCCGAGATCTTGTTCCAGTATCTTGGCGATTGCTTCAAAATCTGTTCCATTCATATAGGAAATCGGGGAGCCCGCAAGTGCTATAAACTTCGGCTTTAATTCCTCTGCCGCAATCTCGATATCACGGATCAGTTTCTCATCATTTCCCATAACAGCATCGATCTCCGTAAGTCCCGAGATATAGATCATGCTGTCCTGGTCATACCAGCGAATCTCATCGTGCGTATTATATGTAGAATTACAGCCGGACGGATCATGCATCACTGTCATCCCGCCAAGTTCATAGAGTGCCGAGCAGACACCGGATACATCCGCTGTATAAATTGGTATGATCTTATAACTTCGTTTCATATGCAGCTTTCGCACCCCCAACCTTTCCGGATGATCAGATCTTCCGGATCTTTTTCTTTCTGCCAGGCTTCTATCATCAATCCTGCCACTTTCCGGATTCCGTCAAATCCATACAGACCGGCACCTTCCACCAGATTGACAAAATGCTTCGTTCCGGTAAACCACGCCGCTTTCTGTCCGATTGCCAGTATATTTTCTTCTTTCCTCGGACGTACCCGCATCTCTGGGTGGATCGTCGGCTCATATGAAAGGCCAGGATATTGTTGTTTCAGCCACTCAAATGTTGCTTTTTCTTCCAAATTTACCGCATCCAGATAGATTCTTGTCACAGAAAAGCCATGTGTCAGTAACAGCTTTGCAAGCTCCAGCGGTCTTGGATGAAATGTGTGATCGATCATGATCTGTGCATCTCCGATTATTTGTCTTGTTTTTTTCAAAACTGCTTCACACAATGCAATCTCTCTTTCTATGGTCTCATCTATCTCAGCATCTCTTACACTTTCCGTAACCGTCTGCTCCAGCATTCTCCATTGTCTGATGATTTCTTCATAATCAAAGCTTCCCGGAAGATATAACGCTTTCTTCCCAAGCCTCTCTGCCTGACTTTCCAGTCCATATTTTCCAGGCGGATAGCATGCTATGAATATTCTACTGTCTGCAAGGTTCTCATAAGCTTTCCATGAGTCACAGGTCGGAAGTTCTCTCACTTCTATATTCTCTGCCTTCAACAAACGTTTGATATCACTCGTCTCATCCAGCGCAAAATCACTGCCTAAAATTGTCACTGATCTTTCTGAATCAGACTTCCCTGCATTTCTTTCCGGAAGTGCGTCGTAGATCGACTTCCGAAGCTTCTGATCCGGCGTCAGTCCGTGCTTCTGCATGATCGGATCCATATAACAGCGGATGAAAAAGATCTCCGGAAATCTCGCTTCCAATTCTTCATATACCCGTTCCAGATCACATCCCAGAAAATGATGCAGGCATACTGTAAATAATAATACCGCCTTCGGATGATCGCCCCGTTTCTTTAATACATCTGTCACTCCCTCGATCGTCACATCTTCCAGATTACCATTCAGAAGATCCTCCTCTTCTACGATCACAAAAGAGAACCTGTCTGCGGCATTCATCTCGGCTGCTGTCAGAACAACTCCACGCATACAGTTATCTGCACAGACATAGATCTGGATTGCTTCCGGAAGCAGCATTCCTGTATGGACAATATTCCAGTTCCCATGCGCCGGGGAATTGAATTCCAGACCGCTTGATTCTCCGGCTTTCTTTAACATTTCCATCCCTCCCCGGATTCTTTTGACAACTCATAGATTGCTTCCGCAAGCTTTCTATATTCTTCCGCCATCTCACTGCCTGGGAAACACTCCATGACCGTCTTTCCTTCTTCTTCCGCTTCTGCCACAAGTTCACTGTGAGATAATGTTCCTATCACCTGTGTCTTGAAATCATCTGCCAGCTCTTTTACCTTCTCTTCTTCTCTTGCCACATTTCTCCGATTTAAGATAATCCCTCCAAGAGACGCATATCCACGGGTCTTGAAATTCTCCACTGCCATCGCAATATTTGCCCCGGCATGGATTGCCATATTTTCTCCCGAAGTGATGATAAAGACTTTATCCGCATATCCTTTCCTCATCGGCATAGAAAATCCACCGCATACAACATCCCCGAGTACATCATAAAGTACAACATCCGGCTGATATACTTCATATGCTCCTGTCTCTTTTAACTTTTCCAGTGCCGTGATAATTCCTCTTCCTGCACATCCAAGTCCCGGTGTCGGACCACCTGCCTCTACACAGATCACACCCTGATAGCCGGTCCGCACCATATCTTCTAATCTCAGATCCTGCTTCTTTTCCCGGAAGAGGTCCAGTACAGTCGGCACCGCTTCCCCGTGTCTTAATGCAATCGTCGAATCCGCTTTCGGATCACATCCGATCTGCATCACTTTCAGTCCTTTTTCCGCCAGTGCCACAGCTACATTAGACACGGTTGTTGATTTTCCGATCCCGCCTTTTCCATATACTGCAATCTTAATCATACTATTTTTATTCTCCTGCTTTCGTAATAATATTCGAATACGCCGTCTTCGTGGATATCCCGCTCAGACGACCGATCTTGCCGGATAACGTACTGATCACATCCTGCGGTGCATCAATAGCAATACTGATAATATTAATACCTTTTTCCCGATATGGAATTCCCATTCTTCCGATAATATACTGTCCTGCCTCATGAAGCAGATGATTCAATGTCTCGATCGCTTCCGGTTTTTCCACAATGATAGAAATAACTGCCACTCTTGTATCCATTAATACCCTCCTAACAGATGCGCGGCAGTAATTCCCCTCCCGGCTGTGGAAGTAATGCCTGCGTTCCAATCTCCGTCAACATCACAACTTTTCCAGGCTGTTCTTCGGTCACTTCACCGATAATTGCCGCATTTTTAGAATACGGACATGCTTTCAATGCATCCACGATTGTCTGTGCCTGTTCTTTCGGTGCCATGATCACAAGCCGTCCTTCGCACGCAAGATAGAGCGGCTCCAGGCCAAGCATTCCACATACGCCGCGTACCTCCGGTGCAACCGGAATCTTCGAAGCATCCAGACGGATTCCTACCTGACTCTGTCCTGCAATCTCATACAGCACAGTTCCGACTCCACCTCTGGTTGCATCACGGATCACATGCAGTTCATGTGTTGCATCCATCACTGCTTTTACATTGCCCCAGAGAGGTGCACAGTCACTGGTCACATCTGCTTCAATTCCAAAATCTTCTCTCGCAAGAAGGATCGTGCATCCGTGTCTTCCGATATCTCCTGTCACAATGATCGCATCGCCCGGTTTTGCAAGATTTCCCGCAACTTCAACTCCATCCGTGATCTCACCGATACCTGTTGTCGTGATAAAGACTCCGTCCACCTGGCCCTTTCCGGCAACCTTGGTATCCCCCGATACGATCCGGGCTCCGGCTTCTTTCGCCGTCTTTTCCATTGCCTCTGCGATCTCTTCCAGTTTTTCCATAGGAAATCCTTCTTCGATCACAAATGCACAGGTCAGGTATAATGGTTTTGCTCCCATACAGGAAAGATCATTGACCGTACCGCAGATGGAAAGCTTTCCGATATTTCCTCCCGGATAGAATGCCGGTGATACGATAAATCCATCGGTAGACACTGCCATCTTTCCAATCGGCGGCGTCAGGACTGCCGCATCATCCGCAGTCAGATCCGGATTATCAAAATGTGCTTTGAAGATCATATCGATCAGCTCTGACGTCTGGCGTCCTCCTGCACCATGTGCCATCGTCACAGTTTTCCCCACTAATCTTGCTTTTCTTGCTTCATTATCCACATACTCATTCATCTTGTCCACTTCCTTGTTATTTTCCGTCTATTTTCTTATTCTCTTCCATACATATAATATGCTGAACAGGCTCCCTCACCGGATACCATACATGCACCTACCGGATGCTGCGGTGTACAGACCTTTCCAAATACTTTACAGTCGGATGGTTTACATTTTCCCTGTAATACATCTCCGCATCTGCAGGCCGGATTCGCCCTTCCTTCCATCTTCGGAACCTGATATTTCTTTCTGGCATCATACATGTCCCATTCATCACGTAACCTAAGTCCGGATCCCGGTATGATTCCGAGTCCTCTCCATTCACTGTCACATGCTTCCATCAGCGTATCCACCAGTCTCTGCGCTTCCTTACTGCCTTCTTCTGTCACTACACGCGGATAGCAGTTTACAAAGAAAGGTTTCCCTTTCTGAAAATGTGTCAGAGCAACTGCCAGTGCAGTCAGAAGTTCTTTTGCCGTAAAGCCTGCCACCACACCGCTTACACCTTCCTGCACCAGTTCTTCACAAAGCTTTGTTCCTGTGATCGCATTGACATGTCCCGGATATAAGAAAATATCTGCGCTTCCTTTTAATGCTTCGTATGCCTGCGACATCGTCTTATTTGCGATCAGCATGGAATAGTTCGTGATTCCTTCTTCTTTTGCTTTTTTGACAGACAGACATCCCGCCGGAGTCGTCGTCTCGAATCCTACAGATAAGAATACAACCTCTTCTTCCGGATGTTCTTTTGCATATTTTTCCGCATCGGCAGGTGAATAGACGATATGGATCTTCCCGCCTTCGCTTCTTGCATCTGCCAGACTTTTCTTACTTCCCGGCACACGCACCAGATCTCCGAATGTACAGATTGTCACACTCTTTTCCAGAGCCAGATAAACTGCCTCATCGATATAACTTACCGGTGTGACACAGACCGGACACCCGGGACCAGAGATCAATTCTACCTGCTTTGGAAGAAGTTTGCGGATACCCAGACGGAAGATTTCATGTGTATGTGTCCCGCATACTTCCATGATCCGGACTGCAGGGCCGTCATATCCTTCTATGATCTCTCTTGCCGTTTTCTTTCCTTCACTCATTACAGAAGTTCCTCCATCAACTGATCTGTCTCACTGTCATCTTCATCGGTAATTTTTGCAATGGCGATTCCTGCATGCACCATTACATAATCTCCCGGTTCCAGATCTTCCAGTAATTCTGAAGAGACCGATCTTTTTGCGCCCCCCGCATCTACAACCGCCGTACCGTCACTGATACGGACTACTTTTGCTGATAATCCTACACACATGTTATTTTCCCTCCTGAATATACTGCATGGCATATGCTGCCTGCCCCAGTGCGATCCCGCCGTCATTTGCCGGGATCAGGTGATGCCTGAGTACGGTAAAATGTTCTTTTTTCAGACCTTCTTCCACCATTCTTAACAATAACCGGTTCTGGAATACACCGCCGCTTAATGCCACACAATTACATTTTGTTTTCTTTCTGATCTTCCTGCAGCCGTCAGTTATGAGGTCTGCCAACTTTTGATGAAAGATATAAGCTAATTTTTCTGCCTGAATGCCTTCTGTTTTCTTCTCTGTCAGATATTTTATAAGGCTTCCTGTCTTCATAATCAGCCTGTCTTCCGGCTCTTTCTTTTCTTCATCCGGATCGTTTTCACCATCTGCCGGCTCATCAATTTCCCACAGCTCTTCCTCATAAGCTTCTGCGGCAAATTCAAGTGCCATCGAAGCCTCCCCTTCGAACGTAGACTTCGTCCGGATTCCGAGGATTGCACTGACTGCATCGAACAGACGTCCCGCACTGGTCGATGTCACAGCATTCATTTTCCTGTCCGCCATGGCAAGGATCACTTTGCATTCCGGTTCACTGCACAGGTTAAGCTTCTTTACAATCTCCATTGTCTGCTCTTTATCCTGTGTCTGCTGATAGATCAGTGAAACTGCAATTCGCCATCCCTCTTTAGCAGAAATATCGCCTCCGATCTGAAGAAATGGTTCGATACTTCCCATCCGTTCAAATCTGTGATAATCCGCAAGCAGAAGTTCTCCTCCCCAGATGGTTCCGTCTGTACCATATCCGGTTCCGTCGAATGCAACGCCGATCACCTGCTCTTTCCGGTCATTTTCTGCCATACAGGATAAAATATGTGCATAATGATGCTGGATCTTTACGACGGGAAGTCCCAGTTCTTCTGCAACAACTGTCGAGTTGTATTTTGGATGCAGATCACATGCTGCAACTTCCGGTTCTACCTCCAGAAGTGTCTCGAATCTGTGGATCGTCTCTTGCAACGCTTTTACAGTACGGATATCTTCCAGATCCCCTACATACGGGGACAGATAGAAACGTCCATCCACTCCGATACAGAATGTATTCTTAAGTTCTCCGCCTGCGGCCAGCACCTGTCCTTTCCACGGCATCGTCACCATCGTCGGAAGCGGCGCATAGCCTCTGGAGCGCCGGATCATATAAGGCTCTCCCTTATAAAAATCCATCACCGAATCGTCCGCCCGGATCCGGATCTTCCGGTCATGAGAAAGGATCAGATCACATAGTTGTGACAGTTCCTCCACCGCTTCTTTGTCATCCCTGCAAATCGGTGCACCGGATGCATTGCCACTCGTCATCACCAGATAATCCGGCATCTGGATCCCGTCGTCATATCGGAATAACAACATCTGTACCGGAGCGTATGGGAGCATGATGCCGACTTTCGGATTCCCCGGAGCGACAGACTTGCAAAGACCTGTACTGTCTGCAGATTTTTTCCGTTTTTCAAGTAACAGGATCGGCTTCTGGTGTCCATCCAGGATCTCCTCCTGTACTTCATTTACCAGACATTCCTGCTTTACCGCTTCCACATCCCGCGCCATCACGGCAAACGGTTTTGCCGGACGGTTCTTTAATGTCCGCAGTCTCTGTACTGCTTCCTCGTTCGTCGCATCACAGCAGAGATGGAATCCGCCGATTCCCTTGATTGCCACGATCCCGCCATCATGGATCATTTTTCTTGTGGCAATGATCGCAGCTCTTCCCCGTTCTTCCCTGCCGGTCAGATACACTTCCGGGCCACAATCGTTGCAGCATACCGGCTGTGCATCATAACGTCTGGTCGCCGGATCCTCATACTCCGAAGCACAGTCCGGACACATCGGGAATTCCTTCATGCTGGTCCGTTCCCGGTCATATGGAAGCGCATCCAAGATCGTAAGTCTGGGACCGCAGCAGGTGCAATTGATAAATGGGTGCAGATAACGCCGGTCTTTCGGATCGTACATTTCTTTCTTGCATTCTTCGCAGATTGCAATATCCGGCGAGACGAAGATCTCCCCTTTTGTCTTCTCACTTTCTATGATCTGAAAATCATTGAATTTCCCGTATTCTTCCTCTTTTACATCTTCTGTATTGATCTTCAATATGGCAGCTCTCTTCGGCGGCTGCTTTTCCAGTCTCTCCAGAAAATCTTTTACACATTTTTCCTCTCCCTGTGCAAAGATTTCCACATAGGGACCTTTGTTACATACACTTCCGGTGATTCCGGCAGCCGCTGCATGACGGCTCACAGTCGGTCTGAAGCCAACACCCTGCACAATTCCGTAGACACGGATTTTCTTTGTTATCATCCGTTTCTTCCCCCTGTCTAAAACATATAGGTTTCCCATATATCCTGCTTACACGTTAAGCTTTCCTGACACTGCAAAATGCGTCAGCGGAATAAATACCCCTTCAAATCCTGGAATCATCCGCTCCATACACGGATCTGCAAAGATCACATCATATCCTTCTTTTTCCACCAGCGAAATGAAATCATCCTCTTCTTTCAGACTAATATCATCTACGGCATCAACATTCAGATCCGTTAAAATCTCCTCTTTCCGCATGAACCATGTCGCTGTTGTGATTGCTTCTTTTTCCCCGGTTCGTTTTTCGATCTCCTTACGCACTGCATTTGCAATCACCTGCTGCTGTACGATCAGGATCTTCTTTCCTTGATAATTCACTTCCGGCACAAGTTCTGATGCCAGTGGATAGGCGATCTCATATGGTGTTCCGAACTTCTTTTGCAGATACTGCGCTGCTTTTAATGCTGCCGGAGATACGACCACATTCTTCGCTGCCAGAGAAGCATTTCTCACTTCATCCAGTCCGTCTCCCATGCCATAGCAGATGGCACGCATTCCCTGGTCTGCATATACTTTCCGGATCTTATCTGCTGCCTTCAGGTCACTGACATCCTGCGGAGTCATGCCGATAATCCCGATATGTGGTCTGTCTTTATCATTCATATCCTCAGACTCTTCGTTCTTGTCACTGAATTTCTCGAACAATGCAAGATATGCCTTTTCTTCTCCCTTGTCATACAATTCCATTCCATCCGTATTCACCGTCAGGACCGAAAGATCCGTCTTCTTAGACAGCATCCGCTCCAGCGCCCGGTAATCCGTCCCGATCACTGCGGGAACCGGCGTCCCGATCACTGCGGCGAATGTCACATCCAGCTTTTCTGCCGCATCTGTAAGTTTTGCAACCAGTCTGTCGTCTCTTCCGAGTATCGCATCCATATCACGAAGCCCCGCACTGAATACCGCACTTCTTGTTTCAAACCATCTTGGCTCATCGAATCCACATACATTTCCCGTACAGCCGCCCGCATCACAGATGACCAGCATTCCGCCAAGTTCGTATAACACCGACACCGCTCCAGACTGGTCCGGTGCAAATGGTGTCAGATATTTTCTTAATCCTTTCATCGCCTACACCTCCAACAGTTTTTCGCACAAATGTTTCACACCCGCATATCCGTACGGCTGCACTTCTTCGTTCCACATCACGTTTTTCACATCTGGATGATAGTAGCAGGCATCTTTGCCAATTGTAATTGTAACCCCGCTCTCTTCCGGATCATAATACAGCATGGTTGGTTCCATATTGGAAAATACTTTTGTCTGCGGACTCAATTCAGATAAATTCTTCAGGTATACAAAATTCTCGGCGGTCAGCGTTCCATAGATCTCAGCCACCCGGAATCCATACTTTACAAGCGCCAGTGCCAGTTCGAACGGATCCCCGTTCATACATTCCCCGATGGCGAAAACTGCATCTGGCTTCGCAGATTTCAAGCATTTTACGGAATCAAGTGCAGCAGACTCCGCTTCATGATCTTCGAATGGAATCCCCAGAACCTTCCCCAGTGCCTGATACTGCTTCGTTATCTTATCAATCTGGTACAATCTCCGAAGTTCGATAAACGGAATCTGCAATTTCTCATGAAAATCTTCCGCTGCGAATCTCGCTTCCGGATGTAATACCAGATTGAAATTCGCCTCTGCCATCGTCTGGTACTCTTCGTAATCTTTGCATCTGGATATCTCGTGTATCGCCTTTACGCCTGCTTTTTCCAGCATTCCGTATAACTCACAGTCATCCATAAGTGGTGAGAAGAATCCCAGCAGATTCACGACATTTCCTTTTTTCTTCTTTGGTTCCAATAAAGAATATAAGGACTGACGCACATGCACCATCGGCGGCTTCCGTCCTTCTCTTGTCAGCGCATACATATAACACGGTCTGACCGGAAGTCCTGTCTTTTCTTCGGATTTTCTGCAGATCCGTTCCATATCTGTTCCAAGAAGCGCATCCACACAGGTAATGCAGATCATCACAACCGACGGCTTCTTCGCAAGACTGTCACAGATCTCCTGCACGGCCTTCGGTACTTTTTTCAAATGTCTTCCCGTTACGATGTCTGTCTCGTCCATCGTCAAATAGAAGAAACGGTCCTCATACTGTGGCATGGAACTGATCATGGACGTATTCCGTCCGCAGCATCCCGGTGCCACGATCAGCATGATCGAATCCGGGATCGCAAGCCCCGCTCTCTTTACACCGAATCCTTCCGCTCCCGGCGAATTAAATGCAAGCGTCGCCGGAGAACTGTAGATCAGATGCGTATTCGACCGGAACTGCTCCGGAATATCATCCCTTCCCCGCTTCTGTAATTCTTCTACCGTACAATAATAGGCAGTCCCTCTCATACCTGTTCCTCATCTTTCCATAATATTTCCGCCAGATCATAGAAGCATTTACTGATGTCCGACTCCGGATTTCCCTCGATCACCGTCTTCCCCTGGTCTTCACAACGGTTAATTTCATCACTTCTTGGAATCTCTCCCACGATGTCAAATCCATGCTCTTTTGCAAATGTCTCTACTTTTTCAGTCTCATTTTCCACATTTCTGTGGTTCAGTACGATTCCGAATACTCTTGCATAGCTTCTGTCTTCGAAGTTCTTCACTGCTTTGGAAATGTTGTCCGCCGCATAAAGTGCCATCTTCTCCCCGGATGTCACGATCAGGACCTTCTCTGCATAGTCTTCCCGGATCGGTGCTGCGAATCCGCCGCAGACTACGTCGCCAAGTACATCGTACAGAACCACATCGGGCTTATAGGTCTCGAATAATTTCAAATCTTCTAATAACTGGAATGTGGCAATGATTCCTCTTCCCGCACAGCCCAGTCCCGGTGTCGGTCCGCCCGTCTCGATACATAAGACATTTCCAAATCCTTCTCTTGCAATATCTTCCAGTTTCTCCGGTTCTTCATCTTCCTCTCTCATATAATTCATGACCGGTCTTAACGGTTCCCCACCGAGCAGGTTCATCGTCGAATCTGCCTTCGGATCACAGCCGATCTGGATTACTTTCTTCCCCATCTTGGCAAATGCTGCCGCCAGATTGGATGTGACGGTAGATTTTCCGATGCCGCCTTTGCCGTAGATTGCTACTTTTAACATGTGTGTTCCTCCTGCATGTTCTTATTGCTGAAAACTTACCTTGGACAGTTTTTCTTGTATACTTAGATATAATAAAGCACGGTATACCCAAATGGCTCTCTTTCATGTTAGAAATCGCCTGATTTTGTATACCGTGCTGTAACATAACCTGATGTTAACTACTTTTTAATGAAACGAATTCATAACTATTCCTGCTCGGGACTTACCTTGCAGTCAGAGTCATTCTTTTTTTATTTTCTTCTCTTTACATTCGGATAGATATCGATCACTCCGTCTGTATCAATAGATTTATTATACTCTTTATTCAATTAGTCAGTCAACGCAAACCTGTAGTCTCTTCTTTTACAATTTTCTCTGTCTTTACCTGCCCTTTTTGCGCAAAAGAACAGGGCTGCCGCACACATCATTTCGTACGACAGCCCTGTTCATATTTATAAAAATTGAGGAATTAATAAAATGGATAAAAGATCGGCAATAATATCATGCTTACTATAAAGCATACCAGACTTACTGCCAGTCCTGGTTTCAGGAAGTCCTTAAACCGCACATTTCCAGGTCCGATAATCATGGAATTGGCCGGAATTGCCATCGGTGTACATACAGCAACACTACTTGCAATGAACACTGCAATGACGACGGCTCTCGGATCCGCTCCCAGTGACTCGGCAATGGTCCATGCGATCGGACACAGCAATGTACAGGCCGCAGTATTACTCATAACCTGTGTCAGTGCCCATGTCAGAATCCACAGTGATGCCATGATGATCATCGGACTTGACTGTCCGGTCACCGAAATCACTGCATCTGCGATCATTTTACCTGCTCCCGTATCATTTAACGCTGTTCCAAGCGGCACCATAAACGCAACCAGTCCCATCGGAAGTTTATCCGATACAAAGAGAACGATTGCAACTGCAAGTATGATTAATGTTATAACTGCCTGTGACATGACTGTTCTCCTTTTCTATACAAATCTACATACATGATCCACTGCAATATCAGAAAATCCAAAAGCTTCTGCCTTCGTCATCTTTCCGTTACAGATATCTCCAATCACGCTGACCAGTTCTTTTCCACACTCCTGATATGTCTTTGTACCTTTGATGATCGCACTTAATTCTACATCCATGTTGTCTTCCATCTTTTCATAAGTTCTGGCATTTGCTGTTACTTTCAGAACCGGTACGATTGCATTTCCGGTCGGTGTTCCGCGTCCTGTTGTAAAAATAACTGCATTGCATCCTGCTGCGACCATGGATGTAACAGATGAAATGTCATATCCAGCTGTATCCATCACGATTGCTCCCTGTTTGGTAGGGTGTTCTGCCTGTTTTAACACCTCAACGATCGGGCGGGTTCCACCTTTTCGGATACATCCAAGGCTCTTCTCATCTAACGTAGAAAGTCCGCCTGCTTTATTTCCAGGTGTCGGCTGCCCTGCACGGCAATCCTGTCCTGCTGCCATCAGATGTTCTTCATAATCTTTGCAGACCTGGATGATCTGGTTATGGATCTCTGGTGTTGCCGCACGTTTTGCAAGAACATGCTCTCCACCGATCCACTCAATAGACTCACTCATGATCGTAGAAGCCCCAAGATCTACCAGATTATCACTCAGTTCTCCGACAGCCGGATTACTTGCAATACCGGAAGTCGCATCAGAACCTCCACATTCAATTCCAAGTAACAGTTCTGAGATATCGCAAAGTTCTTTCTGCTGCATGCCAGCCTCTGCTGCCATATCTCTTGCTGCACGTACCGCTTTTTCGATTGTCTTCAGGGTTCCGCCTTCGTCTTGGATTCCAAATGATACAACCGGTTTGCTTGTCATTGACTGGATTTTTTCACGGAGTTTATTATGAGGTACCGTCTCACATCCCAATCCAATGATCACTACACCATATACATTCGGATTACACGCGAATCCTGTTAACACTTTCTGCGACATCTCTGTATTGGCAGCCACATCAGAACATCCTGTATTAAATACGATGTTGACCGCTCCTCTGACCTGGCTTGCTACAATACGGCAGCTCTCACTTCCACATGCACATGTTGGCATGATCAGTACATGATTACGAATCCCTGCACGTCCTTCTTTTCTCTTGTATCCCCAAAACTGCATTCTTTTTTCCTCCTTCATTAAATCATCTCACTGTCATAATCTCTTGGTACACTGAACAAATTCAGATGTGATACCCAGCATCCTTTTTGATGCTTTCTGATGTTTTTCCAAGACTTTCACCGTATTTGATAATTTCAGCATCTTTTTCCACATCCTGAATTGCAATTTTGTGGCAATATGGAATATCTTCTTTCGCTTCCAGCGAACATACCTCTTCACCTTTCCTATTCTTCCTGAACACCTTGCCGCTTTCAATGCTCTTCATCCCGGTATCGAACTGGAATTAGAGGAACACAGTGCTGCAACTCTGGCCTCTATGCTTTCTGCTCATGAACTGGACATGACCTTTAGCTGTAATGAAAAATTTATGATGGATTTTGAGCGTTTTCCGGCGTTTACCGATCATGTACTTCTGGCTGTTCAGGAGAATCTTCCCATCAATCATCTGTTGTCGCCCTCTGCTCTTTCCGCACAGGAGATTGCGGATGGACGTCATTTGTCAGATGCCTGCCCTGCTATCACGTTGGAGCCTTTCCGTGATGTAGATTTTATTTTACTTTCTTCTGGAAATAACCTGCATGACCGCAGTATGGAGATGTTTCAGGATGCGGGATTCGAACCACATGTGATCATGCAGCTTTCACAGTTAGTGACCGCTTATCACATGACCGAACATTTTCCGGCGGCTACTTTTGTCAGTGACCGTCTGGTCATGCACTCACAGGCACATCTGAAATATTACAAACTGGATTATGAATGTGCGAAACGTATTTTCTATGTGCTGCTTCCAAAGCAGAATTACACGCCGGTTGCGGTGAAGAAACTCATTGAATATCTGATGTTACACCTTTAATATTTCTTTTATCCGCTAAGCCTGTCACTGACAGATTCTTCCAAATATACAAAAAGAACTCCGCATGATCCATGCGAGAGTTCCTTTTTTTGTTCAATTTATCCGATCAATATCTTTTTTCCTTCGAATGCAAATCCATAATGCAGAATTTCCTCTTTCTTAAAACCTCTTGCAAGCAATTCTGCATCGTAATTCTTTTCTTCAATCTGCTTTCGTGCTGCCTGTACAGATGCTTCCAGATTCACTTCTTTTATTGCATTACGCACCTTAAATTCCATAATAACTGCCGGATAACGATTATCCCGCTTTTTGGGAATCATCATTACATCGTAACGTCCAAATCCACTTTCCCGGTTTGAGCGGATCTCGTAAATATCTGTCTGTTCTGCTATCAATCCCAGAACAAATCCATGATAAAACCGTTCTGGTTCACTTTTACCGCCTTCTGCTACATCTACATCAAAATAACTGAATGTTGCCATCGTTATCTGATTCATATAATAGTTCAACGCATCTATATCATTTTTCAAAAGTGCTTTGATAAACTGATTATAATTTGTCCGGCTCTGATTAAACCAACTCTTGAACAAATTCGTAAACATAGCTGTCGTCTCAAGATTGGTAATCTTCAGATGATACCATGGTTCTCTTAATAATCCACGGTATTCCACCTGTTCTGCTTTCAGATATCCGCTTGCCAGCATAAGACTCCATATAGCATTTTCATCCTGATTCAGCTGTTCAAACACAATCTGTTCATCAAAATTTACGATAATTTCTTTCCCTTGCAGAAGTTCTTCCATCTGTTCCTTAATACCGGCAGATGCCTTCCGTATCAGTCTGCTGATCAGACTATTCGAACTTGTATCTGCCCAGTACGCACGCACTTGTTTTTTATCCAGATAGTTTGTAATAGACCATGGATTATAAATATCTTTCTGATTTCCAAATACGAATCCATCATACCATGATTTCACAATCTCTTTCTGTTCTGCCATTTCCAAAGTATCCAGTGCCGTAAATACTTCTTCTTCCGTAAATCCAAAGCTGGTCTCATATTCCTGAGATGTAGAAGTAATCACATTCAGATTATTCAGATCTGAAAAAACCGACTCCTTTGACACACGGGTAATTCCTGTCATCATAGCCCGTTCCAGATAGGGATTCGTCTTAAATGTTGCATTAAAAAGACTTCGCACAAATGCGGTAAACTGATCCCAATATCCATATAGATATGCTTCCTGCATCGGTGTATCATACTCATCCAGAAGTATGATTACCTTTTTCCCATAATAGCGGTAAAGGCAGTTTGCCAGATTCTTGATTGCATTGCAGATTGTATCATTAGCTACCGCTTCCTTAACTCCCGGATTCTTGGCATAGTTATCCAGCTCTTCGAAACATTTCCGCTCTCCTTCAGTAAGTTCTTTACTTTTCAGCAGATAGCGGTGTTCTGAATATGCTTCATTAATTGCCATGATAATACCGTCTCTGGCATCATTATAATTACTTCCTTTTATCGATGCAAAGCTTAAGAAAATGACAGGGTAGCTTCCCTGTAAAATACGATACTTTTCATCGTTCCAAATTGACAATCCTTCGAACAATTGCTTCTTTCCGGCATACTGATTGGAAAAAAAACAATTTAACATGCTCATATTCAGTGTCTTACCAAAACGCCTTGGTCTGGTTATCAGCGTGATATCATCCTGAGATTCCCACCATTCCCTGATCAGTTCAGATTTATCTATATAAAAGCAATCATTTTCCCGTAATGATGCAAAGTTCTGTTTTCCAATACTGATAACTTTCCCCATGATGGTCCTCCCTACTTTCTTTCTGACTTTTAACTTCCCACTTCTTACTTTTTACTATTCTACATTTTATCATACTATATTATACTTGTGCATCAAAAAAAGAGCTGCTGCCCTGTTAATTTTCATCTACTGAATCACTCTCTTGTCCTTTTTTTGCAGACATCTGCCGATTCATGCGGTCAACAACTCTTTTTCATCCTTTTATCTTATTTTATATTCTCTGCTCTTATATGATCTCTTTCGCTATCTCTTCTACTATCCCTTCACGCCTTTCCGATACACCACATACGCAATCACCGCAGTCACCACTTCCGTGATCCAGAACGCATGCCATACTCCGACCGCTCCCATAAAACGGCTGACAATGAATGCCACCGGAATAATCACAACCACATATCTGCATAACGAAATGATCAGTGAATGCACACCTTTTCCAAGTCCTTCCAGTGCCCCGCTGCAGATAACCGATACCGATGAAGCAATAAAGCCAAGACTAATGACTCTGAGTGCCACGCTTCCCGCCTGCATCGTTACCGGATTCGCTGTGAATAATCCCATCAGCTGTCCCGGAACTGCCAGACAGATTGCCGTTCCTGCTGCCATCATTACAAGAACAAGTATCAAACCGTCCTGGAAGATCTTGTGTACACGCTTGTGCTCTCCCGCTCCATAATTATATCCGAGAAGCGGACGCATTCCCTGCACAATTCCATTTGCCGGAAGGTACAGGAAGGTCTGCAGCTTATAGTAGACTCCGAGAACGAATACGTAGACTTCCCCATATCCTGTGAGTATTACGTTCAATACCGAGATCAAAAGTGACGGAAGTGCCAGGTTCAGACTGGCCGGAATTCCGATCACATATAACTTCTTCCATAATCCAAGGTCCACTTTCAGATATTTCTTTCTGTATTTCACCGGCAGCGGATTCACAATATAAAAGATCAGGTACAATACTGCTCCTGCTGCCTGTCCGATTCCTGTTGCAAGTGCCGCTCCTTCGATTCCCATTTTCGGGAATGGTCCGAGTCCGAAGATCAGGACCGGGTCCAGGATAATGTTGATGATCGCACCTGACATCATACAGGTCATCGATTCTACCATACGTCCGACCGCCTGGAATGTCTTCTCAAAAACAAGCTGCCATGACAGTGCTGTCGCAAATAAAAATGCGATTCTTGAGTAACGTACCCCATAGTCCACAATCTCTGCATTTCCCGTAAACATCTGTAAAAATGGTCTCATTACAGCAATTCCCAGGATCATAAATCCAACTCCGTGAATCGTTCCAAGCAACATTCCCTGCGTTGCCGCCCTGTCTGCCGTCTCCTTATCCTGTGCTCCCAGGTAAAATGAGATGACCGCATTGATTCCAATTCCAAATCCGATCATCACCGCATTGATCAGATTCTGCACTGGATACACCAGTGATAACGCCGTCATGGCATCTTCGCTGATCCTGGCGATGAAGAAGCTGTCCACAATATTATAAAGTGAACTCACCATCATAGAAATGACCATCGGCAGTGCCATCGATACGATCAATTTTAATACCGGTTGTTCTTTCATATATGTCTGATCCATATATATCCCCTTTCTCTCATATGTACTATCTATTAATCTTCTAATTCTATTGCGGATCTTTGCAATGCTTTTCTCTATTTTCCCATCTTGTCACAGATTGTTTCAACTGAATATGTAACAACAAAAAACCACATGGTTACTTCTACTCAGTAACCATGTGGCGAAAAATAGATTGCTCCAGAAAAATCCACATTCATTTTAGGGTTGTATTATAGCACTGTCTTTCAGGGAATGTCAATCACGGGTGTTTGACACATCAATCATCAAAAAAGTACCGCAAAGCCTTATAATAGGCTTATTTTTTTGTCAACTTTTTTGTTTTATTATCTAGTAATATTTAGTGATATATAATATACTGATAACGAGGTGATAATTATGCGAGTGACAACATCCAAATCTAAAAATTCGGAATCCTTTTACATCACTCAGTCCTATACAAGTGCTCAGGGAAAAAGTACTTCAAAAACAATTCGGAAACTTGGCACTCTAGCTGAATTATCAGAGCGTCTCCATACGGATCGGGACGGGGTTATGGCATGGGCTAAGGAACAAGCACGCCTTGAAACAATGCGATACAAAAGCGAAAAAGAAGATGCTATTGTCATGGTTCCTTTTCATCCCAATAAACTCATGGACTATCATAAACAGAAGATTTTTACTGGCGGCTATCTTTTTCTCCAATCGATTTATTATGGTCTAAAGATGGATTCCATATGCCGAAAAATCAAAAGCCGCTATAAATTCGAGTATGATCTGAATGCGATCCTGTCAGATCTCATCTATACCAGAGTATTGGAACCTTCCAGCAAAAGTTCTTCTTTCCGTGCTGCAAAACAATTCCTTGAGCCACCGACTTATGAACTTCACGATATATATCGTGCACTTTCCGTCCTTTCCAAGGAAATGGATTTTATCCAGGCAGAAGTTTACAAAAACAGTTTTTTTCTGGGCAATAGAAATAATCGGATCCTCTATTATGACTGTACCAACTACTATTTCGAGATTGAACAGGAGGACGGGGATAAAAAATACGGAAAGAGCAAAGAGCACCGGCCAAACCCAATCATTCAGATGGGACTTTTTACAGACGGTGATGGACTTCCGTTAGCATTCTCTCTTTTCCCAGGAAACCAGAATGAACAGAAATCCTTAAAGCCTTTAGAGAGAAAGATCCTCCAGCAGTTCGGATGTGAAAAGTTTGTATATTGCAGTGATGCAGGTCTTGCGTCTGAAGACAACCGGGTATTCAATCACATGGGACAGCGCGCATTTATTGTGACCCAATCTATCAAAAAACTCCCTGCTGAGGATCGGGCATGGGCACTGGACAAGAACGGTTTTAAGTGCCTGACAGATGATCTTCCTGCTGATATCACGAAATTGTCAGAGGAAGATAAAGAACATCTGTATTACAAAGACGAACCATTTACAACCAAAAAACTGCACCAACGACTGATCATCACATATTCCCCAAAGTATGCTGCTTATCAGAAGGCTGTTCGAGCGGAGCAAATCGCCAGGGCGGAAAAAATGGTTGCAAATGGAACATTAAAAAGGCAACGTAAAAACCCGAATGATCCCGCAAGATTTGTAAATAAGATCGCTGCAACAGAATCTGGCGAGAAAGCCAAGATACACTACTATCTCGACCAGGATAAGATCGCGGAAGAGGAAATGTACGATGGATTGTATGCAGTCTGTACAGATCTGTTGGATGATGATGTCGCAGATATATTAAAAGTCAGTGAAGGAAGATGGCAGATTGAAGATTGCTTTCGGACTATGAAAACAGATTTCCAAGCAAGACCAGTCTATCTGAATCGTGAAGACCGTATCAAAGCACACTTTCTCACATGTTTTCTCGCTCTGTTACACTTTCAGTTATTGAAACGCTCTCTGAACAATTCTTATACCACAGAGCAACTGCTTCATACCTTGAGAAGTATGAATTTTGCAAATGTAGAAGAACAAGGGTTTATGCCTGTATATGAACGCCAGAAGGTAACAGACGACCTTCATGAAGCGTGTGGCTTCCGGACAGATTATGAATTTATAACAAAACGTAAAATGAAAAGGATTCAAAAAAAAAGTAAGCGAAGATAAATATTACTATATTTCACGTATACAGTACAAAGTGCCACAACCCCAGTATTTATCAGGGATTGCGGCACTTATTTAATTCTCAAAGTGTCAAAAACGAGAT
>AUXO016997601.1_pt1 | contig 35899 bp, 40 predicted proteins | sample 768731 | NCBI WGS metagenome assembly AUXO01 (sample SAMN02715735, study PRJNA202380) | gut metagenome | biome: sheep rumen | host: Ovis aries | place: New Zealand: Palmerston North | reverse complement strand
CGGAATCCGCTAAAATCTTTTTAGTTGCTTGTACATCTAATGCAGCATTCCATGCATCACGTTCAGTTTCACCCGCACCTAAACTCGGATGATCTGTACCGCCCAACATTGTAGATAACATAGTGTGAGTTGCAGTATCAAATGTAATACCCTCAGGTAACCCTTCCTCAACAAACTCTACATTATCATGAACTGGTGCTTGGGTATATACAAATTCTATAAAATTGGATTCAATTTCAGAAATATGTAAAATCGTATCTGTAGCTTTTTCAATGTTGAATACAAAGTTTAAATTCTCAGCAGCAGTTCTAGCACCGTAATTATCAACTATATATGTAATGCAATTCCAATAGGTGTAGTTTCCGCTTTGAACTTTACGAAGAGCTACACGAAGTGAATTTCCAAATGTACCGCTGTATTTAGCTTTAATCGGAAGTTCGTACGAATTGGTAGCATCTAAATCTTGAAGTAAAAATTTCCCCTCAGATTTAAGTCCACCGGCTACACGGCAAACTAGCAAATCATACCCTGCAGTTAGGAGAGTCATTGCCATCTGATATGAAAAATCTTTACGCTTGAGGTATTGATTTGCAGGACCTCTATACGTAGAGACAAACGACTCTAGCCCAGCTTGGGTTGCTGGGAATCTATCCCAAACGGAATTTTCAAGAACTTCGCTATCAAGATTTAAATTAGCTGATTCGTCATATTGAAATCCGGGACCCCAAGATGCCATAATTGGCAAAGCAACTGTTGCATAAGAAGATGCCCCAATATTATATGTATAGTTTTGGGAAATCTCATTAATGGTAATATTTGCCATTATTCCTTCTCCTCACCGTCATTTTCATCTACTTTTTTATCTACAACCTCTACAGATTCACTCGAATTTTCGGGTGTTTCTTTAATAATAGGTTTAGCTTTCTTCTTTGTATATTTCCGCTTAGGCTGAGGTTTATCTGCCTTCGCCTCAACTTTAACTGAAGATTTTACATCATGTTTATCAACTACACGAATAAAATGATCATCTCTAATTGAAAATGGGACATCTTTAATTTCTCCAGGTTCAAATGTTATCCCTGAAAAAGTTTTAGCGCAGTATCCGCAATTTTTATACTTCATTATACACCTCAATTTACATCTAATTCTATTACACCACGTTTGAGATGCACTGGAGTATAATGTACAAGTACACAACCTTCACATCTCAATGATATAGAAGATTGATATAATTGCCCCGATTCTGAATATTCAGATGATCCTGATTTTTTCTGTATACCTGCAGAAGGATCCATCACTACACCGAAACTAATATCTCGATTTCCTTCATAGGGAATTCTAATGGATAGGAAATACATAGCGCTAAATTTGAAAATTAACTCTCTAAGTATTTCATCCATATCAGCTTGATTGGTGGTAAGAACTGTTAACACGTAATTTAAATTAATTGGAATAGCTTTTTCATTCCAAATATTGTTAGTAACAGTATCAAATACTGCTGGAACACCTTTATGCAATCTTGTAAAATTTATAAGATCAGTATTTACTTCAATTGAATCGGATCGCTCTAAAGCTACAACTGGGAATGTTATTTCATCCTCTTTTATTTGAGCTACTACTCCGATAATTTGTTCGGGAGAAATGACACGAACTACAGGTTGACTTACGTTTTTATTGAAAGATTTATCTAAATCCTCAACTAATGCGTTGTCATATAAATATAGCACTGTGCCATTTCTCCCGAATTTTAATACAAATTGTAATTAAATATTAGACGCAAATAGCGTTAATTTCAGCCTCAGTCATTGCATCGATGGAAATTGAAGAACCGAGAGCATCCCAATCACTACCAGTCCATGCAACGTTCATACCCGCAGGACCATAGCTGGAAGCTGCGATGATGTTATAAACATCGCCGACCTTCTGACCGGAAACTGGCAGCGAAGACTCATCAGCAACCGAACCCTTGTAAGTAAACGAAGAGGCAATAGCGGTATTGATCGCAGACTGGACATCTGAAGCAGTCTGATAGCCGAGACCGGTAACGTAAGTCTGGACAGCTGCACCGGTGGGAACGTTTCCGTCATTAGCAACTGTTGACTCAGTAGCAACATATGCAGCAGAAGCTAGACCCTGAACCGCGACATCAACATTGTTTACTGCGATAGTACCGTTAGCAGTACCAGTAGCAACTAGAACATCAACAGCCTTGTTAGCATCAATAGTTAAAGCTGAGCCATTAACCTTGACAGCCTCAAGAACGTTAGCCTGAGCACCGGTGGCAACGCCATCTAACTTAGCCTTATCCGCACCGGTCATCAAGCCGGGAGTAGCACTATCGGCAACAACTGCACTATAGGTAGTATCAGTAGCTGCGATTGTAATTTCCTTGCTGCCAGCATCAGGAGTAAGGGTGATATTAGCACCGGCAATAACTTCAATCGTATCAGTTACAGCGCCAGCAGCAATAGTAGTAGCTCCGACCTTAACATTGCTGAAAGCATTCTGGTTGACATCAGCACTCTCATCAATACCATCAAGCTTAGTCTTATCAGCTGCTGACATAAGGCCGTGGACGGACTGAGTAGCATCCTGATACTCAGGAACAGTAGCCGCGATAGTCAGCTTCTTAAGTGAAGCATCAGCGGTAATTGTGATGTTATCACCAGCGTCAACAGTTAATGTATCAGTCTCAGAAGCAGCAGCAATGGTAGTGGCACCATAAGCTACATTACTGAAAGCGTTCTGGTTGACGTCAGCACCAGCTTCAATTTCGTTTAGCTTAGTTGCTAAAGCATCGGTAAAGTCATTAGTAGAAAGACCCTTACCCTCTTCCTTAGCTACAAACTTATTCTTGATGTTTGCCCATAATACTGCTACACCAGCATTATCTAGGAACTTCTGTGTATCAGGCATTATTTTCTCCCATCTATTCTAATACACATTAACAACTCACTAACTATCCAGCTTGACAGATTGCATTTATTTCTGCAGCAGTCAATCTCAACAACTCGGGCTCATCTAATTGATCAACATCATCGCCTTGTTCATACTTCTCAGGAGTCATCACAAAATTATATGTATGCCCAGTTGTTGTTTCTGCTACAAAAATAGGGTCAAGTTTAGGACCATACTTATCCAAGGTTTCCGATATTTCGCCAACTTTTTCTTTTAATTCTTCAAATTCTGGTCCAGATTCACCCGGATCGCCCTTAGGACCTTGCGGACCTTGTGGACCAACTAAACTTGCTAACCACTCTTCCTCAGTTCCAACAAATCCATTATCTAAAGCTATTTGATATGCGGATTTTCCATCTTCACCTTGAAGGCTAGCTAGCCACTCTTCCTCAGTTCCAACAAATCCGTTTTTAACAGCGATACTATACGCACTTACAAATGTGGGAGTATATAGTCTTCCGTGTAAAGTTTTACTTGAGCAAGAGCACGAACCTGAAATTGTACTAGAGGTTGAGGAAGCACAATCACAAGAACAATCTTTAACCATTAAAATGTCACTTCCTCTCTTAAAATAAATCTAGCTGGACCTACTACTGTGAAAACACCGCCGTCCACTGTAGTAAGCTGTATATCATACCAATAACTACCGTAATCTAATTCTTTAGTATCATTTGGTGAAATTACTAAAGCTAACCCCTCGATATTTTTTTCAATATATTCATATTCTGAGTTATAAGATTTTTTTACGGTAAATACTAACTTATCTCCAGACTCTCTAACATATTTTATACCATCATCTAAAGTGATAACAATATCAAAATATGCATTATCCCCTCGAGTCAATTGTATATCTGAACCGCGTAAATTCAACATAATATTACCTTTATTTCTACCTATTATATTGCCTAAAAAGTGTTTAGGCTTGCCTTTACGGCGGTATTTAGTACTATCTGTAATGTATTCGCCTCTATAGTCTAAAGGCTGTTTTATGAAGTGTTCAGATGTATTGAAGGTTCGCTGAATTTCTTTCTTAGTCCTACCAACTGTTTGTTTTTCATATACTGGGATTACTTGACAAACCAAGTGATCTGGAGCTTGGATATCATATGAAATTTCAGTAACTTTAAATGTACGATCTGGTAATTCTGTATACTGACCTGAAAATTTAAATATAGAATCTCGTTGTAAATTCGGTAAATTAAAACTACAGTGTATTAAAAATGGGAGATCCGATTGATTTTCTACTACCCACCCAAACCGTTTGAAAGTTTTCACTTTTGGCGAACCCTCAAAAAATATATACGTGGGCTCAGGAACCGAATAACTATCTACAACTGATTCCCCTTGAGCATTAGTATCTGGTAAAATTGGATGTTGGTATTCGCACAATACTCCTTGAAGCTTTAAAGCTTCATCATACCGTTTCCTCATTAATTTGATATCTGGCCCAATCAAATTATTCATTATCAGACCTCAAAATAATCTCATCAATATCATAAATTGCGTTATAAATCCAATCCCAATTATATTTTGAAAATTCAGGTAATCCAGACAAATTTATAGCGGTTCCAGCTAATATAGCCGATTCCCATTCTTTTCTTGACGGAGAATATCCTGGATTTATCCACATAGGATTAGACGAAATATCAAAAGCCCCAATATACAAGCTTAAATCATCGCTACCATCTTCATGAACGGCGAACAATCTAAGTTTATCAAACCTAAGACCTTGAATAGTTTTAAGTAGATTAATTTGTCCGCTAGGCAGATGATACTCCTCTTGATAAGTTACATAAAATCCATAACGCTTTAATTCATTCAAGAGCGTATTTTTTGACATTACATCAGTTTCCCACTTATCTATAGGTGAAATAAAATCACCTTTAGGCGAAATTGTATACGAAAACAGCGTGCCAAAACACGGATGTTTTACCGATACATTTATACCTAAAATATGTGGATTTTGCATAAATTCTGATACTGCAATTGATAATTCAGGACAGTTATTCGATTTACAGTGCTTAAGCTGGAACCAATCAGAAATTTGATATTGTAGAATATTGGATTCCAATTACCTCACCTCAAATTAATTCTTTCAAATTCTGATCTAGTTCTTTCAACATATCTTTGAAGTTCTAATTGAAAGGGCTGCAAATCAGATAGTGTTGATGCAGGGTATTCAGAAAAATACCTTGCAATCATATCAATTCGTAACTGGAAATATAAAAGTTTTAAATCAGCTTCTGAAATTTCTGGATGTTTTTCAGAAAATATGAAATAGCGAGTAACTACTGAACTGCAAGCTTTATGGATAACCGGATCTTCATGAGTTAAATCAGCATTTAACAGTGTTTTAAAATTGGTTGTATTGTACTGCTTTAATTCTTTGAAAAATAAATCACTAAGCTTATTAGAATTCATCAGGAGCTCCCTCTTCTGAAACATCGATATTCCAGCCCATAATCGTTGTTGAAATTTCAGGGAACTCTTCAGTTAATGCTTCAATTATCGCTTTCTTATACGGCTCACTCTCATCAACACCTAATGTCTTAATCAATTCAACCAATTGAGATGCTTGCGAAATTGCCGAATCTCGTTTCTCTGAAACGACCGTTGACATAGTAGTTATGATAGGCTGCATCTTCAAATTATACTTATCTACCATACCAGACATATTGCGCATCTTGAAATACTTGTTAATAGCATCTTTCCATCCAGCCATGTAAGCTGTCTCAAGTCTCTGAAGCGCATTAGCATAAATTGCCGATCTTTGCGACAATACCGAACCAGCACCGCCCAAGCCCTCATTTGCTGAAAAGTTCATAGCCTCTTTGGGAACACCTAAAACTGAAAGTTTTTTATCTTGATAATGATTTAACAAATCATTTTCAGAATCATTTATTTCAGCCATGTTTAAGTCAGTAACTGTAATTGGCTCTTGACCGTTTATTTTTGGTAGATATATTAAATTATTAGGGCTTTGAGGATTTACAAAACTTTGAGCATCACCTGCGGAAGTGTTTATCGCAAATTGTTGTTCAATAACATCTTTCATTTCTTGAAGAGTTGCCCTCATTTCTTCCTCTTCAAGATCTCCACATTCAACACTTATAAATCTAACAACACGAGTTAATGATGACATTAATAATGCATCTTCAAGTAAACTCAATGTTTGGGTGGGCTGAACAGCACTTTCCATAAGCGGCTGTGCAAATTTAATATCCAATGATTCTTCCGAACCATCAGAATTTCGAACATCAATAGTATAATCCCCTAATAACCCACCTAATGAAAAATGTATAACTGATTCTTCAGGATATATAGTATATTGAGTTATATCAGATTCAGGTTCAAGAATATACCCATACGGAATACCGTGTTTATATAAATGTACAATATCTTCTGGAGGAATTTTATATGATGGAATGATATCATAATGCTCATCGGGAATAGTGTTATTATCCAACGCTATCCCTACATTAGAATAGTTACTAAGATCCTGTTTATATATGTCAGTAGTTGGCAAATATAAATTTCCAATTGTAGCTAACTCTAAAATATGATCTCTAGCATACGTATTTACATTCCATCGTCTAAACAACTCATTTACAATATCGGCTACATCTTTTGTATTTTCATCTAACGGTGATGCCCAGATTATATCACCGTTGGTGTTAGCGACAGTGGCATCTGTAGCATAGTAAGATAAAGCTGTAGATATCTGAGAATCTAATGCAAGCGCACGCATAGTATCTATTTGCGTCTTAATCGTTGCAATAGACGAGTTTGATCTTAAATCTGAAACACGATAAAGTGATCCGGAAACTATTGACCTCAAATACGAAGGTGCCGGTTTCGCTTTGGGGAATATTCTATCTAATAACCTGTTAGCCATATTTTACCTCCACCGCGATACAAGGTCCATACTACATATCGCTAGGATCTAATTCATATATATCAAAAAACTCAGTTTCAGAAAAAACTGGCAAATTTAAATCATTAAACTTGTGTATAGCTATACCATCTACATTTTCGGGAATATCTCCAACCAGACAAGCATCGGCATCATCCCATGAAGCTATGCTAGCTCCGTAGCTAGCTAATATAGCTTCAACCTCTGCATAACTTCCATGCTTAAACTGTCCAGTTAAATATAGTTTTTTATCTCTAAATATTGGACTTCCTTCAAATTTTTTAACATTTGACTGAAGTACAACATTTGTATATTGTATAATTTCAAAAATGGTTGATACATGTTGATCGTGCTCTAACCACCTGACTAAATCTGGGCAATCAATACCTAAATCTGAATTGATTGATCTAGGATGATCTAGATAATATGAAATAGAATCTAAAGATCCGTTACTCTTACTATACAATTCCCAAATAGCAGATCGATTACGAACTTCGGAAATAGGGATAATAGCATCAAGAATTTCATAAATAGATGTGTTAATCTCATAATTTTCATATTGCGGCAAACTCAAAATATCGCTAAATTTTGTTAGTTTTCCAGAATTTACATAATCAATATATTCGGAATATTCAATTTCTGCTAAATTTAAAGTTTTCAAAAAATGAATAATATCATGATATTGCTTTGACAAACAATCTATATTTGAACATCTAGAAAATTCATCGTATACATTATACTTACATCCACAAATTGGACAAGTATAGCTAAACACATTTAATTTTGAAGTATAATTATCATGCTTGCGAATAATAGTATTGCTAGAATCTAATACTAAATAATCGCTAATTTCTATATTCCAATATTTGAAATCATAGTAACTTATATTCAATAAATCTCCGTTATCTAGAGATAGTTGACTATGGATATATCCGTATTCATCCAAATAAACTAAATAATCGTTAACTTTACATTCACGTCTATCTAACATATTAATTTCCAGCCCTTGAGGGGAAATTTTAAATTCAGCCATTAGTTTATTGTATTCAAAAGCACTCGATTCCATCAGCCGTTTAAACGTGTTTTCAACATTGGTAGCGGGAACTACATATCCTGATAATGTATTAAATTGATGCGATTTGAGCCAAGCTTGTATCTGAGATCCCCCAGTAAATTTTGCACCTTTTGCTGAAATATGGCCAGCAAAGAAATTGAACTTACCCGATTTAACTACTTTCTTTACTAATATATCAATAATCGCATTTGGCAACTTACCAGATACTGGAGGGATATCTTCAGTATATATCACCCCTCGAACAAATATAGTGCCTGAATAACTAGATACATGCATAGGAATTTTATTTAATTTGATTAATTGAGAAGCTATTTCAGACGATGCTTCCCAGCTACTGCTATCGTATCCAATATAAACTTTTTCAAAATTACCATGTTGACCATATTGTAACGTTGTAGGTATTCCGAGTGGAACTAATACTGCAAAATCACCTGCACGAAGAAAGTTTCTTACCTGCATTTGATCCCTCCCAAATTGTTATTTTCTATATCTGCTATCTACAAAGATAGATGGCATTTTTGAACGTGATTGCCCAAATCTACTAGATGAATTTACTGCACCAATTGCTCGTATTACCTTTTTAGTTGGAACGGGTAATCCCGGATTATCTAAAACAGCAGACCAAACTGATCCAGCAAATGAATCCGCTTCGTCCTTTTTGCCACCAACTGGGTGATCTATTTTACCGCTATTAGCATCTCTTTGAAGGTGGATAAGTTCATCTTGCAATTCATGACAATTTAGCATATCAATTCGTTGTTCTAATAATATTGATCGTAACGCCATGTATCCATCAGGGGTTCTATCTAGCGAAATTTTATCTACAGCGCCGAATCCTTGATTTTCAAGTAACTGGGCTAAGTATTCACTTTGAAATTGATCTCGAGTTATTTTTTGTATGTTAAACTTTTGAGATCTTAGCCATACAATAAATGCCGTTATCTTATCATACGGAATTTTATCGCCTCGAGGCGCTTCTAATGCTACTGAAAATATATGTGTAAATACAGGTGTTGAAACTACTTTTTCTCCAACTTTTATATCACGCCGACCTGAAATAACTACCCCTGAAATTCCAGTTCTATCAGTATTTAAAGAAAGGTCAAGATGAATGAACATAGGACAATGTTTTAATTTAGGATCAACTACTTCTTGATGGAAAAATTCTTCAATAGTATAATTATCTTGTACCCCGATTTGAAGTACTTCATTATAAAACGGATTTTTATTTGATCCTATACATTTATCTAAAACTTCTTGAGTGATGAATGAAAGCGTTCCAGGGATAGATACACCTGCAATATCGCGTAATGCTATGTCAAAATCCGATAAAAATCGAGTTTTATTGTCTTCAGGAACATCCATCAACCGATATCCCTGCTGTATTAATTCTTGTAATCCTTCTTCGGTTTCGTCATCCGGGACTACAAAACTGCGTAAATGTTTCCCACCTAACGCAATTTTAAACATTTTATCAGAAGAATATCTTGATTTAGGCCAAACTTCCCACTGAGGTTTATCGAATATATACATATGTTGGTTATGGGCTTGGCGCTGTTTTTCAATGTACTCTTCCATGAAATCAGAATCACTATTTTTTGAAGAAATTACATAAATTTTACCAAATACTTCACCGTTTTTTACAAACGTACCGGTAACACGTGCAACCAGTGTATCATACTTTTCTTTCATCCTGGCTTTTGATTTTTCAATATCTTTGATGCCAGCTTGACTAAAGTTAACCTCATCAAAAACTACCACAAACGCAGCGCGTCCCAACGCATGAGAAGCATCGCTTCCATATGTTACTTCGATTAACCCACCTTCAGGAACATACGCAGGGTGAGATTCACTTCGAGTAAAATGCCCGTGTTTTTGAAAATACGGAGAAGCTGCTAAAGTGGAATTGAATTCTTTAAATGCAACACCTCTAGCTAACGTAGCAGTTAAATTGAAGAAAAATATTGATATACTAGTTACAGCTTTCAGTCCAAAAAATTCTTGAGGATTCCTCAAACACATCAGCCTATATAATTGATAAGCTGCGTCTGAAACTGCTGTACTTGTTTTACCAGTACGTGTAGCTCCTGTAAATACAATTTCATAATACTGATTTTTAGTTTGTTCTAATTCCAACATAACATCCATCCAAGCTGGATAGATGGATTTTCCATTATTATTTGATTGACCTAAATATTCATCATCAGTTAAGAATGTATATTTATCAACAGGAATTTCCTTATAATCAGCTAGCCAGATATCTTCGTATGTTTTAGATGTTCCTGTATCTCTAATTTCTTCCAAAATTTGTTTTAAAATCTTTTGAGATTCTACATCCATAGATGAATATACTTTTTTAATTCGACTGAGTACGTCATTATAGTCAGGCATGATACTAACCTAACTACATTTCAGCTAATTCAGCTAATATTGCTCCAGCATTTTCTCTAATTGCATCTCTTTGTGCTGCTGGAAAATTGAGTACCTTAGAATCCTCAATGACTGGCTCTGCGATATCAGTAAATGCAGGGTATTGATCCATATCGATATACGGAGCTAATAATTTATTAGATTCAATAATTGATTTCTGCAATTTTTCCTGTATTGCAAGTAATCTAGTAATAGTAGAAAAATCACCGGATAAGCAAGTATCTAGTTCATATGAAATTGCATCGTATAATTTATCTTCTAGCTTATCCATTATATCTAAATACTGCACAATACGTGTAATTTGATGATGTACCCTTAAAATAGTTACATGACGAAGTGCAGCATTTACAGAATATGGATCATCTAAAGCACTAGATAATAAAGCAGCTTTCATCCGCTCTACACCTTCGTGCTTCAATGACGCAATTGGATCGTGACGTAGAGTATCAACGGTTTTGATCTCTGGTTCCATCATTTCTCCTCAACTTACTCTAAATCAAAATAAATTACACTTAAATTAGCGATAGCTTCACGAGCTTTTGGATCTTGATTACCGAAATTTGATAATGCATTAATTGCATTCATGATATCAGATCTTGCAGCATCATAATTTGATATAACAGATAAATCGTCTGGAATTTCTGTTACCTCTTGCGGGATATTAGTTACTTCATCACAGGTTTCATTAATTGTATCACATGCAGTTACCTTGTTTTTTGTAATCTTCAATTTAATCTACTCCTTGCATTCTAGTATTCAATTTAGCATATATGCTATCAACTTTTTGAATAACTTCACCTAAATCATCAAATGCTTTATTCAGCTCTTCGTCATCGTGTATCATAGATAAACAAGATTGTTTAACTCGATTAAATCTTGCTTCCATTTCATGGTTATTCGGAAATGTTTGATAGATAGAAATTTCTAAATCAGCAATTGCATCTACAATTTGAGGTGGCCAAATATACTCCCTCAAAAATGAATATAACTTATTATACTTATTTTGAATTTCTACTGCAGAAATCATTTAAGAACCAACTCCTCAAAAGCCGATGTAATCCATTTATCTAATTTCATTACATCTAACTTATTGTGCTTCTTAATATAATCCATTTCTGAAATTATATTTGTATTATATATCTTCAATGTATAATTTACAAACTTCTCCTCAAACGATGGTACGTTTCTTTTATTTATCAAGGACTTAACAGTCTGAAGCATCATATATCTCTTTAATTTTGACGACTAATTCATATACTTCTATAGGTATATCGTCCTCGTTTAATCTATTCAAAATATATACATCATAAAAACTTTGTAAAGCTTGTATGCTATAAGCTAATTCATCTAAAGTTGGAATTTTAATAACTTCACCGCCAGCATATCGACACAATTCAATCAAACGTTCATGACCTATTAGTGTAAATAATTCTGGAAGCCAAGCAAATTCATCAATATTATGCAAAGGTCGCATTAAACCTAATAAATACGAAAAATCTAAGTCTTCAGATATAGGTAATTCATGCGATTTCATGCATTATCTTCCTCAATTGAAACGGGTTTAAAATAATTTGAAACCCAGTTAACCGAAAATACAATAGCATTTCCAGGCCTATCAACTCTATTAAACTCTAAGAAACAATATTCAGGCCTATTTAAATATGTGGTAACAGATTCAAGGACTGTATTAATATCAATATCAGGATTGTAATAAACCCAAATTTCGTTAGTTGTCCCACCCTTTAGTATAGAATGGGTAACACCTGCTGTTTCAGATTTCAAGTTTAGCAATCCGGGTAACTCATTAACAACTTGCGATACTTGATCTATAGTAACAAACGTAGATGATAAAATTGAACTGGATGATACATCTTCATTAGATTCTTCTGAATTCTCGTCGTCTTTCTCGTCATCTTCAACTGGTTCAGTTTGAAGATCATCATCGATATTAGACTCTTTTTGAGATTTGGTAACTAAAACTGATTTCTCATCTTTAAATTCAGGAGTAGTTTCAATATTATTATCAACAGATTCATGTGAAACTTTAATATCTTCAACATCCTCTAACTTAACTTCAGGTTCAACTACCGAATCTTCATCAAAATAAGAATTAAGCTGCTTAACCAGAGGTTGATTTATTGGATTAGACATTGCAGCTAAAATTTTATCCTTGTGAAGGCTGCGTTTAAACATCTTAGATTCAAAAATATACTGCATTGAAAAACTCCTATGCGTCTCTATCCATATAAATATACGGCTTATCGGGATTATCTGATTGTATCATATATCCAAAATATTGATAGTATGTATCACCGGTTACTGTATTTACACATTCAATAGCATAAACATGAGAACCTATAGATAAGTCTAATAATCCAACTGATATATCAATCCAAGCAGGATTCATCTGATTATGTTCATATGGATCAACTATACACTTAGTTTCAACATCAAATATTCTAAGAATTCTGCACATCTGGTAAACTTCGGGTTTAAGTTTAATGTAGACCTCTGGGCCCAAAGTTTCTAGATTCAACACAGTGTAATTTTGATTTAATCTAGAATTATCAACAGCTACCAATATTTGATAATCTTTTAATATTCTAGTTTCACCCATATTTACGTTACTCCGAAATAACAACCAACCACTGATCGCCTAACTTTGCCGGTGGATTAATTCCTACAAATCTTGAAAGTTTATATCCATGGGATTCACAATAAGCTTTAACTACGTCATTCATTGGATGCTGCCAAATTGCACGAGTTTCACCGGTCTTTACAGCATTCTTAACTAGTGTATCAATCATCAACTCATAAATTTCATCTTCGGTTTTAGGCGAAGCTCCTCCACCTGAAGCTGCAATTTCTGCTACATCGGTTGAAATTTTTTGAGTCAAGGTATTAAGGTTGTTAACTGTTTGGGTTAAATCTGATACATTTTGATTATTTTCAAGAGTATACGATACCAAATCTCCCAATTGATTATTAGCTGAATTTACACCATCAGATATAGTAGATACATTATTTGAAATAATCTCTGTATTATTGTAAATATCATTTAATGTATTTTTAACAATGTAGGAGATAGATCCATCAGGATTTACTATTTTTTCAATTTCTACATCACTAGGCAGCCATTCGCTTACATCGCTATTAAACGAACCTTTAGATATTACAACTTTTGACGAATCTAATTGAGAAATCTCAGATCCATCAGCTTCAATATAATTTAAAGCATAAGGATTTCCTGTAAACGAACCACCTTGAATTGCAACCGCTGATTTCTGGGCATTAGGTGTGCTAGGATCACTAGGATTTCCAATAACTAACAGACCCGCATTATGCAAACTTTGGATGGACCCACCCTGTATTGAACATGTGCCCATCTCTCCGGGATAGTTAGCTGAATTACAAATTTCAATACCACCGCAGAAAGTAGGATTAGCATCCCCCATCCGCAACCCTTGAGAATCACCGCAACCTGAAATAGACCCTCCGGTAACTACAACATTGCCTCCACGCATTACAATGCCCGCACCGGCTTCTCCAGTTATGCTTCCGCCGTTCACATAAACATTTCCAGCATTAGGTGCATATAATCCGCAGTTAGCATACCCAGCACTTTCAGTTTTACCTATTAATGTCCCACCATTAATTGTAATTGTATAAGGATAAGGCGCATATTTCTTAGAACCGTTTGCTCCCACAGCCCCGTTATCTTTAGCAATAATAGTACCAGAATTAATAGTTATTGACCCACATCCAAAAACAGCTACTCCGAATTCTTGAGATTCTATATATCCTGAATCCATGATAAATTCATTGTTAACTTCAAAGCTAGATGTAGATCCTACAAATACACCGTTTCTAGTACTTATTAGTTTACCTGAATTAGATTCAGAATTATCTTGCAAAATTAATTTACCAGCATCGGTAATTATAATTCCATCAACTTTATGCGTAGTGTCTGTACTATATGTATATCCATTTAAATTTAATGTAACTGATTTTCCTGAAATTGATAACGGGCTAGCTACTTCTATATCAGCTAAAAGTTCAATTATATCATTATCGGATGCAAATTCAACTGCATCGATAATAGATTCAAACTTGGTGATTGTATCTCCGGATTTTACAGATACGACATCAGCCATAATTGCACCTCTGATTTAAAATTACTTGACTTTATACGAAAAAATAAAAGGTTCTGATTAGTGTGATCAGAACCTTTTTGGTTATTACAAATATTGATTGTTAATTAAATCATCTATATAAACTTTATCATACTTTTGTCCATTGTATAAAAGAACATATTCTTTAGAAATTTGAGTATTCATATAAGTTTTTATTGGAGTAGCTTCTAGGTGTTTAATTAATGCACCATCGGTTCCTACGATGTCTCTAGATGCTGTTCTAATTAATCCAGAACTTGATATCTCATATCTACCTTCGTAACCTCGTACTGGAGCCCATACATCTGTTAAATCATTATCCATAATCTGACCTTAAGTTAAAATAGGCGTTTTTGTCGAATTAAATTTGTTTCTTTGTACTTGTACTTAGTTTTTGAAAGATACTGTATGTTTTTGATTGAAATGGCAACTCTAATATTGTTGTCTTCTGGAATCCAATCTAGTATATCATCTCCATCAAACCCATATTTATGTGCAAATTCAAGCGTAACTCCCAAATCCTCAAATTCAGATCTTAATACATCTATATTATAGGTATCTGCACTCTCTAGGAAACTTAAATTAGATTTATTCTTAACCGTTCTAGGTTTTTTAGAAACTGATATTATCCCAAAATTACGAGATACAAGTTTGTTATATCCCGCAATCAGCCTATGTGATATAGAATCTGCGCTATAACACGGAAACTTTGACATAGCATTCAATGAAGTAAATCCGTATACATGCGTTTTAACATCAGGATTAGACGATGCTTTAATTACATCGTACATATTTTGTAGGTACAACATTCTATCTTGGATAGAAGCATCGTTAGCCGGTGATAGGCCGATATAATCTAGCTTATCTCCGTATTCATCAACATATTCTAACATCTGCTTTAAATATTTGATATCCTCGCCGAAATGATATACCGGCATAATTTTATGCTTATCATTAACATGCTTACGCATATATAAGAAATTATCCCATGATTCTTTAGCTGATTTCACATAATCATCAGGAGATTTCGGTTTTTGAAATTCTCCCGGGATAGTATCTAGCTGTGCGAATACATCGATAACATCACTATACGCATTTATGAATTCAATATATTCATCTTGTGTGACATGTAATTTTCCAGTGTGCACACTATATGCACCAGAATCACAAAATAAGAAGCAACAGAAACCTTCAGATTTCCACTCTATAGCTTGTTTAATACCGTTACGATCTTCTTGAGCTACCAAAATGTTTAAAGGCTCAAACTCCTTTAAATCAAGTAGCATATCGTGCATCTTATGCGTTAAACTACCAGAAAATATATACCTAAATTTGACATCTTCTGACATTTAACCTCCATTTAAAGTATTGAAAAAACTAAATTACCTAGAATAGCAGATTCAGATATCTTCCCGTCTTCTAAAGCTATCAAAGCTTTTAACGAAGCTTGCTTTAATGCATCATTAGATGATACGTTACAAATCAATTTAAGAATCCAAGAAGGATCACATTTACTATTATCTTCAAAATGGTTTAATCCCCAAATTATTTGATCTATAGAAAGTTTAGACGACCCAAATAATTTTGATTCTGCTAATTCATAATATTGAATTTTATCTAAACTAAGATCTAAAAGCTCATCAACTTCAGATAATGATTTAACTTGCTTAAAAACATTATATTCCCGTATTACTTCATAATACCTGTTATTTACATGTTTGGCATAATTACATATATCTTGAAAAGTAGGATGATTTAGTGTAATTTGAAGCCCACGACTCAATATAGTATTTGGAAGTTTTGCACTATTCCTGCAAGTTACAACTATATAAACATTTGGAGTAGGTTCCTCTAAATATTTCAATAACGCACCCATGGTGTTAAATGCACCTAAGTCTAGATTTTCAATGCACAAAACTTGACGATCACTGGATCTCAAGCTCTGGTCTATTGATTCTCTAATATCTTGAACCTTGGGCTGAATAACTTGAAAGGTGGAAATATTGTGCATTTTTGCAAATTCTCTAGAAATGTATGTCTTTCCAACTCCTGCAAATCCAGATAAAATTATGCTATGTATGTTACTGTCTACATACTGCTTAAACTGATCTAACGCAGGTTGTTGATAATCTAAATGCATAATCTTACCTTATTGAGTATTTAAGGAGACCACATACATAAATTAAAGCGTTATATGGATCATAACTTGAATTTGACCTAACATCTTCCAAAGTTTTATAGGTTACAGCATACATAGACTTGATAGATGATTTAGACCAAAGTTTCAAATACGGAGTTACAAACGAATTTGAATACTTCTTATCTAAACATTTCATAATTTCAATATATGTATTCAATATATCGTAAAACAGCGACGAATAGTCTCCGCTAAATCTATCTAATTCACCTACAGCTGATGAAAAATCTCTAGCTGCTATAGCTTGCTTAAAATTTGAGATATTTGCATCTAGCTGATTTATAAAAATGGAAGTAAACTCTACAGTATTTAAATTGCCTAATTGTTGCGTGGATAATAACGACAGACTAGAAAAAATATTGTGCAGTTGATAGTAATCCTCATAATAATTTAAAGCGCAATTTATGAGAATTTCAGGGATTTTTGGAAAATCAGAACTAAGGTGCTTCTTACATAATGGTTTAGACAACTTATTAATTCTTAATACTGATTCTGGGAACCATTTATCTAATTTCTTTTCATCTGCATCGTCTTCATATATACCTACAATTGTGCCAATTATTGAATTTACATTGAATGCATGGTTAGAATCTAGCTTCTTTAAAAATTCTTTATCATATCTGACCACATATAATTTGGGAATTCTTTCAAATAAAGATTTTTTAGAAAACATTTCAAACAGATCAAGTATAGATGACCAGCATTCAACTTGATTTGAATAGTGAGATTGCAGCTGGTTCAAGTATTTAACTTTAACTCCGTACTCGGGTCCAGTTAAAAAATACAATGATTTTGGATTATTTGAATAAATTTGATTAATCCCTTGCTGCAACTCTATCATTTATTATCATCACACCATTTACGAATCTCATCTTCATAATTTGAATAAAACTTTTTGGCAATAGCATTTAGCAATCCCAGTTCACGCCATCGCTCCTTTAGTGAGTAGCCGTTTTTAGAAGAGATAACATGGACACCAATCCAGTAATTTTCATCATCTTTTACAACTGTCTTGGTGTTATCATCCCAAAATACAATTGTAGCGGGCGGATTAAATATCACTTTCTTGATTTTAAGGCTTGTGTCGCTCTTAGAATAATTATGTACATCATCAGCTCTAAAGTTTTTAAGAATAAATGCCCAATCCCAATTATCTGAGATAAGAGAATGATCTGTATAAACTACATTCGGCTTCTCTGGATATTTTACTGTATACTTTTCAAAATCTTTGTAATTCATAATCCAACCTCCTCATTCTCTACAATACTTTTAAATAAGTCTAAAGGGAGTATCCCGTAGAAGTCTAAATTTCGTTGAATTACTATAAACCCGTCTTTAATAGACGTTAAAGATTCTAACGTTCTCATAAACGATGATTTGTTTGAACAATCAGCAAAAATTTTAACATCTTCCGGTTGACTTGGCAACTTTATCATACACCAAGTATTTTGAATTAATTGAGATCCATCATCTACAAATAACACCGGAAGTTTAAATTGAGACTGAGCTTCTTCAGAAATTTTATCCCAAACATCAAAGTTAAACTTTAACGGATAATTTGCAGTTATATGAGTCTTACACTCACCCAACCACCGTTGATTGGAGATATCACCTGGATGCAACGGCCTAGATCCACTACCTTTAATTTGTTTCCACCCAAGGTATCTTGAAATTAAAGATTCTTGAATGCTTGAACATTGTTTCTTTATACTGTGCATTATTCAAACCCTAGCTAATATGTGACTCTACATACTCTTTTAATTCTGCGAAATATTCTGGATGTGTTTCAAGATATTCATACACCTTGGGCAATCCGTTGATCTTAACTAACTTTCCGTTCTCCTCTAAAATCTCACCAGTATTGGGATCTACAATACTAAACCAAGCTCCAGCTTTACGAATTAATCCAAATTGTTTGATAGCTAACTGAGCATAATCCATCTCAGGTTTAATGCCTGATTGACTAAGCAGATAGTATGATGCATTTTTCCTGTCATTAGGCGCACTTTTTTGCTTCAGCAATCTGACTTTAATCAAATACCCTGCAGGATCTTCAGTTTTTTGAGGAAGTTCATTTCCAATAATATCAATAGGATTCCCAAGACTAAATAGCATCCTCAATGAACAATAAAACTTAATTGCTTGACCTCCAGGAGTTTGTATTACATATGGATTATCCATATTATCTCGAGTTTGATTAATAAGCAATAGAGTGGTATGATATCGTGTCAATAGAGGAACAATTTTACGGCAGAATATAGTCATTAATCCAGCCAGGCTAGCTACTGTCCGCTCTCCAAATTTTTTCTCTAACTCAGCTCTCGGGACTAACGAAGGAATAGAATCTAAAACAATCAACCCAACTTCATTCGATTCTACCATTTCTTGTATCATCTGAAGAATTTCTTCTGCGGGAACATCAGGTGGTTGCATAATATCAATGGCAGAATCAGTAATACCTAAAGTTTCAGCCCAATTCATGTCAAACGAATGCTCTAAATCAATATAAAGGATTTTACGCGGGCCAGTCTCTTCTAATTCCGCTAATTCTAATTTAGCTTCTTTTGTACTTAAATCCTCACGTAATTCTGTACACCGAGTTTCCCACTCTTGTTTAAATATATTACAGCTATTTGCGCATAATGATACAGCGGTGGTTGATTTTCCACCACCCGGAGCTCCGCAAAATTCTGTAATCTTATCTCTCGGTATTCCTCCATACGTAGCATAATTCATAAGTGGTGAACTAAATGGAAGCTTTTTACCTCTAGAAGCTTTTGCACCATCCATTAACCCAGGAGCATTCCACAACTTTTTTCTTTGTTTAATAATATCATCAAATTCACTCATATTGTTTACCTTTACTTTATGTACGATTCACTATTTGTTGCTAAATAATTTGGAAGATCTTCAATCGATTTATCAGAAGGTAGAGCTACAACTTCAGCATCACGCCTAGCTGCCCATATTTTCTTTGCGCTCATTATCAGTTCTCTGGAGAACGAAATTTCATGTTCAACCCTATCAATAATCAAATTATATGCTTTTATCAAAAATTCATCCTCTATAACTGAAAAATTAGCTTCATCCCGTCTAGCAGTTTGCGTAGATGCTTCACTACGATTTTCAACCTCACGCTTTTCTTTTTTAACTTCTAATGAAATTAATTCAGATTTAAGCTTGAAATTATTCAAAACTTCAGAAACTGAAAATAGCTCTAAGGGAAGATCTGTAAGAATTTGTTCCAATTCTTGATCAGTTATTGGCTTAGATTCTGATTTTAGCCTCAAATAAAGATTCTTAACATTGATAAAATACTCAGAAAAATAATCTTGATACTGATTATTGCACCAAGATTCAATATCTGACATACTAGATTCAAACTTTAAATTTAAATTAGATAAATCCATATACAACTCCTTAAATTTAAGTGTATATAGATACTAACGAATCTACCTAGGTTTGCATAAATACGATATTGCAACTTCTTCCATATATTCAGTTTTAGAAATAACTGAAATCATTTCAACTAGCATTTGAGATAAATTTAAACAAACCTTTGCATGTTTTTCAGAATAATTAGATACTTTATCGATATAATATTTAGGTATCATGGTATTATTTATATCTTTAGTAAATATGTATTTAACAATATTTATTACAAAAGATTGGAAGGATCTAAACCATTGAACAAAGTTCAAACCTGAATTATATATTTTAGATACAATTGAAATAATACGTTCAACATCTTTTTTAGCATAAGCATTTAAAAGATCAAAATAATCATCATACTCCGGGATATTCAAAGCATGTTTTAAATTCTCTTGTGTTATATTTTGACTATATACTAGAGCTTTCTCCAGTAGCGTCAAAGAATCTCGCATACCGCCTTTAGCTAATTTCGCAATATATCCAATTGCATCATCTTCGTATTTGATATCTCTACCTTGCTTAATTTCCTCAGAAATTACAAACTTCAATCTTGATTCTATGCCTGAAAGTGATATATTAGCTAATTGAAATACTTGTACTCTCGATATGATAGTAGCAGGTATACGTTCTGGATTAGTTGTGCACATTAAAAATACAGATTTCGCTGGCTGCTCTTCTAGCACTTTAAGCAAAGATTGCCAACTAGCATTACTTAATGCATGAACCTCATCAATAATAAATACCTTGTACTTACATCCAATGGGGTATTGTTGAGCTTGTTGAACTAGCTCTCTAATATAATCTACGCCATTATGAGAAGCTGCATCAATTTCAATAGCTTGACCTTGTTTGTCATTTAATGTATTTGCTACAATCCGAGCTAGCGTCGTTTTTCCGACCCCTCTATTTCCAATAAACAAAAAATTACGATTTACTAAATCGGATTGATTGCACATAGCTTTCAATATCTTGATGATAGTTTGCTGCTCACAAACATCTTCAAATGTCTTTGGGCGATATTTTAACGCTAGATTTTCCATATCATCCCCATTGATCACACCGCTTTTTATATTTACAGTAGGTACACCAATAATCGTTTTCAGCTAATTTGGGTGGTGCAATATTAGATCTCACGTTATCTATTACACGTTCCATACGCTTAAATACATCATATCGATCTTGCAATGATATATTAAGTTCGTAACATTTGATATCTCCATATAACCGATCTTGATATACTACAAGCGCATGTTCAAGTTCTAATAAAGCACAATAACATGTAATTTGATCAATATGTTGAGATTTAGGCTTATCTAAAGTTTTAAACGATTGATACTCTGAAGTTTTAATCTCCAGTAAATAGTAAGTATCACCAAATTTCAATATACCATCACACGAAAATTTAACCGGTGGACTTAAAAATTCTAATTGCGTTTCAAATTCAGATTTAGCTGATACTACGAATTCATGATCTAAATCATACTCTTCTAAATATTCACAAACATCAACCCAATATTCAGACATGCTAGATTTCAAATTAGATTGAAATTCTAAGTGACAAGCAGTTCCAAGCATCGCTGAAAATGATAAACTTGGATTTATGTTAACATCTTCATCAGGTTCAACCCCTCGAAGTCTAAAAAATGACATTCTATCGCATCTAAAGGCTGATGGTGCGAATGTCTGAGACGGTTTATGCTTCTCTTGCAGCGTATATTTATCTAATACAATTTTATCATACATGTTTTTAAAATTACAGCTTAAAGCTGAATTAAAATCTTTTCCTTGCTGCAATGATTTAATAGATTTAAAGCCCATATTATTCAATTCCCGCTAAAACTACATCCATATTATCAGTCCAGATAACTAGACCTGCAGCTTCGTCACCTTGAATTAGAGGACTTATATTTACCTCTTTTGAATCGAGGTGGTTGATTGCATCTTTAAACAATGAAATTTTAAATGTGATATTAAACGGCTCAAACGGATTTTCTGTAGGCACTACACAATTTACATGATCGTTTACCAACGCAATTTGATCTAAATCTGCTTTAAAATCAATAGTATCACTGTTGGTAGCTGCAAATAGTTCAGCTTGACTTATGTATTTCTCAAGTTGTTCAATATTGATAGAAATTGACTTATCTGGATGCTTAAACAACCCTAAAATAGCATCTGAACTATAATCTCCGACGCCTTCATCCGATTCGTATTTAGGTGAAAATTCACATAGATATGTGTATGGATCAGTAACTACTGAAATTTCATAATTTTTACCTACTGGAATTATTTTTGAATTTTCAGGAATGGTGGTAAGCAAATTAACAACAGTATCCGGTAAAAGGCATGTAGACGATAATCCCACCTTGGATGAATGTGTAAATATGCTGTTATCGAAATCTCCTACTAGTACATCCTTAGAATCATTAATCCATACATTTGTATAAACCGGATGTATAAATGACATTGCAATTGCATACATTTGGTTATCTTTGATGAAATTCCATCCATCTTGATCTACATCAATTGTATCAGTAACGTAGTTGACAGTTTCTGGACGATCTAACTCTAAATCTAAACCAGAAACTACTTGAGGCAAATTAAATTTTGATTTACCGGAATATACAGTAACTCCGTTTTCAGAAATCTCGAATTCAATGATATCAGAATCTAAAGTCTTTAAAAGTTGCTTAAATAGCAAGCTATCTACAAAGGCATGATTTTCACCATCGCCGGACGCTTGGCCCTTAAACACTAACTCAGATTTAACAGAAGATGCTTCGGTATTTATTCTGAGTGAATTATTTTCAATATTTAATTCTACAATACAGCTTTTCTGATAAAATTTAGATACGTTAGATGAAATAATCCCTAAATCAATACCATCTACAATTGGCTTAGTATTGCAGGTAAACTTCATTACATTTCCTCCTTAAAGCTGGTTCCATACATAACTCGTTGATTAATATCTTCAATAAAATCATGCTTTTGAATGTTATAACGATTGCAGTAATCATCTATAGCTGCTAGCATGATATCAGAAACTTTACCCGAAACTCCGTGTGCTGCATCGCCTATAGGCTTATTCCCATTTTCATCTTTAAATACTGGTAATTCATACCCAGATTCTACAAGATTCCATTGAACCCAGCTACAGACTTCGCTATCTTCTAAGTCTAAGGTATCGGGTTTTTTAAATTTACATGGAAGCTCTAAACCATACCATCGATATGTAGCAGTAACATCGCATTTGATTGGAAAGGGCAGAAACGATCCAGCACTTTCCATATCTTGTTTAAGTATTGTTGCACCCTCTTCCCAGTTTTCAAGAGGTACTTGAGCTACAATTTCATCATGAACTACAGTTAAAACTTCTCCACCGATTTCAGCCCATTTGGGGTCATCCATAACTTTAATCAAAGCAGTTTTTGTGAAGTCTGCAGCCGATCCTTGGATAATCGAATTTCCAGTTATATAATATTTCCCATCCCGCCTAGCTATCCAGGTCCCCTGTTCGGTAGTTACACACCATACTTTATTTACAGTTTCTTCTTCTTTCTTCATCAAATCAATTCTAGCAGTTTGGTTTAGTTCTCGTTTAGAGCACGCAACCTTCCAAATAACTTTATCATCACGTTTTTTGTAATGTGTAACATGTTTACGTTTATTACTAGTATGCCCAGCAATTAAACACAGGATTTGAAATTTATCCGCAAGTTCCTCTAATTCAAAATCAACACAACCAGATTTTGATTCATTTGATTTAAAATCATCGTAAATCGATTTAGCTTGATTTGATGTCAAGCTAAATATATCAGAACAAGTTAATTCATTTGCATAAAACTTTGATTTAAATTCACTAATATCTATATCTGTAGTTGCATTTTCCAAGTAATAATCAGCGACACGTAAAATATGATATCTAGGACGATGAAATTTTAAAATATGCGATGTGTCATAGAATCTAACTTTATTAGTATCAAAATTTCTCATTACCCATCTATGATCTAAAGTAGCTTTTGCATCAAAAGCAGCGTTATACAAATGGTATACTTTGAATTCATCATTATCATAGACATTTATAGCTTGTATATTATCTAGTACCAATTTATTTGTAGCTAAAGAATAAGATAAAATCTGATCACCTTGATTAATCTGATCAACTGTTTTCCACCCGTTTAATGTTAAAATTTCGGTTTCAATATCTACACAGTTTACACACTGCCTCTTTGCATCATTGATTTTGGGTCGATTATTAATTACCCTAATAGATTCATTATTGTAAAGTTCTTTTGTTCTTTTTGCAATTTGACCAAAATACTTATATTTTGAAAATTCTGCTTTCAATTCAGCTATTTTTTCTTTTGGTATACCTGATTCTTGATTCAACGTAGATATATCTAGAGGATCAATATTTGGATTTACATAACCAGGTAATGGCTCAAATTCAAATTCATCTAACATCATATCAGGCAAATGCCTGCGTCTTCCTAAGATAGTTTCGGTATATCCATGTTTGCGTGCAAATGCTTGTGAATTTTTCATGAGTTTCTCTAAAGCTGGAAAAGCACGCATTACCGAATCATATACTTTTTGTGCTTCTGCTGTCTTATCTTCATCTGACATAGAGTCATCATGTCCATACAATTGCTGACCAATAGATGGGACTGAACGCCCATAAGTTATTCCCAGTACAATTGTCTTTGCTGAATTTCTCCGCATCTTACCTTCTGGTTGATACTCTCCGGTAATTGGATGAAATTCCAGACATTCTTCATATGATTTATGGAATGCTAAACTTGCAATGGTGGCATAGATGTCTTTTCCATCCTTAAAAGCTTGTATCATAGCAGAATCTCTAGATACAAACGCAGTTAAACGAGGCTCCTGTTGACTGTAATCGCTAGATATTAAGATGTACGGAGAAGTATATGTATCTAAGCTATACATAATTTACCTCGCTTTAAGCTTGCTATTAACATAATTCAGTAATTAACTATATAAACGAAATTGTAATTTATCAAAAGCTTGTTTAGTTAATACTGCTAGATTATTAAGTTGCCAGTTTGTTTTATCTCTATCTATATAAAATATTTCAAATCTTTCTGGGATTGTAGGAAGACCCAACCATACAAGAAAATTGTCTAAAGAAATATACGGATTATCAGTTTTAGATAATTTATATGTACGTTCTAAACTATGTATCCGGGCATGCGCTCCGCTACTTAACAAAACTAAATTATCTAAATTATTATCTTTTCTATCATGATTAATGTGGTGGATAACTCCATGATTGGGCATTTTATGAATATTTAAAGCTTTTAACATAACTAATTGATGTTCAAATACATAATTATCATAGTGTTTATTATCCATCCACCCATCATTAAAAACTAACGTGTACCCATTACCGTCATCTAGACACCCACCACGCCACTTAGGTGATTTACTCCGCTTTAAAACCGAAGCTGGGTTATTGCTGCCAAGTTTAGAAAGTGAATATAATTTAGATTTACGAGCAACTAATGCATTGTGCCCGTAAATCTTTTCAATGTATTTTAACATTACAGAATAACTGCAATTCAACTCTTTCCTGATACTCTCCAAAGACTTATCAGTATTATCAAATAAATCTTTAAGCTTAGTTAACTTATCAGTTGAAAGTTCAGTTACATAATCATCTTTATTAGTCGTAATATCGTTTTCTTCTATAATTCTTCGTAACACATCATTTGAAATTTTAAACTTAGCGCAAATATCCTTCTTTTTTATCGATGGATACTGTATAAATAACAGTCTTATTTCATCAATTACTTCTTGAGGAATTTCAATTTTCTTCATAAACTTTAGAAAACCTCACATTTAGAGTTTTACTATCTAAATATTCTGAAGATATATAATCGCAAAGGATATTTTGGCTTAATTCACTATCCCGAATAATTACACGATCACCACTCGCTAAATTTGTAACTTTTTTAAAATTCCCCGAATCCAATTTCAAACTAACGGATTTATCTAACTTAAATTCAAGATTATCTGAATTAACTACTAATTTAGATGCAGGAGTTGCTCTAAACATGTGCCGGATATCATCTAATTTTGATGGTATGTTCTGTAAATTTGGCGAGGCAGACGACATGCGACCAGTTGAAGCTCCTACTTGTCTAAAATCCGCATGTATTTTTCCATCAGAACTAACAGCATTTGGCAACTTATCTACAAATGTACTTATATTTGTAGCTAAACTCCGCACATCTACAATTTTATCTGTTATTGGATTATTAAATTCAGATAATACACTAACACTAGTTGATTCTTTACCTTGCGGCTTTGGAAGTTTCATCAAATCATAGCACAAATATCTAACATGAAGGGGAGATCTTGGATTAAATGAACTTCCTGAATTAAACGGAGGTTGCTTAGAAGTAGATATAATAGTTCTGTCAATTACAGCTTGGACCATATTTTGAAGTTCCTGCATTTCAGTTTCATACATACTATGATATTTATGCTGTAAAACTTTCGCCATATCTTGATCAATATACATCCCGTTGCGCTCAAGACTTTGGCATATTGATATCAACGGAAATTCAACATTCCAAATTAAATCCGCAATATGCTCCAAATTGTGCTTTTTGCATTTGTTTGAAGATTTAACTACATAGGGAAGTTGCCACTTGAATAATTCATAAGTTATTTTAGCATCGTTTGCAGCATATAGCTTTGCTACTTCAGGATTACAATAAGGAAATAACGAAGGCGAAAAGAAATCAGAAAATCGTTTTGGATCACCTTTACCTTTTAAAACATATTTGTTGTAAAGTTCTTTTAATCCGTTGTGTAGCTCATCTTCCTTCAAACAACGCCAAGCTAGAATTACATCATAAAAACACACAGGGCATAAATCTACGTTTAAATCTTTCCAAATCATATATAAGTCGAAGTTTGCATTTGCAAATATAAGCCTAACTTTAGAATCAACAAATCGATTAAATTCCTCTGCAACATCTTCATAACTTAATTGATTCTTATATTCTGATTCAAAGATAGGTATACGATGCTTCATCGGAATATAGCACTCTACCCCATTTGGGTAATATAATGAAGCGCCTACAATATAATCAGAATTTCTATCTAATCCGGTAGTCTCTGTATCAATTCCAATGTATTGATTCTCAATAGCAGCAGTTACATATTCATGTAACTGCTGCTTGGTTTGGATTAATATAGATTTGCTATCTTTAAAATACTCTTGTACCAGTTTTGAAGATTCGGCAAGTTCATCATTGATAGATGATACTTTTTTCACCTTAGCAGGTTCTTGTAATGTTTTACTTTTTTGAGCGATCTGATTAATTTTATCTATTTGAGACTTATTGAATAATCCCATAACCGTTATACCTTAAAATTCAACATCATCTGAAATCTCAGTCTCAATTTCAATATCAGGGATATCTGAAATCTCAGGAGTTACGCTAACACGAGGTGTAAGTTTATATTCCGGCATCATATCCACATCACCGGAACTAGATCCTGAAGGAGTTAGATGAGATCTATAATCCGCATTATCCCAAGTTTTGCAGATAGATTCATAATGCTCTAGAATCGTTTTACCCGAAGCCTCTAGAATTTCATCATACGACTTAATGTTATTTTTACCTACAGCTACGATAGAATACCGAGTATTGATATCACCTGCAGCACCGTTTCGAGTAATTCTAAATACAAAATCTGCAGGATTCGGGAACTTAGAAAATACTTCAGTATCCATAATATTCTGGAATCTAATACTCCTATCCCAGAACAAAATTTCACCAGAATTGATTACATAAACTGGAATAAACAGCTTGGGTTGGACTCTAATGTTCTTTTCACAAGCGGGGCAATTTCGTCCCAGGCAATGCACATAACCCGAATACGAATCTGATTTGATATAGTGACTATCAGTAACCAGCACATCATCAATATTACGATACATGATGATTACATCTTCATAATCGCCGTCATTCTTAAGCAGGAACATTCCACCATATCGGTCATTGTTATAATCGGTGATAGACTTAAACGCCATTTATATCTCCTCCTGTTTCCATGTTACAAACGAATTGTTACTTTCCCTCAACTTTGTTTCTTTCAAATATATATGAGGATATTCATTTGAAATTAGACGCTCCAACATAATTGAAATTTGATATAGTAAAGTTTCTGCTGAAACCTCCGAATTAAATTCAAATAACGATACGCCGCAAAGATTAAAATCTCTAGCTAAAATTTGCTGATTTAAATCAGAAATTGTATACAAAAATTGCTTATCAGGCAAAACATCATCAATGCAAGATTTAAATTCTTCAAATGAAATTATCCGAGGATTTTCTGAAAAATCAAAATCTAGATCTGATTTTAGCCCCACCGTAGCTTCAAACTTATAATGATGAGCATTAAGTTCATACCCATCGTCTATAGGCACAATATAACAACACGAAAATTCAGAACGCTGACAAACTTCTGAACTTCGTTTAACTGCTCTAGTTGAATTCATATAGCTTAATCCTCAATATTATTGGTCCGGGAGGTGGGATTCGAACCCACACGCCTTGCGGCAAAGGTTTTTGAGACCCTCATGTCTGCCTTTCCATCACTCCCGGATACTACGAACAACTTCATCAGCATCAAATTCTAAATAAGTTCTTGCTTTGCTATTCTTATGAATATCTTCTAAAATTTGATTCAAATCTACAATACTTAATAACGAATTTCTTATTGAATCTTTAATTTTTTGAATTTCTGGTTCATAAATTACCTTAAATTCATATCCCTGAGATCTGAATGCTTCAGATTCAATATCATCTTTCCAGAATTAGATTTAAATGATTTACCACAAATGCATGTATACATCGTAGTCCTTGAAATTTTGGTGCCGGTGGTGGGACTCGAACCCACACGCCCTAAGGCAACGAATTTTAAGTTCGTCATGTCTGCCAATTCCATCACACCGGCTTGTGACACACTCTATAGACTTAATTAATGTTCTATGTAATTTAAGCGTTTGCCGTTTCGCCACACCCGCTTATTACACTACATAATAACGATTCTATAAATATGCCCTTTCGCATTAAACATTTCGATTCGCAAATCTACTCTGTACATAGCCGAAACTATCTGTCTTTCACGGGCTTACCGCAGAATTACCGAGGGGCATATTAATATACTTGGAGCGGGTGACGAGAATCGAACTCGCGTCAGGAGCTTGGAAGGCTCTTATTCTACCATTGAACTACACCCGCATATTATTTTCAAGTTACATATCTAATAACGATTGCTGTTTACGACGCTTCTTTGACTTGTACAAATCTCCTAACCAATTCATAATTGTAACATCACTTACACCGTATTTCTTAGCCACCGCGGTATAAGTACTAGCTTTCACTTCTTCATACAATTCATATTTATCTGGTTGATTTCTTTTAGAATATATTATTTGACACTCTGCGCACCTTTTTGCTCCAGTAGTTATTTTCTTACCGCAATCTATACAATATGTAGGTTTAAATCCCCGTTCTAGCATATGTATAGCTTGGTGTTCACTTCTTGTAACTAGCTGCAAATTTGAAATATCATTATTATAGATATCCCCGTCTTTATGATGAACAATTTCATCAGAAGATAATGGACGGCCTAAAAAGCTCTCCATAACATATCTATGCTCATAGACCCAACCTTCATAATATTTTCCTAAAACATGATGGAAATGATCGGGCTTATAAATAACTTTATACTTATTGAGATACCTAATATGATTTTCTTTATCAATAATGGTATTTTTTCGTTTATTCAATTCAGCTTGTGTGATGATTTCTAAATTATCAACACAATTGTTATTTGAATTACCATCTTTATGAATAACTACTCGCCCATTGACTTGCCCAATAAATGCTTCAGCAACTAATCGTTTAACTTGCTTCTCTTTCCATTCTCCATCTTTGGACAATCTAACGCATAAGTGCCCAGAAGCTGATTTATAACTATTCAAATATTTTTTTGCTTTGTTAGAGTATATTTCACCTAAATTTGAAACTTGGTATTTAGATTCATATCCCGATACAGGTTTCCAAATTTCTCCCATATCATCTCCTAACCTATATACTACAATTAAGGTTAGGTAAAGTATTTAATTGGTGGGCCCGGCGAGATTTGAACTCGCGATCTGCCGATTATGAGTCGGATGCATTCACCGCTATGCTACGGGCCCACTTTAAACTGGTTGATTAACCACCCAGGATAGTATTGGCGCCCCCTGCAGAACTCGAATCTGCAACACACGGATTAGAAGTCCGATGCTCTATCCATTGAGCTAAGGGGGCATATGAATTATTCTATTGTCAAAGTAACTAACGATATGTATTATAACGAATGATGCATTTCATAAACTCTTATATCAACTAATAACCGCTCATTCAAAGAGTTTACACAATTCCGGCCTAAGCTGTTCAATTATGATGCTACAGAACTTAGAAACTTCATAACCACGATCTTTTGAAACTTCATACCCAACTTGTTTCTTTATCTTGCAGTATGTTTGATACTCAGTGCATTCTCCCAAAACATATTCAATAAAAATTTGAATTGAATTATCACAATTTTGAAAATAATCCTTCAACATTGAAGATTCAATGATATGTGGAGCGTCTTCATCTACTCCGATAAAATCGTACCAGCTCATTTCACCTTCGAAATCAATTGAATCAGCTGAAGTTTCTTTTAGAAACCTATCTTTATTTTTTGATGGGTCGATGCAAAGGCAGTAGAGACAATTATACGCAACTTTATAGATGTACGCAGGTTTAAATCTCTTCTTGTCTCCTTTAATCTTTGAAACATTCTTAATCAAATACTGATTAATTGTTTCAACCCCTTCTTCTTCTATCGACCAGTTAGTTTTAACTTTATACCAAGCTAGTGTAATTTCGTTATAAAACTGCACATACAACGCAGCTGCTTTGAAATTTTCTGGGAGTTTCATCCACGCTCGGTATGAATACGGTTCGGTATAACCTATATATTCACGATAGAGTTTATAAGTGTTATAGAACTCTGAATTTGAATCAACGTAAATGGCTGTCATCTGTCCTCCTAGTGGATTTTGAGCTTCATTGACGACTATTGACGTTAACATACTTAAATTATAGTGGACCTACATTGAATGTCAATACTAAATCCACAAATTTCCAAGATTCATAGATTTGACCCATTCTAACCAAATATATCAATGATTTTTACCAATAATTATACTATATAGTATAGTAATTATCAAAATCCATCACTCACTGGATCTCAAAGTAAAAATTCATAAATTCAAAATTCAGAGCTTTATATCGTTTAAACCCTCAAGAATTTCACAATCAATCTGTTTAAGTTCCTTTATTAACTTATCAATTGAATATGTTTTTTGCTTATCCATACGCATCAACTCACGAACCTTTTGAATAGCTTGCGAAAACGTCGAAGGGTAGTAGATAGCTTCACTCCATTCTGATTTTAGATCCTTTTTAGCACGTTTCTGTATCCTCCAACATGTATTTCCGCAATACGGTGAAATCATGTACTCCCCAATAACTACGTTCATACTCTATTCTCCAATGCTTCCATAAATTCAGAATATGATAAATCATTGATGTCTTTTGATTCAGGTATATCCATCCTTCTAACTATAGCGACAGATTGTAAAGCTTTTTTCAATTTACGACAACCTGATATACCTGCATCATCAGGATCTAATCCTAAGATAAATTCTTTGATTCCCATACGTTGAAGTTCAGATATTTGAGATTTAGTTCCGGTACCAAATAACGCGAGCGCCGGATACCCATATACATAACATGTTAAAGCGTTGAATATGCTCTCACAAAGTATTACAGATGTTGCAGAATTTTCTAATTCGTATAATCCATATATTGGCTTCTCTAACCCCGCAGGCATGTAAAATTGCTTGGTATTTAAAGCACGCCTATATATGAATAATACGTTTCCATCTATATTTCGTACTGGAAAAGTTACACACGGAACTTCTCGTTTTCTTCCAGGTGGTATGAAATGTAAATCAACTCCCACATCGAATTTTTCAATTACCGAATCCGTTAGTTTGCGTTCATATAAATACGGTACTGTAAATCTATAATTAGCTAATTCAGATTCTTCAACATATTTAATTTGATTTTTAGACTTCGATTTAACATAATTTACTGCAAAGTTACCATTCAACGCTTGAATCAAACCTTGAGGTACTAGATAATCAAATTCTACTTCCTCGAATTCTGGAATATTTTCTTTTAACCACTCTAATCCAGATTTTTCTGATATATGCTTATTTTTAAGTACATCATTAACTACATCAGATAACGGCTTAGCTAGCCCACAACTGAAACAATGAACTAAAGCTTCTGGATAAACTTGACCATTCCGAAATTCTTCATGTATCAACACACCGCAAGAGGGGTGCTTTTCCTGGCCGTCAGAATGAATCGGACAATAAATTGAATACCAGTTACCTATAATTCTGTTAGCTCTTAATATTCCAAGTTCGTCTAATTTATCTACAACGGCTACGACATCCATGTCTACTCACTTAAAATTCGATATCTTCGTCATCAAAATCATCAGATTCAATGATAGGTTCTGATTCAATATGCGTGGTAACTTGGGTTGAAACAATAGGGGTTCTAAAATTAGAATTTTCAACTTCATCCCCGGTATGGGATGCTACAAATTCTAAATTTCCACTATTGAAATCAACAGAATATGCAAATACAGGTTTTTCATTTCTAGCATTTCTTGATTTCTCTAATCGTAATTCAAGAATATGTTGATCGTATAATTGCCTCAAGGCAAATACTTGGGTGGCAATTCTTGCGGGGTGATCGCTTTCAGCTGCATTATAAATTGTGGGAAACGGTTGACCATTTTCATCTTTATTTTCTCGAGTTTCTCTGTTAGCTTGCAACGCAACTACTACTGCACAGCCATAGGTTTTAGACAACCTAAAAAGATCATTACATATATCGCGGTACTTGATGGACTCATTTGAATACCTACCACTAGCTGAGATATATGATAAACCGTCTACAATTAAAAGCTTAGAATGATGCCGTTTAACTAAAGTCTCTAGACTATGTACAGTAGTTCTACCTTCCGACATATCCTTATCTTCAACAACTAGTGCCCCAGTTTCTGATGAAATTAGCTGTTTAAGGTAATCTTTGTATTCATCAGAATAATTACCTCGATATAAATCACTATTTTTAAAGTGGCCTCTCCACGTATCAAATCTAGTACCAATAAATGAAGATTGCATTTCTGGACTATAGTATAGTACTGGAAAGTTATTTTTCTGTGCAGATTCCATCAACTTAGTACATACCCAAGATTTTCCAGCATTAGTTCTAGCTATGATAACCAATAACTCCTCAACAGTTGACAAACCACCATACATTACTTCATCAATTTCTTTAAACCCTGTAGGAATTCGTAGCTGTTTATTGAACTCTAAAATCTTTTCAGCACGAACATCCGCCTCTTTAACAATGTCTACAGGTTTAGATGAATCTAACTCTGAAGCTAATTCACATTGATGATTTAAGTATTCCCAAGCTTCTAATACATCACTAGAACCTAAATCTGCTAGCTTATTAAATGTTTCTAGCAGTAATTTATGTTGTTTATTCTTTTTTAGTTCAGATTCTAAATATTCTAAAGATTCAAATACCTGTACTAATACAACATCATCAAACTTAGCTTGAAACGTGAAAACATCAGGAGGGTTTCCATATTTTTCTTTATGCTGAAGAATGAACTTAATCTGATCTTCAAATACCGAATAATATGAATCATCATATGAACATAATCTATCAACTTCATAATCATCTTGGCTTGTAAGTATTTTTGAAATTACCTGAAGTTCGATAGAATTTATCATATATTAACACCTCTATCGGTGATTTCTTTCTTTAGTTTGTTGTAAAACAGGCTATCCGGTTTTCCTGGAAGGGCAAATTTACCTCCATCTAAAACGAGTATGGTATATTTATCTTCACTATATCTTTCTTGGAAAATTGATAACAAAGTTTGTGATTCAAAATCACCGAATCGAACCAATCCCATATTGCAAATAACTAAGTATTTAGACGATTGAATCCAAATTTTCATATCAGAAAGCAACTCTGAATCAGATCTGGTATTCCAACTTGCTTTTATTTCATCTAAATATTTCAAAAAGTTTAATTCATATACACCTTGATAAAATCCAATATCTTTGCAGTAATAACATATAGCTATGTATGTTATTAAATCAGCAGTATATTGAGGATTTTGACCTGAATATATTCCAATATGATTAAAATTTGAAGTTGTATTTGTATCTGATCTTGCAGCTTCTAATATATTGTAACATTCCATCAATTGCTTGTAATCAGCTTTTACTACTGGGTTATTTAATGTCAACCCATTTCGTATACGCCAATGCTCAAATTCAGAAAATTCACCACAGGCTAAATCACATGATGATTTTATACAAGTGTTATTGTAAGGGCAATTTAACATCGTTATCTCGGTTACCTAGTATTTTTAAAATGGGGTTTCTGCTAAATTTAAATGATTGCCTAGCTATTACACACTTTCTGCCAATTTCTAACGGATCATATCCTAATGATACATAAAATTCAGGGGGTGCAATCAAAGTTAAGAATGGTAACAACGTTCCACGCATAGGATAAATATGTTCATACCCCTTAACTGTACGATCAAGTATGTATTTACGCACTACATATTCATTCATGAACGATTCAGTTTTAGGTAAAACTTTTGTATCATCTAAACTATCCCAAACTGAAATTGTTGATAAAATTTCTCCATCTATTTCAATGTGTTTCCAAAATGGCAAAGTTGTAGTTTTCCCCTTTATCTTAACTTCTCGATCTAATAAATCAAGATGGGGGTATTCAATTATATTTTGTTTAATTTGATCTGTGGTGTATCCAGAAATGTTAAAAATAACTCCTAGATTATCATCATAATCTAGATTTTCATATTCTTGATACATATATTGAGATCTAGTATATAGCCTAACTTTTGGGAACAAATTCAGTATGTCATCATCACTAAATTCATTCACATTAGTCAATGCAGTTATTTGACTTTGATTCCATGGAATATTAGATTCTCCATAAACGCAATATTCATAATTACCGTAAATTTCATGATGTACTTTATTCTTTACATCAGGTTGAGGAATTGTTGGAAAATCTAATCTTACAGATTGAATCCAATAGTCGGAAGTTTCTAGAATTCGTTCATCATTAGAATTTTTTGATGAATTTTTAGTGTTTACTTGATTGTTTGAATGCAGAAATTGTGATAAAAATTGAGAAGTATTGGGTGAATTTGAATCAAATTGAAACGAAACATCTTTGTATTCTACAAAATCTTGTTTTAAATCTTGCTTTACTTCAAAATCAAATATATCAGAGTAATCAAAGATTGAAAACTCGCCGTTCATCAAGTATTCAACTACATTAGACGTTGTAAATTTAAATGATACTAAGGAATCTCCATGCTTATTCGCATAAAGCAGCATATTAAGCAGATGAATAAGTCGTTTAGATGAATCAATCGATTCATCTAAACATTTCCTAACACTGCTAGATTGTATTATATCAACTAAATTTATTGAA
>AUXO011275831.1_pt1 | contig 35899 bp, 27 predicted proteins | sample 768731 | NCBI WGS metagenome assembly AUXO01 (sample SAMN02715735, study PRJNA202380) | gut metagenome | biome: sheep rumen | host: Ovis aries | place: New Zealand: Palmerston North | reverse complement strand
TGCTACAACTAAATATATGAAATTTACAAAACCAGTTCTTGGAACAAAGAATGTTAGTGTTTTAAGTAGTGCTGGTTCATTACCAACTCTTACTATTAATTCTACAAGTGAAGGTGGGGATGCCTTTATTGAAAGTGTAAATAGTGGAAGTGTTGGAGGAAGTGTTTCTTTAACTAATACAGGAAGCAGTGGAATCCAATACATGGAAAGTGCAACTCACACTCATACAGCAGCAAGTGCTAGTGGAACTTCTAGTGCTATTACTAATATTGAAGCAAGTTCAACAAATAATACAGGAGACATTACTTATCTTGAAAGTGCTACCCATACCCACACAGGTGCAAGTGTAGCAACAAGTGGTGATGCAGTTACAGGTATTAATGGTGGTTCAATTTCTAAGACTACTAAATACCTTGAATTAGATGAGGAGAATTAATCTATGGCAGATAAAATTGATAGTTTAACATTGCCTAATAGTGGTGGGACTACTACTACTTATGATATAGATTTACCACCTGATGCTACTCCTAGCATTGCTTCTTTAACCATATCTGGAAATAATAATGAATATATTAAAACCACTGGACAAAGTGGATTCTATAAAGCAGATGGTACAATTGCTACACCATCTAACCAAAAGATTAAAGTTGGAAGTGTAACTTTTGGTGCTGGAGATGAAATTGATTTTGTTAATGGTGGCAATATGAATATTGCTGCTTCTACTTCTGGAACTGGTGCACCTAAGATTACATTTACAGCAAGTAATACAAACTATTATCCTACTGCATTTACTTGGACTGATGGAACTAGTGCTGGACCTACAGCAACTATTACAATGTCAGGAACTAGTAATATTTCAGTTAATGCTATTCCAAGTGCTACAGAATCAGTTAGTGGTATTGTTACAACAAGTGCACAAACATTTGGTGGTAAGAAAACTTTCAAAAATGATGGTGGAATTGATATTAGACAAACAAATGCCACAGCATCTGATTCAGGAAAAAATACTTTAAGTCTTACATATAATAAAATTAGTAATTATGGTAGTAATTTAAGTGGTGGTGTTGAGGTTGTCTTTCCTAGTGATGTTGCAGCAAGTACTACTTATACTTTAACCTTGCCTAAGAAAACTGACACTATTGCTACCTTAGGAGATATCACTGATACTTGGAGAACAATTCAAGTTAATAATGCTGATATTTTAGGTAGTGGAACAGGTACAGGAAAATTAAATCTTATTGCTGGTTCTAATGTTACTCTTACTAATAGTGGAGGTAATGTCACTATTCAAGCAAGTGGCGGAACAGATACTAACTATTACCATACTCCTTCTTATTCTACTGGATTAAAGATTGGTACTGGTGTAGGTGTTAATGATTTATATGTTCCTGATGCTGGACAAAATCAATCAGGTGTTGTAAATACAAGTTCTCAAGGATTTTACGGTCCTAAAACTTTTCATAGTAGTATTACAGTTAATAGTTCCATAAGTGCAGGAGGGACTATTGAGTCCAATTCCTCAGTAAATTCTTGGGGGCCTAATGAGGATGCACCTACTGATTCATCTGTAGTTGATTGGGAAAATCATTCTTTCTTAGGAAAATTTTGGAATAATTGTATTAGTTGTATTAATGATGATACTGGTGATGAATATATTTATGCATTCCCAAATAAGTCAGGTGTCATTAATTTTGGAACAGAAATAGTTGACCTTAGAAATATTAATGAATAATTTATGGGAAAATATAAATTTTATTTTGGTGGAGAAGAATATAGAAAATTAAAATTAGGTGACGATTCATCTGATTTTATTATAGAAGAAAGAGTAGATAAAGACTATCTTGCTAATAATTTTATTAATAATGCTACTATGTCTATTGCTCAAAATGGTAGTGATTTAAATGTTACTTTTACTCCTTGTACAAATCAAGAGTTGTTAGATGCAGTTGACCATGGAGATACTAAAGTTAGAATTCAATTATTAGTGCATAAAGTTAGTGCTACAAGTAGGACTTGGAATCCTTTAGTTTTAGAAAATGGATTTTATTGGGAGAACTCCACTCTTACACATGGTGCTAATAGATGGGCTAGAGTTGCTTCTTGTGGAACTAATGCAAAAGGACATGCTTGGCTAGACTTAACTAGTGAGCAATTAAAGGCAGGTTCTGCAACACTAACTAATTTTGATGGTGAAGGAATTTCTAAATCAGGAGAGACTTGGATTCATACTAAGAGTCATATGAATTTACTCAATGCTATTCCTGAAGATGAATTAATAAGACATGTATCTTGCATGATGTATTGTCCTGCACTTTATAGAAGTCATAAAGATATGTGGTATTATGATAGAGAAGATGAAATTAGATGTATTTCTTCTAATTATCTTTCATTACAACCATTGTAATAAACTATTTATTTGCTAAATTTAATAGGCCACCACTTTCCCAGCGTGGGTAATTGGCATGGCCATTTTTATATACAAAGGTGTTTATAAAACAATAATTGACATCTTTTATTTTAGTTGTATAATATAATAGTATGATGAAATTTTATATTGCAGCATCTTTTGCCTATCAAGATAGAAATAAAACTGAAAGCAGAAAAGAAGATATTGAAAGAATTGTAAATAAAATTAATAAAAGTCTTTATTACTATTCAGAGACTCGTTTTGATTTTTATATTCCTCATCAACTTAAGATTCCTAATGCTTGGGATATGAGTTTAGAAGAATGGGCTAGAAAAGTATATGAGCATGATATTAATGCATTAGATTCTTGTGATGTTGTTATTTTTATTAGTTATGGTAAAGAAAACAATTCAGGTTCAGTTTGGGAGTGTGGATATGCCTATGCTAAAAATATTCCTATTGTTGTAATTAAGATGACTAATGATATTGAGAGTTTAATGGTTACTAATACTGTAAGAGCAATTATTAAAGAAGAAGATATTGAAGACTATGATTTTATTAATCTTCCTAAAGTCATTTGTACACTAGAAAAATTAAGTTAGTTAAAAAATCTAAAGAAGTCAAATCTTCTTTTTTATTTTAATAAAAACAATATTTATTGCTAAATTAAATGAGAAAAAAGGAATAAATTTTAATATGGCTACTTTAGATAAAATTATAAAAGTTACACAAGACCAATATGATACATTAGCAGCAGGGGGTACTGTTGGCCATTATACTGGTTTAGACCCAAATTCTATTTATTTAGTTGAGAATGATGAAAAAGGTATTAAAATTCTTCATGGTTCTTCAGTCAGAATTAGAGAATTAGATAGTGGAATATATGAATTACAAAATAGTGGAAGTAATGTTACTATCTATTATTCTGGTCTTACTGCTACTACCTCAACAACTGCACAAAGTGGCACTATATTAGATATAACTAAAGGAACATCTACTACAGCATATAATTATTGGTTGCCTGCTAGTTCAGTAACTGCACCATCTATGTATTTTGGAACTACAGATGACAGTTCTGGAACAATTACATTAGCCAAATTTACAGATGAGAATACTACTAATATAACTAGAAATGCAGATTCTTCAATCACATTATATGGCACTACTGCTCCTGCAACTGGAATTTATTTTTTAGATTATAGTGGTTCTATAACTATTACATACGCTAAGAGCACTACTTTTAGTATAGACAATACCTCACCTAATACCAGTATTTTATATTGGTATAAAAGTTCTCTTTCTGGATATTTTAGAATAATTACATATTCAGCAAGTTCTATCATTATTAACTATGGTAAGTCAGGAGTAACACCAGCGTCAGCATCTAAAACAACTATTACTTTTAGTGGAGGTGGCAGTGATGTTAATGTTTCTCAAACTGCACAAACCACTAGTGCTACAAAATATTTATTATTAAATGGTGCTACTGGAGGAAGTGCTGGTGGTGCTTATTATAACACTAATGTAGGTGCTATTACAAATGCTACAGCATCTAGTAATGTTTTATATGCTCCACAAGTAAGAGTTACTGGTGGTACTTCTTCCATGGGTGGTTGTGTGATGCAATATGATTCTACTAATGAGTGTATTAAATTTGTATTCTAATAAGGAGGTTTACTATGGGATTAATTGCATGGTATCCTCTTGATAACAATACTAGTAATAATGCTGGGGCTACTGCACTAGATGTAAGTGGTAGTTTTACTTATACTAGTGGAAAATTAACTGAATGGGCCGGGTCTTTTAATGGTAGTGATACTTATTTGTATAGAGGAATAAATCTAACTTCAGAAATGACCTTTTCTGCTTGGATTTATTTTAATTCTGCTTCTGCAGCACATATTATTGATTGTAGAGAACCTGGTTCTGAAACTGGATATCAACCTCTTTATGGAGGTCCTGGGTATGGAGCACAATTTTATTCATCTAATTATACTAGCGTGGACACTCATGCCACATGGACAGATGCAGTTTGTGGGTTTACTACTGGTGTTTGGTATCATGTTGTAGTTGTAGTTACAGAAACCTATGCAGAATTATTTATTAATGGTGTTTCTAAGGGAAAAGTTAATGGTAACTATGGATATAACTTTGGAAGTAGGACAATGAAAGTTGGCACTAGAATAACTAATGCTAACTGGTTTAATGGTAGATTAAATGATTTAAGAATCTATAACCATGCATTATCTAAAAAAGAAATTAAAGAGTTATCAAAAGGATTAGCCTTAAGTATATCTTTTAATTTTGAAGATTTATATGAACCACTTGAATATTTAGAAAGTAGTGGAACACAGTATATTAATACTGGAATTGTAGATACTAATAATACCAGTATTGAAGTAAAACACTACACCTCCACAGGAACATCTGTATATGGAACAACTACGGGATTTAATTACACATGTAGCAGTACTTATCCTGGTGGATATTGGTATTATTGGGATAGAAATACCAGTGGTGTTGGTGGGGCATCTACCACTAGAGAAATAATGACCATAAAACAAGATAACAATAAATGTTATAGAAATGGAACTTTAGTCCATACCTATACCGCAGTAACTTTTACTGATAGTCAAAATATGTGGCTTTTTGGTAGAAATGGAAATGGAACAATTAGTGATGCAGGAACCACTAGAATTTATTATTGTAAAATTTGGAATAACACAACTTTAGTAAGAGATTATATTCCATGCAGAAGAAGAAGTGATGGGGTATTGGGATTATTTGATAAAGTTAATTATACTTTTGTTACAAATAGTGGTAGTGGAACTTTTAAAGCCTCAGGATATACTAGATTATTATATATTGAGGCTACAGGAACTCAAAAAATAGATACAGAATTATCTTATAAAGATTATATATTTGAACATGATATTAAATTTACCTCTATTTCAACAAGACAATTAATGGGTGGCAATGGAAATACAGGAACATATTGGGGAGTTAATACTTCTGGATACTATGAAATGGAAGGTGCATCTTCTAAATCTGCTTTAACTAGAGATATAGTTACTTATAGACCAGCATCTTCTTTAACTAGTAATCAATGTCAATTAATAGTAGATGGAGTAGTAGTTAAAACATCAAGTCACTCATCTTCAACAGCAAATTATACTTTGTTTAGTTTAACAAGTGGTAGTTACTGGTGTTATTGTAGATTATATGGCTTTAAAGTTTATACCAATGATGTAAATAGAACTTTAGTGAGAAGTTGTACTCCAGTACTTAGAAATAGTGATTTTAAACCAGGTTTATATGATGTAGTTACTGGAACTTTCTATGTTAATGGTGGTACAGGTGAATTCTCTTATAATTCATCCACATATGTAGCAGACCATAGTGGATATGGATATTCATTAAATACTGGTGCACTTGGATTAGATATAAATAATAAAATCACTGGAAGTTCCTCATTAGTAGCAAGTCCAACTTCATGTTTACTTTATAATAAAAATGGAGCCACTGATTTTTATGGTGTTAATACATTTCCATTTACTATAAATGTGTGGGCTTTTAAATTAAGTTGGTCAACCTATAATTCCAAGGCTTCACAATGTATTGTTAATGGTAGTGGAGATATGTGTTATCTTCGTCTTACAGGATTAGATTCAAGAATACCTTACCTTACTTTTGCAATACAAGTTAATACGGGAACATGGTCGCAGCCAAAAATAACTACATATAGTGCTTCTATGAATTTGAGACTTAATCCTTTATCCGATATTCACATGATTACAGGAGTATATGATGGCTCATATATAAAACTATATGTAGATGGAACTTTAATGACTTCCACATCTGCTTCAGGAACACCTTATGGTAGTTCCGATTCTGGAGTAAATGATGGCTTTAGAATAGGTGCATTAGGTACTTCAGGAATGCTTATACCTACAATAGAACCATTTGGTGGAAATATCTCAAATGTAAAAGTATATAAAACTGCATTATCAGAAACAGATATAAAAGATATGTATGCTAAAGGATATATAGATAAAAAGGGAAACATTTTTGGGTATGAATTAATAGATACAGAAGATTCTACTTCAAACTACTTATCATTAGATAAAGGTGGTGTATTTAGGTGTCCTAATACTAGAGAATTAGTAACTTTAAGTGATGGAAGTAAATGGATTCCTATAAGCATACATTATGTTCCTAGTGGAGTATTTAGTTCTTCCACTACTGGAAGTGTCTATGATAATCAATTTAGATGGAATAAGTTTTCATCAATAAATAATGAGACCAGACCATCTACTAATTATGAATTTTTAGTTGTTCAACAACAAACTGTAAATGGTGCACCTAGATGGTGGAGATTCAGTCAAGCAATAAATCCATTATCTGCTACATGGAGCCAAGTAAATCCAAGTAATGTAGGAGGAAATGTAATTAGAATAGATACCAATCAATCTTGGGCAAGTGATGCTGGTGCTGGAATGTATTGGTTTGATTCATCAGATTGTCCAATGTGCTTTGCAAACAATTCTAATGGTAACTGGTTTGGTTGTGGTATTATGTCTTACTGGGGAAATACATATATTCCTGGATATAATAATGAACAAGTTTGGGGATGGCAAATTGTTTATATGAGAGTATCTGGGACTCAAGCAAAAGTTAATAAATATATCCATGTGATGGATACCTCAGGATTTAATGAAATTTAAAGGAGATAAAAATTTATGGCATTATTAAATTCAACAGTGGTTCAAGGTGATTTAGCAGTAGTTGGCACATGTAGTGCTAATGCTTTTGCTACTAATTCAGATGTTAGATTAAAGGAAAATTTTAAAGAATTTGAAAGTAAAGAATCTATTTTATCTTTACCTATCTATATCTATGATTATAAAGATGGTCCACAAAATCAATTAGGATGTAAAGCACAAGACTTACAAGAGATTTGCCCAGAAATAGTAGAAAAGGGCCCAGATGGGTATTTAAGAATTCAAGAGAGTAAGATAGTATATCTTCTTTTAGATGAGATTAAAAGACTTAATAAAAAAATAGAAGAACTTGAAACTAAAATTAAATAATTAATAAAAGCAATAGAATAAAAAACACTATTGCTTTTTATTTTTATTATTCTTTAGAATAACAATGCTAAATTAAGTGAAATATGATATAATGTTTTAAGTATATTATAATAAAGGAGTAAAAAGAAACCATGAACATTGAAGTAGCAAAATTAATTCTATCAATATGTGCTCTAGTGGTTTCTGTCCTTACCTTATGTGGATTTGGAGTATATATGAGTTTACATACAAAAAAGAGATTTGAGAAAAAACAAAAAGAAGAAGAGGAAGCAGAAATACTTAAAGAACAAGCCAGAACTACGGCTTTAATGCAACTTATTAATGATTCTTTAGATTCTAAACTTACTCCAATTCAAAAAGAGTTAGAATCTATTAAAGATAATCTTGCTCTAAATACAGAAGGCACTGTGACTATTTTAAGGAATGATATGAAGAAATCATTAGAAGTGTCTAAAGAAAAAGGTTTTGCTACTGCAACTGATAAAGCAAATTGGACTGAATTATATAATACTTATACTAAACTAGGTGGAAATCATTTTAAAGAGTATGTTGATGCTTGGAGAGATGAAATGAAGGATTTACCACCTAAAAAGAAAACAAGACAAAAATTAGTTGAAAAGAAATAAGAAGTTAAATGCTTCTTTTTTTCTTGACTTCTTATAGATTCAATGCTAAATTTATTGATAAAAAGGAATTAAAATATGGCTTTAGAAACTAATGGTTATAATACAATAAAAGTAAAAGTTAATAAAGAAGGAGATACTGCTAAGCAACTTGCTATAGCGGATGCTAAGGAGGTTGTTTTAAATGGTTCTCCTGCATGGTGTAGACCTATTGATGTTGCTCTTGGTACAGTAACTTATGGTAAATGTGGATGTAGTTGCACTCAAGGCTCTGAACCTACAAAAACATACCCTAGAATTATTTTGTCTTCTTCATCAGAGAATTATAGAATAGGTGAAGCAAATTGGGGAGATACTTTAAGATTTTCAGTTTCCAGTGAAACATCATCTGGTTATAAATATTTTATAGAGAATAATGACCATTCTTATTTTAAGTATAGATTTTCAAATAAAGACACTAGTTCTCCTTGGTGGTATAATCCTGCTACAAGCACTTCAGGAACTACCTCAGATTGGACTTATGCATCTCCTTCTAGTGTAGGAAGATATGATATAGTTATGAATAATACTTTTTATGACTATGATTCATTTGAGGTCAATATTAAGTATGAAAAATGTCATACAATGTATGCTAATTCTTCTATTAATATTCCTTCTGGTTCCTATCAATTGTTAGGTGAAAGTAATAGTGTACCAGAACTTTGGAATATTCCAAAAAAACTAAAAATAGTATTTAAATCTATAGAGGGACAACAAGGTGAATATGAATATTATTATACTTATTATATTGATATTACTTCTGTTGAACAATTAGATAGTTCTCAATCAATTTTATTAGATGAGCATGATGAGATATTTGATGAGTTAAGAATTTTATTCTCTGATTATTCTGAAAGTACTTGGAATGTAGGTATTAAATGGCAACCTGGATTGTATCCTCCTGATGAATTATATGTGGAATATTTAGGTGTAGTTACTCCATATTAAATTTAATTGCTAAATTAACTAGATAATACTTTTAAGAAAGGATAAATAAAATTATGGATATGAGTGCATTTTGGACTATATTTTGGTCTCTTATTGGAACATTTGCAACAGGATTAGCAACATGGGCTACAACAGCAATTGTGGGTTTATTAAACCAAAAGATTAAAGATAAGAAACTTGCTAGATGGTCTAGTGAAGTGTTCCAAATTGTTATGTCAGCAGTTCAAACAGTTTTCCAAGAATTTGTTGATACAATGAAGAAGGCTGGAAAATTTGATGCAGAAGCAGCAAAGGAAGCAAAAGAAAGAGCATACAAAATTATTACCTCTCAACTCACTACAGAACTTAAAGAATATATCACAAGTAACTTTGGTGACATGAGAGAATACCTCATGAATCAAATTGAAGCAATGATTTATAACCTTAAAAAATAATTGCTAAGTTAGATGACAGAAACTGATAAGGTTTGAAAAGAGGCCACTAGATGGTGCTCTTTTTTATTTTTTGCACTTTAATATGCTTTAGTATTTTATTTTTTGCACTTTTCATGGTGCTAAACTATATTGGAATGAGTTCCCTGAGGGGAACCTTTTTATTTATAATTAACCTATGCTAAATTAAATGAAGATAAATGTCTGGAGGAAATTCCTTGAGCAACACAAAAGAAATCTTACAAAATCTTACTAAAGAAGAAAGAGAAAAGACTCTTAAAATTTTACAAGAGTTTGCACAAAAAGGTGCCTCTCAAACTTATACTGAGTTATTATATAAAGATTATAATGAAGTCCCTGTAACTATAGAGACCTTTTTAACTGATGATAATTATCTTGGAAAAGCATGGAAAGATGCAGAAGGACATTCTAAGATTTATCCTTTTTGGATGGATGTATTAAAAGAAATATTTCCTAATAATATTGATACTGATTATGATACATTATTAGAAAGTGGTGCTAGAGGTTTAGGTAAATCAGAAATTGCATGTGGTGCAGTTTGTGCTTATCTTATGTATAGAGTTCTTTGCTTAAAGAATCCTCTTGAGTATTATCATCTAAAACCTACAGAAAAAATTGCTTTTGCTTTTATGAATATTAAATTAGAATTAAGTGAAGCAATTGCCACTGATAAATTTCAAAAAACAATTCAACTATCTCCTTGGTTTATGTCTAGAGGAACAATGACTAAGAGAAATAATAAACCATATTGGTTACCACCAGAACCTATTGAAATTATTATCGGTTCCCAATCTGATGATGTAATCGGCAGACCAATCTTCTTTGCATTTTTTGATGAAATTTCATTTATCAAAAACAAAGACATTGATGAACAAAAGAAAAAAGCAACTGACATGATTGATACAGCACTTGGTGGTATGAAAACAAGATTTATCTATAAAGGAAAAAATCCAACACTTTTAGTTGTTGCATCTTCTAAAAGAAGTGAACAGTCATTTATGGAACAATATATTAAAACATTAAGTGAAACTCAAAGTGAGAATGTCTATGTTGTAGATAAACCAGTTTGGGAAGTTAAACCTAAAGGTACTTATAGTAAGGAAACATTCTTTATTGGTTTAGGAAATAAATTCTTAGATAGTTTAGTTATTCCTGAAAGTGATAGAAATAATCTTCAAATTTATAAAGATAAAGGTTATACTATTATAGAAGCCCCTATAGATTTTAGAGCCAAGGCTTTAGAAGATTTAGATAGAATGCTTTGTGACTATGCAGGTATTTCTAGTTTCTCTTCAAATAAATTCCTTAGTGCAGGAAGACTAATGGATGTTGTACATGAAGAATTACACAATCCTATGCCAGACATTATTGAAGTAGGAAATAGTAAAGATGATTTAGCACAATATAAAGATTTCTTTGATTTATCTAAGATTCCTCAAGAATATAAAAATAAACCATTATTCATTCATCTTGATATGTCTATTAGTGGAGACAAAACTGGTATTGCTGGAGTATGGATTATTGGAAAGAAGCCAACAAGTGGAGGCAATCCAGGAAAAGATTTATTCTTCCAAACAGCATTTAATGTTTCTATTAAAGCACCAAAGGGAAGACAAATCTCTTTTGAAAAGAATAGAAACTTCATGAGATGGCTAAAAGAACAAGGATTTAAGATTAGGGAAATTACTAGTGATACTTTCCAATCTTATGATTTACAACAACAATTAAGTGCAGAAGGATTTAATTGTTCTATTCTTTCAGTAGATAGAGTGGAGAGTGTTCCTGGTGAACATGTAGGAATTTGTAGACCTTATGAGTATCTTAAGAATACAATCTATGAAGGAAGAATTAGAATGTATAAAACAGAGTTACTCTATAATGAGTTAGTCCAACTTGAAAAGAGTAATGATACTGGTAAAATTGACCACCCTAAAAATGGGTCAAAAGATAGTGCAGATGCTCTTTGTGGTGCTATCTTTACAGCAAGTAAATATGCAGAAGAATATGCATTTGACTACGGTGAAAGTATTGATATGATTTTAAAGGCCAATGAAGATGAAGGAGATATTCAAGCCATGATTAAAAAGGGATTGGATGAAGATTTAATGAGACTTGGTCAAATGCTTAAACCAGAATATGTAAGGGAAGAAGAAAAGAAAAAGGATAAAAATGAATACTTAATAAATAGTGCATGGAACAATGACATCCTATTCCCTATGTAATTGCTAAATTTATTGAGTTTTTCTAGTAATAAAAAAGGATAAAAAGGAGAATTTATGGCAGATGTTGATAACAAGGTAGTAGGCTCTAAAATAAGTGCTATCCCTGTTGAACCACAAGAAATTGGTATTGATACTGATAATACCTTTGTTGAAACTGTTCTTGATGGTATTCAGTCTAGTTCAGTAGACATGGGTGCAATAGAGTCTTTTAGTAATGTTTCTCAAACTAGAGAATCCATTTATACTTTAATTGACACCATGTGTGAAGATGAAAGAGTTTCAGCAATTCTTGAAACCTATACAGAAGATACAGTTGAAACCAATGAACATGGACAAGTTGTTTGGTGTGAAAGTGATGAAGAAGATGTTAATAAATTTGTTACACACTTACTAGACACCATCAATGTTGATAAACATATTTATAGTTGGGTTTATAATTTAATTAAATATGGAGACTTATATTTAAGACTTTATAGAGATAGTGATTATGCAGAAGATGAAATTTTTGCAGACAAATTAAAAGAGAAAAGTGAAGATAGAAAACTAAATGAGGATATCAATGTTATTCTTTATGGAGAAGGTGACCATTATAGACCTTATGTTGAAATGGTTGCAAACCCAGGTGAAATGTTTGAGTTAACTAAGTTTGGAAAAACTATGGGATATATTCAAGCACCTACTACAGTTCAAAGTATTTTCACTAATACAGATATTACTAATTATTTATCTTATAAGATGAAAAAGAGTGATGTTAATATTTATGGTGCTCAAGACTTTGTTCATGCATCTCTAAGTAATAACAATGCAAGTAGAAGACCGGAAGAAGTTAGCATCTTCACAAACCAAGAAGACTATGAGGCTAATAGAGCCACCACTTCTAATACTTATAAAGTTAATAAAGGTCAATCTATTTTATATAATAAATTTAGAGTGTGGAGAGAAATTAGTTTATTAGAGAATAGTGTTCTCTTAAATAGATTAACTAAATCTGCTATTGTTAGAATTCTCAATGTTGATACAGGAGACATGTCCCCAGATAAGGCCATGGCTTATGTTGATAGATTAAAACAAAAGATTGAACAAAAGACAGCACTTCAAGTTGGTAAATCAATCAATGAATATACTAACCCAGGTGCTATGGAAAATACAATCTATTTACCAACACACAATAATCAAGGAAATGTTACTGCTCAAACCTTAGGAGGAGACTATGACCCTAAGAGTTTAACAGACTTAGATTACTTTATCAATAAATTCTATGGTGGAATGAGAGTTCCAAAACAATACTTCAACCAAACAGATGATTCTACAGGATTTAATGGAGGAACTTCTCTTGCTATTATTTCTAGTAGATATGGTAAAGAAATCAAACAAATTCAAAATACAATTATTCAAATGTTAACAGACCTTATCAATTTATTCTTAATGGATAGAGGTTATAGTGCATATATTAATAAATTTAGAATTAGAATGCAAACCCCTGTTACTCAAGAAGAATTAGATAGAAGAGAAAACATGAGAAATAGAATGGGTGTTATTAATGACATCATGCAACAAGTTGATAGTGTTGTTGAAGATAAAAAGATTAAACTTAAAATTGTTAAGACTTTATTATCTCAAACAGTTACAGACCCAGATGTTATTACTTTATTACAAGACCAAATTAATGCTCTTGAAGGTGAAGAAACTCCAAAAGAAGAGGAAACTCCAAAAGAAGAGAAGGAACCTAGATTTGGATTTGATAACACACCAGAAGAAAGACCAATGCCTAGTGTGATTCCTGAACCAGAAGAAGAGCCTAGTGTTGAGGAACCAGTTGAAGAAGAACCAGAGACTTCTGATGAAAGTTCATATCTTCCATCTCCAGATGAAATGAATTTAGACCTCACAGGAAATATTTAATATTAAATTATAGAATTGAAAGGAATTTTATAGAAATGGTACAACAAAGTGATTTAATTTTATTACTTACAGAATTACAAAGAAATGGGGTAGAAGGAACTACTCAACAAATTAGAAATGTTGCAACTTCAAAAGGAATTAATATTGAGGCTTTAAAATTTATTAATGAGCATAGACCATTTGAAGTGGCTCAATTCTATGAGTTAATGAGAAAGAATTATAACAAAAAGAAATCACCTCTTTATAAAAATATTGTTAGTGATATTGAAGATGTGGAAGAAGTATTAACTACTTTACATGCTTATGTTCTTCAAGTTAATTTATTTGCTAAGCATATTGAGAATAAACAATTATTCTTTAAACATGCTAGGGCTGAAGAAGTTACAAGAGTTTTGAATAAATATTATATTGACTATGATATTACAAGTGCCTTAAAGATGCTTAGACTTATTAAAGCAGACTTATGTGTCTTTGAAGGTATTGCAGGTAGAAGAGATATTTAATGCAAAAAGTTATTGGGATTATCTCCTATCTTCCTGATGATAAGAGAATTAGAGAGAATAGATTATTTTACTTATATAAACTAATTTCAACAAGTAATACTCTATTCAACCTTCCAATCTATATAGTTATTCAAAATTATAATGAACAAGAAATAGCAAATCTTAAAAAATATACTAATATACAATTATCTCCTAATTATACTAGATTAGGTATAGTAGGTGCAAGAAAAGAATTAAGAAAATGGTTCTTAGAGTCTACATATGATACCCTCATCATGCTAGATGATGATTGTGTAATTTATGGCAATAAAGAAGATGGAGACAAATATTTATCTCAAATAGATAATAATCCAGATATGTTCTATGAATTTGGAGGAACTCTACTTAAACTATTTGCTATTTCTAAAAGCATATTTAAAGAAGTAGATTTTGAAAACCTACATCCAGAAAATGGAGAAGTCTTTGAAGATAGAATATTTGTTGAAAAACTTAGAAGATTATTTCCAGAAAAAAGATATATATTTGAAAGAGGAAAACTTTGGGAAGGTAGTGTATCTACTAGAGACCCAAACTCAACTTGGTATGTAGACCAAGATATTAAGAAGATGTTAGAAAATACAAGACAATTTTTTGAAAAATGTTAATAACATTTGCTAAATTAATTGAAATGGGTAACCATGGCTTAGTTTTCCACATATAAGGAGTACTAATTTGATGAATGATAAAATTAAAAAGATGTTAGCATTTGAATCACTTACTGAGGATGAAAAAAGTAAAAAACACATCCTTGGAAGACTTTATGGTCCAATTGCTGATATAGTTAATCCTACAAGAAATGGAAGAAAATATTCAGAACAATTATGGGAAAATGTCTTTAACAACCCTATCATGAAAGAGAAATTTAAAAATAAAGTTCTCTATGGTGAGTTAGGACATCCAGCAGATAGAGAAGAAATTGATATGGAGAAAGTGGCAGTTTGTATGCCTGAACCTCCAAAGAAAGATGGAGAGGGTCATTTAATTGGATACTTTGATATCTTAGACACTCCAAATGGAAGAATCTTAAAGACTTTATGTGATTATGGTTCAACCTTAGGAATCTCATCTAGAGGTACAGGTGACCTCTACACTGATGATGATGGTGAAGAAGCGGTTGACCCAGATACATATGATTGTGAATGCTTTGATATTGTATTAGTTCCAGCAGTTGAAAGTGCAAGATTAACATTCACTGAAGGATTAAACAAAACCAAATCTATGAAACAAGCACTTTGTGAATCTTTAGAGAAAGCAAGTGATGAAGATAGAAAAGTTATGAAAGAAGCACTTGAGAACTTAGATATTCATATTGAAGAACCAAGTGAAGAAGCAACTAAAGAAGAAGTTGCAACCAAAGAAGATTCTAATCCAGAAATGGAAGAGAATATAGATGAGCAAGAATCTAAACAAACTAATGAGGAACTCAATGAAGCCGTTGATGATGGGTCAGAAGTATTAATCAAGAGTTTGCAAGAGGCACTTGAAGTTAAATTAGAATTAGAGAACAAGATAAAGGACCTTCAAGAACAACTAGCAGTTAGTGATACTAAGGTAAGTAAGTTAGAAGAGAATTTAGAAAAGAACAAGTCTACTATTCTTAGACTTAATTCCCTTGTGAGAAGTTCTAAAGACTTAACTAAAAAGGTTTCTGATTTAGAGGAAGAACTCAAAGTCAAGAATGAATCTATTGACAAACTTAATAAAGACCTTTCAAATGCAAGGGCAGAAAAAGTCATAGTCAAGAGAGATACCTCCTTGAGTGAATCTCTTAAGGCCAAAGATTCCAAGATTAAAGAACTAAATGAAAGTTTAGATACTTTGAAGAAGGAACATGACAAAGAAGTCAATGAATTGAAAGAATCTTTAGAGAAAACTTCTACTCAATTAGAAGAATCAAAGAGTAAAGTAAACAAACTTATTGCTACAAAAGATGGATATAAGAATCTAGCAAATGAAGCAGTGGATAAATTTATCTCTCTTAAAGCAAGAAACTTAGGTGTTAAACCACAAGAAATTAAAGAAAGACTTTCTAAGTCCTACACTATTTCAGATGTTGAAAAAGTTTGTGAATCTTTACAGGCTTATGAATTAAATGTAAGCAAATTACCATTTAATCTTAGTAAGGGTTCTAAGATTAAATTTAATTCTACTTCCAAAGAAGTAGTTAACCCAAATGATGATGATTATGTAGATGAAGATTTATTAAACTCTATAAAATCATTATAACACATATTTAAATTAATAAGGAGAAATTTTTAATGAAAACATCATTAACAGAAGCATACAAACGCAGAATTGCTTTAGCAGAATCTGCATATGCTAAATCACATGATAATGCTGTTCTTAGCGTTAGCCAAAAGGAAACAATTGCTAAAGTTCTCAATAACTCCGTTGAATACTTCAAGTTCAGATTAGGTGAATCCTTCTCTAACTCAGTTGGTACTCAAAGAAGTGATATGGGTAACTACAAGAAATTTACATTAGATGTTACTACAGTTGCTCTTCCAACCTTAATTGCTAGTGAATTAGTGTTAACACAACCAATGTCTTCCTTCACAGGAAGTATCCAATACTACAAATTTGTTGCAGGTAGTAACAAAGGTGGTATTGAAGCAGGAAAAACTGAATTCAACAGCCCATTCGCATTAGGCGATATGACTGAAGAAAGAATGCACTACACCTCTCAAGCAGTTGTTGATATTATCACTCCAGATGCAGAAGGTAAAGCATTCTTAGCATGGACCCCAGTCATGGTTGATGAAGAAGGTAAAATTATTGGTGGCTTAGTCGGTGCTCCATCTGGTGCTGAGATTGAAGTTATCAATGCTGAAACTGGTGAAGTTAAAGTCACTGGTGCCTCAGGTGCCCTCAGAGTCAAATACCTCTATGACATGGTCAGAATTCCACAAAATGACTTACCAATTTACAATGTCAAAGTTGAGAGAATTGCCTTAGAAGCAAAACCAAGAAGAATTGCTATCTACTACTCTCAAATGGCAGCATTCCAAGCACAACAAGAAAACAATGTTGACTTAGGAAAATTATTACAAACTCAAGCAGTTGGTGAATTACAATATGAAATTGATAGTGAAGTTGTCAATCTCTTAGTTAAGAGTGCACCAGTTGATGCTACAGTTAAATTCAATAGACATGCCCCAGTTGGCGTTTCTAAAGCAGAGCACTATGCAGCCTTCACCGAAGTTGTTGCTAAGGCTTCTCAAATTATTTATGACAGAACCAAGAAACATGCAGCAAACTACATGATTTGTGCATCTGATGTCATCACCATGTTTGGTCTCTTAGGCAGTGCATGGAAAGCCACCAGTGGAACAAGAAATGGACCATACCTTGCAGGTACCCTCAATGGATTAAAGGTCTTTGTCTCTCCAGCAATCAAACCAGGTAAATTTGTCTTAGGTTTCAATGGTAATGACTTAATGACCAGTGCAGCAGTCTTTGCTCCATATATGGCCATTGTCCCAACTGCATTACTTCAATTTGCAGATGGTGGTAACAGCCAAGGCTTCTCCACATTATATGACTTAAAACTTTTAAATACAGCACTCTTAGTTGCTGGTGAAGTTGTTGATGAAGCAGAAGCCATTGATGTCCACAGTATCTAATTGCTAGACAAAAATAACTAGAGGATTCTTCATGAATCCTCTTTTTATTTTGCTAAATTAAGTGTATAATATTATGAGGTTACATGTACTAAAGGAGTTTAGAAATGTCAAGTAAAGGTTTTCATTGGTATAATAATGGATTACAAGAAGTAAATGCAAAAGAATGTCCAAATGGATGGGTTCAAGGAAGATTAAAACTTAGTGAGGAAACTAGAAAGAAAATGAGTGCATCTAGTTGGATTAAAAAAGCATCCAAAGAAGAATTAGCACAAAGAAATAATAAAATATCTTCCACCATTCAATCTAGAACTAGTGAAGAGAAAGAAGAATATTCTTTAAAGATAAGTGCCTCTAGGAAAGGAAAAGGTTTAGGACACTCTCCATGGAATAAGGGTAAACATGTAGATATTTGGAATAAAGGAGTTCCTATGTTAGAAGAACAAAAACAAAAACTTAGGGATTATTATAATTCATTACCTCAAGAAGAAAAAGAGAGAAGAATACAAATCCTTACAAACTCTCATAAAGGTAAATCTTCTTGGAATAAAGGATTAACTTATACTTTAGATAAAGAAGTAGTGGCTAGAATGAAGGCCAAAGAAAATCTTACTAAAAAACTTAATGGTACCTATACAACTTCTAAATTGGAAGAAAATGTTTATTTAGAATTAATATCTATTTTTGGAATTGATAATGTAAAAAGACAATATAGAGATGCTAGATATGAATTTAGTTGTGATTTTTATATTATTCCCTTAGATTTATTTATTGAAGTTAATGGTAATTGGACTCATGGCACACATCCTTATTTATTTGAGGAAGAAGACCAAGTCCTTTTAGAGAAGTGGAAAACTAAAGAATCTAAGTATTATGAGAATGCTATTTATACTTGGAGTGATTTAGATGTAAGAAAAAGAGATATGGCAATTAAAAATCATTTAAATTATATTACTATTTATCCACAAGAATCATTAGATAGTAATTTAGAATATTGTCTAAATAATAATCTTGATAGTGAAGACTTCATATCTATTTTATACTTAATATATAACACTTGCATGTGAAAACTATTTTGCTAAATTAAGTGTATAATATTATGACACATGACTTATATAGTTATATAACCTTGAGGATTTACACATGACACAAAAAGAAAAAGAATTAGAGAACAAAAGAATTATTGAAGAAACTTTAGAAAGAGGAGAAGAACTTAAAGAATATTATACTAATCATTCTTATAAAGAGACAATAGAATATTTTAATATAAAGTCTTATAAATTACTTAAGAAAATTTTAATCTTGCTTAATTATGATTTTAATCTTAAGAAAGATAATCCTGTCACTAAAGGTAAACCATCTTCTAGAAGTCATGAATCTTATATAGAGGGTGGAAAGAAAAGTGGACAAACCCAAAGAGAAAATTGGAATAACAAAAGTGATAAAGAGAGAGAAGAGTGGTCTCTCTTAATGAAAGAATCCCATGGAGAAGAATTTAAGCAAATTATCTCTTCTATTAATAAGGAATATTACAACAACCTATCTAAAGAGGCTAAGGAAGAAATAAAATTAAAACAATCTAAGGCATCTAAGGATTGGTGGAATTCTTTATCTAAAGAAGAAAAGAAAAGTTTTATTTCTAACAATATAGAAAAAGGTGCTGGATGGAATCATGAGAAAATAAAACAAACATTAAAAGATAAATATGGTGTTGAAAATATTTCTCAATTAGATTCAGTTAAAAAACAAAGTAGAGAATCCATGAACAAAACATGTCTAGAGAAATATGGAGTTATGTGGAATTGTATGTTAGACCAATGTAAAAACTCAATAGGTTCTAAAGGTACTCATACTAAGGCCAATGATGATTTTGCTTCACTTTTAGATAGTTTTGATATAGAATATGAAAGAGAATTCTCTTTAGTTAAATATATTTATGATTTTAAAATAAATAACACTTTAATTGAAATTAATCCAAGTGCAACACATAATTCTACTTTTGGTATTCATGGGGACCCTAAATCAAAGAATTATCACCAAGAAAAAACTATATATGCTATTGATAATGGATATAGATGTATTCATATTTTTGATTGGGATGATATTTCCAAAATCATTCAACTTTTAAGGCCTAGACAAACTATTGGTGCTAGACAATGTAAAATTAAAGAAGTCTCTAAAGTAGAAGCAATGGATTTTATTAATGAACATCATTTACAAGGATATGCTAGAGATACTATTAGATTAGGTCTTTATTATAAAGAAGAATTAGTTTCTATTATGACTTTTGCCAAACCTAGATATAATAAACATTATGAATATGAATTAATTAGATATTGTTCTTCTTATAATGTTATTGGTGGTGCTCATAAACTATTTAAGCACTTCTTGGAAAATTATAGACCTCAATCAATTATTACTTATTGTGATACTTCTAAGTTTACTGGGGAAGTTTATAATGAACTAGGATTTACTTTATTGAGAAAAGGTAAGCCTTCCAAACATTGGTACAACATTAAAACAGGAGAACATTATACGGATAATCTAATTAGACAACAAGGATTCTCTAGAATTGTTAATCATATAGATGCTTCCAAAGACAATGTACAAACAAATGAGAATGATGAATTAATGATAGAACATGGGTTTGTTGAAGTCTATGATAGTGGACAAGATACTTATGTATATGCACAATAATGTACAAATATGTGTACAATTCATAAAAAGATTGACAAATATATAATCAACCATTATAATTATAGTTGAAAGTAGAGGTATCATCTATGAATATTGAACAAATGGTTGGTAAAGAAGTGACCTACAAAGGTAAGCCTTTTGTCATTGTAGGGCATGAGATTATTAATGGGCTAGGATTTAGTTCTATTTACTTTAGAATCAAACCAACAAATAATCCTAAATCTACAGATAGTTCTTTAGTTACTATCTTGCAATTCACTAATAAAGTGGTCACTACTGAAGATGAGGAGTTATTAGCATTTATTGAAGAGCAAACTCCAAAATTTAATAGTGATAAGCACAACCATGAAACTTTAGAACAATTGAGACAAGTAAAAAATAAGAAACTTGAAGCACAAAAAAGAGAAGAAGAAGAGAAGAGAGTTGAACTTCAAAAAATTGAAGATAGTGAAACAGGCTCTATAAGAGGCAAAAGTGATGCTAGAAATAGAAATAGTCAACTCTATACTATTTTAAATAAAGGTGGTACTAAAGCGGAGAATTATTCCTATGAATTTATCTCTAGTTACTTATTAGCATATAAAAAAGAAAAAGAAGCCATGAAATTTGAGAGACTTCTTAAGAATAGAAGTAAGGATGATATGAAGACTTACCCAGGTGACTTAGATGTGTTGCTTGAATGGATGAGAAATAACATCTTAAGAATTGATGTGTTTGCTCCAAATGATAAGATTAATCATGAACAACAATTTGTAGATGCCTTAAATTCTAGGGATGGCACTAACTACCAAATTAAGAATAGACCAGGGTTATATATTGCATATGAAGCATACTTCAAAAACCCTACAAGTGCCCCTAAAGAATTCTTAGAGTGGTTAGTAAGTAAAAATAACTTTGCTACAGCAGACCTTAATGATAGAGTTATGGACCATCCAATGGATATTAAAACAGGAAAAATGAGTTGTAATGCCTTAGTTAAAGATATGTTATACAATGATGAATATAGATTTCATGTAGGAAGGTATACAAAATAAAAGAGTGGACATCCCACTCTTTTTTAATCCCAAATTTTCTCAATATACTTACCTAATAAAGCAAAGAATTGAGTTCTATGATAAGCATACTCTTCTTGTAATTTTTTCATATTTTCTTCATTATCTTTATATAATCTAAAGAAAATAATTTCATATCTAGGAGATTGAAATTGTTTTAATCTAGTTTTATTATCATCTTCATAATATCCTTGGCTTATAAGTTCACATTTTTTATCTTCCCAATTAGGGTCATTTGTACATACAGATTGAAGATATTTTTCATCACAAGTCATCCATGCATCATATTCTTTAAGAATAAGATTAAGCATTTCTTCTCTAGTTAGTTCATTTTCTTCCTCTTCTGCCCAAACATTATAGCCTAAATGATAATAGTCTCTCATGAATCTAAGATGCTCTATAAAAAGTTCAAGTCCAAATCCATAATCCCAAGGACTAACATCTTTTGCTAACTTTTTAAATTTCTTTTTATATTTCCTCATCATTTTTTGATAGGGCTTTTTTAATTCTTTTCTAAGTACATCCATAAAATTCTCCATTATATTATACACCACTTTTGCTAAATTTAATGAAATTAATTGAGAGGAGTTTTCCTATGGCCAAACCAAAAAGAGGAAATTCTGGTGGACCAAAAAAGAATCATGGTCCAAAGAAACATCTATTTAAATTTTACAAACCAATGGTTAAAGCATTTGCAGATTGTGGTATTTTAAGTAAATATTATGATTATGATGCTTGGACTATGGCTTGTACATCTAGAGGAAAGAAAGATACCACTAGAGGTGAATTTAATAGATTCTTCATGTTAAGCAAAGAAGAAAAAGACAACTATTTTAAAAATATTCATAAATAATGTCTACCCACCAAATGAGAAAGGAATTCAAATATGAAATTTGCAATTATGTGTGGTGGGGAATATAAGAACTTTGATATACCCAAACCATTAGTAGAAATAAAGGGTGAAAAATTAATTGAAAGAACAATTAGACTTCTCAAAGAATTAGGGGTTCAAGATATTGTTATTACTAGTAACAATCCTATCTTTGATAATTTTGGTGTACTTAGAATTGAAAACAAGGAAAATACTTTCTCTCAAGATAGTTCTTGGACCAATATGCAAGGTTGGTGGTTAGATGGATTCTATAGATTTAATGAACCAACTTGTTATTTATTTGGAGATGTCTATTATAGTGAGAGGGCCATTCAAGAAGTAGTCTATGATTATGATAAGAATTTTATTTTTGTAGGAAGTGACCCACAGAGAAATGAAGGCTACACCCTCAAACCATGGGAAGAACCTTTGGCTTTTATGGTTTTTAATTACAATAACTTCTATGATGCTATAGATGAAGTTAAGAAATTATATTTAGAAGGAAAAGTAAAAAGACATCCTATTGCTTGGGAAGTATATAGATATCTTTGTGGATATGATGTTAATGAAAGAAAATTAGAGGACCACTTTGTGTGTATCAATGATTACTCTTGTGATGTAGATTGTATGGAAGATATAGATACAATTTCTTATTATGTAGAAAAAGACCAAGGAATTGAGCATAAAAAATTATCTAAAGTGTTTGGAGTAATTAGTTATCTTCCTACTAAGGAACCAGATAGAAGTCAGAGAATTGAGAGACTTAATAGAATGTTCAATCAAATTCATGATATCTTTGGTAATGTTAATTGGATAGTGATTGCTCAAAATTGGAAGAATTATAAACAACCAAATTTTATTCCTTCTACAAGCATACATAAAGAAGAGCCATTAGGAATCTTAAAGGCTAGAAAATATTTAAGAAATGTTTTCTTAAGTTCCTCCTATGATTACTTGATTATGTGTGATGATGATGTTATAATAGAAACACTACAACCAAATTCTGGAGAGTTTTATATGGAATCTATTGATAGACATCCTAATGGTTTTATGTTTTTACAATATCAAGCAGCACAATTAAACATGTGTGCCATTTCTAAAGATATATACAACAAAGAACCAATGGTAGATATAGACCCTCAACTTGATGATGGATTTGAAGATACTGTATTCTCTAATTTACTTCATTATAAATATCCATCTAAAGAGTTTAAATGCAACTCATTAAAATGTATTCAATTTAATAATAAAAATGAAGTGGCACCTTCTACTTGGTCAAATACTAGACATAATTATGGAAGAATGTCAAAAGTTACTAATTACTTTATTGAAAGATTTAAAAAGGGTGATTTCTCAATAGATAAGTCTAAAGCAAAACAATATGCCCTTAAGAAAGAATGGTGTGATATGGCTCTTAGAGAAAACTGGATTAAAGAAGATGAAGTAAAGGAACTAATGAATAAATATGAATAAACTTTATTATGCCTCTCAATGTAAAGATAAATCTACTCTAGAGAAGAGTGGCTCTGGTGGAATGTTTTTCACTTTGTCAAAAGAAATTTTTGATATGGGTGGAGTTGTCTATGGTGCTTCATTTATAAATGACTTCAAAGATGTAGAGATTGTTAGATGTGACAATATTGCAAATCTTGATAAATTGTTAGGGTCAAAGTATTTAATGTCTAGTGCTAAAAATTCATTTTCTCAAGTAAAAGAAGACCTTGAGAATGGTGTTTTAGTTTTATACTCAGGGCTACCTTGTCAAATACATACACTAAAGAATTACCTTAAAAAGGATTATGAGAATTTAATTTGTGTTGAAACTATTTGTCATGGAACACTTCCTAGTAATATTTGGAAAGATTATCTAGAAACCATTAGTGATAATAAAAAAGTTATATCTCTTAATATGAGAGACAAGAGAAATGGTTGGTATGACTATGGAATGGCCATTAAGTTTGAAGATGGAACAGAATTCTTTGAAAATCATAAAAACAATAAATATATGAATACTTTCCTTTGTGATAAGTACTTAAATAAATCTTGTTATGATTGTAAATTTAAAAATGATTTTAGCAAGGCAGATTTAAGCATTGGTGATTTCTGGGGATTGGTTACTACTAAATTACCTCTTGATAAAAAAGTAGGAACTAATTTAGTTGTTATTAATACAGAAAGAGGTAAAGAATTATTTGATAAGATTTCTAATTATATTGTTAGTTATCCAGTTACAAAAGAGGTGGCTTCAACATATAATGCAGGATTATCTAATAAAATAAATATTGAACCCATACCATATAATAAAGGAATCTTTAAAGAACATAATAAAGTAGGTATATTAACTTTAAACTTTAATGATAATATTGGAGGTGTTCTTCAATCATATGCACTTCAACAATTCTTAGGTAAAAATTATTATGATGCCACTACAATTCAATCACATGAATATTGGCATAAATTATCCTTTGTTAAAAAATTAAAGTGCAAATCAGTGCAGGATTTCTCAAAACTCAAGAATGAATTTGATTCTTATATAGTTGGAAGTGACCAAGTTTGGAGAAGAGAATTTATTAGTGGAAAGTGGGCAGAATCTTGGAAGTCATGGGAACCTTTATTTCTCAAATTCACTAAAGGATGGAATGTAAATAGGGTTGCCTATTCTGCATCCTATGGTAATGATAAATTTGACTTTGATAATGTCATTAATGATGTAAAAACTTGTTTGAATAACTTTGATGCTATAAGTATGAGAGAGATTGATGCTACTAAATATATTGGAGAGTTAACATCAAAAGAAGTTGTAACTACATGTGACCCAACAATGCTTTTAGATAAAGAAGACTACATAAAAGTATGTAAAGAGATTCCAAGTAAAGAAAATGGCTTACACTCTTATATTTTAGATTCAAGTGATACTAAAACTAAAATTGAAAATAATATTTTATCTAAGTTGAATATAAAGAAAATAGATAGAAAGCCACATAGTGTAGAAGAGTGGTTAGCATCTTATAGAGATTGTAAGTGTGTATTAACTGATTCTTATCATGGTGTTGTATTTTCAATTATATTTAATAAACCATTTATTTGCATATACAATAAGGGGAGAGGTGGAAGTAGATTCAATACTTTAATTGAACTATTTGGAATTAAAGATAGAGTAGTTACAAGTGAGCAAGAAATAGATTACTCTCTCCTAGAAGTTAAGCCTAATATAGATTATAGTAAACTTGTAGAATTTAGTAAAGAATTCTTATTAAATAACTTAGAACCTAAAAGGAGTGTACCCATGGAAAAAGTAAATCCTGTATTTGGAATTATTTCTTGGTTCCCAGACAAAGAGCCAGAAAGAACTCAAAGAATTGAAAGATTAAATAAAATGCTAAAACAATTAGTTGATATCTTTGGAGAAGATATTCATTTTATGATTGTTGCACAAAATTGGAAGGAAAATAAAATTCCAGAGTTTGTTAAAAATGTTACTATTTTTAGATATAATAAACTAGGTATCTTAGGTGCTAGAAAGAAATTAGGAGTACATTTCTTAGAATCTAATTATGACTATCTTATTATGTGTGATGATGATATAGTGTTAGATTTAGATTCTACCTTTACTAAAGAGTATTTCTTTAATACACTTAATGAGAATCCTAATGGATTTGTATTCTTAAAATATGGATGGTCTTTAACTTTCTGTGCTATTTCTAAATTTATTTATTCTCAAACACCTATGAGTGATATTGACCCAGAAAAAGGTGAAGGATATGAAGATACAGTATGGCCTTATCTTTTACACTATAAACATGGAGAAAATGAATTTACTTTAAAGGGCATTAGATTCCTACAACATAAACAAGAATTTCATGTAGACCATAAATCTACTTGGGATAGTAAAAAAGTAGACCATAAGGCTTTAAATGATTTAACTCACTATTATGTAGAAAGATTCAAGAAGGGCCTCTTTAATATAAACCCAACAGTAAAAGAGAAAGCCAAAACATATATTAATAAGAAGAAATGGTTAGATGAGGCTTTATTTGAAGGATGGATTTCTAAAGAAGATGTTGACAAATTCTTTAAATAAAGTTATAATTAAACTATGAAAAATAAAATGCATCAAACTTCTAAACTAAATAATTCTAAAAATATTATTCACATTAGTAATAAGGATTTACATCTTAGAAATGAGATGCATTTTTCAATACAACTTCATACAAAAGCAAGTGTACATGGAAGTAAGAAAAAATACACCAGAAAAAAGAAACATAAAAACATTGAAGACTAAAGTCTTTATGCTAAATTTAATGATATATTAGGAGTTTTTAATATGGGAAAAGATAAAATCATATCATATGGTATCATATATATCCTTCCAAATGATGCAGATGAAAGAGGAGAAATGTTTGATACTGAAGAAGAAGCAAAAGAATTTGCCAAATCAATTAATAAAGAGAAGTACAATGGTTATAGAATCATGAAGATTGAATCACATGAAGAAAATGGTGAAAGAATTTATGATGATGAAATTGTTATAGATAGTAAAGATTTTGATGAAGTTGAAGAATCTCTTACAGAAGCAGAAGATGATATCATGAGTGATGATGAATTAGATGCACTAGACCAAAAAGAAAGAGATGAATTTGAAGCAAGATTAAAAGCAAGAAGAGATAAAATTGCTATGGATAGAAAAGAAAGAGATGATAAACTTGCTAAGGAAGCAGAATTTAAAGCAAAAGCAGAGGAAATCCTTTCTAGTTTAGGTGAAAATCCTTCTTGGGATGATTTATTTGATGCCTTAGTTCCAGATAGTGGTAAATGTGATACAGTTGCAGGTGAACTCATTAGAGCATTTAATAAGATGGAATATAGATGGTTTAATGATGGAGATAAGTTCAATGAAGATTATGGTATTGAAACTTGTGGACCAGCAGCACATTATCTCATGAATTTTGAATATGAGGATGAAACTCCATTTTGGGATACTATTGTAGATGTTGATACCAGTGGTATTGATGAGAGATATGATAGATTTATAGAAAAGTTAAAGGAAGAAATTCTTTCTTATGTTTTATCTCATAAAGAACTTATTGGAATGGAAAATAACAAAGATTCAGTAAGTGGTGAGAATTGGGAAGATGTTAAAGATATCTTCTATGAGCATGACATGATTCCTATTTATGACTATGATGCAGAAATTCCTGATAATTTATATGCACATTTAGAAAAAGGAAATATTAGTGAAAGAGATATTGTATGGGAAGTTCAATCTTGGATTGAAAATATAGGAAATTCTACTGATGATGTAGAATGTGATGGAACATATGTTGAGATTCATGGACTTAGTAAATCTGATTATGATGAGTTAAATGGAAACCTTTATGATTGGTTAGAGCAATTTGGTGATGAATTAACCAATGAATATGGTGACCCTTATGAAGAAGAGGAATCAGAAGAAGAACCTGAAGAGGAAGAAAAAACAGATGAATCCTTAAAGGAAGAAGCAAGTGATGACTTATGGTCAAAATTAAGTGACTTATATGATGAAGGAAATGTCTATTTTGATATTACTAGTGATGATTTCTTAATCATTGAAGATTGGGATTCCTTACTTGCTATTGAAAAACATTTAAAACCAGATTTTGAACCTAAAGATAAATATGATACAAGTGTATTAGATGAACTTGAAATTAAATATGGTTTTAGTGATGAATATGCAAGATGTGATGAGTGTGGTAAAGTTATTAGAACAGAACCAGATAGTTATTCTTGGACTCCAGATTATTTCCTTGATGATTATGGAATTGAATGTGGTGATTGTGTAAGAGATAATCCAGAAGCATATATTGCTTGGTTATTAGAGAATCCAGAAGAAAGAGCAAACACCATCCTCACTAAAGAGGACTTAGAGGGATTAGGATTCCACAAAGTTGGTGAAGATTATGAAAGTGGATGGTATGATAGACATGATAGTCCAAAAGAAATTCTAGATAAAGCAATTGAAGAACATCCAGGTGCAGAATTTATCTTCAATATTAGTGGCAATGGTCAATGGGCTATCCAATTTGATTTATGGATGAGAGGTGAATAATTATGGCCAATAATAATAAAACTAGATTTGATATCCTATATAAAGATTTTGAATATAAAGGAGTAAAGGAAAGTTTCTTCTATGATATTCCCTTTGATATCTTTATGGAGGGTGTTAGAACCTATTTTGATAATCAATTAATTACTTTAGATGGTACTGATAATGACATTTGGAATGCATTTGTAGATTTAGAATGCTTAGATAATATTTATGAGGCAATGGAAGATTGGTTCAAAGATAGATGTAGAGACCTTGCCTATGAGGAATTCAAAGAAATGGTTGAAGAAGAAGAACTAGCATCTAAATGGGATGAACTTGAGGGATAATAATGGAAATTGGACAAAAAGTCATTATTAAAGATACAAACTCTATATGGGATGGAAAAGAAGGAATTGTAGAAGAAATCCTAGATAATGGAAAATGTACAGTTTTTGTTGATTTCATTCCAGAAGAAAGAAAAAGAGTTAGACAAGATTTTAATGTTGACAATCTTTCTTATGAAGATTATAATATAGTAGAAGAATTAACTCCACTCAAAGAAGAACCTATAAGGAGAAATGATATGGCAGATATTATTAAAGAAATTGATTGGAATGGACATCATTACACATTCACAGAAAAAGTAAAACATACGGGAACTAAAACCCATGATATTCTTACAATGGAAGATGAGAATGGAAATTCTTGGACAGGTGAGACTACATGGATTAATAGACCTTGGCATAGATTTGATTTAGAGGAAGCCTTTGTTGAAATTGTTTCCAAAGCATTTGGCCCTAAGGCTCAAGAATTAATTCTTAAGATTAATAAGGATGCTCATAGTGTTGAGAATGCTATTGATACATTCTTCTCTCAATTTAAAGAAGAAGATATTCAAGCAAATGAAGTTACTAAATATGATGACTCAGAAGAAGCAAGAAAACAAGCATTAGCAAAATACCTTGAAGTTAATCCAGAACTTATTGAATCTAATGGAGATAATGAATTCTCCTATGATGGTGCAACTTATAAAGTGTTAACCGATAGTGAAGCAGACTATGAAGCAGAAGAAGCAATTAGAGGCTATTGGGAAGATGTTGGACTTGATGGTATTGGTGGATATTTACATGATTGGATTCTTGAAAATGCAATTGATGAAGATAGTCTTGAAGATATAGTTAGAGATGACATCACCAATGATATTTATGATTGGTTATCAGATGAAGAAGTAGTTGATAATTGTATTGAAGAAGGCATTGTCTCAGAAGATGAAGTTCATGATGAAGATGGAAACATTAAAGATGATGTTGATATTGATGATTTAAGAGAACAACTTAGTGAATATAGATTTAATCAAGTTGATAGTTATGCAGAATATTTAAGAGATGCAGGATTTGGTGATGAATACTTTGTAGACTTTATTGATGATGACTTAGTCATTGATGCTCTTAAAGATGATGCAGATGTTAATGGAAGCGGTAGAGGTCAAGAACTTGCTTACTATGATGGCGAAGAAATTGAACTTGATGGAAACCTCTTTGCTTATAGAATTGATTAAAATGACTAAATAAGCACAATCAAACAAGGTTGTGCTTTTATTTTAGCCTAAAATACACTTATAAGTGTACTTTTTATCTCTTTTTTCTTTTTATATAGTTTTTCTTTATTTCTCTCTAATAGAAGGTTATATATAAAGGTATTATATATTACTTATATGTGTTTATATTAATTTTCTCAAAAATTATTGACAAAAATTAAACTAAAAAGTATAATTAAAATATGAAAAAATATTATCAAATTAAAACTGTTATTACATTTAGTTATAAAGAAAATAACAAAAAGCAATCCAACATCAGAGATGTTATTGGATTGGCTTTTAGAGTGAATTATGTATTAAAAAGAGAGATTAATAATTTATATCAAGAATATGCTAAAGAAAAAGAAATTTTCTATAATAAAGTTAACTACTATAAAAGATATGGAGGAGTATATCCTTCTAGTGATTATAAAGAATCATTAGACTTTATTGATAGATTAAAAGAAATGAAAGAAGATATATTAGATAGAGTTGATGAAATGAAGGAAGAAAACTTCTATTATTGGGACTTCTATTTATATCTAAGAGACATCTTAAGGGTCCTAGATTAATGCTAAATTTAGTGATATGAAAGATGTTTTTATTGTAGAGTCAAAAGAAGATAAATTAAAGTTTATAAATTGGTATGTGAACTCCACTATTGAAGAGAAAGAAAAGGAAGGAATCTATCAAGGAGATATTGATAGTATTAGGTCCTATGCTGAAGGAATAGTTAATGAGTTTATTAAATTGAAACCAAGAATTAAGTCACCTTATAATGACTTTTATTATTGGATTAAAAATGCTAGTGCAATGGATTTGGATAAGTACCTTGATGGACTACATAAAGAGATAGATTCCAAAGAAAAAGTTAAGTCTAAGGAACAAGAAGGTGCTAGATTAGTTTATAGTGATAAGGATTGGAAAGTCTATGAAATTTCCACTTATGAGGCTAGTGCCAAATATGGTAAAGGAACTAAGTGGTGTATTGCTGGTTCTAAGAGATGGACCAATGGAGAACATGGTAGTGAGTACTTTGATGATTATCACAATCAAAAAGGTATCACCTTCTATTATTTTATCCATGGTGATGATAAATGGGCATTAGCAGTTTATCCAGAAAATAAATATTGTGAAATATTCAATGCAGAAGATGTTAAGGTTGCTTATATTCCTAATGCACCTAAGATTGATGAAATTAAAGTAGATTATAGAAATAATAGTGATGCTAATATTTTAGTCAATGCTATTATGAGTGGTAAGATTGATGAAGATGTTTTAATTCCTATAATGGAAGAAACTATTTATAATGAGACTGGTGCTTCTACAAGTATCTTCCCTAATATCTCTTCTTTTATCTCTTCTGTTGATGAGTGGATTCCAGATGGATACATTGAACATGAGGCATGTTCTAATAATATTATAACCCCAGAAGAATATGAAGATATTACTGGGGAGGCCTATAATGAATATTGGGATGGAGATTTACCAATGGTTGAATATGAATCCATTGATATGAAGAAAAATCCATTTGATTGTAAGACCAAGAAAGAACTTCTTAGTAGAGATAATATTAAACCTCATAGATATTGGTTATGTGTAGACAGTGATGTTGGATGGGGTTATGAAGTAGATGGAATAGATGATTTTGTTCAACTCTATTTAGTGTGTGATGATTATTGTGGTATCACAAATTGGCAAGATTATGATATTGAAGAGTTCTATAAGAATGTAGGTGCTAAAACTGGAGGTAGTAGAGCAGATATTTTTGCTTTAATGATTTCTGACACTTTGATTAATGATATTAAAAAGCATGAAGTCTCTAAAAGTGTGCTAGATGGATTAGGGCTCTCAGATGAGTTTATGGCTTCCTTAGGTGAAAACATTAATTCAGGTGCAAAAGTGGCTAAAAATGGCTTAAAAGAGGAATTAACAAAGGAACAAGAAGAGTTTTTTAAAGATTCTAGGATAAAAGATAAAAGTGGTAACTTAATTCCTATGTGGCATGGAACTAATGTTATTTTCCAAGAATTTGCTAGACCAATTAATTGGTTTAGTGTGAGTAAGGATTATGCCAAAGACTTTTCTAAATGGTTAGGTGGAACCCCTGTTCTTTATGAAGCCTATCTAAATTGCAAGAAACCATTTAATTGTGGAAATACAAATGTTAAAGTGTTTGATATGATTCCAAGTAATCCCTTAAAATTAAGTAGAGAATCAGAAGCAATTTGCAGAAAGTTAGATATAGATGAACATGACTTTAGAAGATTAGTTGCCTTCACCAGTGCAGGTGATGATATTAAGGAACAATATAAATTAGATTTACATACCATTATTAGATTAGGTGAATTTGCTAACTTTGTTAAATCAAAAGGTTATGATTCTATTGTTACTATTGAAGATGGACATATTTGTGTAGGTGTTTTCAATCCTAGTGATATTAAAAGAGTAACTAATTTAAAACCAACAAACTCTAATAATATTGATGAAGAATTAAAAGAATTTGAGTTTACTCTTGATGATGTAAAGAAATATTTAGAGAATGATTTAAAATATGCTAAGAAATTGACTTCTCCAGATTCAGATGGCCCTATGGTTGTTTTAGATGATGGAAGCATTTATGATATTTCTTCTTATGAAATTCATTCTTACTTTGCTGGTGCTCTTGCATCTCATCTTGGATATGACGAATTTGATTTTGATGATTTTGATAGTGATGCTATAGATTATATGCAAGATGTTTTAGGTATAATTACATTAAACCCAGGAAATCATGCTTTTGAGGATAGATTAAAGATTGTATGTGCTCAAAGACCTACTAATGCTCAATGTGATGCTATGAGAGACTTTATAGATATTAGTCAAGCAAACTTCCCTCCAAATACCGAATTATATGTGTGGGCAGGACATAGTCCTCAAGTATATCCTTTATCCAAATATACAAGTGATGAAATTGTAAAGAAGATAAGATTAGCATTTGTTAGAGGTAGATTAGAGGAAGCAAAAGCAATTACTTGGGGTGACTTAGACTTTGCTAAGAAAACTGATACTAGAGGTATTCAAATGAGTGGTAGAGGTACCGGTCATTTTGGTACTGGTTTCTATTTTGTTGGTGCTAATGGTCCTTATGGAATTAATGGTGATAAGTTTTATGATTATGAACCAAGTAGACCTATTTATGAAATTGATTTAGATGCCTATAAATTATTTAAACCAAAAGACAATGAGACTGCCTATAAGATTCATGATTCCATGAGAGAAATTAATAATTGTTATGAACCAAGTTTAGATGCATGGCTTGATAAAGAATTGGATATAGATGAATTAGAAGATGAATTATTCCAAATTGGATGGGATGCAGATTCTATTGAAGAAGATTTAGAAGATGAATTTGATGACCTTGATTTAGATATAGATGACTTAGATGTTCCAGATAAAGATTTAGGTAATGATGAATTAACTGATGAAGATAAAGACAGAATTTATGATGAGAATTATAGAAGACTTGTTAAAGAATTTATCAAAAAATATGGATTAGAAAATTATGTATGGGCTGATTTAGACCATGATAAAATTGGTAAAATTGAAAACAATGTTAAAGATGGAATTCATAGAAAGTATTCAGACCTTCAAGGTGTAAAATATGCCATTAATTTATTATCCAAGGAATTTAATGTTGAAAAAGATACCATTATAGATATAATTAAAAAGGCATATGCAAATAAAGATAGTGTTGATACTATTTCAACTCAAATCTTTAAAGCATTAGGATATGAAGGTGTTGATGTTACACATCTCAATCATGATGCTCAAGGTTTAAGTGGCTTAGACAATTTTAGTTATGGAACAGTTATCTATGATTTAAAGCCAGGAACTTTTAGAAAAATAATGGAACCACGAAAGGATAAAAGTGGTCACTATAAAGCAGGAGAAGGTTTAGAGGAAGATTTTACTGAAGAAGATGTTATTGCTTTGGTAATGAATGAATTAGGAACAAGTGATAGACCAATTGATGGACCTTCTTATATTATGCCAGATGGAAGTTTCTTAACCATTTGGAAAAGTGGAATTCCAGTAAGTAAATATAGTGCTACAGGAAGTGCTACTCATAGAGATGTTCAAGATTTCTTACATGATAAAGGAATAGTCAAAGATAAGGGTATAGATGTAGATACTCCAGAACTTGAACATTTAGGATGTATTAGAGTCAATAGTGGTTTTGAAGAATATATTTGGTTACCAGATAGAAGACCTAATGATGCTCAATGGAAATCCTTATTGATGTGGATGGATTGGTATTTTAGATTCCATATTAAACTTTTAGTTGGTTTTAAGAATACTGCACCAAAGACTTATTTCTCTAAAGACTATACAACAGATGAGATTCTTAAGAAATGTAAAGAAGCATATGGTATTGGATATTTAAATGAAAAGATAGTTAAAAAAGGAAATAAGTGGCAAGTTCAATCTGAAAAAGGTAGAAATTTAGGTACTTATGATACTAAAGAAGAAGCAGAAGATAGACTTAAACAAGTTCATTATTTTAAGCATAAAAATACAATTGAAGAAGGTAGAAAATCTAAAGAACAATTAATTAAAGATAATTTTGAAAGTAAAAATCCAGGTGAAGGATGTATCTACATTACAAAAGAAGGAACTTTTATCAATTTATATCCAGAAATAGATTCTCATGAAGATTTATGTTATTGGTTAGAAGATGAATTTGATTTTGAATTGCCTTATGAAGATGAAGAATGGGCAATTAGACAATTTGGATGGGTTAGATGCAGAGAAACCCCTATTGATGTAAATGTTATTGAATTACCAAAAGAAATTACTCAAGAACAAATTAGTGCAATAGATAATTGGTTAAATAATGTTGTTTCTTATAACGAGTTAGAAATAGGTATTGTTGATAATAATCAAATTCAAAGATATGATTTAGAGGAATATTCACCTAATGATATTTTGAATAGAATTAAAGGTTTTTATTCAACAGGAATTCTTAAAGAAAATTATTTTAAACATATGAATGAATCTTATAAAATTTTAGATAGAGATTCAAATACTATTTTATATACAACTACAGATGAGATGATTTCTTTTTTAAGAAATACAAATCTAACTGAGGTTAGGGCTTTATATGATAGTGAACATGGTTGGTATATAGTAGCAAACCCTGATAAAGTTATTCATGCTCAAATGGTAGCAGAAGCCTTAAATTCAGGCATCTATGATGCTTACATAGAAGCAAATCAATTAGAGCAAGTAGAAGGTTTACTAGAATATAGATTAATCAATTATGATTGTGAAGATGAAGAAGATTTTAATGATTATGTTGAACCTATTTTTGAGCCATTTTATTTGATTAAAGATATTGGATATTATAATGATGTAAGTTATCATTATGCTGGTGATATTAGAATAGATGATGATACTTGGAAAGTGTATGCTATTAATTATGTTAAAAATATTATTCCTTTAATAAAAGAAACTAATAGTGAAGAAAATATTTTAAGTAGTAATAATATAAATGAAAATTTAGATGAAAGATATATTTATTACAGAGGATATGATAGTAGATATGGTGTCTTTGATAGTAATAATGAATATGGACAATTATATACTTGGGTAACAGATGAACCTGAATATGCTTTAGAATATGCAGAAGAAAATAAATATGGAAAAGTTGCTAAGGTGAGAATTACTTGTAGTGATGATGAAATTGGTGGGGTATTAGATTTACCAGAAGATGTAGATTATTATGACCCAGGAGATGAAGAATTCCAAGAAT
>AUXO017414727.1_pt1 | contig 35923 bp, 32 predicted proteins | sample 768731 | NCBI WGS metagenome assembly AUXO01 (sample SAMN02715735, study PRJNA202380) | gut metagenome | biome: sheep rumen | host: Ovis aries | place: New Zealand: Palmerston North | reverse complement strand
TAGTCATGGTTGAATCTGATGTTTGCCATAGGAAAATGTGTTATGTTTTTTGCTTGAAATGCTGTTTTTGGTGCCAAAATCTGGGCGCAAAAAATGATATTTTTTGAAAAAAGTTTGCAAGTTACTGGTTTTCAGTATAGGTTTTTTGACTCGTGATTGGAGTTATCTCATTTTTATTGTGTACTTTTGCATCGTGAAATCAAAGAGTAAATAATCACATAGAAGTTGCGCCCGACACGGACAAGGGTATATATATTATGGAGAAAGCACTAAAAAGAATGACCGCAGCGGAACTGGAACTCGCCAAGCCCGAACATCTGGCCAAACGGTCGGCCATGCCGAAGTATGAGAAGCGCGGCATCCGCTTCACCGACGTGATGGTGGAGCCTGGCGGACGCTACCGCTACGACATCGTGACCGTCAACGGAATCAAGGCCGAGCGTATTACCATGCACGAGTTGAACTCCATGCTCGGAATAGGAACTGAACGCATACGCGCTGGTGTTCAAATCAAAAAACACGATGAGCAATTGCTGCTGCGTCTCCGCCAGTATCAAGAGAAGTGGCCAGACCTATGCAAATACATCAAGGCCAACGATGCCAAATGGCAGGATATAGAATAAGTTGTTTTTAAGTTGTTTTAGTTACGCCATAACTTGACAACAGAAAAGGGTCTGCTTTATAGGAGCAGGCCCTTTCGGTTTATAATATATGATAAAAGAAATCAGCCTTTCACAGCTTTGTCGATGACATCCTCTTCCACCAGCCTAACGCCGCATTCTGGACAGCAGCCGAGGGCTTCGGCCTTGTATGTTCCGCCGCAGTCGCAATCCATATCCACCGCCCAGCCGAGGCTAAAATCAACATTCATCGGCTTACCGCAGCGGTCGCAGTAAAGTGTTCCCTTGCCAAGGACTCCTATGCCATAGTTCCGCTCGAACTTGTGGCCACATTTGTGGCAGTGCAGTTTGCTCGTCACTCCCATATCTCTATAGCTCAAAGGTTTTTATCTCGCAGTTCCCCAAGGTGTATGAGGCGAACTCCTCGTTCTCCATCGGCTGGAAGTAGTTGGTGAAGACGCGACAGATGCCGTTGTGAGCCACCACAAGGGCATCCTCGTTCCGCTGTTTCAGCATCTCTATGAAAGGATACACTCTGGCTGCGACATCAAGGTAAGACTCACCGCCCTCGTAGCGTTTGAAGTATTTTCGTTTCTCCGACTGGTATTCGGCATTGGTGCGGACAGTTCCCTCGTATTTGCCAAAGTTCATCTCGTTGATACTTGCGCAGACCTCCAGACGGCAGTCCTTGTGTCTGTCGGCCACCATCATGCCCGTGACCATAGCGCGCTGGAGCTGCGAGGTGTAGACCACATCCAAGTGGACGTTAGCCATCTCCTCGGCCAACTTTTCGGCTTGACGGATGCCATTGTCGTTGAGCGGAATGTCCGTCATCCCCTGCACCCAGTCCTTCACATTCCAGATGGTCTCTCCGTGCCTTGTCAAATATATCTTCATAATTTCCTCCAGCTCACCATTTCCTTAAATCAGACGAACTCTCCACCACATCTTCAATATCATCAGGAAGGTTATAGAAGAAATCCATCCCAGTCACCTTCTCCACCTCATCCACACTTAACAGATAATAATCGAGTGGATGGCCTTCTCCATCATTCTTGTATATGAAGCCCATCGCTTGTGGTTTCTTCCCAAGTCTCAACACAACTTTGAAGAAAGCATCGGGAACACCTACTTTATTAGCACCCATCGTGGCATAGTCATCACTATAGAAAATGGGGCCAGTTGCAATGTATACCTCTCCGTAGTGCTTTGCCCAGCCACGGCACCTTCTTTCAAGATACTCCCAATTATTCTGATTTAAGGTGCTGTTTTGTGGACACATATTAGTCAGCAGGAAAGATTGGTGCATGGCATCCCTGCTCCACTTATTATCACCTGCAGGACATAGATGTCCGTGGTCGATAGGAAGCCCCGTATTATACCAGTCACTCAACTCCTGCCTTCCGCCTTCCACCTCCATATCTTCGTAATATGGAACACCTTTTCTGCTAAAAGGACCATCAACGTGTTCACGGGTCAACTTCCAGGCAACCCAGTTGGCATTCTTGGTCTGATTGTTGTAGGAGGTGATATAACCAACCCGTTTCAGCATCTGTTCCGGCCGTTTTACAGTCATCCGAGGAAGTTCAATCCTATATAAGTCCTCATCGGTAAGAGTCTCATTAACTTGCAGGGTTGGAGTATCATCTACTTTGTCATCCTCGACCGCAGATGCACTGACGGCATTCACCTCATCCTCATTCCAACTTTTCTCACTGCTCACGAATGGAGCAATCTCATCCAAGTCATCAGCAGAATCACTGCTTGGACTGACAAGTTTAATGATAAAGGCAAGGAGAATAATGCCGGAGAACGTAAATATGAGAACTTTTTTCATACCGCATCATTATTACAGCGCATACACAGCCAGAAAAAATCCCTTACTATCCTTCCACATATTCCATCCATTCACGGTTTTCCCCATCACAACAGATGCAGCATATATCGGGTCTTTGAATATCTCATCAGCCTTTAACCTATAGCCAGTCCTTTCACGGGTGCAATTCTCATTTATGACATTTACTCTCAAACGTCCGACAGCAGATTGGTCAAATTTTGCCGCTTTAGTGGTAAGTGACAGCAGGCTTCCTTCTTTAATCGTGAATTGTCCAGAAGTCGGGTCGTAATAGCCTTTTGCATCATACACATCCGATTCTCCGATAGAAGTTCTCAAATAGAATGCGTGAGCGCCCCATCTGATTTTTGGCCTCTCGGAAGTATCATTACCATTGCTGCTCTGCGATGGTTTCTTCACAGCGGAATCTGGCGTTCCTCCTATAAAGAAATAGTTAGGATAATAATCTTTCAGATACTTTCCGTTGCTATCTTTCCAAAGCGTATAATCAACCTCCCTACCCGTAACATATCGAGCAGCAGCAGTTGCGCTGATACACTTTGCGTCCTTTATTACCTTCCAGCCTCTTGCCGTTTTCTCGCAGGATTTATCGAGGAATCTCTGTCGCTTCGGCGTTATTTCAAGACCCTCGTCCACAATACTGCCGGCACAAACATAGAATACTCCGTCCTCTGGCAGAAAATAGCCATTTGCATTACATTCGCCAAGCAACAAATTAAAAATATGTTGCGAGGGCTTGGCTTTGGGTTGGGAAATCGTTGGGACTTCTTCTTTCTTATTCTTTCTTGGTGCGCCAAAGGCAAATTCAAGTTGTTCATTTGGATTGGCCTCCGAAGAATGAATGAGGATTTTTTTATACGCAGGATCATCCACCAATGACCGCCCATCATCATCCACCCACATTTCAACGGATGACTTCTCCCCAAGATACCAACTTGCCGCATTGGATGCCGACTCATATTTTCGATTTGACTTCTCATAACAGAACCCATCCTTTCTCTCATACTTCATAAACTTCCAAAAGTCATGTTCTGTTGAGCCAGTTTTATTCAATTCTTCTGAAAAGAATGAATTTTCCAGTACAATAAACTCTCCATTACCCAACGCGCTCAAATACCCTGCCGCGTATGAAACCACCTGTCCATTCTCTTCTTTCTTGATATAATACAGATGGTGGCCGGCATTATATTCGGAATAAATTGTCCTCTCTAAAATCAATACACGATATGGAATGAGAGTAATATTGTCAAACGGCAACGGTTTCTTCCTTATCCCATCACGGAGATGACGCAACATTACCGTACTATTAGTATAGTGTATCTTTTTGTGATAAAAGACATCCCCAGCATAGTATTTCAAAAGCGACGATTTCGGCTCTGCCAGAATTTGAGTTCTCAACGAATCATACTCTTCTTCGTCAAAAAGCATCTTCCGAGATACTGGCCCGTGCAGTTTCTCATACTCGGCATTTATGTCAAAATCCTCGTCCATCATCACTTGTTTTTCGATTTCGATTCTCCCTTGACCTCTTCTATCTTTGCCTTCGTCACGTCAATGTTACCGATAACTGGAACTATATGGATAAGGAAACGCTGATTTTTCTCCTCTATCGAATTAAACATCCGTTTATATTCCACGGGATTTGGATACTGCGCCCTCAAAGCCTCTTCGTCCGGCACATATCTTGGAACACCACCCTCGCCGCTGCCGGATATGATAACCTGACATTGGGGAGACTCAAGGTCGATGCCGTTGGCTTTCCAGAACTCATTGAGATACTGGGCGCGGAGGTATGACAATGTGTAGTTGTTCATCCAGTCGTTTGCGTGGTAGGGCATTCTCGATGCCTGACCTTCTATGATGACCAGGAACTTTATGTTATCCGATGCACTATCTGATTGTTCAAGTGAGGAAATAGTCTTTTTCACCAACTGACCAGCCGCTATAATACTGTCGCGAATGGAATTGGCCTTTTCGACATTATTAGTACCGTCATACAGCAGTTTGTGCTGAATATCATACTCTCGTGTCTGATACTGAACATCAACTGTGAACAGATGTTTCAGGTATTGCTTATTGTAGCCAAAATAGCTGGTGGAGTCGATGGCACTGACTGTAGAATAAACGGTGATGATATTCTCGTATTCATCCACAAGGCTCTGAAGTTGCTTCTCCTTGACTTTGAAACGACTGAATGACACAGCAAACAACACCAACATGATGGCGAACAAAGTCGTCATCACATCAACGTAACTTGGCCAAAAATGTCCGCTGTCCTTACTGTCCATCGTTCTGTCTCCTACCGAAATTGAAGATTCCGCCGCCTCTGCGCTGGCTATCGTCTAACTTCTTCAACTCACCCTGAATGCCATCCAACTTCTTTTCGATACCAGCAATATTTCCAGCATTCACTGGGTCTTTTGCAATAATACGGAGTTGGTCGATAATGTCGTTTATCTTTTTCAGGTTAGAAAACTCTGAACGAATATCTTCAATATTGAATTTGGCCTGCAACGCAGCCAACAACTCATTATGCCACTTCTCCAACTCGGCTGTTTGGTCGGCAATCATTTGTTCAAATCCCTGGGCATGACCCTCAATTGCCTCACGATACCGGCGGTTCATCTCACCAAGCACCTTGGTCTGCTCCGTGTAAAGGTCTTCCAGTTTACCATCAGCCATCTCAAGGAATCTGTCGGCAATCTTACCCTTCTTGGAAATACCTTTCACCTGACGTTCTATCTCTTCAATCACTTCATTGCCAAGAATGTCACGCCGACGGAGTGCATCACCGGCCTTATTAACGCTATCCTCAAAGTTCTTAATGCGGTCAAGAATCTGGTTAAGGCGGACGACAATTTCTCTGGGTATCTTCAACGACTCGGAATACTGATCCTGAATGGCGATAGCCTCCTGCGCTGCCGCAAGCATCATCCGGCGAGCCTCCTCAAACTTATTGAGAGATTGGGTAATACTTACGAAGTGATTTGCCGCTTCAATATACTTCTCCATTCCAGTAATCAGTTCCTTGCTCTTGAATGTGTCAAGCAACTTCTGCTGGAGAGCAATGTTAGCGTTAATCTTGTCCATGTTCTGTCCCATGGTATTCACGGCACTCGTCACAGCACTCACATTCTGCTTGAAGTCTTCTCCGAATGCACGTGTCACCTCTGCGAAAGCAGACTTAAACCCATCAATAACAACAGTAAAAGCGGGCTGGAAGGTATCAACCGTATCGTGGAGTTTGCTGATAGCAGAAACAAGACTTGCGCTGGCAGTCTTGGTGACATCCGTCTGGATGAAGTCGAAGAAATCGTTCTTGTCATCCTCTACCTTCTTGCGAGCAGTTCCTGCCTTGGCATTGTTATATGTTGTCAAGACAAGACCACTCAAACTGGTGCTCATTGAAATAAGAACACCAGTCAAAAGGTTTTTGATAGATTCATCACCAAAGTTTACTCCGTCATACCCCACCAGAAACATCAAAATGCCAATGAAAACGCCCAAGAACGTACCCATTAGACCGATGTATGTCGGGAACGACTGGTAAACTGTAGACTGGTCGTATCGGAGGTTGATTTTTCGTTCTACCTTATTTTGGATAAACTGATAGTCGGATGTGCCTTTTGTTTTGAAAAGGTATACGTTTATCTCCTTTATAAGTTCATTCAAATCGGAATCACCTTTTCCAACAAGGTGTATTTGTGGGTATTCCTCCCCATTAAGTGATAATATTTCAGAGCCATAATCTCTTTCTCTGTCGAAGAAGTTGGAAAAGCGGCTCCTACACTTCCCTGTATCCAGAAAGAAATATAACTGGATAGCAAAGAATATGAGGAACAATACGATAGATACTACATACATGGCATCAAATCTTTGTCATCTGGAATACACGGTCAATAATCGGCAGGAAGAACACCGAGTCGAACAATTCGACCTCCTCGGAGAACTTCTGCTCAACCTGCGATTTATAGTATGTGGCCAGAGGAACGCCCATGTCCTCATTTGCACAGCGGACATAACTGGTTGTGTCTGCCGTGCTGTCAAGGATTCTTTCCTTCTTGAGCAAGTCAAGAACATCCTTGTACAGAGTGTTGAACTGGGCATATTTATCCATCAAAGATTTCTTCAAAGTGCCAAAGTTCTTCGTCATATCCCCGACTTTCTCATAATTGGCGGACATATCGCCCTGATAAACCTTTTCGGGGACGGACTCCGCATCGGAGCTACGGTACAGACCGCCATAGCAGGTGGCCTCTTTCCTCTCAACGGGGAGTTTGAGTATGACATCATGCTCGCCACCGAAGACCGAGGCGAACACCTTGTCGATAATCTTCTTGAGAACCTCTCTCTCGGAGCAGATGAAGCCGTCGATATACTTACTGCCGTTTCCGCTGAACACGATGGTCTTGGGAGCTGGGCAGTTGTAGTCTTTGAACATCGAGGCCATGTAGAACATAATAGATGTGAAGTGGTATACAAAGACTGGCTTGAAGTCCTCAGAGAGATGTTGTTTGATGTCGCAGAAGTCGGAGTTGCCCAACCAGAAGTTGATAATGTCCTTGGTCGAGTTGTCATCCACGTTCTTGAAGCAGGTGTTAAGCTCCTCCAGGTCATCGCGTCTGAATCTCAAACTGTCAGCATAGCGTTTGTAGATACCGTTCTGCTTCTCATTGACGAACTCCACAAAGCCGTTACCCCACAACACATCGCATCCAAAGTGGACAGAGTTGGCCATAACTGGTTTGTTGTCCTTGAAATAGACAAAGTCGGTGGAACCGCCTCCGATGTCGATAACACTGACCGCCTCGGAGTCTTTGATGTAATCCATCTTCTTGAAGTAGTAGTATGGAGCCTCCGACTCGGAATAGCAATCAATCTGGCTCGGCTGAATGCGAAGGATGCGGGCGGCCTCCTCTTCCCATGCCTTCTTGTAGGCACTACGGATAGTACCAGTAAAGCTCAACGGACGGAACCACACAATGCTTGTACGGTCTAAATCACCGTTACGCTGCAATATATCGCACTTGATGATGAGCAACAGTTCCTGGATGAAAAGGCGGATATACTCTCCGTTGTTCTGCCACTTGATGTCGGTTTTCACGTTCTGGTCGTCATCAGCCATCAACTTCTCATAGAAGAATGCGATGTTGTGGTTGTCAAACAACCTCGGCAAATCCCTCTGGCTCAATATGCCGCAAAGGGCTGTCCTAATCGGGAACTTGTAATCCTTGCCGTCGATGAACGCGGGCAAGAACTCCGTCTTGATACGCTTCTGTGCTTTCTCGAATATCGACCCTTCAATACGGCGAGCCAACGAAACCTGCATATCCTCTGGAGTCTCGTGCATGTAACTCACCATCGGGCGGAGCATGGAGAACAGTTCGGGCTTGTTGTTTCCACCTTCCAGACATCTCGATATAAACGTGTTCGAGGTGCCGAGGTCAATCGCGTACTTGAATGTTGTATTGGTGGCTTCGCTATGCTCCCATTGCGGCATCAGAATACCTCTGTCGCCAAGCACATCAACCTCAATCAGGTCGAAGGAGGTATTGTATATCTCGTAGAACTTCGTACCGCCTTCCATTTCTTCGCTCTTCTGGCGTGAGCGAACCACAGCGGGCAACACACCAAAGTCAGCCTCGTGAGCCTCCCTCTCGTGGATTTGAGCCAGTCCGTTGGCCGACTTCTTGAAGAACGAGATAAATATTTGGTCAATGTTGAAGTTCGGAGCATCGGGAGATTCGTCCGCACCGATAACCAACAGTTTGAAGTAGTTGTTCTCTTCGTCTTTATGCGACAGAATGTTGGGGAAGAGGCCAAGGTCGAAACTGATGAGAGCCTTCTGCATATCCACTATCCTTCCCATACCTGGCTTCAACTGTTCTTCGGCATATTCCTTCTTGTAGGTCTCGCCATTGTAGCGCAGCTCAACCGTAACGGAGTTTCTGTTGATATGCAGGTCAGCATCAATGTCCTTGCCATCAAACAAGTTCACAATCTCCGGCTTGAAGGGCATCAGATAATCGTAGTCTCTTTCCTTTATATCATTCTGGTATTCTATCGATGCAAATCTCTTTCTGTCTATTCTGTAAGGAACCTTGATAAGAGTCGGGTTGAAGTAGCTGTCAATGTCAATCTCATCGGAAGACTTTATCACCAAACCGTTCACAATCAAGTCATCGTTCTGGTCAGTCTTTATTCCAACCAAGTTCTGTTTGTAGTCGTTGCGGATTTCCTCGTCATTCTTGAAACTGCGAATGTACTCCTTAATGGTTTTGAAACGAGGGTCAATGTCATCCGAGCCGAAAAGACGGTACATGTAATTCTTGAAGTCTTTGTCTCGCTCTTCAAACATCTTGATTTCACGGAAATACTCTCCTCCCGATTTCCTGCGGATATGAAGATTGTCGTACTGCACTCCGGCGAATACGGTGTGTATAGAAGCATCTTGTTTCTTCAAGGACTTGTCCATGTCAGGGGGAGTAACAAAGCCCGTCAATGGCGAAGTGCAAGCCAGCAGTTTGTCATGTCCGTCCTCCGTATACACAAGGAAATACAGCTTTTCTTCCCTGATGTCCGTGCTGTAATACTCGTTGATGGAGTTGTAAAGCACCGGCATTTTTGCCTTTAAGTAGGCAAGATTCTCGGCGGCATTCCATTCACGAAGCTCCACCTTCTCTCCACTCTTCCATGAGTTGTTCACATGGTACTTGAGGTTGAAGAGCAACTCATACACATCAAGGATGTCGGAGACCATCTGACGGTATGCGAAACCAGCCTCTTTTTTGCTGCTGATATGCTCTTCCATTGCTCTACGGAAAGCCTCTTTCGCGACAAAGAAACGGGCGAAGGGGGTCGGCAGGGAGTTCAGCGCGCCGCTGTTATCCGTTTTCTGTTCAAGAACGGCATCAAGATGTTCCGGCGTTAAACCAGTATCTTCTGCAATCCAGTTAGACCCTTGTATTCCACGGTCTACAATATTCAAATCTATTCTTGACATACTCTATCGGTTTATCTTTTCAGTATAGTTGTTAATGGCCTCGTAAGCAAATTGCAGGAAGAACCTGAACTTGTTACTGTGTTCCTTTGAAACGTCCTTGTTACTGGCCTTAATCATTTGAAGCAGGTAATAGGAATCATCCTTTGCATCAAGGTCATATCCTTTAATCCAACCGCTCATCTGGCGGAGATTGTCATAATGCAACGGAGCGAAAGCTCGCTTGTTCTGCGAAAGTTCGCTATACCACTTGTAGTATATGTCCGTGAACTTTACCAGAGACTGGAATGTGGCATCCTTGTAGAAGTCACCGTTGAAGCCTCGATTGGTCGCCAACGGGAAGAAGCTCTCGTGAGGCAACGTCTCTATCATAGCTCTTAACAACATGTAGTCAGCAACACTCTTGACCACATCCTTATAGCCAGTTCCCATAGAAGCCAAATCCAGCGACTCCAAGTCGTCTTCAATTGCCCTGGTCAGGAACTGCTGTCTGTCGGGTTTCTCTCGTTTGAGGAAGTCGAAGAGGGCGGAAGCGGCCACCAACTCTATGAAGTTGGCTTTGTCATCCTGCTTCTTCTCATCGTTTTCATAAATCTGTTTCAGGCTCTTCTCTCCAACATAGTAGAGATAATCCGATTTCACCGTTCCGTGATAATAGGCAAGTGCCGACTTGGTCTTGGTGTAGAAGTTGGCAGAGTCGATGTCGCTGTTGGACAGCATCGGGTCTTTCAGTCCATAGTAGGGAAGGACTGTCACAGCGCCCATAGTGGCGTTCTTCACAGCGGGTTCGTTCTGCGCCAGACGGATTTTCTTCTCCAGCAGGGGGTATCCAGAAGCACCTGTGCCGCCGAAGATGGAACTGATGATGAACACTCTGTCTTCCTTCTCGCATTGCTGCTTGAACGACTTGAACCAGTCCGCACCCTCAATCATGTCACCCAGTACCACGGTGCCCACATTGGGGTTGCCCTTGAAACCGACTGACAAAGGATTGTTGAGGTTCTTTGTGGAGAACATCGTCTCCACAAGATAGTTGTTGATATTGCTGGCATCGAGGTTGGCCACGTCGATATAGGAACGGAACTTCTCCTGGCTTCCAGCGTTCTGCTGGGTGTCGTTGGAAATGCCGTTCAGCTCGTTGATAGTGCGAATCTCCGAATTGAAGAAACCTTTTAACGGATTGAGCGTGGATGTACCGTTGTTATTGGAACGCTTGTAGATTTCCTCGTATGTCTCAAGGAGCGAATGCAAGTTCTTCTTCTCCTCCAAATCCAAATGGGGGTCAAGAATCACGGGAACGACGGTGTAGCCATTGGTACTCATACCGCCAGCCATAAGCATGGTTATGCTTTTCATCACACGGATGCCCGTGCCTCCAACACAAAAAACAAAGACTTTCTTCATGTCAGCAACTAAAATTTAAGTAAACGATAAGCATTAGTCGGCAACCAATTACACCATACGACGGAGGTTAAGAGGTATACCAACGTGGCATATACAGCATTGCCCAAAGCAATCTTGACTTCGAGCATCAAAGCCCCGTCAAGTTTGGGAGCGGCCACTATGTATTCAAACACCAAGGTCGCAACAAAACTCGCGACAAACGTAATGAGCATAAAAATGAGCCAATTCTTGGGCTTGAAATGACGGCCTGGTTTCTCGTTGTATGGACCGTAGTAGCACCATGCGAACAAAATGCCCAGTACCACGAAGAGGGCTATGATGATAAGCCCGTCGCCCTCCAACTGATGCCAGAAGCCTCTGGCCCTGTTATAGAGAACCTCATTCTCGGAGAATCGTTTTGTAAAGTCGTTTGCAGATCCTGCAATCCACTTGTAAAAATCCAAATTCTTCATTTCGTTTAATTCTTCTTGGAGATTAAAATATAATTCGGTTTTATTTCATTGGTCAAGCCCCCGAACATTCCCTCACAAAAATCTTTGACAGAGAACGATTTTGTCGGGTCATTCGGATTGGTTGCATCATCAAAGAACTCGCCCATAAGCGTATACTCCTTATCGGGCAACTCCAGACTCCATTCCAGCACTTCCGAGTCCATAACCATGCCGTACACTTTCAGTATCACCGTGGCTTTGCTGTTCTTCTTGTCCATCTCGATGCCAGACACCTTTACGAAGGAGCCGTAGGTGCTTTTCACTTTGAACGCAGCCTCGAAGTGTTCCTCATCGGTCATTATCCAGCGGTAGTTTTCAAGATTGACATTGAGTTTAATCGTGCAGGTGTCGCCCTCCTCCTCATCCTCATATCCAATGAAAGTAGGTTCCTTGTCTTCCATCTGATAGCATTTCTGCGGAACACCAAAAGAGTATGCTGGTCTGCCGTAGTCAAAGCCTGCCTCGATATTATCAACGAAACGGTCTGCATTGAAAAGAACAGCGGAAATAAGATTGCGCACTCTGGCCACCTCCGGTCCATTGCCCATTATCAAGAAGTAATAGGGAGCTCTGCTGGTGACAATTTTTCCTGCTTTGTCTTGGAAATCAGATGTCGCACAAACCAGACTTGCAGCCTTCCCAAAGTTATAGAACATCTTGGCAATATCACTGCGGTACTGTGTAACCAGAACTTTGGCGGATTTCATATCGACAGGATCATAGCGCATATCCGACACAAAGACCGCAACCTCTCCGTTGTCGGCATCAAGATTCTCCGTGATGTTGCGAAGCATCTCGGAAACGACCGTCGAGTTGGTGGACACGAATGCGCCGCCGTTCATAGCCTGACGGAAGTCACTCTGCTCCATACGGCGGGGTCTATCTCCTTTGAGGTCTTCCATCACATAGATTTCGGACACGGCGGAGCATCTGTTCATAACACTCCATACATCCTCTTTGAAACCAGTCGGTTTATTGGAACGGAAGAAACCGTTCATACTGCCGGACACCTCAAAATAGAATTTCACTTTCGTGGGTTCCGCTGGAGCGAAGACAACAGAGTCCTGCTGATTATAGATGGCATACCCATCTTCATCAAAATGAGAGTCATTCTCCGTATTTATAGAGCCACAACCAGTCAGGGTTCCGATGGCTAACGCCAGACCCATAAATGCTGCGCCCAAATGTAAATTTACTTTTCTCATCTTACTCTTTTATATAAATATACATTACTATATATTGTGTACAACAAACTGTTTCTTAATTTATTACAAATTGCCCTACTGACAATATCAATAGGGCAAATATACGAATAATATTCGGATTATTTTTGAATCTTTTTGCTATTCTGAGTAAAAATATTATAAAACACTAATATTCAACCACTTCCTCCATTGCTTCATCATAAGCCGACAAAGCCTCTTCCATTACCTTCTCATTCGCATCCAGATACTGGTCTATCCGCTCGTCTGTAAGCTCTTCATTCATGGCACTTCCCATCTCGTGCATACTCTTCAACAGCGTTCCAGTCATCTTGCTGGCGGCACCTCCTGTGGAGATGTCCAATATGCGCATATACTGTTCTTTAGTGAGGCTCTCCTCATCTATCTCATAAAGAATAGATGTGGCATCATCATACCGGCCTTCGTTAATGGCCTCCTCATACCTGTCAATTATTCTGTCATTGTTTTTGCAGGACACTGAAACCAATGACAACAACAACACGCTGAAAACAAAGATAATCTTTTTCATATTTCATTATTTTTTAATTGTTTACGAAACACGTACACACAGTATGCAAACCATACAGCACCAACTGCATCGACCACAATCCATATCTCCCTGGTCATAAGGATGGGGAGTATCGGATTGAACAGTATTGCGAATAATCCCAATACAAGATTTCGCCATGCGAAGCCTTCTTCCTTGTTTCCGATGATAGCCAAAACAGAGCCAATGAAGACCACAATACGCACAAAACGATAATAGCCATATTCCCACGGAAAGCAGCCGAGCAGCAGCGCAACCGCAAGTATGGCCGAAATAAGCCATAAATTCTTCTTTAGACTTTCCATAAATCTATGTATTTTATTGTGTTATACTCAATTCAATTTTGGGGTCGTTTTAGAAATACTCTATGGTTCTAACCACGGAATATATAAGCTCATCGTTTCGATAAACGTCCTTATGCACCCAGTTCCCTTCGTCATCATTGCGGTAGCCATACGACATTGTATCAAGAGTTTCACTCGTCCAGTCCTCTTTCCCAAGTTTCTTTTCGGAGACAGTTCTCCTACAAACCACAACATCGCCACTGTTATTCAATGATTCCACCGTATGACGGATGCGAATTATATTGCCGCTTTCCAATCTTCCCGACAAGACAGAGCGAACCCCGTCCTGTGTGCTTTCAAAAAAAGTGTTTCCTTCACTGATGATTGTCCGAAGTTTGACATTGCCCCAATCGTTGTATTCCGTGCGCCTGACGTGGGTCACTCTCCCTTCTGCATCCATCCACATAAGCATGGTCGGGTTGTTGTCAGCGTCATATTCGATTTTGGACTTGCTCATCAGCGACTCGCTATTTCCAGAGCCAAAGAGGTCGGGTGTGCCTTTGGTAATATTGTAATGCTCCTCACTAAGCAATATGTTGTTATAATTGCCGCCATACAGATAACGGTATCTCACATGTTCCCCAATTCGTTCCACAACAACCCCATTCTCATTATAAAGCAATTCGGTCATGTAAGTTCGTCCGCTCGCATACTTCGTGCATTCCCTTGCCCTCACAAGTTTGCCATCCGGTGAATACTCATTATCGAAAGTATTCTCATCCACGACCGTCTCGGTCTCCATTTTTCCAGTGTCGGGATTGCGTTTCGACTTCTCATACTCATGCTTTTGCCATGATAATTTACCGTGTTCATCAAATTCGGAAATATAGCTCTCACTAACGATTGGAACATCTGCTTTTGTCGCGGTGTCATACTTGAATTTATATGCAAAAGCCTTCTCTATTTCTCCATTTCTCCTATACCACACATCACAACTCTTTTCTGCACCGAATATCGATGGAACAAGACTATATTCCTGATGGAACACTTTCTTTAAGCGCTCGTCGTTCTTATGCCATACCCTTATGGAAACGAACTTGGGTATGGAGAACGTGGGCTTCCCTGTGTATTCAAATTCCATTGTCGTGTATTTTATTCTTTATAGCCAAATTTTGCACGTTCCTCCATCATCTGCCGCATTTCCTTTTCTTTCTCATATTCCCAAGACTCCTCGTCTGTCATCCACCGCACATTGAACTCCGCATCCACCATGATGTATATCGGCGGATACCTTGGCTCCACAAGCCTCCCATCAATAAACGAGTCGTACAATCTATAGCCTCGCCAATCACCCACATAACTGACATGAAGTGTACCTTTTTCGAGCGGATGGCCATCTTCCTCCTCCATACGTATTATAAACTGCCGTGCTGCAATTACATATCTATCCATATCTTTTTTCTGTTTAATCCCACAATAATTTCATCTCGGTACTCTTCTCCACGTCCTCAATAACCTTCTTGCACTTGGGACATCTCACGGGAGCATCATCGGTGAACACCCCTCCGCATTTGCAGTCGAGGTCGCCATCCGTCACCATGTCGAAGTGATTCCATTCTTTTTTTTTGCCACACTTGTCACAATGCAGGATCTCCACGCCACGGAAGCCGGAGCCGGTGTTCCATTCAAACTGCTTGCCGCAGTTGGGACATTTCACTTTGAGCGTAGTTCCCATACTGTCAGCTCAGACTGTTGATAATGTTTCTCTCATTGATATGGACATTGCCGTCCACCTTGGCCAAGTTCATAAAATATTCTTTAGCGATATTCCTCTTCTCGTCATCCATCATTCCAAACTCGTTCTTCAGGACTGCGAAATCGAGCATATCCATGTGGTCAAATTCGGCAGAGGAAAGTCCAAAATCTTTCATCAAGGATTTGATGTATTCAATCTCCCTGGGATGAATGACGGAATCAGCCTCCATTATCATAGTGAGGAGATGTAGTATCGTCCTCTTTTCCTGTTCACTAAACTTACTCATGCTTCTATATTGTTTGTAAAGAAATCGTGATATTTGCTATTACCGAGGTTAAGTATGAAAAGGTTCCGCTTCGCTCGTGTGATAGCGGTATAAATCAGAGCCGGAGAGTTCTCGTTCTCAATGACATTGTACACATCGTCCTCAATGGTTCCTTCGGGCTGGAGAATCAATATAACCGCAGGAGACTCCCATCCCTTAAAACTGTGTATCGTGGCCATTTTTATACCGGCATAGTCTATCGTGAAATGAACTTTTTTCACTCTGCGGATGCTGTCGATGTCTGCTTTCGGCCACTTGCTGACAGCCTTTATTCTATCATACTCTTCCTTGGTCTCAAATGTCGTAATTGGCTGTTCTCCTCCATTCTTAATGTATGCTTCCTCAACACCACGAAGGACGCTGCATGTCTGGGAGAGTACCGTGACATCACGACGGTCAAGTTTGAACTCGTTGATTATCCAAAAGACGTTGGAACAGAGCGTTTCTGCTGTAACATCCCTCCCCACATTCCAGTATTTAATGTAGAACTGCTCGAAAGGCATCATGCTCTGCTGTGCCAACGGCTCGGAGTAGTCGAAGAACGTCTCCTGGAAGAGAGTTGAAAGACGAGTAATTTCGGGATTTTCAATACGGAATGTCGTATTGGAGTTCTCGTTTATCTGCGTCCATCTGCCCATTACTGGAACCCGTGGAGTATGGTCGGTGTCTTGCTGACGGCTGTAAATATTCTGCCTGCCATCTCCGAAAACAACGAACTCGCCCCCCTCTTTAAGGAAGTAGTTCTTAATCACAAGATACCATGCGTACCTATAATCTTGTGCCTCATCAAAAAGGATGGTGTCATACCTCATAGTATATTTCTTATACCGTTCAAAGAAGTTTTCGTCATCCCAATCGTCAATGTGAGGCTTCAAATTGTGGTTGTTCGCCTGCGACTTGAAGAACTGGTGATAGTTGGTTATATCAAACTGACCCCAGTTGAAATCGGCGGCGACCTGACTCATTCTGTATTTGATGTAGTTCACCAGAGTGAGGTTGAATGTCAGCACAAGAACTCGGCCTCCAGTTCTGACCTGGGCATTCACTGCCCTCCACGCAAGGACTTGCGTCTTTCCCGATCCTGCAACACCCTTAATCTTCTGCTCCACACTCTTGCTCTGCGCCAGTTCACGCTGTCTCTTTGTAGGTGTAATATTCTCATTTCCTTCCTTGTAACTATGCCAACCCTTACTGGTTATAAGTTCCAGAACATTCCTACACAAATCGTCGGTAAAATATCTGTTATCCCAAGAAAGGTTTAATTTTTCAAGGAGGTTGTCAGCCAGTATATCGTCCCTATAAATTCGGGCAACATACTTGTATTTATCCTTGCTTACACCAATATTCTCTCCATCCTTCTCCGTCGGGAAGAAAATAGCCTGCTTGATGGCCGACCAATAAGACGTATTCAACAAGGCTTTTCCAAAGACATCCCGCAGATGCACATTGTACAAGTTGCGTTGGTAAACCTCTGTTCTCTCAAATTGAGCCTCCGCATTATTCTTATCGTTGCAGATATTGAAGATTAGCATACCCTTTCCTGGTCTCACCACGACAATATCAGGAACGTCTGTTGATATGTGAGGCTGGATGAAGATGCTGTCGGAGTCGCTCAATTTGGCTCGGATGGCGTTATATGCGTTGATGATATTGTCATTGACAATTCCTCTTAACGATTCCGCCACATAACTATAATCATCAATAAATGTGGCCTCATTTGCCTTCTCGACGTAGTTCTCGTTGATGTTACTGGAGGACAACGAGAAGCACATCGTTTCGCATCCGAAGGGATGGTGTGTTTCCGTGTAAGCATACGGGTATTGAGAAATCCTCGAAAAGACATTCTTTTCGGGGAAGAACCCAGCAAAGTCTGAAATGCGGCTTTCTCCTCTCATAGCCGGACCCACACACACAATCTGTTGTTGCCTCGTGAATGAAGCCACTTTCTTTGCCAGCCACCTCAAACTCAATGTCCGAATGTCGAGGATGTTTGAAAAGAGATGGATGGCCATCGGTGCCGACGACGCAACCTCCGACAAGTCTTTGGACACCTCTGAACTTGGTATGCACTTGTTGATGGCAATAACCTCCACTCTCTGGTCTACGGCACGCTTTACAAATGCCTCCGCACGCCGCAAGGCAGGCTCGGACGGCTCGATGAGCGTTATGCGTTTCAATCCGTATACCTTCCCATGCTCTTTGAGCATATCATACAACGTAAGCGATGCTATACCCTGACCGCAGCCCCAATCCACTATCTCATAGTTTGTTAGACCATCAAACGGGAAGTTCTGCAACGCCGCCCTGCACTTGATGAAGTGCATCTCTCCGTATGCCGCAATGTAGGCATTCAGCTGTTCTTCCGTCTGCAAGATGGCTCTGCCGTGATTTGTGGCATCCCACGGTCGAGCCTTCATGCTGTCAGGAAGTTGCGTGGTGCAGTACCTTATCAGTTCTTGAGTGTCCATGTCAATCTGTTTTGATTATTGTTCAGGATCTCATTATTGCTCTCCAGTTATCGTTTCGCCCAACTCATTCGTCTTGTGTCTTTCCCAGTTCTTCAATGCCGCACTCTTACTCGCATTCGCATAGCAATACTCACACAGATGCGGACAGGTGTTGTACTCTCCAATGTCCTTGCTCACCGTGCATCCACAGAACTGGCGTTGACCTTTGTCCGTATTGTCTCCTCTTGTCGCATACTTACCGTTGGGGAGTATTATTGCATCCGCTGGTATCTGTTTTATCTCACCGAACAAATCGGAAGAAGGCATATCATGGATTGTCACTTTCAAGAAGTCCATAAGCCTCTTGTCCTTATATGCCAGCCGGATAATCAGCGCATCATCCACACAGCGGTTATGTTTCACACCGAACTGTTCCAAGTCAACCTTCTCGCCGCACGTCGCCAAAGTATAGTTCCACCGTTTATTGAGTTCCGAGAGGCGTTTCGTGAAGTCCAACATCTGCTCCTCTGTCCAGTCCTTGTATTGTATGGCATTCTTCTCAAGATTGGATTTCACTTTTCTGTAAGACATGATGTCAGCGAAACTGAACACCATCTTTTCCGTATAGCCTTTCAACAGCTCTCCGATATTCTCAATCTTGGCCAGCAGGTCGTCTTCTCTGATGTTTTCTGCAAGAAATAACGGGTCAAAACGCCAGATGACGTGACCCTTCCCCAAAGCATCGACAAGACGTTTGAAGGTATCAATGCGCTCTTCCACTCTGGGTACTCCTTTTTCCAAGCCCTCTGCCACATAATCGTTTAGAGTGTATTGAATATAGCATCCTATTCCCCTCTCTTTTAGGTAATCAAGATGCGTCAGAAGTGGTCGAGGATTTTTCGACCAGAAGACAATAAACCTGGTATTCTTGTATGACACATAACTCCGCACACCGTTGAACGGATTAGTCCATGCGGAATAACCTTTCTCCAGTCTTGCAAAGAACCAATCTGCATAGAATGCAGGAATATCGGTGCTTCTGCTTGCCGAGATAATCTCTGGCACCTGCATCGGCACTATTTCTCCGTTTTCTCTCGCGAGTTCTTCTTTCTTCCAAGTTGCCATAATCCTATAATCGTATTATCACAAATTTATAAACCAAGTCTTTTACTCTTTCCTTTTCCTAAACAATAAAAGCATTGTTGTTTATTTCCATACATATCGTATTCATACCCCGTGCCCTTACAATGACTGCAAGATTCATATACTTCATAACCTTTTCCAAAACAAACAGGGCATTGTTTCCATTGTTCATGTCCGTGAGCATCAGTTCTGGAACAATAGGCGCATTTGAAGTTTCCCCCATACGCCTCAAATCTATAATATGTCTTTTCTTGACCCGACCCTCCGCATCGAGAACATGTTACCCGTGTTGCAGTTGATGAGGCAGAGTTGGTTATACTTTGTTGTGGCTGATCATAAATGGAAGGATTCTTCAAATTGCTTTGTGTTGTAGACAAAGAAGGTGACGAACTTATCGGTGATGAACTTATCGTAGTATTATGGATATTTTGAGTTGAACTTACTGTATTGCTATAGGATGAACTGGGAACTGTTTGTGGAGTGCTTTGAGAGGTATGTGTTCTGTATCCTGAATTGGAAGTAATAGACAAACTATTACCTTTCTTGTATTCTGTTGGCAATTGATTTGTATTTCTGTAATCGTTAGTGCTACTATTGAAGTTGGGAGATGTGGTATTTTCATACTGCACATTGTACCCATTGGAAGTACCTATTCCTCCAGAGCCACCTCCTACTTTGTGGGAGCCGAGTTTTGGTAACTTGATGTCACCATTGACGCACCCTCTTATCCCAGATACAATTATTGCAAGTGCAATAAAGCCATAAAACAAACAACCAATGAAGTTAAAGTCATTATCCTTATATGACATATAGTTCTCCTCCTTTCTCCAAAATATCGGCATAGAGGCCGTCCAAGATAAGCCTCGACTCGTACCTGTGGCGTATGTATCGAATGGTCTGCATTGAATTAAAAATCAGACAAGTCTACGAATTTGCTGTATTTCTTATACTCAATATTCCTTGTTTTCTCTTCGATTATCTCTTTCAACGGTTTGGTTGTATCTATATCGCCATCGTACCACACCATAGTCAAAAGATGCTCAATGTCGGAATGAAAGTGTGCCACATATTTGCCTCTTCCCAGCACGATGAAAGGCCAGTTGTCGGAATCTTTTGGCAAGAACAGATTGTTCGGTCTCAATACTTCGTTGACATACTCTTTAACTTGCCATGCTTCATCAAAACGCTCTATCTCATTGAGTTTCTCTGCACTTATCACCTCGCCTTTATGCACAAAAATCACCCCTTCTTCCTTCTCCAGCATTTCGTGAAGGTCTTTAAGCAAGTGCCATGAGGCGTACATAGGATGCCCTTCTAAAAAGCCGGAGTAGGTATCCATATAGTGAAAAGTCTCCAGCGTTGCCTCGGTATCTTTGAACTGAATGGTATTCATGGCTTTGTTATTTATTCATCTTCGTCGGCATCTCCATTAACTCCTTGTGGAACAAGTTCAATCTCCAAGAATGAAGGTGAGATATTTAACTCCTTGAAGATGTAAAGAAGAGTAGAGCGCTTGGATTTTGTATTGCTGGACGACCATACATGACAATTTTCTGCAATGGCACTTGTAAAACTCTCTTCCTTACTGTACAGATAACTGTTCTTGGTGGCAAGATAAAGCATTTCCGTTGGTTTCTCACCGTACAGGGTCTTGCAAACCTCCACAAGCATATCCTTCCACGTTGTCACTTGATGGCGTTCTCCTTTATAAATATATGCGGAAATCATTCTGCCGGTGAACTCCACATCGTCATCATCCAAAGATACCACGTCAACCTCTTTCTCCAAAGGTTTATAGTCAGTGGTAATCATCGGCCAAAGTTGTTTGAAACTCTTCAACAACAATTGCCCACGTTCCTGGAGTTCTATTTCCGTCCACTGCTTATGAGTCTTCATATAGTTGCTCAATCTAAAAGCGGAGTCCTTGTAACCCGTCACTACAACTTCCTTTTCTTCCTTTGAACCCTTCACTTTCTTCTTGAACGTATATCCATTCCACTTCTCGATATACGGGCGATTGCTGTATTCGGAGTTATAACCCGTGAGCGTCAAGTTGGCAAAGGTATGTAGATACTTCTCTTTAATTTCTTCCGCTTGGGGGCCAAGGTCTTTCTTCCATTGGGCATTAAGGTTTTGAGGCATTACATGCTCGATAGAGATTTGGCCATCCTCCATCTTTTGGATAATCTGGTCATCTCTTTCCTTGCTGTTTTGATTCTCCATACGTTCAAGGAGAAATGCCCTGTAACTTGGCGGCATCTTGTACACTTGCCTCTGGGGGAAGCTCTCGTCGACATAAACATCAGAAGGGAACTCGCCAGTACCTTGCTTCTTCAACAGAATGTATTTCATCACCTCCACATAGGATACCGGCACTTCCATATTCCTCTTTTGGTGATTTCTGTAGATACGCATAATATCACTATGCAGCAGTGCAAATGTCTTTTGCATCACATTCGCAGGCCATCCGCAGATGATACGACGCGCCCAGTAGTTCTCCACCACATCAAACACATCGTATAAAACATCTTCGCTCAATGCGTTCTCATTTGCATAGTCGAGGAACTGCATATAGAAAGGCATACACACGTTTGACCCAATACTTGCCAATTGGCGCAATTTGCCATCAATGCGAGCCATTCCAGTCTCACCCTTACCAGCTTGCCTATAATAGCGAGAGTATTTCAACATGTCTTCAAGGAGTTCCTCACGAGGCATCATTTCATCTTCATCAAACCTCTTAAAGTCAAAATACAATTCCTCCTGACTGCTGATAACATTGTTTTTGATTGTAAGATAGTCTCGGATAAACATTGTGGGTTCGTTATCCGTATTCTTCTCAATCTTACTCCAGTATTTGTAGTAGTAATCCTCCTGCTTCTCCTTTGACTCCGACATCAGCAAGTAGTTGCGAACTTTGTCGGCCTCTTCAAGGTCTTTTCCGCATGAGTTAAGGCTCTCGAAGATGAGTTGTGGATTATCTCTGGAATCAAGGCAAATATCGATTATAATAAGTCTCTCGATAGCCTCAATCAAATCTTCAAAAGAGAGTTTGTTCCCACTTGATGTTATGATATTGTAGAAGAAAAGATAGTTGCTTGTTACGCCAGACTGGTCTGCTGGAACGAACTGTTCCTCGTCATTGGTAAACAGAGCATCATAAGCCACCCTATCATCATCAATGGGTTTGAGTTTTATCTTTCTCTCAACATGTTTCCGATATTGCGACATCAGAAACTTGTCCCTGGTATCTTCCACATACTTTTCGTTGTCGCATTTCATCTCGCCATTGTGGACTGCATTGATGGCTGCAAGGATGAGGAGAGAAATGGTTGTGATACGCTGCTGGCCATCGATGATGAGCAAGTCGTTCTCCGTCTCGCTGGCCTTCATATAGACAATGCTTCCGAAGAAGTGACTTGGAATATTCTGTGTGTGTATCTTTTCCAAATCTGCATAAAGACGCTGACAATGCTTCTTTTTCCATGAGTATTTTCGCTGATACAGCGGGATAAGGAGCAATGCCTTGTCGTCCTTGAAATATATATCTAATCGGGTTGCATCTTTCATGGTGTGTCAAATTAAATGATTAGCGTATCAATATCTATCTTTGTTTGCGATGCAGTTCAACAATCTCTCCAAGCTGGTATGCAATTATCCAGTTGCAGAGGTCGCCATTGGCATCGAGCTTCAGCGTGTCACCATCCAATGTCAAGCGAACGGGCTTCCCATCCTCAAGTGTATCCGGCATAAATCTATATCCCGTCACTTCCACCAAAGCGGAGTCACGCTCTTTGGCATATCCGACTGCAAGGTTCAGATATTTATACTCCTTGGGAATGTACGGATATACACCATTGTTCCAGATGAGAGGGTCGCCTGCGTTGGGGTCATCAGCCGAGAGTTTGGCCTCATCGAAAAATGGATTTCCGTCTGCATCGCATTGCAGATACTTCTTATATGTTGTGTCTGTAATGTTTCTGTACTCCTCTGTTTTGGTTCCTTCGACTATCTGGTCGAAATAGACCTGCTTGATGGGCAAGTACAGTGTATTTTCCTTGGTGGGTTCGACTCGGTCAACAGAAATACGCTCTGGTTTCTTTGCAGTCATAGGTTGATTTGATGCAGTTTCTGCCGAAGAGTACGGTATTACCTTGGACTTCTTTGCTGGAGAAACCTGATTACGCAAACTGTGATACAAGGCTTTGCCCATTTCTTCCATCAGACGGTCATAGAGTTGCTTGTCTTGGAACAGTCTCTTAAAGGAATCCATCTGTTCCATATAGCATTGCTGCGCCACATCCTCAAACTCTTTCGGGAAGATGTCGTTGGTAAACATATTCACATCGGAATTTTTGACGAGCTTGGTAAGGGTCTTTTTCTTTGTCTGCATTCTGTCGTAGATACTCTCTACAATCACCCTGTCTGCCTCCGAGAACTCTCCCTGGTACATTAGATTAACCTTCTCGATGATGTTGCTCAACAAATCTTTGGGTTCTTCTTTCTTCTTCCCTTCCTTCCCCTTCTCTCCCTTAAACGTCTTTTCCTTGTCGTTAGGATTGAGGTCAATAGATACAGAAGGCTGAACATCGAAACGGTGATGCTCCAGCATCAACTTGCCCGACAAATCAATCTTCTCTCGTGGATTTTTAGGAAGTGCCTTGAAAAGATAGTCGCAGAAAATATACGTTTTGTAAAGGTCTTTGTCAAATGTGCGCGAAATCTGTGCCATGTATGCGTAAAAACGGACAAAGGAGCGCACCAAGAAACGCACCTTGAATTGGTCATCCTCTATCAGTCCGGCGTATGCCTCCATAGCAGGTTTCAGACAACTTGCCAACTTGCCAAGAGTTTTGTTGTCTTGTTTCGACTTGTATATCTCATACAACTTATCCTCATCTTCCTGGCTCCATAAATGGAACTTTCTCAATTCGTTCTCATACTTGTACACCACATTGATGTCTACGGGTTCTGCAAGGAGCGTATCTTCATAGAACGGCTTGAAGGAGGCCTGTATGCTGTCTGTAGTGTTGCAGAAATCCAGCACATAGGTATCGTTCTTCCCTTTGCAGCAACGGTTTAGACGAGAAAGCGTCTGAACTGCCTTAACTCCGTTCAGGTGTTTCAACACGAACATCGTATGGAGCAGAGGTTCATCAAATCCAGTCTGATATTTCTCGGCCACCACAAGGATATTGAATAAATCGCTGGCGAAGTATAACGGCAGTTGAGACTCGCTAATTCTCTTCCCGTCATACATATTCATCTTGGATTCCTGATATGTTTTCCCACCGAACTCAACCTCCCCAGAGAATGCCACCAACGGATTTACATCTGTATAGTGTTTCTTCTTGCAGTAATCCAGTATGGCGAAATAGTACCTCACCGCATGGGCGCGGCTCGGAGAAACCACCATAGCCTTTGCCTTGCCTCCGATTTTTTTCAACGTAATCTCGCGAAACTTCTCAACAATCAATTCCGCTGTGTTTTCTATCACATACTGATGGTTGTCGTGATAAGCACGGATTGCACGAGCCGCAGGCGGTTCTTCCAGCTCAGGATCTTCTTTGATGTTTTTGAGAATTTCATAAGAGGTATCCACGGGTGTAAAGAACTCTAACACATTCAAGATAAAGCCCTCATCAATAGCCTGTCGCATCGAATAATGGTGATAGGCACTGTACATGGGCTTTCCTTCCTTGTCCACGCCGCATTGTATTCCGAATGTCTGTAGGGTTTTGGGCTTTGGCGTAGCGGTAAAAGCATAGAAATATTGGTTTTTGTGCCTACCTTGTGTCAGCAGAGTCTCCAGCATCACATCCATCTCATCTTTCAGCTCGGCTTCACTCCTCTCCTCAATCTCCGCCATCTCCTTCAATGCCTCGTCGGTGTCGGCAAGGGCGGCTTTCAGTTTTTCGGCACTCTTTCCGCTTTGAGAACTGTGCGCCTCATCAACAATGATAGCAAAGCGCTTCCCTGCATGGTTGTCAAGTTCCTTGTAGACGAGCGGAAAACGATGCAGGGTGGTGATGATGATTTTTTTCTTGTTGTTGATAGCCTCCAACAACTTATCCGATGTATCCTTGTTTTCTATAGTGACAACCTGTCCTGTTGTATGTTCAAACCCCAAGATGGTGTCCTGCAATTGTTTGTTGAGGATGCGTCGGTCTGTCACCACAAAAACACTCTGGAACATCTCGTTGTCATCTTCATCGTGCAGATTTGCCAGACGATAGGTCAACCATGCGATAGAGTTACTCTTACCGCTACCGGCAGAGTGCTGTATCAAGAAATTCGTTCCCTCTTTCGACTTGCGGGTGTCCTCGACCAATCTCTCCACCACATTGAGCTGATGGTATCGCGGAAAAATGATTTTGACGCTTGTCGAACTCACCTGCTTGCCGTTTTTGATGGAGATTGTTGTTTTCTCCTCACGGCTGATGTAGCGTTGCAGGATAGCCAGCAGCATATCGCGGCGCAACACCTTCTCCCACAGATACGATGTGGGATAACCGTCTGGATTGGCGGGATTTCCTCCATCTCCGACTTCTCCAGCCCCATTACTACCTTGGTTGAATGGGAGGAAATATGTGCTATCGCCTTTCAATTCGGTGGACATATACACGTTGTCGAGGTCGGCGGCAAAATAGCAGAGGATGCGGTTGTTGAACCAGAAGATGAACTCCTTGGGGTCACGGTCTTCGCGCCATTGCTTAATGCCATTTTCCACAGTCTGACCCTTGAACTGATTCTTCAATTCCAACGCCACAACGGGGATGCCGTTGAGAGACAACACCATATCAATTGTATTGTGGTTGTTATCGGTATATGAGAACTGGCGGGTGCAGGTCAGAATATTCTGATTGTATTTCTCCACCAGGTCTTCATTCAGCGATGATGCCGGAGCAAAATATGCGAACTTCAACTCAATTCCGTTATCCTTCACTTTATTACGCAGCACATGGATGAGTCCCATCTGTGCAACATTCTGTTGGAAGATATTATACAGTTGATTCTCGGCATTTGCGCCATGTACATTCTTGAAACGCTGCCACTTCTTGGGCTGCGTCTTCTCCAAGAAAGAGATAAGCACGGGCATATGAATTGCCCGTTTTTTGTCATAGGTATCAAGATTTCCTTTGACATAGCCGCCTTCGTTAAGAAGGTAACTCTCAATGTCACTCTCAAATCTTTTTTCAGAATCTTCCATATTATGAATTGATTTCTATTCTTCTACTGTTTTTTCTTCTCCTCGTACTTCTTCACATTGTAAACCATATACTGTACAATACTTCTGTCGAAGCATTCGCTGATTTCTTGATGAGTCATTCCTATCTGTTCAAGAATACAGCAAGTCAAAAGGACTTTGCACTTCTGTGTAAGTATTATCAGTTCATTTATTTCCGTCACAACCGATGGACTATCATCAATATACAGATGCGAATACACATCCCTCGTGTCCTTCAACACATCCGCATTGATATTGCATTCCTTTATCGCATCAATATCGTCGAAACGCTTAATTAACTCTTCCCACTTTCTGTTGCCAACGCCCTCTGTTCCTTTAAGGAACCGCTGATAATACCCTTCCAATGCCTGGGCCACAATCACAAAGTCTGGTGCATCAAATTCATTGACGTTCAGCGAAGTCAACAGATACTTTGTCAGCGTGGATATTTTATCATATACAGAATGATAATTGGCATAGAAAGTAGGTATTCTATCCACCAATTTCCTTAATGGTATCAGTGGCATATCAAATGGTTTGACCGACGGTGAGGCCACAAAAACCAGTTTATACGATTCGTCATCCCCGTTCCTTTTGTAGTAGATTTTTGATGGCTGTTGCTTGCTGAACATGGCCAACGACAAGAACTGGGCAAACTCACGGATTTGATTATTGAAAGTTCGTATAGACAACGGCTTATCCGAGACAATGAGGTATTGAGTCTCTTTTTGAGCGGAAAACACATCTGTTGACTGCCGGCACCAAGTCCTATCAGCAATTTTGTATGTCAAGCCATCTCCCAAATCTCCCTGAACATACACATGGTCTTTCCCATATTCGATGGTAAAGACCTTGTTTTCCTCATCCTGCGGAACCCACATCATGGATGCTTCCGTCCATTTTTGAAAGTAAGGAAACTCCGCATGGCACTCATCAAAGAATGGTTCATCGAGGGATTGGATGTGTGCGCCTTCAATGACATATCTTACATTGAATGATACGGATGAGCCGACAACCCATTGCTGCAAAGTGAGGCCAAACAGAGTGATGGGAGTATCCCACTTAATTTGCCCCCAATAAACCGCAACACTCTCGAAACGGCTATTACCATTGAGATCTCCTTGCAATGTCAGAACACAATGGTTATTATCATCAATAGTCAGAGTACCCTCATGTCGACTGGCCTCATTCCCAGTCGGCAACCACCACGTGCCTTTGTATGTCCTTGGTTTAGCCATCTACTTCCTTTTTCCCAGTCACATACTCGTATATGATGCTCTTCTTGTATTCTTTCAACTCCTCAATCTTCTGCTGCTTAATAGCGATGAGGCTATCTATCTCCGCACATTTTTCATCAAGATAATTGGCGATTTGATGTTGTTCAGAAAGAGGCAACGATAACGCATAAACAACACCCAACTCGTCTTTATTTATTTTAGGCATTTTAACCCTATCTTGTACAACTAAAGCAACTTGAGAAACAAACATCTCTGATAGCATGTAATACTTCTGATAATTGATGTCGTTCCGTGTCTCTATAGGATACATGTCAGCACTACAAAGTCCATCAAAAGGAGCTATTATTAGTTTGTTCAGTACAGGTCGTATTTTGGAATATACTATTTGCCCTTTATAAAAGAGATGATTGTCACTTATAACATTGGATTCTTTTACAGACTTATAAAGCAATAATCTTCCGCTACCTTTTTCAATATTGTCAGGAGCAATTTGTGGATAGTCCAAATAGTCATCGGGATGGACTAAATTCGCTTTAACTGACGCAACATCCTTAAATCGGCACACGTTCCAATGTTTCGGTATTTTTTCAATCCATTTAATGCCAGAGGATTTAAGTGGAACATTGGGATTGAGGCCACGGCTAATGGTTTCTGATATAAGCGACTGTTTATAGGCTTTCAGTTCCTCTACGAACTCTTCCTGCAAGGCTATTGCCTCGTCAATCTCAACACACTTCCTATCCAAGAACTCCGCAATACGTTGCTGCTCCTCTTTGAGTGGTAACACAACATAATACTTACGTAACTCCCCATAACTTAAAGTCTGCCGCAACCCACGTCCCATACTATGAAAAGCCTTACAATTATCGTATGCCTTAAACAGATAAGTCAGAAATTCATTGCTTATGTTGATTGTGGGACGAACAGCAATATATGTTGAAGTTATAACGCCATTTTCCTTGACCAATCCGACACGTTGACTTATAAGGTCGAATGACAGATTTAGTCCATTTATGATAATATCACCTACCTTGACGATATTATAAGCCTCTAAAGTTTCTGGGTTATATTTGCTATCGCCATTACGCTTTGAAATAATTGTTCCCATTTTGAATTGGAGAGCATTGTCTTCTTTGCCATCCGTATTCTTACAATCCACCTCTTTGATACAGGAAGCAATAAGGCTAACATTCCATTCTTTTGGTATCTCACCAATCCACGGTATTCCGCTATCTTTCATTGCCCTGCTCATACGCCTATCTCCCCATTATTTTGGTCATCAACTCCTGCTCACGCTGGTCAAGCTCTTGAAGGTGGACGAATATGTCTTCGCTCTTGCGTGGGGCAACGTACTTGTAGAACTCCCGTGTGAAGGGTATTTCGTAACCTATCTTGGTCTTCTTGGGGTCTATCTTGGCTTTGGGCAGGTAGGGATAGACATTCCGCTGCATATAGTCTTCAATGTCTTCTTTCCAAGGGATGGTTTCGGTGTCCTTGTCCTTGCCGTCAACCACCGTCACCTTGCGGAACTTGAAATCATCGTTGTCCTTTATCTTGACTTCGACCTGCAAGTCACCATCTGCATACACTCCGTCCTTGAAGGCCAGATATGCTTTCCGCACAAGTGCAATGCAATCGTCTGTGAACTCGTTGCGCTTGTTTCCAATGGGTTTGCGGCGTTTCTGGCTGCAATGGCTGGCATCGATTAGCTGCACTTTGCCGACACGCTGGGCAGACTTGTTCTTGGTGACAATCCAGATATATGTGGCAATACCCGTGTTGTAAAACATATCGTTGGGAATCTGCACGATTGCCTCCAACCAGTCGTTTTCCAGTAGATAGCCGCGAATCTCGCTCTCTCCGCTACCGGCATCACCCTTGAAGAGTGGGGAACCATTCTGAATGATAGCCATGCGGCCAGTATCTTTCAACTTGGCAATGCCATTGAGCATAAAGAGCTGCTGGCTATCGCCGATGGCAGGAAGACCTGGGGCGAAACGTCCGGCAATACCCATCTTGTTTTCGTCTTCCACTTTCTTCCGCTCGTTCTTCCACTCGATGCCGAAAGGAGGATTGGAAATGATATAGTCGAAGGTGTAACCAGCGAACTTGTCGTCTGACAGAGTGTTACCATGACGCATATTCTCAGCATTACCTCCCTTGATAAGCACATTCGACTTGGCGATAGCATAGGTCTGTTCGTTCAGTTCCTGGCCGAACTCCGTTAGTTGTGCGTCAGGATCAATCTCCGTCAGTTTCTCCGTAAGACAATCAAGCATCTGACTTGTACCCATAGCCATGTCATACATGGTGGCAGTAATACCGTCCTCGGCCAACTGGTCTCTGTTAGGAGCCACAAGCAGTTCGGCCATCAGATAGATGATGTCACGAGCGGTGAAATGCGCTCCGGCCTGCTCGTCGTAACTTTCAGAGAATTTCCGCACCAGCTCCTCGAATATATAGCCCATATCCACAGCAGAAATCTCATCTACTCCCATATAGGCTTTCTTCGTACAAAACTCACTGACTACATTGTAGAGAATATTGTTGTTGTCGAGCTTGGTAATCTCCTTCTCAAAGTCAAACTTCTCGATGACATCGATAACATTCTTGGAGAATCCCTGCAGGTAGTTGCGGAGGTTGTCGGCGATGTTGTCGGCATCCGACAAAAGCCCTTCAAAGGTAAAACGTGAGGTGTTGTAGAACTGGTAGCCCGAAGCCTTACGCAACCATCCGTCCTGAACATCCAAGCCATCCTTATCGAGAGCGGCTTTTTTCTCCAATACAGCCTTCTTTGTCGGAGCAAGGGTGTCCGAGAAACGCTTGATAACGCACATTGGAAGTATGACGTTGCCATACTCGTGCGGTTTGTATGTTCCAACCAACTTATCGGCAATAGCCCAAATAAGGTTGGCTTTCTCTTGTATATTGACAGTAGTCTTCTTCTGTAATTCCTCGGTGGACATTTTTTGCTTCGTTTGGTTACTTAATCATTCCCATGAACTCCTTGGCCGGTTTGAACCGAGGAATCTTGTGTGCCGGAATGACCACGGAGGTGTTCTTGCTGATATTGCGGCCAATCTTCTCCTTGCGCTCCACGATGTGGAAGGTGCCGAAGCCACGGAGATAGACGTTCTCGCCATTGGCCATATTCTCCTTGATGGAAGCCATCACTTCCTCGACAATGGCCATCACAGCCACTTTCTCAATGCCTGTCTTCTCGTTGATACGATTTACGATTTCTGCTTTAGTCATTTCTGTATTGTTTTTATAATTCGCTTGTTAATAATTTTGGTATCTTTCATAAATTGTCAATTAAGGCACACAATATCAGCATAATTACAATGCGATACCGTGTACAATAACGCAAATGCAAAGATACGTTTTTTTCTCCACATGGCCAAGTTTATTTTTGCAACTGACAATCATCACGATATAAACGGCTGTCAATTAGAGGAAAGGGGGGCGTTCAAGCGCCCCCTTCCGCATCCTTCCGCGCATCTTCCTCCGAAGGCGCGCCGCTCTCCTCAAAGCGGTTCCATCCTGGAGCGGCCTCTTTCAGTACCGAATCGGGGATGGAAATGTCAAAATAGAAATCCGCGCTGCCGCTGTTTTTCAACACGTTCCCCACGACCCTGGCACGTGTGTTCACGAAGTTCACGTAAATATCGAGGAGCGTCACCATCTGCCGTGTGTCCAGATACTGGGCAAAGAGTTCCATCCCTTTGGGGAGTAAACGGACGCGCATCTTTCTGCCGTTGTCCAGCAGCAGGATGTCATTCTCATAAATCTCCCTTCCGTTTTTGTCATAGTAGCCTGTGGCAAAGCCCACGGAACGCGGCTCCATTTCTGTCATCCGCGTCTCGTTTCCGCAGCCGGTCTGCACAATCCAGCTCCTCTCCTCCGAGTCCACCAGTGAGCCGTACACCCACTCATTGCCGTTGAGAACACGGCCTCTGAATCTGTAATAACTTCGATACATTTTTCTGTCTTTTTTTGTTGTTAATCATTTCATTAAAAGAGTTTCAGTTGTTCATTCACCGGCGGCTCCGTATCCACGAAAAGCCGCTTGAAGATGTGGTAGAGGACGTTCACGACGATGCTGTTGCCAGCCATTTTTGCGAGCTGCGTCTTGGGTATTCCCACAGAGAGCAGTTTGTCTATCTTGCTGTCATCCACGTCCATCAGACGAAAGAGTTCCCTCGGCGTGAGCCTTCGGATGCGGACGCACTTGATGCGTCTGTTTCCCTGGTTGTCCTCCACGATGTACTCCAGCACCCCCATTTGCCTATGGCCTCCAACCGGCTCGGTGATATGGCTGGCACAGTCATGGCCGGTGGTGATAGTGGAGGCATTACCCTCACTGTCACCGTTGAGCAGGATCTGCTCTTTGACGTAGTTCTGCATATTGCTTCCCTTCTCGGATGTCACGCAGTTGGCCACATCCACGGGATGACGGTCTGTCACGTTGCCGTGTTCGTCGCGGCTCCAACCGAGGACGCTGCGCTCCACGACCATATTGGTCTCGGTATAGGCCGATGCCTTCACCGAGGGAGCCTCCTTGTCAAACTCGCCGCCCTGGTAGTAGCCGTGGGGGAGAGCCATGATACTGCGCTCCATCAAGAGGTTATCCTTGGCGATGTTGCTGGTCAGCGTGTTGTACAAGCCGTCCTCGCGTGGCCGCAATTCCTTCCGACCCCATTTCAGACCGTGGTCGCCACCGTGTCGATGGCGTTCCTCCCTCATCTCCTCCGTCCTCACCTGCGACAGCATGGCTGGCTCGGCGATGAAGTTGTCCGTCTTCCTCGACCCCGTGGTGGCGAGAACGGCACTCGACGTGTCGCACTCGTCTGGGTCTTTTGGCATAAAGCCGAAGCCGTTGCCTCGACCGCTCTCCTTCTCGGTGCTGGCCAGAAGGTTGCGGATGCGCTCCTCGGAGAGGTAGTAACTCTCATCGACCTCCTTCTCCAGCAGGTCTTTCAGACGGCGTTCCAGTTTCACTTTCTTTGGGAAGTAGTACGGCTCACCCTCGCCGTAGACGCTCACCATGAACACTCGGTTGCGGTTCTGCGGCACACCGTAGTGCTTGGCGTTGAGACATCTCCAGTAGTTGCGGTAGCCGAACAGTTGCAGTACCTTTCCCCACGCCTGGAAGGTGTCGAAGAACTTGTCGCTGACCAGAGCGGGGACGTTCTCAAAGAGGAGGTACTTGGGTTTCAGCACGCCGATGGCGCGCTCGCACTCCCACAGCAGGCCGCTGCGTGTGCCGCTGCCCTTGGCTCCGCCTTGCTGCTTGCCAGCCTGCGAGAAATCCTGGCAAGGAGAGGAATAGGTCAGCAAGTCAATCTTTTGCTTGATGTTCGACCAGATGACTCCGCTCACATCGCCGAGGTTTCTGTCCGCCCATTGAGGAAAGAGGGTGTCGTGCGCTTTGATGGCGTGGCGGTCCACCTCGCACCAGCCGACAAGCTCGTATGGTATGCCCAGCCGCTCCAGAGCCAGACATTGGCTGTCGTAGCCGGAGAAGAGGGTTATAACATTCAGTTTCTTCATCTTGTAGTCTTTCAAATCGGTTCATGGTTTGCAAATCAAGGGTTTGTTGTGGTGTTGTTCTTCCGCCTTCCGTAGTAGAGGCAGCAGTAGCCTGCAGGGTGTACGCGCTTGGTGAGAGCGCAGAAGGAGGTAAGGAATCCATTGTACCGCCCATAGAGGCAGTTGGTGCATCGGTGGGGTGTCATGCCGCGCCTCCTCTCTGCATCCGCATCTGATATTCCGTCATGCCGGTGTACGAGTCCTTCGGCTCTTCAAACATCGTGCTGCGCCGGTGAAGGGCGGCAGAGGGGAAAACCTTGCCGATGACCCTTATGCAGATGCCCTCGCTCTTATGGGTGGCTTCCATGATGTCCTCCAGATACCATCCCTGGATATACATCCGCAGAATCCGGCTTGCCACCCCGCGCTCCAAGTCAAAAGGCTCCTGCTTCCTCACGTCCAGCAGTCCTCTCGCGTAGAGGACGTTGTAGACCATGTTGTACGGCACTCGGAGACGCTTGGCAATGTCGCCGATGGTCATCTCCTTGTAGTTGCGGAGGATGAAATTCCGCTTGTATGATGTCAATGGTTTTTGCTTGCTCATTCTGTGTCATGCTTTTGAGTGTTGGTGAAAATGTGTTGTTTGCGCGCTCCGTCAGACGCGGTAACTCGGCTGCTCGCCGTCGTAGCGGATGGTGTTGCACATCTCGCGCAGCCGGTCGAAGATGCGGTCGCCGTAGGTCTTCTGCAACTCGTCCACCTCCATCCCTTGACTGTCGACCAGGACGGAGAGGTTGGTGGTGATGACGGTGAATAGGCGGCTGCTGTAGCGCGCCGCTATCAGCTCCGCCAAGGGCGAGAACTCGTTGCCGTAGCTCTTGACAATGACGGCCTCCGTGCCGAGGTCGTCGATACCGAGTAGCTTGCACCGCTTCAAGCCGTTGAACTCCGCAGGGCTGTTCTTGCCCAGTGCGGCAATCTCGCGTGCGTCAGCCACGGTCATCACCTCGTTGGTGAGTAGATAGAGCATTCGTTTGACGGCGAGCATCATAGTGGTCTTGCCCACTCCGATGTAGCCGCGCAGCATCAGCCCTGGCTTGGGCAGGGTGACGAGCCACCGCCCCACGGAGCGCAGCACGGCACGGGTGTAGCCGTCATCCTTCATCGTGCATCCTCTCCGCTGAACCTCTCCGACATAGGCCACCCGAAGGTACTGCTCGGCGACCTCCGCCGTCATGTCCAGACGGACGGGCGGTTCGGCCTTGCAGCTCATACTGACCTGACCTGCGAACCATTCCAGTGAGCGTTCCGAGGCTTGCTTCTCGTTCTGCGACACCATCTTCCAGTATTTCTCGCGGTAGGCTTTGGCCTCCTCCTCGCTCTTCTTGCGCTGACGCTCCCGCTCTTCTTGATCCTGACGATACCATTCGCCGAACTTCCGCTTCGCCTCCAGTTCCTCTTCGGTCATCTCCTCCGGCTTCTTGGTGGCGATGGCGTGTTCCATCTCTCGGCTAAATGTCGGTCTGCATACCCTTGTTGGCGGGCTTGGTGACTGTTCCGAGGCCGAGTCTTGAATTGTTTGTGCTTGTGTTTCCATCTTGTGCTTGCTTTTCTTTGTTGTCGAAGTTGCCGGACATAACCTTGTCGAAATTATTCGGGCGAATCAGCCAGTCGAAGTTGAACCACGTTTGGCTGTCGAGGTATTCCGAGGCGCACACTTTGTCGATGGCCTCCATGAATGCCCTTTTCCCATACATGCGTATCCTCGCCCTGACCAATTTGCGGCGGTTGTTTTCTATGTACAGAATCTTGCCGAAACGCCCTTTTGTCTTCTCGTTCCAGTATTCCGCCAACTTCCCATAATCAATTTGAAGGATTTTATCTTCCTCATCCTCCGGCGAAGGTGGAGCGTCGGGCTTCAAGCCCGACATATCTTCTTTGACGTAAGGAGAAGAAGATATAATACTTCTTTCATTCTTATACTCTTGTTTGTTGTCGTTGGTTTGTCGCTGGTTTGTCGTTGGTTTGTCGCCAGTTTGCCGCTCCGTTTGTCCTCTCGTTTGTCGCTCACCTTCCGCGACAGCCTGATAACACTCATAATTACAAACGGTTATTATGCTAAAATCGCTTGTCGTTTTGATTGTCAGCTCGTTTGTCGATTTTAAGTGTTCCAACGCTGTTCTCGTTTGTCGTACAGACAAGCCACTGACTTTGGACAGATGCGCCACACTGGTGACAAAAGACCCCCTTTCTATGACCATGCCCCTCCATCGTCTGTCGGTGGCATTGGCCATCAAGAGGCATACGATAAACAGATTTCGGGTATACAGGTCATCCCACCATTCCCACTTGAAGATGCTTCTGTATAGTTTCACCCATCCTCCGTCATCAGGCATAGTCTTCCTCCTTTCTGTTATGGTTATTAAGTCTTTATGGGGTCTGGTATCTCCACTCCGAGATACTCCCTCCCATAGTCGCGCAGTTTCTCGCAGTAGGTCGAGAAGGTCACGGTGTCCATCTCGCGGGTGGAGCCAGGTATCTCTATGATTTCACCCGTGTGGCGGTTCACCACCTTGTCGGAGGCCATCTGCTGTTTGAAGAACTCATGCACCTGCTCGTCCTCGCTGAACTCCCATCCTTGGGCGTTGAGAGCCTGACGGAGAAGCGGATATACGCAACCCCACAGCCAGCGGTTCTGGTCGAGGGTGCGCTGCTTCCGAATGAGCCTCACGTCAATCTTGTACACGCCGTCCTTGGCGTAGGACAGCCAGTTGATGAGCGGACGGAGGTCGAAGGTGCCGTTCTGCTTCTGCAGGAGGTATGTTTCCAT